>Ga0315291_10001490_pt1 | contig 31321 bp, 34 predicted proteins | sample YL17G12_20_MG_FD_203070 | JGI IMG/M metagenome (GOLD analysis project Ga0315291, IMG submission 203070) | Sediment microbial communities from Yellowstone Lake, YNP, Wyoming, USA - YL17G12_20 | ecosystem: Environmental > Aquatic > Freshwater > Lake > Sediment | place: USA: Wyoming | collected...
GGAATGGTGAATAATTAATGTAGGGAAAGGGTTTATCCCTTTCCGAGGAAAGGTGCGGACAGCCACAAGGGCTGTCCCTACATGGTTAATTTGTGACTATGTAGGGAAAGGGTTTATCCCTTTCCGAGGAAAGGTGCGGACAGCCACAAGGGCTGTCCCTACTTTAAATCCTAAGGAATGGTGAATAATTAATGTAGGGAAAGGGTTTATCCCTTTCCGAGGAAAGGTGCGGACAGCCACAAGGGCTGTCCCTACATGGTTAATTTGTGACTATGTAGGGAAAGGGTTTATCCCTTTCCGAAATTATTAAAAATAATATGAGCGAAATGATATTACCAAAAAGAACAAATATAAGAATAAAAGATTTTGATTATTCCTTAGAGCGAGCTTATTTTATTACTATTTGTTCCAATAATAAAGCAAAGGTGTTTTGCGATCAAGCTTTGACCTCCGAAATAATTGATTTGCTGAAATCATTTAAAAACAAACTGAAATATAAGGTTTATGTTTATTGTTTTATGCCGGATCATCTTCATTTATTAATTAGTCCGTCCAATAGCGGCATTCCAATTTCTAAATTTATAGGAGGATTTAAGAGTATATCAACAAAAATTGCATGGAAACATAATATTAAAGGTAAATTATGGCAAATCAGATTTTATGATCATATATTAAGAAAAAACGAAGAACTAATGAGTGTTGGCATGTACATATTAAACAATCCCGTAAGGAAAAACTTGACTGATAGATGGGAAGACTATGGTTTCTGTGGAATTATTGATAATTGGTAAGCTCGGACAGCCATAAAGGCTTGTCCCTACATGGTTAGTTTGTGACTATGTAGGGAAAGGGTTTATCCCTTTCCGAGGAAAGGTGCGGACAGCCACAAGGGCTGTCCCTACATGGTTGATTAAGGAGCATAAGGTTAATGGAAAAACTTTTAGAGATAGTTAAACTTTCAGTCCATTATCAGGCAAATGATAAGATAGTGAAGGCCGTGGAGAACGTAGATCTGACCATCAATGAAGGAGAGATCGTGGGATTGGTAGGTGAATCAGGCTGCGGCAAATCAACGATCGCCCTCTCGATACTGCGGCTCATCGATCCTCCCGGGAAAATATACGGCGAGATCAAGTGGAGGGGCAAGAACCTTCTCAATATGTCGATGCAGGAAATGCAAAAAGTCCGGGGAGAGGAAATATCAATGGTCTTTCAAGACCCCTTTTCCTCGCTTAATCCGGTATTCAGCGTGGGGGAGCAGATATCCGAGGTCCTCAGGTTCCATAAGGGCCTTTCAAGGAGAGAAGCGGGAAAAAGAGCTACGGAACTCCTGGAGATGGTGAATATCAAGGACGCGAAGAGGCGCGCGAAGGATTATCCGCACCAGTTCAGCGGCGGGATGAAACAGAGGGTTTCTGTGGCAATGGCTTACGCCATGACGCCGAAGCTTTTGATCGCGGATGAACCCACCACAGCGCTGGATGTGACGATGCAAAAGGCGATACTTGAATTATTGAAAGAACTTAAGACCACGATGCTGTTCATTTCCCACAACATCGCCCTTGTGGCCGGCTTGTGCGACAGGATATACGTGATGCAGGACGGCCGCGTCGTGGAAGAAGGCGTGCCGGGGGAGATCATTAAAAACCCGAAGAACCTTTATACCGCAAAACTTGTGGATTCATACAGGGAGATAAACATTGAAGCTGATAGAAGTAAATAGCATTTCAAAATATTTCCTGCCTGCCGGCAGGCAAGGTGGCCATGTTAAGGCGCTTGATGACGTCAATTTCCACGTGGAAAAAGGGGAATGCCTGGGATTGGCGGGTGAATCGGGCAGCGGCAAATCAACGCTGGCGAGGATCTTGCTTAAGCTTATACCGGCTTCCGAGGGGGAGATAATATACGCGGAAGATTTTTCAAGGAAGGATTACCAGATGGTCTTCCAGAACCCGTGGACATCCCTTAATCCAAGGATGAGGGTGAAAGACATCCTGAAGGAGCCGCTTCATATCCACGGCATCAGGAAGGATATCGCGCAGATCTTAAAAGAGGTGGAACTTGATGAAAGCTTCCTGGACAAATACCCCCATGAGCTTTCCGGCGGGGAAAGGCAGAGAATAGGCATAGCAAGGGCGGTGAGCATAGGCCCCAAGTTCCTCCTGCTGGATGAGCCGGTTTCATCGCTGGACGTGACCATACAGGCGGGGATACTGAAATTATTGAAAAATCTCAGGTCGCAATTGAACCTGACGATCCTGTTCATAGCGCACGACCTGTCCATCATAAGGTATATGTGCGAGAGAGTGGCAGTGATGAAGAGCGGCACCATAGTTGAGATCGGACAGGTAAGCGAAGTTTACAGGGACCCACAGCATTCATACACGAAGAGCCTTCTTGAATCTATCCCCAGATTGATCTCCTGAGGAAATATCTATCTGGCAAGGTCCAGGTTCATTACAGGCGAGATGTCCTTCTTTTGTTTTTCCATGTTAGTTATCTTGTTCTCCATCTCACTTATAAGACCCGGCGTGACTATACGGGGTGTTATCAGGACTATTACTTCCTTCTTTTCGGAAGTTATGTCCGTCCTTTTAAAAAGGCTGCCGATAATGGGGATGTCCATCAAGAACGGAATGCCCCTGATCTCTTTCTTTGACGTATCCCTTACAAGCCCGCCTATGACGATCGTCTGCCCGTCCTTTACTATCAGCTGGGTGGTGGTTTCCGTGGAATTCTTTTGCGGAAGGTCGTTTATGATCGCGCCCTCGCTTATCTCCGGATGAATATCCATTACTATAAGCCCGTCGCTTTTTATGCTGGGCGTGATCACAAGTTTTGTGCCCACATCGAGGAACTCAACGCTCTCCACCATTCCCGTGGTTGTGGTGGTTTTTACCTTATAGCCCAGCCTTGAGCCGGTTATTATCTCAGCTTTTTGTTCGTTCAATGCCATTACCTTCGGGCTTGAAAGTATGTTGAAGCCCGTCCTTGTGGAAAGCGCTTCAACCAGGCTGGTCATGTTCTGGTTCGTGACGGAATAATAAAGCCCGACGGCGCCTGTAGCTGTTGGCGCGTTCGCAAAATTGACCGTTTGAAGTGTTTCTGTGGCGTTGTTCGGATTTGTCCATGAGCCGTTCACGCCCAGATTTTGGGACTCATTAAGGGAAACCTCAAGTATCTTTGCCTCCACCATTACCTGCCGCGGCGGAATGTCCAGGTTCCTTATCAGCGCCTCAGCCCTTCTTATGTCATTTGCCGATCCCTTGACCACCAGGGTTTTATTTCCCTTTGTGGTATATACGCTGGCTTTCTCGGGCATCAATTTTATTAACGTGTCTTTAAGTTCTTCGGGGCCCAAATAATTGATCATGAATGTCCTTACAAAAAGCCCGCCGGGAAGTTCTTCTATCCTTGCGGGTTCACCCGAAGAGTAGACCTGTACCACGTTGCCTTGCCTTGTGTATGTATAGCCGTTCGATTTAAGTATGATATCAAGAGCTTCCTCGGGGGTGACCTTGTTCAGGACCACCGTCACTTTGCCGTATACGTCCTTTCCGGCCACCACGCTTATCCCCGTTTCCCGCGAGAATATCTGAAGCACGGAACTGATGTCAACATTCCTCAGGTCCATTGATATCAGGTTGCTTACTTCCTTTTTTTGGGGCTTGATAACTTCCTTAGGCGGTTCCTTTGCGACCGCAGGCTGAGGCACGGCCTGTGCCTTTGCTTCCTTTGTGGCAGGGGCAGTTTCCGCTGTTGCCTGGCTGGTTTTCTTGGCGGCGATCTTTGGCTCCAGCATCTGCTGGGCGCGGTCCTTTAGGGTCTTTATGTTCTTGTTGTTGGGGGATATCTCCAGGGCCGCGTTGCACTGGTTCACCGCATTTTTGTACTGGCCAAGCTTATAGTATGCTTTTGCCATCCAGTACCTTGCCTTTATCATGTTCGGGTCGTATTTCATGGCCTTGACGAATTCCGGTATGGCCTCCTTGTAGCTTCCCTGAAGGTAATAAAGATATCCTTGCGCAAAATAAGCATCGGCTCTTTTTGTGTCGATGGAGGCCGCCTCTTTTGTGGCAACCGTTTCGGCAGGTTTAATTGAAGGTGAGCTTTTTGGAGCCGCGGACAGGGTGCCGGCGGCAAAAAAGGAAAAGATCAACAGGCAAATGATTAATATCCTCAATTATTTACCTCCGAGCGTCAGTTCATATAATTTCTTGTTCTTGCTTAGTATAACCCTGTCTTTGTATATCCTCAACACTTCAAATCCCCTTATGCTTTGTCCGGTCATCAATACTTCGTCGTTTATTATAGCCTTAATATTTTTGCCCATCCAGTATCCCGAATATTTAAGCCCGGTCGTAGCTTCCAGCTTCAGGCCTTCGCGCTTCCCCTTGGCGGCGGAAACCGAGTAAAAAGGATCAAAGATCGTATAATATTCGCTCAATGTGCCCGGCGGCTTTCGCTTTGCACCCGGCAATACGAACGCCGAAAGCAGCATCCTTACAGCAAGCTTCTTATCGGTAAGCTTGTGAAGGTCCATTGTATCCACCCTTATCGTTACCGGAAGCTTCTTCAGCTGGGCCAGGTATGAGTTCAGGTCCGCATAATCGCCTTCGAACTCCACCCTGAGCGGAAGCTTTTTATATCTCTGCTCAGGCGCCAGGTCCCCGGGCTGGATAAGATTATAGTCTATATTCAATCCCTTGCCAACAACAGAAATGAAATTGTTTATGAGATACGGGGTTTCGCTTTCCTGGGGGATCTTTATCGACAGCTCCGACAGCTCCTTATTAAGCATTGCCCTGGCGGCTCCCAGGTCCTTTAACAGCAGGTTGCCGCCCTGGATCATCATTATCTCGCTGTCTATCAGTTTTAATGAATTTTGAAGGGACTTTATCTCCTTTATCTTCGGCTTGTAGAGGTAATTATAAGTGCCATAGATGAGGATAAGGACCGCCAGTATCCCGACTATCGCGTTCCGCCATTTAGAGATAAATTCTTCCATTGTACGTTCCCCTATGTCAAAATAAATGTCACCCTGAAAAGTATTTTCTGAGAGTTCTCCATTACCGCCTTGCGCGCTTCTATCAGTATGGTTTTCGTGAAGTTGGGAGAATCCTCAAAATTCTTGAGCATCAGCCCTATGGTATCCGTGTTCCCGGACTCGCCCGAAAGCCATATCTGGCGTTTCCCGTTATCATAAACAAGGTCCGTGAGAAGTATCCCCGCGGGCAGCGCCTTTATTATCTGCGAAAGCATCTCCCTTACATGGGTCTCTTCCCTGGCGATCTGCTCAAGTATGCTTCTTCGCTCCACAAGCGTCTTTACCTCCGTAAGGATCTGCTGCTTTGAAGAAAGTTCCTTTTTATAATGGGTGCTTACGTTGCTCAGGTAGATGTAGTATGAAACGGCCATGACGATCACGGCAACCCCCGCAAGCGCGAGAACATTGACATTTACCGGGATCTTTATGGTCTTGAGTATCTCGTCAATATTTATCCTGGCCTTGCCGGGCTTTTCCCCGGCTTTTTTAAAGTTTATTTTGCCGCCCGCATCGATCGCCAGGCCAAGCGCAAGAGTAAGCCTCGGAGCAATTTCCGTGAGCTGCGCGGCATCTATCCCCGCTGCCGGATCCACCTTTACGCTCTCCAGCGGATCCACCGTCTCCACTTTTGTTCCCAGCGCGTTCGTCAGGTATTCTTCCAGGTTCTTCAGGCTGGATGAGCCCCCTGTTAGATAGATGCTGTCGATCTTTTCCTCCCTGAACTCCTCCTTGAAGTAGTCGAACGACCTGAGGATCTCGTTCTGCAGACGCCTTAAAGTGGGCGCCATCATCTCATATATATGTATAAGCGGTATGCCGTTGTCCGTTACATCGTTGGTGTCCTTTTTCGGGATACCGTATTTCCGCTTTATCTCTTCAGCCTGTTCATAAGTAAGGTTCAGCTGCCACTGGTCGGCCACAAGGAGGCCCGTCATCGCCTTTGTAAGGGAATCACCCGCCACGCTTATTTCCCTGGTGAACTGCAGCAGGTCTCCCTTGAAGAGGTTTATGCTTGCCGCTTCCGACCCGATGTCTATGATAGCGTTCACCTTATCGGGTTCACATTTCTTGCCGCGCTTAAGGATGCTGCAGAGTGAAAGAGGTATAAGCGAGATCCCGGAAAATTTTATCCCGGATTCCTTTGAGACCCCGTTAATGAACTTTATGAGGTCTTCGCCCGCGACAGCGAACATAATGTCATACTTTTCCGCGGCTTTTTCAGTGGTTTTGCCTATCTTATAGAAGTCCACAACGGCGTTTTCGATGGGGAAGGGGACCAAGTTCTTTGCCTCCCATTTCAGGGCTTCGGGGATCTCTTCATCGGGCATAACGGGCACGGAGATGCGCTTCAGGCTTACATTGGCGCCAAAGGCGCATGTATATACCTCTGTGTCCGGTTTTTCCCCCTTGAAAAGTTCCTTCAGGATGTCGGAAACGGCGGTTACCTTGTTCTCTGACGCGGGCACGTCGCGAACGGCGTACTTGAGGAGCGATATGTCGCTGTTAGTTTGCTTTATCTTGACAAACTTTACTGATTTTTCATCTATGTCCAGCCCGATAAATATACCTGATTCAGGCATAAATTTATTATATCACAAGTTCCGCAACTTAACACTTGACTCGAGAGTGCTTACGCTTGTGCCTTTGATCCCGGTGATCTTTATCTTTACCAGCTTGACGCTTGACGGATTGTCGTAAGTAAGGGAAAGATCAATGATCTTATTGGCGACAATGAACGTGGAAGACCCCATTGTTCTGGTCAAAGTTTCCGTGGTGATGCCTGTCCATGTATAGTTGATCGTCTCGGCCGCGTCCCTTGTGCCGTTGCCGTTCAGGTCCCTGTACCAGAAAGTGATGCTTGTGCTTGCCGCGGACGGGACCTCAAGCGCGCCGCGCAGCTCTCGCACCATCCGTTCCATGCCTTTGTGAACTTCCAGCGAGACATCGGCTTCGGATAATTCCTCAGTAAGCACCTTCATGGTTGCTTGAAAAGCGTAAAAGATCAACGCAATGGCAAGGGTCATAACCGCCATCGATATGATCGATTCCAGCAGGGTAAACCCCCCGGAATTTCCCCGCGGCCCCTTAAAAATTTGATATGAACGTTTCAACGGAGACACTTGTTTCGGATCCCTCCCCTGGCTTCCAGTACACGATTATCATAATGTCCTTCAGGTTCGTGCTTGGCGTGTTCACGATCACCTGTCTTTGATAGGCGGGGTATGCGGAAATTACCGCCTTTGCCTCGCTGGATATGGCGGAAAACGAAGTGTTCTTTATTTCCCCGAGTTTTTGCTGGGCAAGTATGATCGCCGTGTTGCTGCCCTTTATTTCATTGCTTACCAGCAGACCGCTGGAGAAAACCTGAAGCAGCGGAATAAAAGCCGCCGCGAGAAGAATGATCACCAGCAGGACCTCCATTAATGTGAAACCATTCCGTTTCATGGAGGGAATGATAGCATAAAGAAAGGGCCCCGACTAGTCGGGGCCCTTCTTAACGTTAATATCAACTTGTCTTTAAAGACATCATCTCATCATAGATGACCGTTGCTCTCCCAAACCGCGCCTGCATCACCAGTGCTTACTGTTACCACGCCGGTCGAGTTGTCAACTGCCGCGGAACTGCCGCCATCCGAACCGACGGAATAAATAATGTAATATTTAGCGTCGGACGGGCCTGTTGAACCTGTTCCCAGCGCATAAACATACTGCGTGCTTGACGTTGCACCGAACGGATCGATAAGATTGCTCTCAAGTATCCTCGGGGATGCCGCAAGCAAGGTCGTCTGATAGGCGGCTACTGCCGGGTAAAGATTGTTGTGATTCTTATAATAAGATTCCACAGCGATCTTTATTACCCTGACGTCGCCCTGCGCCTTCGTCTTCCTTGCTTCGTTCTGCATACCTCTAAAGGATGGTATCGCTATTGCGATCAATATCGCTATAACGGCCATGACTATGAGGAGTTCGATAAGTGTAAAACCTTTGCTTTTTTTCATTTGTTCACCTCCTTGCTTCCAGACATTATTATATCAGACTGTAATGATTATATCACAATCAGCTTAAAGTTTTCTCAAAATGTTCCTGGTCTATCGCGTGAGCCAGCGCGTCCTCATAACTGATCTGCTTGTTCTGGTAAAGGATCTTTATGGATCTGTCCATTCCCTGCATGCCGAACTTTGAGCCGATCTCAAGCATGGAGTATATTTCCTGAGAGGACGCCTTCCTGATGAGATTCCTTACCGCCGTCGTGGCGATCAGGATCTCCACGGCGACAACAAGGCCCTTTTTATCGATCTTTGGTATCAGCTGCTGCGCTATTATGCCCTGAAGGGAAAGCGAAAGCTGCAACCTTATCTGCGACTGCTGGTAGGGCGGGAACACATCGATGATCCTGTCTATGGACTGGACCGCGTCATTCGTGTGAAGTGTTGATATCACAAGATGCCCTGTTTCCGCGGCCGTAAGGGCGGTCTGGATGGTCTCCAGGTCCCTCATTTCCCCCACAAGTATCACGTCGGGATTCTGCCTGAGCACTCTTTTAAGCGCGGCGTTGAAGGAGTCTGTGTCGATCCCCACTTCCCTTTGTTCGATGATGCATTTCTTGTTCTCGTGCAGGTATTCAATGGGGTCCTCTATGGTTATTATATGACGGTTGCGGTTATTGTTGATTATGTCCACCATGCATGCCTGAGTGGTGGTCTTGCCCGACCCTGTGGGACCCGTCACAAGCACAAGCCCTCTTTCAAGGCTTGCAAGGTCAGCCACGATCTTCGGGAGCCTCAGGTCTTCAAGCCGCGGGATATCAGCCGGGATAAGGCGGAGAGCGGCAGCCACGGTCCCCTTCTGATAATGCACGTTCACCCTGAACCTGGCAAAGCCTTTCAGTTCATAGCTTGAGTCGAATTCCCTGGTTGACTCAAAAGAGGATATCTGTTCCTTGTTAAGCAGGCCGTATATTATGGCCTTTGATTCATCCGCGGAGAGCTTCGCGGAATCAGCGGGATAAAGGACGCCATTGATCCTCAATATCGGAGCTGACCCGGCCACTATCAGCAGGTCGGAAGCCTTCTTTTCAACCACTGTTTTTAACAGATCATCAATAGTGCTCATAATCTATATAGCAGACGTATTATACTACTGTACTTGTAATTGGCAAGTTTTAATGCTTGAGCGTCTTTACCATCTGGAATATAGGCAGCAGTATGGACGCAAAAATAAATCCCACCGCGCCGCCTATTACCACCAGGAATATCGGCTCAAGGAGGGCAGTGATCCTCTTGATGCTGTAATCCGTAGCCATGTCATAATAATCCGCCACCTTATTGAGCATTATGTCGAGCGCTCCCGTTTCCTCGCCTACGGCTATCATGTGAACAGGCATAGCGGGGAATTCCCCGCTGTCAGCCAAAGGCTTGGATATGGTCTCCCCCTTGCTTACCGAGGAATAAACGTTCTTGAGCACGTTGGATATTATGGCGTTATCAAGGGTTTTTTCGGCAACATCAAGCGCCTGAAGCATCGGCACGCCTGATGATATGAGCGACGCAAGCGTCCTGGTGAGGCGCGCGATGGTGGAATGCCTTATAAGTTTTCCCCACACCGGTATATTGAGCAGTATCTTGTCAACAGCATATTTCCCATTGGGGGTGCCCTTGTACCACCTGAGCAGCAGATACAGGCCGACTATGGCTGCAATCACATACTTCCAGAAAGCTCTTATGAAAAGGTTGGCGTTATAGAGTATCAGTGTCGGCAAGGGCAAAGGAACATTGGCATCTATGAATATCTTCGCGAATGAAGGCAGGATGGTCACTATTATTAAAATGATGACAAGAGATCCGGCGACGGCGAGTATCATGGGATAGAACATGGCCGTGGTTATCCTTTGCTTCAATTCCGCGTCATGCTCCGCGAATGAGGCCAGCCTGCTGAGTATTTCATCCAGGTTTCCCGCGACCTCGCCGGCATGGATCATGTTCGTGAACAAATTGGAAAATATGTCCGGATGTTTCTTCAGCGAATCGGAAAATGTGGCGCCGCCCTTGATGTCCTCATATACTTCTGCTATGGCGTTCCTCAACCTTACGTTATCGATCTGTTCCGTGAGCGTCATGAGGCTTGTGGGAAGAGATATGCCCGCGCTGATCATGTTCGACAGCTGGACGTCGAACATGACCAGGTCATCGATCTTTACCCTTGTGAACCCGCTCAGGAACTTATCGATGGAATCAAGTGAGAACCCCTCTGATTTTTCCTTCAGGGAGATTACCGTCAGCTTAAGCTTTTGCAGCTTTACGGCAAGAACGTCCTTGTTGGCCGCCTCCATGGATCCCGTGACCAGCTTGCCGGCTTCGTCCCTTGCTTTGTAGGTGTAGATCGGCATAAGTTCCTTAATCCATCTGGGTCACTCTCATGACCTCGTCGATGGTGGTGGCCCCTGCAAGCACTTTTTCGATACCGTCTTCGCGCAGGGACTTCATCCCGAATTCCTGAGCGGCGTGTTTTATCTGGCTGCTTGATGTTTTTGCCAGCACCATATCCCTTATCTTGTCATTGAGCGTAAGCATCTCAAAGATCCCGATCCTTCCCTTATACCCCGTGTTCTTGCATGCCTTGCATCCTTTGCCGCGGTAGAATTTCAGGCCGCCCTCAGGGAGCTTTACGCCAACGTCTTTTATTGCTTCCGGAGAGGGAGTGTATGATTCCTTGCAGGCGCTGCATATAGTTCGCACAAGTCTTTGCGCGATTATGCCTATCACGGAAGAAGATATAAGGAAGGGTTCCACTCCCATGTCTGTCAATCTTGTGAGAGAGCTTGGAGCGTCATTTGTATGAAGGGTGGAAAATACAAGGTGGCCGGTCAAAGCCGCCTGAACCGCGATCTCCGCCGTTTCCAGGTCCCTTATTTCCCCGACCATGATCACATCCGGGTCCTGCCTTAATATTGAACGAAGGCCGTTGGCGAATGTAAGGCCGGCTTTCGGATTTATCTGCGATTGTCGCACGCCTTTCAGCTGGTATTCCACCGGATCTTCCACGGTGATTATGTTCTTATCGGGCATGTTGATCGTGTTCAACGCGGAATAAAGCGTTGTTGTTTTACCGGAGCCCGTGGGACCGGTCACAAGTATGATGCCGTGCGGCTTGACTATGAGGGACTTGAACCTTTCAAGATTCACCTCGTCAAATCCCAGCTGACTAAGCCCGATCAGGATGCTGCTTGTATCCAGCAGCCTCATGACGATATTTTCACCGTGCACTGTCGGCAGAGAGGATACCCTCATGTCGATCTGGGTATTCTCAACTTTTAACCTGAACCTTCCGTCCTGCGGGATCCTCTTGGTGGCGATGTTAAGGTCGGACATTATTTTCATGCGGGACAGTACCGCGGCCTGAAGATGTTTCGGGATGGTGGATACTTCGTGCAGTATCCCGTCGATCCTGAACCTGATCTTCAATGAATCCTCTTCCGGCTCCACGTGAATATCAGATGCCTTGTCCCTGATGGCCTGCATGATGACAAGGTTCACCAGTTTTATTATGGGCGCCTCTTCCGCCATGTTGCGCAGCTTGTCCGTCTCGATCTCTTCCTTTTCCTCATCTATGGTCAGCGTTTTCATGTCGATGCTCTTGACTATGTCCTCTATGGAGCTGCCGGTCCCGTAATACTGGCTGATGGCGTTCCTTATCTCCGTCTCTGTCGCCACCGCGGGCTCAATATTGCTTTTTGTCTTTATCCTTATTTCATCCAGCGCCACCACATTAAGCGGATCGGCTGTGGCTATGGTAAGGGTGTCACCCGTCTTGAAAAGCGGCATAAGTACGTGCTTCCTTGCCAGGGCTTCCGGGATCATCGCGAGTATCTTCGGGTCAATGAGGTAGTTGCGCAGGTCTATCCTGGGGATGCCCAGCTGCTCCTCAAAAAAGTTGCAGATGTCGTCTTCCGATACCAGGCCCAGCTTGACAAGCGTTTTTCTGAGAGGCTCGCCGTCTTTTTCGCTTTCCTGTATCGCGGACTTAAGCTGTTCCTCTGTTATGGTCTTTTGTTCAACAAGGCTTTCACCAAGGGACTTTCTTTTTTTTATGGTCATATCGCGCTCCCCCTCTTAAGCCAATCGTCCTTGCTCAGATATGGTCCTTGATGGTTTTTATCACGGAATCCATCCTGAACGGCTTTTCAATAAAATCAGCCAGGCCGGTCTTCATGGCCTCAAGTATTATCTTGTCCTTTCCGTAGGCCGTGATGAATATTGCCGGCATGTTCGGATAAAGCTCCTTTGCTTTTTTAAGGAGCGCCACTCCGTCCATGTTCGGCATGTTTATGTCCGTGATGAGCAGATCGAACGTCTCTTTCTTAAGCTTGACAAGCGCGTCGATTCCGTCACTGGCCACTTCTGCCGCGAAGCCGCCCTGCTCGAGCATCTGCTTCAGTATGACCCGAACGCTTTCTTCATCATCAACTACCAGGATTTTTTTCATAGTTTGACTTAAGACATCCATTAATATATTATTATTTACAGTGATTGTCAACCATGGAGCATTGCTTGGCATACTTCACGGTAAAGAAAAGAGGCTGCTTTAAAGTAAACATAGTTTATTATTATATTCTGACCGCGATCGCCGGGCTTGTTGTGGGGAGTTTCCTTAATGTGTGCATCTCCAGGATACCCGAAGAGGAGTCGATCGTTGCTCCCTCATCGCACTGCCCAAAGTGCAAAACAAAACTGGAGACCCTGGACCTTATCCCGGTGATCAGCTATATCCGACTTGGCGGCCGCTGCCGTTATTGCAATGAGCCGATATCAATAAGATATCCAATAGTCGAGATCCTTACGGCCATCGTATTTTCTTTCATTTATTTCAGGCACGGACTTTCTTCCGCTTCATTTATTTACGCGTTGTTCTCCTCGCTTGTAATAATTGTTTCATTCGTGGATATCGAGAAGATGCTTGTCCCGGACATTGTTGTCCTGTTCGGCATCGGAGCGACCCTGATATATTACTGTTACAGCGGGGATATCATTAAAAGTTTATATGGTATCTGTTTCGGGTTCCTGTTCATGTGGACGATCGGTGCCGCCGCTAAGCTCGCTTTCAGAAAAGATGCTCTGGGTGACGGTGATATAAAGTTCGTCGTGATGCTTGGCGCTTTCATGGGGGCGGAAAAAACCTTCATGGCCATAGCGGTCGCTTCCATTATCGGGGCAATTATAGGCATCATGCTTATTTTGGCAGGGCGGTTGAAGAAAGAGGATTACATTCCGTTCATACCGTTCCTTGCGCTTGGGGCGGTGGTTTCAGGTCTCATATAGTGTATGATATAATTCTTTTGGCCTTATTTTAGGAAGGGTGATCAAATTGGCCCGTATAAAATCGATCCATGCAAGAGAGATCCTGGACTCGCGAGGCAATCCAACAATTGAGGTGGACGTTCTGCTTTCCGACGGCAAGCTGGGAAGGGCGGCCGTGCCATCCGGGGCTTCCACCGGGGAGGCGGAGGCGGTAGAGCTCCGGGACGGGGACAAGGGAAGATATATGGGGAAGGGAGTGTTAAAGGCAGTTGATAACGTCAACAAGATCATCGCTAAAAAAATTGAAGGAATGGACCCCGCGGACCAGAAAAAGATCGATAACAGCATGATCGAGCTTGACGGGACAAAGAACAAAGGGAAACTTGGCGCGAACGCGATACTCGGAGTTTCACTTGCCGCGGCAAAGGCGGCAGCAGCATCGGAAGATATCCCGCTTTATAAGTATATCGGAGGGGAAAATGCAAAGCTCCTTCCTGTGCCTATGATGAACATTTTGAACGGCGGAAAGCACGCGGATAATAATGTGGACCTGCAGGAGTTCATGATAATGCCGGCGGGATTCAAGTCCTTCAGTGAAGCATTGAGAGCAGGGGTAGAGACATTCCATTCCCTGAAAAAAGTATTATCCGGCAAAGGCTATAATACCGCAGTGGGGGATGAAGGAGGATTCGCCCCTAATCTTAAGAGCAATGAAGAAGCGGTCGAAGTGATACTGGAAGCGATATCCAAGGCGGGTTATAAAGCGGGGGAGCAGATATATATCGCGCTCGATCCGGCTGCAAGCGAATTCTTTTCAAACGGCAAATATGTTTTCAGCAAGTCCGACAAATCCTCAAAAACTCCTGAACAAATGGTTTCTTTCTATGAAGAATGGGTGAAAAAATACCCGATCATTTCCCTCGAAGATGGGATGGCGGAAGGTGACTGGCAGGGATGGAAACTCCTGACCCAGCGACTTGGCAAAAAGATCCAGCTTGTGGGAGATGACATTTTTGTGACAAATACCGAGTACTTAAAAAAAGGCATAGAAATGGGAGTGGCGAATTCCATCCTCATAAAGGTGAACCAGATCGGCACGCTCACGGAAACGCTTGCCGCCATGGACATGGCAAAAAAAGCGAATTACACCGCGGTGGTCTCCCACAGGTCCGGGGAGACCGAGGATACCACAATAGCGGACCTGGTAGTTGCCACGAATGCGGGGCAGATAAAGACCGGATCACTTTGCAGGACGGACAGGGTGGCGAAATACAACCAGCTTCTCAGGATCGAGGAGGAGCTGGGGGCAAAAGCGCAATTCAAGGGGAAAGGTGTTTTTTACAACATTTCTTAGGAAAAAAGCTGGATACATCGCGCTCCTTTTAGGGATCGCTTATTTCCTGCTTTTGATCAGGAGTGATATAATCCAGGAAAGAAAGCTTGAAGGGGAAAAAAGATCGATATTGAAGGAAACGGATTCGGAAAGCAGGAAGCAGGAAGACCTTAAGGGCAGGATGAGCAAATTGAAAAAGAATGATTACGTGCGGCAGCTTGCGCGCGAGAAACTTGGGTACATTGAGCGGGGCGAAAGACCATACAAGGTCATCATAAAATAAGGATAAGGAGATAAGGGAGGGGAGATTATGGAACCGATCGCGGTTGACAGCGTGGTAGAGGGGCGCGTCACTGGGATCACAAAGTTCGGGGCATTCATTGATCTGGGCGAGGGCAGAGTGGGCCTGGTCCATATTTCACAGATCGCGCACACTTATGTCACGGACATAAACCAGCACCTTAAGGTGGGGGACACGGTAAGGGTAAGGGTGGTAGGCACCACAAAGGACGGCAAGTACGATCTTTCCATCAAGCAGCTGGAAAAGCGCGAGGTAAGGTCCGAGAGAAGGGAGCCGCCCAAGTTCTCAAGCTCTTTTGAGGACAAGATGAACACGTTCCTGAAACAAAGCGAAGAAAAACTGCTGGACCTGAAGCGCAATTTGCAGGAGAAGCAGGAAGGCATTAAGCGCAAGAAATTCGTTCGCTGATCCGTTCCAATGCCCGGATGGCGGAACTGGTAGACGCGTGGGACTTAAAATCCCATGACCGAATAGGTCATGTCGGTTCGACCCCGACTCTGGGCATTTCGGCGGGCAGGCGCGACGGGACTTACTTGTCCGCCGAAGTTACGAGCGAAGCGAGAACGTAGGCGGAAAATCCGTTGGCCGAATAGGCCATGCCGGTTCGAGTCCGGCCCTAGGCATTCATCGATTCCAGCTTTGATTCGAGGGTCTTTTGCTGCATGCCGAGCATCGCGGAAGCCTTTTCCTTGTTGCGGCCGGCTTTCTCGTATATCTTCAGGATGTGCGCCCGCTCCAGCTTATCCTCAAGGCGTTCAAGGGACGTATATTTCCTCCCCGCCGCGCTGCTGATCAGGATATCCAGAGGCAGGTCATCGGGGGATATCTCCAAAGTGTCCGATGAAAGCATTAACGCTTCGATGGTATTTGAAAGCTCGGACATATTCCCGGGCCACTGATACGCGGCCATTATGCCCAGAGCTTCGCCTGAGAACTTGACCTCTTTATTGTACAGGACCGCGAACATCTCCAGGAAATGGCTTATCAAAGCCGGAATGTCGCCTTCCCTTTGCCTCAGCGGAGGAAGTTCGATCGTCCGCTTGCTTAGCAGTTCATAAAGCGAACTCTCAAAATTCCCTTCACTGACACGATCCTTCAGGTTCTCCGATGTTTGCGCGATCATCCTCAGGTTGAGCGGCGTTGGTGAAGTGGAGCCGTCGCGCATCATTTTTTTCTTTGAAAGCGACGCGGCAAGCCTGGTTTGTATTTCTTTTGGCATCAGCTCGATGTTGCGGATGAAAAGTATGCCGCCATTTGCCTCTTCCAGTATCCCGCTCTGTTTTTCAAATGCCTGGGTGAAGGAGCCTTTTTCGACCCCGAAAACAGCGGAGCTTTTCAGCCCGGCCGATACGTCAAGGACCTTTAATTCCTTTTCGAGGTCAAAGCTTATGATGTTCGCGATCAGTTCTCCTTCGGTACCCTTTTCTCCGATTATCAGGATATTTGTGTCCTCTTCCGCTATCTGTTCCAGGGCGTTCTTTAGTTTAATGATCTGCCTGCTATTGCCGATGAGCTCCTGTTTTTGGGCGGATCTTATTGTTTTTGCCTGAGCCTTTATTATAAGCTTCCTGCTCCTGTTCATTATGTCATCCACATCGAACGGCTTTACAATATAGTCCTTTGCGCCAAGCTTTATCGCCGTATTGGCGCTGCCAACCTCATTGACGGCGGTGATCATTATCACCTCGATGCCGCTGTCGATCTCTTTTATGCGCTTGAGCGTCTCTATGCCGTTCATTCCCGGCATCCTGATATCAAGATACACGAGGTCCACTTTTTCGTCGATTATTTTTTTGAGGGCTGCTTCTCCGGAGGCTGCGGTAATAACGCTGAACTCTTTTCCCAGTATAAGAGTAAATGATTCCCTTATGCTAAGCTCATCATCAACAACAAGTATTACCGGCTTTATGTCAGCCATTGATAATGTTCTTTCTTTTACCCCTGATGCTTATCACTTTAGCTTTTTTGCTGCTGGCGAACCTGTCGGCGATTATGAGGGCGTTCCTTCTAAGCTCCCTGTCGGACAGGATCCCGCGCGAAATGGTCGCGACCATTGCCTTTGCGCCGGACTTTGTAAGGAGACTGGGGCCGAATTCGCAGGCGAGGGCCATTTTCACTATCTTTTCCACGGATTTCCCGATGGTATCGGTCACCTGCAGCTCATTGGCCAGGCCCTTCTCGAAGAGATCTATCTTTGACAGCTCCTCTTTCTTCAGGGCTTCTTTTGAGACATCGCTTCCGAATATAACGGACAGGAACTTCTGGTCCACTTCTTTTGTCTTTGTTTGCTGTAATCTTGCCATTTTCATCACTCCTTTCTTATTCTAAGCCTTTTTGCCTTTCATGTAAAGTATATAGCAATTTTCTTGCCAAAGGAGATCAAGCATCTAGCGCAATAGCACGAGGGGATCAGAGGGATCAATGCTGAAAGGCAGGTTTGCGGTCCGTTATTGGGTCCGTATGCGGTCCTTTTTGGACCTTATTCTGACAGGGTGTAGAAGGAGTTCTTGCCGGAGCCTTTCTGGGAAAGGATATGAAGCTTGACAAGGCTGCTCAGGTCCCGGAACGCGGTGGTTTTCGGGGTGTTGGTAAGCTTGATGTAATTATTTTTCGTTATTTTCCCTTCATTCTTGATGAATTCTATCGCTTTCATCTGGCGTTCGTTAAGATTGACCTTTTGCATGGCCTGCTTAATGAAGTCCATCTCGAACTTTTTTGCGTGCTCAAACACGGGTATGCCGGTCCCCTTGCTTTTTGATATCTCGGGGGGCAGCTTGTCCTTTGATATTATCTCCCTGTCGCAAAGGACCACAAGCCGCTCTATCAGGTTCTCCAGCTCCCTTATGTTCCCCGGCCATGAATATGATGTCAAGGCCTCCATCGCGTCCTTTGATATTCCGATCATCTTCTTGCCGAACTCCTTGTTATATTTATCCAGGAAATAATTGATCAGCAGCGGGATGTCTTCTTCCCTGTCCCGGAGCGGCGGGATATTTACGGGTATCACGTTAAGCCTGTAGTAAAGGTCGCTCCTGAACCTTTTGTTATCCACCTCGATCTTCAGTTCCGTATTTGTGGCGGAGATCACCCTTACATTGATCTCGATCTGGTCTGTGCCTCCCACTCTGTCGATCACCCGCTCCTGAAGCACCCTCAGCAATTTTGCCTGCATTGGCATGGGCATGGTGCTGATCTCATCCAGGAATATGGTGCCGCCGTTGGCTATCTCAAATTTTCCCAGGTGCCTCTCGTAAGCTCCCGTGAAGGCGCCTTTCTCATAGCCGAAAAGTTCCGATTCAAGGAGGTTTTCCGGGATCGCCGCGCAGTTGACGGGAACAAAGAGCTTCTTACCTCTCTTGCTTTGATTATGGATAGCCCTGGCCACGAGCTCCTTCCCGGTCCCGGACTCGCCGGTGATTAACACTGTGGAGTCGCCCTTTGAAACGTCCCTGATTGTCTTGAAGATCGATCTTATTTTTTCGCTTTTCCCGATTATCTTTTCAAAACCGCCCACTTTCTCAAGCTCCGTCTTCAGGTATATGTTCTCCTGTTCAAGGCTTCTTTTCTCAAGCGCTTTATCCATGAGCATCGTCAGCTCTTTTAAGTCGAATGGCTTTACTATGTAGTCATACGCGCCAAGCTTCATTGCCTTCACCGCGGAATCCACAGTTATGACTGCGGTGAGCATTATGACCTGGATGTTCTTGTTCAGGTCTTTTATCCGCTCAAGCAGCGCCAGGCCGTTTATTTCCGGCAGCCTGATGTCAAGCAGCACCAGGTCGATGTTCTTGGTGGTTATTATCTCGAGGGCTTTTTTTCCGTCGGAGGCTAAATAAAGGTTATAGGAGTCTCTCAGGGAATACTCGAGGGTTTCCCTTACGTTCTTTTCATCTTCTACGATCAGTATGTCCGCTTTTCCGTCGGTCATTTTATTGCCTTAAACCGTGAGCCTCTCGCAATCCCCCTTGCGGTTTCCCTTGTGCACTATATTATCGAAAGTATCCTGCTAAAATTTCATTCTTTTTGAAGAAATATCAATGCCCAGTTTTTGCCTGTAAGCGGCCACGGTCCTTCGTTTTATGGTGATTCCTTCCGCTCTTATTTTTTCCGCAATTTGTTCGTCATCCAGAGGAGAAGCCTTGTCCTCATTTTTTATTATGTCGCCGATTAGCTTTTGGATGTTCTCGCTGGTCAACCCCCTGATATCCCTGGGGCAAAGGTATTTAAGTGATAGTATCCCGCGGGGCGTCTGGATATATTTATTTGAGATCGCCCTTGATACCGTGGAAGGATGAAGGCCGAATTTATCCGCGATGTCTTTTTGCATGAGCGGGGCAAGCTGCGAGCTGTCGCTTTCAAAAAAACGGGACTGGGACTCAATAATGACATTCAATATTTCCTCTATCGTTTTGTGCCGCTTCTCGATGTTCTCAAGAAAATCCTTTGCGGATTCAAGCTTCCCCTTGAGGAACTTGACTGTTTCCGCGTCGCTTTTCGGGTCCTTCAGCATTTTCTCGTAATTGGAGCTCAGCTTGATGACCGGCCCGTATGTTTTCTCCAGGTTCACGACCTTATAGCTGTCTTTTTCTTTTTTGATCGTGAACGACGGGATTATGCACGTTACTTTCTCGGCAAAATCGGAGCCGGGATCCGGGTTCAGATTGTTCTTTATGAATTCAGCAAGTTTTACGGCGCCATCCAACGGGATCTTCAGCGATTTTGATATCTTATCAAAGTTCTTCTCCGCGATGTCCTCCAGGTGGCCTTCTATCGCTCTAACCAACAATTTTTCAAGCTCGGGGGTTTCAAAGTTGTATTCATGCACCTGGATGATAAGGCATTCCTTCAAGTCCCTTGCAGCGACCCCTTCCGGCTCAAAGCCCTGGATCATCTCAAGGATGCTGTCGATCTTCTTCTGAGTTACATTCAATTCCTTCTTGATAGTTTCGCTGACCTGCTCGTAATCCTTAATGAAGCCTCTATCGTCAATGTTCGATATCAGGACCTCGGCGATCTTTCTTTCTTTTTCATCGACCTCCTCAAGGTCAAGCTGTTTAAGCAGATGTTCTTCCAGCGTTTCCGTTGTGTCCGCGAAGGTCTCTATCCCCGGCAGGTCCTCATGCGTTATTTCCTTTTTTGGTATCCTTTCCGATCCGATCTGCTTAAGGTATTCCAGGAGACGATCGTGGCGTTCTACCTCAAGCATCACGTTCTCTTCGGATTCTCTTTCTATCTCTTCCACAAGGTCCACGTATGTCATGTTCAGCAGCTTTAGCATCTGGATCATGCGTGGGGAGAGCACCATCTCCAGTGTTTGGGCGATGTTCATTTCCTGCCCGAGGCCTAATTTATTCATAGCGATCCATTATAGTTAATTGCTATCGCGTTGTAAATGTGGTAGAATAATCTTTCTCATCGCGGGCAGGCAGTCTGGAATCGAGTTTGAGATTTTGCCGTGCCTGCCGGCAGGCCCGCCTCAGGCGGGCAGGCAGGGATTTGAGATTTTGGATTTGTTTGTCCCGCTACCTTATTATTAAAATATAATGTGTTGCGGGATCCCGCAAGGCGGGAGGATTTGGAATTTGGAAATTGGTCATTGCGTCGAACGAAGTGAGACGTCGCGGCTCTACTTCGTCCCGAAGCAAGTTCGGGACTTCGTAGGGTAAAGGTGGAGCCCGCCAGAGGCGGGCAGGCAGCCTGGCAGATATTTGAAATAGTTTTAATGTTGATTCAGTATCCTTCGCGCAAGCGATATGAACGAGGCCGAAAGGCCGGGCAAGGTTATCTAAATAACTGAGCTAAATTTGAATGCAATCGCTATAGCGAGGGGAGCAGGTCCGACGGGAAGTCGGACCGTTGAGGGGTATGACCCCTCAACACTGGAACGTAGTTAGCTTAATTACTTTCAACGCGGGGTGGAGCAGCCTGGTAGCTCGTCGGGCTCATAACCCGAAGGTCGTGAGTTCAAATCTCACCCCCGCTATTTTAAATATTATCCGCAGTGGCGGTAAAAACAAAGGCTTTAATGAAATTGATCATTAAGGCCTTTTTGCTTTCCATCTATCGTCCATCTATCGAGTAGAAAAATTCCGCCAAACATATGCCCTCCTATTGTCTCATAACACATGTCCAGATGCCTCCAAAAATACCAATTCACATGTTGCGAACTTTGATATACTATGGTATCATACCAGCAAGCTTTTAATCTAGATTAAATCGTTGCTTGACAGAACAAGGCTGCCATGGTATTATAGGTTTAAGAAGATAAATTTTCGATCAGGAGGTAATTATGAAAAACCAGCATTATAGGAAAGAGTCAGTTGATAACATTAAGGAGACAGTAATCGACCCGTCATACACGCAAAAGAATGTATGTAAAGCCATAGGAATATCAGAGCCAAGGCTCGCCTATTGGGAAAAACTTGGCATATTCTCGCCAAAACAAAAAAGGAGCAGATCAAACAAGTTCAGATTATTTACGGCGGTTGAGGTGAATGAATTGAAATTTGTCAAAAGACTTATCGATCATGGCTTCGATCCTCAATATATCAAAAAGATGCTTGAAGCTTTGCCAAAACCCCATAATTTTGACTTCGGAAGGATTGTTTGGGATTTCGAAACGGGCAAATGGTTCACTAAAGTGGACAGGATGAAGGAGCTTGAAATTATAGACGAATCGATATAAAAAAGGCAGCTCAGGGTAAGCATCCAGTTCTAGAATCGCTAAATTTTAGAAAAGCTTTTGGCTTTTAAGGATGCCTCACGCCCGAGCTGTTTCATAGGTTACTAAAGTCGTGGAAGGTTGTCAATGAAAAAAAAGGGAGGTGAAAATATGTCAACTGGAAAAATCGAAGTAATGGTTTCGTCTGAAATATTAAGGCGACTAAAAAAAATATTTAATAAAAGATTGAAGATAGTAAGAAGACGAAATACCGGAATTTTAGAATTAATAATCAGTCCAAAAAGATAAAGATAGTCATAAAGGGGTATGGGCCTCCCAATGTCTCCTCTGAAGCCTATGCCCCGACTATTTTGTAAGGAGAAAAATGCGATGAATAAATTGCTGACAAGCGAAGAGGTTGGTGAGCTGTTGAAGGTGAAAAGCACGTATCTTCGGGATATGCGATCTAAAGGCCTTATCCCCTACATTAAGATAGGTCGGCTCGTCAGATACGATCAATACAAGCTCGAGAGGTGGCTTGAGAGCGGCAAAAGCGCTGACTTGGTATCAGGAACAGTAAAAAGGAAGCTTGAGGCATAAATGAGCATTGTGACCAGAAGGAACAAGGACGGGACCATCAGCTACTTTGCTGTCATTTATTGCGGCGGCAGGAGCAAGTGGATGCGCTTCTCCAAGAAGAATGATGCGAAGGCATATTTCAATGAAATAGAGTTGAACAAGTCCAGGGGCGAACTGACCAGCAAAAGGTATACCCCTGTCTATTTTGAGGAGTTCACGCCCATATGGTTTGAGCGGCATGCAACAATAAAAATGACCCCTCAAAGCATAAGAAGCGCGTCAGGAATACTGAAAAACTACCTGTCGCCCTTTTTCGGCAGTAAACGGCTTATGGATATCGATTCACAGATAATCAGCAGGTACATTGCGAAGAGGAAAGCGATGCCTAACAAGAACGGCAAAATGCCCTCCAACGGGACTATCAATCGGACTCTGGAGGTACTGTCGAGCATCTTCACCAAGGCCTATGAATGGGACTACATAAAAACAAAGCCGTTCAAGAAGATAGAGAAATTATCTGAGCCTCAGCAGATGACGAACTATCTGTCCGAAGATGAGATAGTACGGTTCCTTCATGCCGCTGAAGATGGATATAAGCCAATGTTCGCAACGGCCATCTTCACCGGGATGAGGCTTGGAGAATTGCTCAACCTGAAGAAAAGCAAAGTGGATATGGAAAGGAAGGTCATCGAGGTCGCCATAGGCAGTCACGAAACGAATACGACCAAGAGCAAGAGGATAAGGCATGTTCCTTTTAGCACCGAGCTCGCCCCCTATCTTGATAAAGCAATGAGGACCAAAGGCGAGTATATGTTCCCCAATAAAAATGGGGCAAGAAGGGTTGATGTGGGCAAGGCATTCCAGCGAGCCTTGGATAAGGCAGGGATAAAGCGTCATGTGCGCTTTCACGATCTGCGGCATACCTTTGCGAGCCATTATGTGATGCAGGGTGGAGACATTTACTCACTAAAGATGCTTGGCGGCTGGAGTGATCTCAAGCTGGTTGAGAGGTATTCACACCTGTCTCCTGATTTCCTTAGGTCTCATATCGAAAAACTGAAGTTTAGGTCAGGAGAAAAGCAACTTTGCAATACGAACTGACCAGCGAAGAGCGAGCAGAGAGAATCGTTTCGCTATTAGCAAGGGCATGCCTTAAGCGTTGCTCGACGGATTCAGATGATGACAATGAACGTGACGGAAAGGAGGATGATAAAACGGTCCCAATAAAAATGTAAGGAGATGAAAGAATATGGGAAAAAATATCGTTGGGAAATTATTTAATAACGCCAAGGGATTCAATGTGGTTCACATTTACAAAAGAAAGGGTGTTTACAGGGTAAACATTCAAGAGTTTCGAGATGGTGAGCCTTATAGGCGCGGAGTTGTTATGGACGTTGATCAGCTTGATGCCTTCATGAAAATTCTGCGTAATGTTAAGGCAAGAGTAAGGTTGGATGAGCGCGGCATCATTGACGAGTCAATTTAATAGGAGGTAATTATAAATGAAGAAAAACGATTCCAATAATAAGATGCGGGCAAATATCCCGCAGTGCATTGAAAAAATGCTCGAGGGTGCGGCTGCAACAAACAGAGATAAAGTCTGTTTGGAGCTGACAAAATATTTCAGAAATAACTTACCTGAACAGCAGGTTAAAAACTTGCTGATGGATTGGAATAAAAAGAATAATCCCCCATTTGCGGAAGCTGATATTACCACGAGGATGAAGGAGGCTTTCAAAGAACGTGCCGTAATAGATTGCGATAATATTATAATATCAAAATATTGCGATCAATCTTGCCCAAAGCATGATGACAACAGTATGGAAAATGTCGTCATGGAAATCAAAGAAATTGTCCCTGCACAGGATTTTAAGGAAGGAATTGCTTACGTTACCGTTCCATTCCTGATCAATGGCAAAAATTGTTCAACTTTCACGGAATATTGTCTGATCACCTCCGAAAGGAAGAAGATCAAACTAACACCTGAAAAACTATCTCAAAATCAGCTTCACTTCTTCAGATATCCGCGAATGGAAACATCAAGATGGTCAATGCAAAGTATAAAAGATTTTCTGTCGGGTAGAGCAAGCTCAAACATTGCCGACACCTTTAATGTGATCAAAAATCTAATATCGCAACATGTGGACCTGGAAGATAAAAGATGGAATACATGCTTGGCATGTTGGATCATTGGCACTTATTTTCATCGGATGTTCGAGAGTTTCCCATATATACACTTAAATGGACACCGGGGCAGTGGAAAAACAAAAGCCCTAACTATAGCTGCAGGGCTTGCATTTAACGCTGAGCTGACAGTGATAGCCTCTTCGGCATTTATTACTGACAATATTCACAACAACAGTATCACCTGTTGCATAGATGAGGCCGAGAGCCTGAGGACAAATAGCTATGGGGATAACGACAGGCAAACGGTAATATCAATGTATAACGCCGGCTACAAAAAAGGCGTTAAGGTCGGCAAAATGCTCTTTAACGAAAGAGCCAACATGTGGCTACCGGTTAAGCTCGAAGGATATTCTCCAAAGATGTTCGCAGGGATAAAATATTTTGAAGGCTCCCTGGCATCACGCTGCATCCCTATAACAATGACGTTATCCGATAATCAAGGAATAATAAATAGACCGGTTAGACTGAATGACCCGATCTACCAAAAGCTAAGGGACGAGCTCTATCTTATCCTGATGAGCAAACACAACATTATTGAAAATGAATACAATAACATTTCAGATAATGAAATTGCAGGACGCGAATGGGAGCTATGGCAGCCGTTGTTAACTATTGCAAAAACAATTGATGGGTCATCAGGGACGATATATGCTGAGCTGAAACAATTAGCACTTGATATCCAAAAACAAAGGAAAGAAGCCCTCATTGAGGATACAACATCCGCAAAACTAATCGTCGCATTATTAGATATGATGACACTTGGGCAAAGTGAAACAAACTATACTGATGACCCGAAAGAAAGGTATTACACCTCATCCTATATGCGAAAATTTCTTGAGAACCGTGACGATTTTGCATGGCTAAAAGACAATAAGAAAATAAACCTGCAAAGCTGGCTTGGCGATGAACTGCGCAAGGCCGGTGCCATTAAAGGCCGGGCAAAGCAGAGGAAAATTAACGGGCAAAATGAAAGGGTGTACTATCTAAACTATGATACCCTTCTGCAGAGATTGAAAGTCTATGGGATAACATACGATCCTCCTGAGGCAAGCAGCTCGGCAATATTTGACGATAATGCCACAAGTTCCGACCAAAACATAGAGAACTACGAGCATGGCGACAATGAGGGTTCCGATGAGGACAATGGTCAGGGCATCGAGGAAGATTTTTCGAAGATTCCTGACACAGTATTATAGGATTTTCTGATGTTACCGTGTTACCTGTTCGCGATATTTGTTATCGTGGCAAAGAATTTTATGGTAACAATCATTGAATGACCGTGTTACCTCATGGGTTACCGCTGGTTCTGGTTATCGTTCAAATAAAAACCAAACTGGCGGTAACTCGGTAACCCTGGTAACCCTTCATGGATAGGTATATGCCAATATCAGACTTTCAATCCGGTGACATTAGAGGCCTTTTGATTTGAGGCTAATATAATCTATCATCTTTCAAAAGAAGGCGCGCCCCGGTGTGACCGGGAAGCCCCTGGGTGTGTTCTAGGGTCAAGATGAGGCTGTATTTGAGCCAGTTGAATAAACACCGAACCCCATATGATTAAATATCTCGAAAAGTGCATTATTATAATCGTATGGTAAAAAATACGGTAAATGGGTTGATCGGCGATTTCATGTCACACCTGACATCTGAAGGCACGAAGAAAATATATCGGTTCGAACTGGAAAGATTCTTCAAGGTCTTAGGGGGCAAGGCTGTAACTATCCTGAAGCCAAGCGATATATCGACCTACAGCAGACAGATACAGGAAATGAGCCATAAACAAGGAACCAAGCAGACAAGCTCCTCTACAAGGGCAAGGAAGCTCTCAATCGTCAGTAGTTTCTTAAAATTCCTGTTCAGGCGCAAATACATCAAAACCGATCTATCCGCGGAGATAACCCTGCCCAAAGTACATCAAAAGTCACCTGAAGCACTGACAGAAGATGAGGCAAGAGCACTGTTGAGGGCGTCGGACAAAAGAACGACTCGCGGATTAAGGGACTATCTGATCCTGAGGATGTTCCTACTGACCGGATGCAGGCTTCAAGAATTAATCGACATAAATTGGGGCGATTTCAGCAGGAAGCACAACTTCCTGACACTGACCTTGAAGGGCAAAGGCAACAAGGAAAGATTGGTAAAGCTGCCCAAGGACCTTGAGGATGAAATTAAGACCTATCGAGGCAACAGAACTGTTGACCCAAACGACCCTATGTTCATGACAACAAGCGTCAGGGGAATTAAACCTAAAAGGATATCCGCAGTATCTATCAGGAACATGGTGGCAAGATGCGCCAGGAAAGCGTTGATCAAAAAGAACCTCACCCCTCATGGCCTAAGGCATACCTGTTTCTCTTTAGAGGTGGAGCATGGGGCAAATGCTTTTCAGATAATGGAGCAGGCAGGACACACCAGCCTTAACGTCACTCAGCGGTATGTAAGGTTATTCAACTCGCTTGAGAACAATAGTGTCGATCATAACCCATTAAGCAAAAAGGATGATGTTTTGTGATAAAGGATATGAGCCTAATGATGTTATTCATGATATATCAGCAAGCGATCACCGAATATGCTGATCCAAATCACAAGAAACAGCCAGAGAATGGCATTGGCCTTATCTTACTGCCCGAAAGAAGCGGTTCGAATGATTCTCGCGAGATTGAGTTGATCGTCGAGGAATTTGGGGGCATTGAGACGGAATGCCCGTTCATGTTCGGGGAGAACTAACCGGACCCTATAATATATATATTTATATTATATATATTATTTTATATTTTTATTCTTTATATATTTTAAATAATAATAAGTAAAGATAAGGCAAATATAATATATATAAATTCTAAATAAATATATAGTATTTATATATAGAGCAATAAAAACGAGAAAAAAATAAGGAAAGATAAGGTAAGTTTTGGGGAAATAAGGTAAGTGTGATGGTTTTTATATGCAGGGCAATAAAAACAAGAAAATCAAAAAGCATATATGAGCATATTTAAGACAATATATGACAATTCCGGGGGTGGTGTATGAAAATAATAAAAGTTAAGTCAGATTCAGTCGAAATTGACATCTCTCCTTCTGATATAGGGATACTTCACTTTGCCCTGTATGACTATCATACAAAGATAAGCGCAGAACTCAGGAAAAAGAAGCTCGATATCCCTCAAAAGGAAGATTACAAGACGATCAAAGGACAGGTCATGCACATGATAGAAATGGTCAATCTATTGCTTTAGTTCTTATGAATAAAAGAAAGGGGGTGAAAAAATGATGTCATTTAACAGGACTATACTCGTCGGCCGTCTCGCTGCCGATCCTGAAGTCAGATATACCACAAACGAGATCCCTGTCGCACGATTTGCCCTAGCCGTTGAGATGTCAGGCAAGGACGGAGAAAAGGAAGTGGATTTCATCAATATTGTGGCATGGAGAGGCCTAGCAAAAGTCTGCGGGGAATATCTTAAAAAGGGAAAGCCTGTAGCAATAGAAGGTAAGCTGACGATACGAAAATATGAGAAGAATGGAGAGAATCGAACAATTACTGAGGTTATAGCTGACAACATGCAGATGTTGGATACAAAGTTCTTTAAAGAATGCTCTGACAGCTCAGATGAGGAAGATGAGGAAACGCCAAGCAAAAGAAAGAAGTAATTAAGAAGGTTGAGCTTTTGCTTTCATCGCTTTGGCTAGTATATTTGGGGCAGAAACATTAAGTGCTTTAGCGATCTGGACAAAGACTGAAATGGAGATGTTTCTATGATTTCTTTCAATGGTCTGGATGTATTTCTCATGAAGACCAGCTTTATCAGAGAGATCTTCAATGGTAAGGCCTTTTGCCTTGCGGATCGATTTAAGCTCTTTAGACAATGATATTAAAAGTGACTTATTGGGAGAGTAGAAACTTTGCGCTTTCATTATGGACACTATTGTATCTGTGGAGTAATATTAACAACACAATCGATAGTATCCGTAAAGGGGGGATTTATGGCCGCAATATTGATTAATCCGTCAAATAACTATGAAGTTAGAGTTTCCTTAGCCTTCCTCTGGTGTTTGTTGTTTGGCTCATTTTACTTTGCTTATAAAGGCGTATGGGGGCAAGCGGTATTATCATTTTTTATTGCCTGTTTTACCTTTGGAATATCTTGGCTTATTTATCCATTCTTTGCTGAAAAAGCAATAGTCGACCATTACATGAGAATGGGGTGGAAAGTGAAATAATGATTAAGCTCTCAATTAAAACCATTCTATTTTTTTTATTTCTTTCCTGTGGGTTTACTTTTGAACCTAATTGCTATGCTTTGCCAGGACAAACTACTCAGAAAGTTGAAAATTGGTTAAGCAATAGTGAATATTTGAATAATGCAACTTTTGTGAAAACAGGCAAAACTAAGAATGACGATATGTATTACCAGTTAGTCACAAAAGGACAAGCGGGTTCATTTGCACTCGATTACACTGCCTATGCAAACAATAAAAAAGATATTACTTCTGTGATCATAGGGATTAAAGCCCCTTGGCCAATTAAAGATAACGATCGCAATGATGTCATAATAGCATTATATGGAGACCCAGTTGGTTATTGCATAAATGAAGATATCCAAGAAGCAAAAAGAATTTATAAAAACCATACCGGAAGCAAAAATGAATATGGAGAATGGCATATAAATGGTGATTACTTATTGGGTAAAATATTTGGTTATTGCTTTGTACGATCAAGCTTATTTAAGGGAGAGTTATTAGGCATTACCTCGATCGCACAAGTAAAGAAAGATGTACAAAAAGCAAAACGTTCAAAGAAATAATATTTTATATCGCGCTATAAACCAATAAAATGAAAACATTATTCTTCTCAATATTAATAATCACAATATTTTCAAGCCTTTCGTTTAGTGAAGTTATCACTAAAACAACCAAAAGTGATTCTAAAGGGAACCCGCTTGAAATTACTTATTATCAAAACGGACATAAAATTGCTAAAAGATGGTTTAATAGTGAAGGGGACGATATAAAGATAACCGGGAAAATACCAGATGGAGATGTAAAAAGATATTCAAAAACTGGCAAACTTGAGAGTGAAGTAAATTATATAGGGAATAAGCGCAATGGGATCGCAAGGCACTATTATGAGAATGGGAAACTAGAGGAAGAGTTAACTTGGGAAGAGGACAAATTAAATGGCGCGTTTAAAGGTTATTACAAAAGTGGAGGGCTGCATAAAGAGGGATATTACAATAATGGCAATTGGGACGGGATTGAAAAAGAATATTATGAGTCCGGAGAACTATATAAAGCATCTAATTTTAAAAATGGCAAGCAGGATGGCATAACTAAAGTCTATTATAAAACAGGGGAATTAATGGCAGAGGGAAGTTATAAAGATGGAATAGAATATGGTACACATAAAAATTATTATCAGACTGGACAATTGAAAGGTTTGGTTACTTGTGAAGGCTGTACTAAGGACGAGTTAAATGGCCCAGCTAAAGAATATTATGAAAGTGGAGCGTTGATGGTGGAAGGAAACTATAAAAATAATAAGTATGATGGTCAGGTCAAAAAATATTATGAAAATGGCATATTAGAATCAGAAGTAGATTATATATCCGGCAAAGTAAGTGGGGCGATTAAAAATTACTACCAAAATGGCAAACAAAAAAATGAATTTAATTATAAAAATGGGAAGTTGAATGGTTTGGCGAAAAGCTTTAATGAGAATGGTGTTTTGATTAGGGCAGACAGTTTTATAAATGGCATGAAGAATGGCATAATAAAAAGTTATTACGATAGTGGTAAGCCAAAAGACAAATTAAGTTATAAGGGTGATCAATTAAATGGGATATGCAAATTTTATTATGAACATGGCAATATTTACGAGAATGATAATTTAGATGAAGAAACTCAATATAAAGACGGTAAAATAAACGGCTTACGAAAGATATACTATGAAAATGGAAAAATTAAAGAGGTCGCCCAATATAAAAACGATAAAATGAATGGGGTTAGGAAGCTCTACAATAATAATGGTATTTTAGAAGGCACTTTCTATTATAAGAATGATAAAGAGATTGTAACTGATACATCAAAAGGCAATGGAAGCAAAAAAAGCAAATCAACATCAGATTCAAAGGTAATAACGGAGGTTCATAAAAGTGCCAGACCGCGCCTTATCTATAATAATTCAGATGGGGAGACAAGAGGGCAAGTATCAAGAAGTGATGGCGTATTTGATTATACTTATGACTGGATTTTAATTTCATATGGTGAGACAAATAATTACACTGTCACTTTTTATGGAGGTAGTCCAACGTTTATTTCGCCAAATTCACCTAGGATGCCTATGTATGAAACTGAGTCTGGATTAGTTATACGGAATACAGAAGGCGGAGATGATATACATGGAGCTAAGGGGTCTATTTTATTCAATATGTGGAAAGCAACCCTTAAAGACTATCATAAATGGCAAAAACAAAACTAGTTTTGAGTGATTGAAAATTGTCTCTTTAAAGCGTAATATTCACTTTAATGGCAACACAAACAGAAAAACCTCTAGCACTCAAAAAACTTGTTGATACATTTCAGAGAAATAAAGAACACTATTCAATTCAAGGATATAAAGAACAACAATTAAGGATGGATTTTGTTGATAAATTCTTTGCTCTATTTGATTGGGATGTAAGTAATGAGGAAGGGGTTATTGAAGAGTTTAGAGATGTTCGGATAGAGGATAATGTTGAAATTCAAGGGAATCAGAAGAACCCTGATTATAGCTTTAGAATCGGCAATGAGATGGTATTCTTTGTTGAAACTAAAAAGCCCTCAGTAAACATTAAAGAAGATATTCATCCTGCTTTTCAGCTCAGAAGGTATGGTTATACAGCAAAACGAAAAATATCAGTATTAACTGACTTCCACGAAT
>Ga0315291_10001491_pt1 | contig 31318 bp, 14 predicted proteins | sample YL17G12_20_MG_FD_203070 | JGI IMG/M metagenome (GOLD analysis project Ga0315291, IMG submission 203070) | Sediment microbial communities from Yellowstone Lake, YNP, Wyoming, USA - YL17G12_20 | ecosystem: Environmental > Aquatic > Freshwater > Lake > Sediment | place: USA: Wyoming | collected...
CGGCACCAGCGCTGCAAAGTCATTCGTGGTATTTGCAGGACTCGGGCCGTGGCTCGGACCCCGAGGTCATCGATCAGCCGCAGCGCGTATCGCTTTTGTTGGTCTGAGTACCGGCTGCTGCTGCCGAGCCCCTGGAACTCCCAGCGCATTTGCTCATAGACCTGCTGCTGTGCCTGGATGATCGCCAGTCTTGCTCCGAGTCTACTCATCGCTTTATTCCTTGCGTGCGCACGAGCGTCATTATTACCGCCCGGACACGCTCTGGCAACTCCGGCCACGCCGTTGTGATCTCTGCCAAGTCGGCGTCATTCGTTCTGGCGCAGATGGCTTTCGCCCTTGTCGCTGATCTCCCAGACGCCGCGCGGGGAGTCCTTCTTCAGCAGACCCTCGTTGACCATCGAATTGCGTGCCCACTGGGCAGCGTTGCGCCAACGCAAATTGTCAGGACTGGAGGCCAATGGTTCATAGTCCGGCTTCTTCAAAACACCCTTCATCCTCTTGCCAACACGGTCCAGGACATCCGCCACCTTCCCGGAGCCGCCCATCTGTGGCCGCTTCTTCTGCTGTGAGAAAGCATGTTACATTCGCAGATCGTCAAGAAACTCCGATGCTGGCTCGACGCTTGTTACGAGCAGATGATCCCGTGCACGGGTGCAGGCAACGTACAGCAGGTGTCTTTCCGTGTTGTACACTTCTTCCAGGTCCGCATCGTCCGAGACTGTTTCGATCCGTTGCTGCAAAGGAACGACTGCATCATCACAGGCCATCACGACGACGGCCCGGAATTCCAGGCCTTTGGCAAGGTGCATGGTGCTGATCGAAACATGCCCGCTGATCGTGTCCACGTTCTCATCGAGTACCTTGAAGGGTAGCCCCGCATCCTCGACGGCCGCGCGTCCTCTGTCCAGTTCGGCCGCGGAACGTGTGAAAACACCTATTTCGTGCGGCATTATGCCCTCGTGGGTGCGATCAGAAAGCCACTGACTGACTGTCTTGATTTCTTCCTCCTGGGTGGCCAATTCCATGATGATTGGCTTTGGCCCGTTGAACACCGAAATCGTTCCACTCCTTTCTTCGGTGTTACCGTCAACGTCTGAGAGTTCGGGTGCCAGTAGGCGGTCCGCCTGCGTTCTGATCTGATGTGATGTCCGGTAATTGATTCTGAGCGTGTGGGAACGACCACGAATATCGACGCCGAGCGATTTCCACGAGAAGGGCTGCTGGAAAATCCGTTGGCCAAGGTCCCCGGCGCAGAAAAGGCGGTTTGGTCGCCCGGCTGTAAGTGCGGCGAGAAACCGTAGCTGAGCAACACTGACATCCTGAGACTCATCTACGACGGCGAAGTCGAAAGGCAGATGTTTGCTTTCCGCAAGCCGGGACGCCAACTGAGTGAACAAGTCGGAGAACGTCACCAAGTCCCGAGCCCTCAGAGTGGACCGGACTCGGTGGAAGATCGACCAGAGTACCGCACGCGGTTTTTCCGGCAGACGCGTTTTTCGGCCCAACCGCATGACATCACGATACGCCTCCCAGGTTTCCAACTGCCACGCGTCAACGACCTGCTCCCACTCTGTCAGCAGGAAATGTGTGCTGAACTTGTGTCCCTCGACTTCTCCGGCTGCTTCCTTCAGAAGCTGCTGTAGCGCTTCGCGGGATGCAATGTGCGGACGGCCGAAGTTCAACTCATAAAGCCGCCGGCCAATCGCGTTCATGGCATGCACTTCCAGGCGTTCGCCAATACGAGGTTGGTTGCTGATCAATCGTCTCAGTTTCGTTCTCAAAGCATTCGCCAGGGTGTCGGAAAAGGTAGTGAGTAACACCCGGGCATCGGGGTTGGTGCGAGCAAGGAAGACGGCCCGGTGGAGTGCTACGATTGTTTTTCCTGTACCAGCCGAACCTGAGACCCTCGCAGGACCGCAGTAATCCCGTTCAACCAACTGTCGCTGTGCTGGATGTAGAAAGACAGTCCATTTCTCCCATGGATACTCCAAGGCTTGTTCAAGTTCCTCAACGTTGTTCATCACCCGGAATCTTCGTTGTGCATCAGGATGGTCGAATGGGTCTGCCCCCAGTGCAACCGGCTGGACCACTTGCGGCGTCTTTCCAGTGGCCAGATCCAACAACGCCTCAGCGGCCTCACTTGGAAGATGGTCGGCCAATTCCAGTACGGTGTCTTCGTTGGCTTGGCGTACATCGGCTATCCACTCGGCCGGCACGCCGTAGCTCATTAGATCCTCCTCAGAGACGTCAGCGAACAGCAGCGGCTTTGGTGGGACGGGTTGTTCGACATCAACATACTTGGGGACGGTGATCTCTTTGACCGTCTCCCGCACCTCTACCAGTTGCGCTACGCCGGTCTTCGGATGGGTCTCGACCTTTCGTCGCTCGGCCCAATGGTAGGCGTTGTCGTGATGATCCACGTAGCACAGCAGCAGGCTGGTGTCCGTCTTGTGTACAATCAGCCTGATGTTCCGGCTAACGCGCACCGACCAGAAGTTGGGGTCTCTGGCCTTGTCGAGCTTGTGGAACTGCATGCCCGGATTGGCCGGATTCATTTGCAGGTCAAAGGCTGTTGTTTTGACGGCCTTCTGCTCCTCGCCGGTGAGTTTGGCGAGACTGTCGGTGAATGTGTCAGCAATTCGGAACTCCATGCGTTTTCTTTCATTGGCCGTGTGGCCTGGCTCTTAACGTCCATAAACATAGCTCTCTTGGTTCGTCACCGACGGCGCTGGCGGACTTGGTTGACCCAAGTTTCAAGGTTGTTTACATCCTCACGAAGCTCGTCAGGGCTGGGGACAGGCTCCGCTGCAGCCGCTGCTTGGTCGTGGAGAAACTGTGAAGACTTGGTCATGCCGTCGTTGATCATCCGGATGTCGTCTTCTGTGATGTCAATGAGCTTGTTTAGCTGGTTTGTGTGTATTGCACAACTGAATCTCGTAACGACGCTGTTGAGAAGCACTTCCTCCACAGCGTGTTCCCAAGCCTCGCGGAGACGTTCGTATATCCGACGAGCTTCCGGCTCATATGCATCTCGTCCTTGCCGCCCGTACGTGGCTTCTGCGGCCTGGAGCCAATTCTTTAGGAGGCCGATCCGTTTGCTGACCTTCATCGCCTCCCAGGGAACACCGTCGATACACTCACCCGGTTGGCTTGGCCCCCGATGCAGACAGCTTTGTCGGAGTTGAATACCTTCGGCTTCGCAGTATCCCACAAGGTAGGTGAGGAAAACGATGTCATGGGTAAACACGATCACTTGCCTTTCCAAAGCCAACTGGACCAGACGGTATGCCACTTTCCTACGCCACTGATCGTCTAGCGAGCAGACTGGATCATCGAAGATGAGGGCCGAGCCGCTCTGCTCTGTAGAGAGTTCTGCCAGGAAACCGGCCAGGGCAATGCAGCGAAATTCGCCTTCGCTCAGTACATGACGGACCTGCGTATTGTCTGGAGCTCCATGAAGGGAAATCTTGAACCGCTTCTGGCCGAGTCGCGCGCCGGGAGAATCCAGCTCGACCGGCAAATATGTTGCACCAAGGGTCCTGATCTCGGTGGCCAGCCTTTCGCGAAGCACGTCCGTGACGTATGTATCAGCCAAGTCGCTGCTTTTGCGGGTGATGCCAGTTGTGACTGTGTCACTTAGCGCAGCATTCAGAGCTGCGAGCATCTTTTTGCGTCCGATCTCCGCTATTACGTCATCCAGTGTGCCAGCCAGCCACTGACGTGCAAGGAGCTCATCTTGTTCATTGAGAAGTGTCTGCCTTTCTTCTCCGGCGGCCGCTTGCTCCAGTTTATCAGCCCTGCGTAGCATCCTCTGGGTCAGGTCATTCAGTTCGCGTACAGGCGAAATCGGCAAGGCGCATGGGGCGGTCCATCGCGCGGCCTCGCATGAGCGGAGAACCGTTCGTCGTATCTTCCACGCGAGTCCGTGGAATCGACGGATTGACTGCTTGAGAACATGCTCGTCTTCAGGAAGATCGGGCAGATACTCCGAGAACGCAGCGTGACCAACATTCAGTTCCCGGATTGCGGGCAGTGCCCGGCTCAGTTTGGCTTCTGCCTGTTCGACAGCCTGCTGTGTTTCGGCTTCTATGAACGTTTCGAAGGCCGTCAGCCGCTCCTGGGCATCCGGAGTCAGTGGTTGCTGGCACAGCACGCACCGGGCATCCTCCCCGGTGAAGGGAAACCCTTGGTCTGGGTAAGCCTTTCGCTGCGAGTAATCCCGTGCCGCCTCCCATAGCTTCTGCCAGACCTCCTCGCCTACGCCCGACAAAGGCTGTTCACCAAAGGCCTGCTCCGCAGCCACTTTGGCAACGTTCTTCTTAGTAATAGCGTCTTGCAGCTTACTCTGAATTCCCTCCACGACTTCGGCAGAAAGCGCGCTAGCCACCCCCTGAATGTTCGATTGCAGTCGCCGAAGACGCGTGACTGCGTTTCGCAGTTCACGAGCACGTGCAGCGGGGTCGGCCCCCAAGGCTTCCCGTAGCTCAGCGATTCTCCTTAGCTCCTCTCCGGACAGACTGGCCAAACGCCGAAAGGCCTCGATGTCGCTGTTCTCATCCAGACTGTCGAGCATCGTGCGGATGCCGGTCTCATTGGCCACCTGTGGATTCGCCAGGGAAGTCGGCTGGGCACGCTCCTGGTTACGGACCAACACCGTGATTGACTCGCTGACCTGCTGGCAGACACTTGCTAGCTTGGGCAGGACGTCGAGTCCAAAAGGGGTGAAAGCAAGCTCGTTCGCGTCACTCACGTGGACCGCTGCACAATCTGCGTCAAAGAAGCTGACTTGTTGCAGATCTACCGGTTGGTTCTGGCCCTGCTGCCACCTCGCCGAACGATCCGAACCGGCGACGCGGTAGTCAACCGTCGCGGAAGGCGTGGGTTGACCTCCGTCCGCAAATACGTTGTGAAGGATGCGGTCGCCACGGTGACGAGCATGGCACAATGAACGAAGAATGCGAGCATAGCCCGACTTGCCAGAGCCGTTGTACCCGAAAACAATCGTCATGCCATCCAGCTCGAAGCTCATCTGCTGACCCGCTGCGAGCGCGTTGACGCCCTGAACCTCGCGCAGCCCGATGAGCTGGACCCGATTGACAAGTCCCCCATCTGACAGGACGTGTTCTGTTACCAGTGGATTGGGATCAGGTGCAGGATTCCCTGTATCGGAAATACCTCGCTGAGCCAAACAGATTCTACGGAGGTCCGTCACATCTTGGGCGTTCAGGCTTTCTTGTGTGACTATTCTACGCAGGGCGTCGCGTTGCCACGCTGGCCGCCCGGATGACCATTCGAGAATGTCTGTCAACACAGTCATCAGTCTGCCCGGAACACTTTCATGACTTCATCACCAAGATGGTTGATCACCTTGACCGCGATGCGGCCGGATTTCGGCTTATCGAAGGGCCGTGATGTGTCGCTGTGCAGCGTGGCCCAAGTCTCTTCGTTGATCTCCGCCTTCAGCGTTGTCTTGAGCGCGCCATATGGATCGTTAGCCCCCAGGAAGTAGGCGTGGCGGACGAAGAAGCTCTCCTCGTTGTAGTCGGTGTCGATAAACCAGCAGGCGATGCCCTCAGCCCCGTCGCTGCGGACTTCGCCGGTATTGGGGTGGAAGACATCCACGCCGTTGATTTTCACCTGGATTTGGCCGTCTGCGGCGTTGAGGATGTCGATGTCTGGCTCACCGAAAATCACAAACAGGTTCCCCTTGCCGGTGTTCTTCAGGTCGTCAGCCATGTGCAGATCGGCATTCATACGCGCCTTGAGCACAGGGATACGGCCGAGCCTGTCGAACTCCGATGAATGGGCGTCATAGTTGAAGGCGCAGGTGATAAGCGCGTCGAAGCCGGCGTCGCCTGCCTCGCGCGCCGCTGCTACGAGGTCTGGGCGAGTTACGGTTCCGAACTCCGGGCCGATGAAGATACCCGCACGCTTCTCCGTGCCGGTCTCCGCCTCACCCTCGACATACCGGCCCTCGGCGCAGATGAAGTGCCCTGGCCACGGGGCAATGGACGTGAAGTTGATCTTGTCGTCTCTGTGTGCCTGTTGTACGCCAGCCATCTTCAGGTTGTCGAGAATCATCTGGGCGAAGTCGGCCTCTTCGTCAGTGCGGTCCTGCGAATTGAGCGGGTCGATTAGCTCATCGTTTTCATCCACGGCCAGGACGCGGTGCGGCGAGAGGCTTTCGACCGTGAACGGCCCGGCTACGCGGACCTTCCTCTTGTCATCGTAGGGCTTGTCATAGAGGTATTCAGACTCGGCCTTGGCGGCGATGGAGGCGTCGATCTCCTTCTGCCGGGCGATACGGGCCTGCCACCACTCGGCGTGCAGCTTTTTCGCCATGTCCGGCCAGTTGGCATCGGTGTCGCGAGGGATCTCCCACTCCTGCCAGGTCTTCTTGATTGCGGCGTTCAGCGACTCGCGCAACGGCTCCAGCTTGGCCTGCCATTTGTCCCAGATGACATCTATCTCCGCGTTGTTGGCGATGGATTTGAGGGTGATGTGCGGCACGCGCTCATAGACGAAGCCATGGCGGATGTTGCCGTGCACCGGCTGCGAACTTGGCGCAGTGCGAGTAACTTCAGCCTCCTTGAGCTGGCCGTCGCGGGAATCGGCCAGCAGGTAAAATGGATAACGCGCCCCCATGATGCGGGCACGGGCCAGCGCGAGTGCCACGCGTGAGGTGTCAATCGTGATCCAGCGGCGGCCCCATTGCTCGGCGACGTAGGCCGTGGTGCCGGAACCGCAGGTCGGGTCAAGCACAAGGTCGCCGGGGTCGGTGGCCATCAAGATGCAACGCTGGATTGTCTTCACGCCCGTCTGGACGACATAGAGTTTGTCGTCCGTGAAACCTCCTGTTCCGGTGTCGCCCCATAGCTGCGAGACTTGGATCACGCCGAAATCGTCTAAGTTGCGAACGTATTGAACACTGTTGCGGGCCTTATGGATTCTGCCCGCTCTTGCCAACCGGGAGAGACCAATAGGTGGCGTCTTCGACCGAAACGAATAGTTGCCGCCTTCAAATCCAAAATCAACGAGCGGATTACCTTGCGACGTGATGTTGTCGGGCTTGTAAAGGTGATACCCTTTCGGCACTTCCATCGATTCTTTCTCATCGCGGGAAAGTGCGCGGTAGTCGCCAGCGTCATTTCGTATCCATGAGTATGTGTCCGCAGTTCCTTCCTCATGCGACTTCACCATATAGGGGCGGCGAAATTTGAGAGACTCTTTCGACTTCGCATACCACAGCAGAAAATCGAAACGACTGCTCAGGAAGTTTGTGGTTAATCCCGTCGTCTTTGCGAACGCGATTTCCGAGACGCAGTTGCCTTCCCCAAACACCTCATCCATCACCGCCCTTACGCGGTGGACATTTTCATCGCCGATCTGCACGAAGATGGAGCCGGAATCGGTGAGGAGATCGCGGGCGACGGTGAGCCGATCCCGCAGGTAGGTGAGGTAGCTGTGGATGCCGTCGCGCCAGGTGTCGCGGAAGGCTTTGACCTGCTCCGGCTCGCGGGTGATGTGATCGGTGTTGCCGTCCTTCACGTCGCGGCTGGTGGTGGACCACTGGAAGTTGCTGTTGAACTTGATGCCATAGGGCGGGTCGAGGTAGATGCACTGCACCTTGCCTCGCAAGCCCTCGCGCTCGGCCAGGCTGGCCATGACCTGGAGGGAGTCGCCCAGGATCATGCGGTTGGTCCAGTTGGCTTCGTGCTGGTAGAACTCAGCCGAGCGGGCGTGGGCAGGCAGGCCGTTGAAGTCGGCAAAGAGGTCCAGTTGGAATCCCGGCTCCTGAGCGCTCTGCTCGCGGGTCAGGCGAAGCAGGTCATCAATGAGCACCTTCGGGTGGACTTTCTCCTGGATATAGAGCGGCGGTGCGTGGACAATCAGGTCAGACCAGTCCTGCTCGTCCTTGCCGCGCCAGACCAGTTGGGGGTCGAGGTCGCGGTTGCGCCGCTCATAGGCAAGGCGGATCGGGGACTGCTCCCGCTTCTGCATCACCGACTGGAACTCGGCCGTGGGGATGTTCTTGCGCGAAGCGTCCGTGTGCGTGAGCGTTTCAACTGTCTTGCTCGTCTTCTTCGTGGGTTTTCTCTTGGCCATGGTGTTTCCCTACACCGCCGGCTGGGCAGTAAATGACTGGATCATTTTGTTGAACTCGGCTTCGACTCTCGCGGCAAAGTCGGCCTCGATTTGGTAGACCTCTGCAAACTCGGCGAACGCCCAGCGGCCGTAGGTGCCAAGGTGGTTCACGCCCGGAACCCAGTAGATCTCCATTGTCGCTTTCTTTTCCTTGGCATCCTCACGCCGGTAACCCTTGATCTCAACGACAAGGTGCAGCAGGTCATCATCTCCCCGGCCGTCGTCAACAAGGACGATGAAGTCGGGCAGGTAGCGACGTTTCTCGGAGCCGTAGCGGTATGGCACTTCGAGACCAAGGTTATGGTTCTTGACATAGGCCCTGACGCGGGGGTGGGCCTCTGCGACGCGGCAGAACTCCGCCTCCCAATCGCTGTCGAGGATGACCCAGTTGATGTGGCAGCGCCGGGCGTCGGTTTGCCAGTGGTCGGTTTTCGACGTTCTGAAGTTAACGTGGATGGTAGAGCCGGTGGGATTGTAGGCGTCGGGCACGGCCCTGATCGGCCTTTCGCCGATGAGTTTCCGCGTGATGCCAGCGGTGATACGTTCGCAGGCCATGTCCGCCAACTCCTGGTACATCAGTTGGGCGGGATAGGTGCCTCCCTTGCAGACAAGGCAGGTGTCCAGCCACTCCTTGGTAATGCGTTTGAGTTGGCCGAACAGATGGAGCTTGGGTTCTTCGCCGGGATCGCGCCACTTGGTGTAGAGCAGACGCTTGGCAACATGGAACAGCAGCGTTGAGCGTCGGAGATCCCCGGTGTGGATGAGGTTCAGATCGATGCCTTCGCCAATAATGCCCTGGTTTCGCGTCTGTGTGGGGCCAACGAGGTCCGGGGTCAGTTCCAGAATGGAGTCGTCGTTGAACTCGGCGCTCAGCCGTTCTTCGGGCAATTCCACACGATAGCCCTCGACGCGTGGGAAGCGGATCTCCAGGTGGTCACGCTCGGGCCGAACGGCCTTGACGTGGATTGTCTCACGCGGGGGCTGAGGCGGGGCAACGACCGGCTTGGCCGTGAAGTCGAACGGAATGCCCAATATGTCGGCGTATTCGACGTTGAACAGGTTCTCTTCGTTTAGGTCATACGACTGACGGCGCAGGGCGCGGCCGATGACTTGCTCGCAAAGAAGCTGCGTGCCAAAGGCTCGCACGCCCAGTATGTGGGTGACGGTCCTTGCGTCCCACCCTTCGGTGAGCATGGACACGGATACCACACAGCGGATCGGTTCGCCGAGCCGATCTTCCTTGCCCACCGTGTTCATGACTTCCCGGAGCAGATCCTGATCGGTGATACTCTCAGCCTGTCGACGGTCTCCAGTACGTTCGATAATCTCCCGGCGGAACCGGTCGATCTCATCACTGGCCATGGCACGGAAGTTCTCGTCAAGTGCGTCACCGGATTCAAGCTGCTCGCTGTCGATGAGCAGCGTGCGCGGACGGGGGAACTGGTTGCCGTGCTCGTCGAAATTGCGGAACAACGCCAAGCGGCCGTTTTCCAGAGTAGTCGAACCATCTTCGTTTTCCCGGTGAAAGCCCGAAATGTAATCGTACACGAGCTTGGATATTGACGTGTTCTGGCAGACGACAATGAAACAAGGAGGCACCCTGATCCGGCGTTGCTGCCAGAGATTGTAGGTCTTCTCATAGTGGCCATAGATGGCATCCAAGGCCGTCTGAAGCTCGGTAGGAAGGCTGAGCGGATCGAGCACCTTGCCCTTACCCCGGCCCTTCTTGGGCATTCGTGGGCCGATGTGCTCCCAGAGATTGCGGAACTTGGGCATTTCTTCACCCGGTATGTTGTCCGCAACTGGTACGCGTGGCAGCTTTACGATCCCGCATTCGATGGCATCCATGAGGGAGAAGTCGCACATCGTCCAGGGGAACAACGTGCCTTCTGCATAGCCCGAACCGCGTAGAAAGAACGGCGTGGCAGAGAGGTCAATTACATGGCTGATGCCCAGCTTGCGGTTCACGGCTTCAAGCCCAGACATCCAGAGACGTGCGGCTTCCTTGTTCTTTTCGGCTTCCGTCTTGTCGTCGCCTTTGAGACCCTCTTCCTCATGGCTGTTGCGTTTCTCGCGGTAGCAGTGGTGCGCCTCGTCATTGAACACCAAGATGTTCTTCATGCCCATCAGATCTGGCATGACCCGCTGGAGCATCTGTCCCTCGGTTTCACACGTGTTGAGTGCCTCGCCTCGGCCTTGCAGCAGAGACCGACCGCCCTTGGATAATTCCACCCGCTCGCGGAGTTTGAAGGCATGGTAGTTGGTGATAATGATCTTCGCACGTTGGAGGTCATCAACCATATCGCCGGGGACAAGTTCACGGCTTTGATAGTAGGTGTCTGGATCGTTGGGCTGGAGCACGCGAAGACGGTCACGGATCGTCAGGCCTGGGGTGACGACGAGGAAGCCACGGGTAAACTTCTTACTGTTTGGCTTACGAATGGCGTTGATGGTCTGCCAGGCGATAAGCATGGCCATGACTGTTGTCTTGCCTGTGCCCGTGGCCAGCTTCAACGCCAGACGCAGCAGATCGGGACTGGTCTCCGCGTTGGCTGCAATCAAGTAATCGAGGAATTTTGTGCCTGTCTTCCCCGACTTCGGAGCCACTTCGGTCAGCCATATAACGGTCTCAACCGCCTCAACCTGGCAGAAGAACGGGCGAATGTCATTGAACTTGTGATGTCGCCAGTGCTGAAGCAGACGAGCGGTTTCTGGCGTGACTTGCCACTCATTCGGATTCGGCCAGGACCGCCACTGATCGACTTGGCTACGAATCTCGTTGATGATCGGCGTGGGGTCGTATTGCTGCTCTTGCGTCGAAAGGCCTTTGCCTTCGTCGAATACGAGTTCTCGCTGCGCCACTTGGTGCTTTCGCTTCTTGGGCTTCGGAATCGGTGTGATGAACTCCGCACGGCGACGATTCTCGATAATCTGCCCAGTGGGCTGGCCATCTGCATCAAGTTCCCAATGTCGAGCCGGGTACTCGTAGGGCGAGTTGAGAATAGGCCGCTCGAAGAACCGATCTTGCGCAGGTGAATTGCCCTCGGATTTTGCACTCATAATACACTCTCAAGCAGCGGTTCACGGCCTTTGGGAACACAGAAATGGGTCGATCTTAAAGACATGCTCGTCACGGCATCCATCTTCTGGAGATTGGGCAACAGTCGGCGCAAGGCATGGACGACCGTGTTGTCCCCCCGGTTATCAATAATTACCGGCAACTTCTCCGCCATGTCGCGGCCTCCCAACTCTGTGAATACTCGCGGACTCGCCTGAATCCTACCCTCTTGTATCGGCAGAAACAAGGGTATTCTGAAAGCCAAAACGGGCCAATCAGGGCCGATAACTGCCCACCGTTGCCAGAAGAGCATACCCTTATTCTAACAAGGCGGTTTCCAGGCGCGCGATGTTGATGCAAAATCCACCTCCGCTCAGAATCATCGGCTCGCGACCGGAAATGTGCGTTCCAAGCACTCGAAAACAAGCTTTGGGTGAGCTTTCAGCTAAAACCGCAGTTTCCAGCCCAGAAATGAGGACCTGAAAGGGACATGGTATCCGAAAGTCACGTGAGCACGTTGAAAACAGAAGCCCCCGCGTTTGGTGAGGGAGAGAGACAAGTGAGATAACAACGCGGGACCTATGGCCTATCTTGAGAACCTGTCACAGTCCAATAGGAACGCCGTGTTACAGACGAATAGTCAGCGGGCTTCGAGGACCTTTACCGGCTCGACGGGTTTGGACTTGACGCCGGGCCAGCTCTGGTAGTTTTGGAATTCCTGCTCGTGCCTCTCGAATGCCTGGCGGTTCCTCTCGGAGGCCGCGTCCAACTGCTCCATTCCCTGGGTCAGCACGCCGGCCGGTCGGATGATCTCGGTTTTCACGAAGATGTACAGCTTGCTCTGTAGGTCCCGATTATTGATGCTGCGAAACAGCCCGCCGATGAGCGGGACATCACCGAGGATCGGGACCTTCGCGCCGCCTTTGTTTTGATTGAGTCGCAGCAATCCCCCCAGAATGATCGTGCTGCGGTCCGGGACAAAGACGGTAGTCTTCAGCTCGCTGGCAGTCGTGTCCGGCGGTTTCTCATCCTCTGTCTCGCGGAAGTCCGAACGGGTCAACTGGATATCCAGCCGAAGCAGGTCACCTTGACTGATGTGGGGCGTAATGTTCAAAGTGATACCGGCCTCATACGGCTCGTAAGTGACCGCCGTCTCAATCAACGTCACCTGATTGCCGGCCGCCCCGGAACTCACGGGGATCGAGGCACGCTTGACGACGTAGGTCGTGTCCGTCGTCTTGATCGTGCCCGCTTCGTTATCGTTGACGAGGATCTTGGGTTTGGCCAGGATACGGCCGTAGTTTTTCCTCTGGATCGCCTGGAGCAGCAGGTTGATGTGCTTATCGCCATAGAAGGCCGTCAGGTTGCCGCTATTGGACTGAAAGTCAGCAAATTGCGAGCGGTCACTGGCGGCCAGTCGATCCATGATGTCGGCGGAGGTAATGGGGTTCTCGCCCGGAACCAGGATTCCCGTCAGCCCGGAAGTCTCTGTCAGGTCCGGAGCACTTGCGATCAGATTCAGGTCATAGTTGAACGCGTCGGACTCTGTGATTTCCACGAGAGTCACATCAATCAGGACCTGGGGCCTGCGCTTATCGAGTTTTTCGATCAGACCGGCAATCCAGTCCTGATCCTTCCTGTTGGCGTGGACAATCAAAGAGAAGGTGTTCTTATCGGGGATAATGGTCATCGGCTCTTCGGTTCTTGGGATGGTCTTTTCCACCTTGCCGTCGGCGGTGGTGATGGTCTCTTGGATTAGCTTACCGAGAACCTGCGCGAGTTGTTCCGGGTTCTGGTTCTCCAGGAAGTAAATCTCGTAGGGAACGGATTCCTGCCGGGCCTCCGTATCGATCTGCTCGATGATCTTCTGTATCCGCTGGTGCTGCTGTGCCTTGGCGTTGACCAGAAGTGAGTTGGTCGCCTCCAGCACCACCACCTGGGGGCCATCCGGCGTACCGGCCTCTGAAGGACTGACCATTACTGCCGGTGTGACCGGTGCGGGGCCGGACTGGGAAGCTTTCGCCAGTCGGGCACTCGACGCCGCTACCGGACCGATGACCTGCAACTGCTGGAGCTTCCTGGCGACTTCCTCCGCCCCCGTGTGTCTGATGTTGTAGACCCTTAAGGTCCGCAGGTCCTGCGACGATACATCGATGTAGTCGATGACCATTCGCAGTTGAGTGTGCTGCTGGGCAGTGGCGTTAACCAACAGAGAATTGGTCGTCTCCAGGAGTACTACCTGCGGCTGCTCTGCGGCAGCGGCTTCCGTTGTGCCTGCCGCTGCTGTGCCAGCCTTCGGCGCTTTGGTCCCGGCACTTGCCGCCGGATCGGTGATCTGTAACTGCCTGAGCTTATCGAGCACAGCCGAGGCGTCAACGTGCTTGATTTCGTAGACGTGGAGCGTTCGCAGGTCCTGCTGCGGCACATCGAGTGCCTCGATCAAGCCCTCCACCGTCTCAAGCTGCTCGGCCGGTCCGATCATCAGCATTCGATTGGTCCTCTCATCTGTGTCGAGGTATACAACCGGACCACTGGGTAGCTGGGCCGCCCTGGATTCGCCGGCGCCCTGTGGGCCTCGGGCTGGTCGTGCGGCGGTCTGCGATGGTTCTGCCTGCACCGATCCCATGTTTATGGTGATGCCTTCCAGTTCCTGGGCAAGGGACAGTACTTTACGCGCGAGCGTGGTCGCGGACGTATACTTAAGCTGGCGGAAGCGAAACTCCTTGGGCCGGCCGGGCCGATCTATCATGTCCACCAGTTGCTCGATGCGCGCCATGCGATGCGCATAGCATGTGACGAAAAGGGTCTGCGTCTCTGGAACCCCGGAGACGGCGACGCTGAGCTTCATGCTCTGGAGCAGATTCGTCACGCTGGCTACGTCCACATGCTGCAACTCGAAGACGCGGGTCACCACCACATCGCCCGCCTGGATGGCGCCGCTGTTGGGGTCTACAAGCTGCGGATCGATCTCCAGGGCTTCGGCAGCCGGCACGATAGTCACCAGATTGCCCTCACGTCGGCTCATGACGAGTCCTCGGAACTTCAGGACCGTCTCCAATAGACAGTACAGGTCCTTGACCCGTATTTCACTGCGCAGCTTGCTGTGCAACTTGAGCGTAATCATCTGGTTGCCGATCTTCTCGGCGTCGTAGACGCAGTCCAGATGCAGGTATTCCCCCGCCAGGTCCAGCAACTGAAGCAGTTCGATCTTCTCGGGCAGCGATAACTCCAGTACATCATCGCCGTTAGGAAAAGAGATGGCGGAGTGAGAACTGCCTGTTGATGCGGGCTTATCGGTTTTGATCGAGGGCTTCAGTACCCCTCTCGAAGTCTCTGGAACAGTACTCGGTCCAGACCGGTCGATCTGGTGCTCGGTAATCTGTACCTGCTGAACGGAAGCCATTTCAGCGGAGACCGGCTCGGGCTGCACTGGGGCTACGGCCGTTGATCGCCGGTTTGGATCATCAGGTTCGGTCATCTGGGCCAACATCGGATGGGACGCCGGCGAGGACGATTCTTCTTCGCTCGCGAGCAATGTCGCCGCCGGTCCATCCCGCCCGCTTTCTTGGCCAATCGGTTGTCTCTGTGAATCTATTGAGATAGAGGGGTAATCCTGCTGAGTCTTTTGCTGTGCGGGTCTGGCTCGATACCTGGCTGCCTGCGGGCCTAACTCCACAATGGCACGCACGTCTGGCCATAGCCGCGCAGGGACGATAGCAACGACCGATTCGCCGTGAACATCAATGATCGCTCGTGCCTCGTGTCCCGGCTGGGGTGGAACGGCAAACGTGCCAATGGCTATGCCGCCGATAGACTGCGCAATCTGGTCGTTCGAGGGAAGGGTCCTGGCCATCGCGGCAGGTGCGAGCGGCTCGGCTATGAACGTATCGTTAGTATCGACCAGACCCAAAACAATACCCGCCTTCTCGATCTCTGATGGCGAACCACTTACCGAAAGCGTGTTCGGGTCTGATATGGTTATGGTCCCGCCGAGGCATAGATCAGAAAGGATGGCTTTGCCCTGCTGGGGCGCTATTTTGTGCAGAACGAAGGTCTTTTGCCCCTCGTGCTCAGCCGATGGCGAGACCGGAGGACTACTGCTGCACCCGCAAAGGAAAGCGGCCATTACGACGAGCCAACTGGCGAGCGCTGAAAGCCGGAAAACTTCGTCGTCCCTGAAAAGTATCATCGAGTCCATCCTTGCCGTCTCGCTGCTTTCCACAGATTTCAACCGAATAACTACTCGATGGGTATGAGCGATTTCAGTCGTCCCACGGATCGCTCATATCCTCGGCACGTCACATAGGCACTCACTGCGATTCTGAATTGCCGCTATTTGGCAACTGAATTTCTGAGAGCGGAACGCTCACCTTCGCCGCCACGCGTGCAAACGGCATCTGGCGTATCCCTCGCACCGGCGGCGGTGCCGGCGTGGTCCGGGCCGGCTTATCGGTCTGCTTGGGGGCCGGCACACTGCTACTGGCCCGAGCGAGTTTTGCCAGGGCCTCCTTGGGCGCGAGGGCCATTACATGCGTTTGCGCCCCCTCGCGATATACGATAGAGTCGCCGTCGATTCGTTCGATAACAAGATGGCCCAGTTGTTCACCCTGCCTGACCCAGCGCCGATTGCCGCCCGGTTCACATACCAAGGCCATAGACTCATGGGGTTTCGAGCGGTAGTAACTGATCCCATGAAGCTCAAAGTTCGGGGATGAGGAAGCGGGCCGCACTTCCATCACCCGCTTGACACTGCTGTCATCTTTCGCCGGCGGTGGAAAAGCCTGATCTTTATGAATGATAGGAGCAGCCACAGCCGGAGGATTCAGATACAAAGCGAATGCCTGTGCCTGCTGGACAAGCGGCGAGACTTGGTTGCGACTGTCGCTCGCACCGTTGCCGCCTGCCTGCTGGAATCGTTCGATAGCGGACGGTGTCCCCACCTGTTCCGTGCACGAGTCATCCCGCAGGCCATCGGCCAGGCAAGAAATGAATAGGAGAGCTGCCAGGAGAATCGCCAGGATGCTGATTGTCTGTATGGTCCTGATCATGAACATGGCCCCGTTCCAATACCGTGTATTACCCTACACCATCGGCAAATCCAATGCAAGGGAAAAATCGACTTACCATTAAGAAAATCCCCACATTTCCTGCCAAAGAGAATCGCAAGGAATGCACTGTCCATGCCAAACGCGGTGAATGTCACAACTTGGGCCGCTTTCGCAGAATGCACGCGGGAATTGCCGTGGCCCCTGCGGATCTAACACGCGAACTGTTATTTGTTAATTGCGACGATGCCGGGACGAGCCGCTTAGAAAACCTTGTTTTCGATTCCGAAACATGCGAGGGGATACGATTTGGGATAAAATCGAGTCAGCTTTTTTACTTTTTCTTGAGCTTCTGCGGGTCGCCCTGATATAGTGGCTGCCAACGCGGGATGGCGAGCCCGGCTGGTTACGCCTGTTGCGGGACGAGGCCGGCACCGCGAGTACGTGGGATGACAGCGAGCCCTGTGCCGCCCCTGATGCAAAGACGGCCAGAGCGACGCTGAGTGGGATTGAGGACCTGTAGCGAAAAAAAGCGAATGACCCCAAAGACAACGCGATGAACCCTCGTGGATCGGTTGGCGGCCCACTGTGTCTCTGTACCTATCGCTTCGATGAATTGCCATCGAGGCATGTTGTAGGGTACGGCGGGATACGGTCCGGCGCGAGCGTAAGTGCTCGATGGCCGGACGGAGCGCCGAGATAATCCGGACTGATGGATTGAATCGTGACGGTGCGCGGTAGGTGTGCGCCGAAGCAGCCCCGCCAAGATGAAGGGAGGCCAGAGAAAGAGCGGGGTCGCCCAAGAGGGTAACGAAAACGCGATAGCAAACGATCCAACGGTTTTCGTGCGCGGATAGTGCGCGCACGAGTTCCTCCAGACGAGAAAGGATAGGTTATGAGAAACGGTCGAGGAAACTCACGCAGTTCGGGCGTTGCTACAGGAACAAGCCATCCTGCAACAGGTTGTGCTATAGCGATATTCTCTGCTCTGTTTATCGCTATTACTCTTGCCGGCCAGACCCGCGTGATGGGCCAGACACTGTTGCCCGGCGTTCGGGCACCATTGCCGGATACCCCTGCGACGCCCGGCACTTGGCGGGAAAAGATCGGACAAGGCTCGTCTACCACAGGGCCGAGCATTAACGATGCCGAGATCGAAGAGCTGGCCCGGGGTCTCAAATACGATCCGGGTCTGATGTACAAGTTCGTGCACGACCACATCCACTTCACGCCCATGTGGGGCGAAGTGAAAGGGCCGTATATGACCTGGATGGACCGCAGCGGCAATGCGTTCGACCAGGCGTCCCTGATGATTGCGCTACTGAAGCAGGCGGCCGAGCATGGCAGCGGCTACACCATCACCAACCCCAAGTACGTGGTGGGAGAAATCCAGTTGACGGCGGCCCAGTTCACCAGTTGGTTCAGTGTCCCCAACGATGCGCAAGTGGCCAGGCAGGTCCTCGCCCGCGCCGGATTGTACGGTGCGGTCACTGCCAACGGTGAAGCCATTTCCGAGGTCCACCTGGAGCATGTCTGGGTCAAGGTCACGATTGATGGCGAGATCCACCAGTTCGACCCGAGCTTTAAGAGCCATACCAAGGGCTCCCGGATCACCAACTTTCGGACGGCGATGGGCTACGACTCCACGACGTTCTATAATCATGCAATCCAGGGGGCCACGATCAATGAAGGGAGTTCTGTCAAAGATATCAATAAGGCGAACATCGCCTCTGACCTGACGACCTACACCAACAACCTGATTGATATGATCAAGACGGAACATAGCGGCGACGATCTGACGGATATCATCGGCGGCAGCCGGATCGATGCGGTCGCGGAGACTGCCTTGCCTCCAGTTTCCCTTCCCTACACGGTGTACCACACCGATGAGGATTTTCCCATCGAGGAGATTCCGAGCATCTACCGCACCACTCTGCGGATTCAGCACTGCGGGATCGATCAGACCCTCTACTCCTCCGATATCTACGGCCGGCGTTTGAGCCTGAAATACAATGCCTCCAACCAGCCGCAGTTGATTCTCGATGGCACCGTCAAGGCCACCGGCAACACGACCACGCCCGGTCAAAGCTACGACCTGACCTATATCGTGAATCACCCCTACGAATCGGCCGACTTCGACGGGACCGTGACCGTCAAGGTGACCGCCGGCGGCTTTTATCACATCCTCAACGGCTGGGGCGATACCGGTACGAAGATCCTCTTGAAGCATCGGGACCTCTTGCAGCAGTACCGCCATGACGGCTTGTCCGATAGCTCCGAGCAGGTGCTCGGCGAATCGTTCACCCTGGTGGGCCTGACCTGGCTGGCCCAAAATAGCCTGATGCGCTCGCTGGCAGCGGGCACTACGGACCATGTCGTCATCGGTCATCATCTGCTGGGTGTTACCGGCCAGTACAACGGTCCGTACATCGATGTGCCGTTGACCCATCTGGGGATTGTCAACGCGACCACGGTCAATACAGACGTTGAGGGGACATTCCTCGCCATTGCCGGCCATGCCAGTGCCTACGAGCATGAAGTGATTCGCCAGCTTCAGGACTGTAACGCGGTCTCGACGGTGCGGCTGATGGAGATGGCCAACGACCGCACGACGTACGACCACATCTATTCGGCCGTAAGCGGTAGTTGGTCCAGCGTCCAGTCGCAGTTACAGGGCTACAGTCAGGCCGAGAAGGACCAGGTCACGCCTTATATCAATGCGGGCTATACCGTGTTTCTGCCGGAGTATGGCGATCTGACGGAAGAGGATTGGACGGGTACGGGCTTTCAGCCGGTGCTCTTGGGCACAAGTATGTTGACCACGGCCCATATCGTCGGCGGCGGCTACAAGGGCGCTGCTGCATCTGACAATACCGGCATCAGCCCGTCAAAACTGATCGACTACGGCTACGGTGCAACTACCGGCCTCGACAGCGAGGGGGCGTATGGTACGGGCGCCACGGATATCGCTATTGGCGGTGGCGGCCTGCCCTTCGGCCTGGCGTTCGGCCGCCAGTACAGCTCCAACCGCCGCCTGGAGGATGGACCCTTGGGCTTGGGCTGGAGCCATAACCTCGATATCGCGGCACTGGTCCGCAGCGACAGCTTCCGGGTGCTGGACAATGCTTCACCGATGGAGGCGGCCTTTCACATCGTCACCCTTTATGTCACGCAGAATATTGACAGCGATGTACTGAGCAGAAACGTGATCGCTTCCCTATGCCAGACGTGGCTGATGGACCAGATGATGCATAACCTCGTGATCATGAAACAGGGCGCGGGCAGAACTTCCTTTGTCAAGAGACCCGACACGGGCAACAAGTACCTTGCGCCGGGCGGCCAGAACCTGCGGCTCATCACCCAAGACGACGGCACCTTCCTCGTCAAGAATTCCAGCGGTATCTTCTACGACTTTGACAGCAACGGCCGGCTGTTCGAGTGGAGCGATGCCTACGGTAATAAAGTCAGCTTCACCTATACCAGCGGCAACCTGACCCAGGTGGCCACGAAGATCGGCGGCTCTGTTACCTCTCGCACACTGTCGTTTACCTATACCGACAACCACATCACGACCGTGACTGATTCGGCCAGTCGGAGCATCTCATACACCTACGATGCCTACGGCGATCTGACCCACTACACGAATCCGGACGCCAATGAGACGATCTATGAGTACGATGCGACCAAGCACGGTCTGATGACCAAGATTTACTCGCCCGTCGATCAGGTCAATCCATTTGTGACGATTGTGTATGATTCCCTGTGCCGCATGAAGCAAATAGTCGATGCGAACGACTGCACCTGGGACTTCTACCGGGCCACCTATCGCTCGGAGGTCCTGGAGCCGAACCAACTGGACCCGAACGATGAGGTCAAGCGGTACGGCACAATGACCTGGGCCAACCCGGACAACCGATCCGTCACTTCTATCGACCAATTGGGCCGTAAGACCACCAGTACCTATGACGGCCAGTCCCGACCGACTTCGATGGTCAGTCCCGCCGGCACTTCGGCCGAGATGACCTACGACGAGAACAACAATCTCATCCAGGCGGACAGCTTCTCGATACCAGAGTCCGGCGATCCTGACGTTCTATCGCAGTACGGCTACTGTAGTTACGGCAATCCGGACGATCCGAACCGCTGGTTCGTTCGCATGAAGCAGCAGACGGATACGACCGGCAAGGTCTCCCTGTACTACTATGACTTCAACGAGCCCAGCCCTCCCAGCTATGTGGGCAACCTGATTAAGATCGTCGCACCGCAAGCCGATCCGCCCGGTGATGTCAACCGGCCCACGGCGCTGTTCAGCTACTATCCGAATGGGCAGATGCACACTCAGACCGATCCCAACGGCTTGGTCGCCCATTACGAGTACTATCCCTACAATCAGGGGGCGGGCCTCAAGAAGACCATTGTCGATCCCAATGGATTGGGCATCGCCACCGAGGTCACCTACGACAGTGTGGGTCGGGTCGCCACGGCCAAGGACCCGCGCGGCAATATCGCGACCAATCAGTACTACGCCTCGGGCCGGCTCAAAAAGACCATCGCCCCGTCACCCTTCAGTTATGAAACGACCTATGAATACTACGCCGACGGCAAGGTCAAATACGTCAAGCAAAACACGCCGCAAGGGCTCGTCTACCTCCAGGACGTCATCTACAACAACCGGGGCCTCAAGGCCACCGTGCGCGGGCCATATCCGGCCAATCCCACGCAAGACCAGCTTCAAGTCAACTACACCCAATACGCCTACGATGCCCTCGGCCGGCTCTGGAAGGTGACGGACGCGGAAGGCAATATCACGACCACCCGCTACTATCCGGACGGCAAGACCTGGAAGGTCATCGATGCGGAGGGCCACAATACCGTCACCAACGTCTACAACACCGATGGCAGTCTCAAGGAGGTCCATGATGCCAACGACAACGTGACCCGCTACGAGTACAACGGCTTCATGGGCCTGAAGAAGACCATCTACTCGGATGATACCTATGAACAGCCAACCTATGATGGTTTCAGGCGCCTGACCCAGATGCGCAAACGGGGCGGCGAGAAGATCGAACCCGCCTACGATGGCCTCGGTCGAGTCAAGACCAAGACCGTCAAGAAGGCGGACAATACCGTCTTCAATACGATTACCTACAAGTACGACAAAACGGGCCGGCTGCTGAGAACGACCGACAACACGGGCACGACTACCAACACTTATGACAAGGTCGGCCGGCTTACCAAGATCACGTATCCGGGCAGCAAGACCGTCCAGTACCAATACGATATCGGCAGCAATCGCACGAGGCTGACCTATCCGGATGCCAGCTATATCACCTACGAGTACGATGAACTGAGCCGTCTGACGAAGATCCGCAACCAGGGCGGCACGATCCTGGCGCAGTATGCCTATGATGCCCGATCGCGACGGACGGCCCTGGACTATGCCAACGGCACGGGCATCGATTACAATTACGATACGGCCAGCCGGCTGTTATATGTTGACAATCAGACCGTCAGCGGCCAACATAAGTACGGCTATACGTACGATCACGTGGGCAGCCGTATGACCATGTCGGTGATTGATGGCAGCGGCACGAAGATGCACGTGTACAACTATGACAAAATCTACCAGCTCAAGGATGTGAACTATCCGACCGGGTACGACTACCTGGCCACGGATACCACGTTCAATTATGACGCCGTCGGCAACCGCACCACCGTCGTCGATGGCAGCGGCACGGCCACCTACGCAACCAACGCCCTGAACCAGTACACCGCGGTAGCCGATGTCAACTACACCTACGACAACAACGGCAATATGACCTACGACGGCAGCTTCGCCTACGGCTACGACCCGGAGAACCGTCTGACCACGGCCACCAAGGTCCCCGAACCGCTGTCGGCCGCGTGCGATACCACCCTGACTTTTACCACGGGCGGCAATGCGAACTGGTTCGTCGAATCGGGGGAATACCGGCCCGGCGGTGACCCGGATGCGGCCCAAAGCGGTGATATTTCCGACAGCCAGAACACCTGGATCGAGACCACCGTCAACGGCCAGGGCTTTATCTACTACTGGCGGAAGATTTCGTCCCAGGTCGGCGATGAATTGAGCGTGTGGATCGATGGCGTGGCGTCGGGCTTCCAAGCCGGCGAGGTCGGCTGGTCGGAATGCTCGAAGGGCATCGGCACTCTGGGGCCGCACAAGGTGCGCTGGAAGTACAGCAAGGATTCCAGCGGCTCCGGCGGCCAGGATTGCGCTTGGCTCGATCAGGTCCGGTGGGAACCCGTCACCCAGAGCCCGGTCGCCGAACTGGGCCTGGCACTGGATACCGATTGGGATGTCTATACCGCCGGCAACAGCGGCTATCTGTGGTCGAAAGACACCTCCTACTCCTACTACGGCGGCTCATCCGCCTGTAGTGGCAGCCCCGATAACGACAAGAAGACCTCGATGGAAGTGGTGGTCAACGGGGCCGGGCCGATGTCGTTCTACTGGAAAGTCTCATCGGAGGCAAGCTACGACTGGCTGGAGTTCTATATCGACGGCGTGCTGAAGGATAGTATCAGCGGGACCGTGGACTGGCAGCAGAAGTCCTATACCCTCACGGGTACGGGCAGTCACTCGCTGGTCTGGGTCTACAGCAAAGACAGCAGCGGCGCTTCCGGCAGTGATCGCGGGTGGGTGGACTATCTGCGGCTGCCGTGCGCGCCGCCCTATACCCCGCCGGCGGCCAATGAGCTGGATGAGGCGGTGGATTCGACGCTGGCCTTCGCCACCAGCGGCGCAGCCAACTGGTCCCGGACCACGAGCACGTACTACTATGACGGCGATTCCGCCCAAAGCGGCACGATCTCCGGTCTCCAAGACACTTGGATGAAGCTGGCGGTCGGGGGTGCGGGAACCCTGTCCTTCTACTGGAAGGTCTCCTCCCAGGCGTACAGCGATTACCTGGAGTTCTACATCGATGGTGCCCGCCAGGACCGCATCAGCGGCAGCACAAGCTGGCAGCAGAAGACCTACACCATCAGTGGTTCGGGCAACCACCTCGTCAAGTGGCGCTACGTCAAGGATTACAGCGGCTCCTCCGGCAGCGACTGCGGCTGGGTGGATAAGGTCGAGTGGTCGGGCTCGGCGCCGCAGGTGACCCCGGCCCCGGTCAGCACGTGGACGGAGGTCGGCTATACCTATGACCCCGCCGGGCGGCGGATCGAAAAGAAGTATGACGGCACCACCGTGGTCAAGTACCTCTACGATGGCGACCACTGCATCGCCGAGTACGACGGCAACAACAACCTGCTGCGGAAGTACATCTACGGCCCGGCGGTGGATGAGCCGATCTCGATGATCGATGTCGAACACGCCAGTGCCACCTACTACTATCATTTCGACGGGCTGGGCAGTGTGATTGCCTTGAGCGATGCCGACGGCACGACCGCTGTGCTGTACGAGTATTCGGTCTATGGCCAGGTCGCCGCGTCGGACCCGAACCATCCCAACCGCTTCCTGTTCACCGGCCGCGAGTTCGACAAGGAGACCGGCCTGTACTACTACCGCGCCCGCTACTACAATCCGGAAATCGGCCGCTTCCTCCAAACCGACTCGGTGGGATACGGCGCAGGCATGAACCTGTACAGGTACTGTCTGAACAACCCACTCAATTGGATCGATCCGTTCGGGTTTGACCCATGCGATCCATGTGAGCCGCGGCAGGCTGGTGCGTGGGGGTGGATTAGAGAAAGGGCACAGCGAATGTGGGAGTTGATTAAGATAGTGACGCGCCGGGGTGAGGGAGATGCGGCTAAAGGAATCTTACGGGGCGTGCCGACGGTTAAGGCATACGCAGAGGCAGTTGAGGGCATCGCGGAAGAAGGTATGGACTATGCTGGCAGCGAAGACTATGAGACGCTTCGTTCTATCCCAGAGAGGATCTCAACTCCACACGACCCGTTCAAAGGTGACGAGTGCGCGTGTGAGCACTGCCGAGAACAGCGGGAAGGAGCAGGCGCCCCGCCGGATGGCGGCGGTTCAAGTATCGATAGCCCCGGCACTACAACGGGATATCCTGCCGGATATGATTCGGACCTCGCGCGTGCGATTCGTAACGGGACATACCACCCTGGAGTATATTCTGGCATGTCCCCCCCTTCTGATCCTAACGATGACTACAGACCTAATCCGTATGCGGGAACCGAGTGGGACCCGTATACCGGCGAACCGGCCCAGCGTGAGCGTGCAAGGGGAAATCCCGTCCCGTCAGGGCCAGGTTACCCAGCTTGAACCAGGGCGTCTCACGCTAAGACTCAGAAACGCCAAGGCGAACCAAACAATCAGCGGTTTCGACTACTCCTTGGACAGCCCAGGCCAAATCTGGTAGTATGGTTGCGGATTGGCCCTACGCCAGCGCGCGCGGGGTCACAAAGTTCTGCATTCGGACGATTCAAATTGCTCGACGACCAAGGACAATAACTCGTGGACCACCGGTGTGGTGCAGGTGAAATGATCGCACTATCTTCGAATAACGAAACGAATGGAGGCCCGCGAGAAGATATATTCCAAAAGAAAGGTAAGTGGCGAGCGTTTGCAGTTGTTCTCACGGGCCTACTTACCTCCCAAGGTCCTCTAATATATGGGCACTTCGCACTGGCCAGGGAGGGGGTCGCCAAGAACGACTTTGTCCTTTTTGCTGCACTCCCATTTTTGTCTCAAGCGCTCATGGTTGCTGTCGTAGTTACCACGCGCGTGTTCGTGACAGAAGTTCCTTCTCCTACTATCGGTTGGTTCGGCAAGAACGTACGCTCTGCCCTTCTTGGATCCGTTGCGTTAACCATTGTCGCAATGCTGATGCAAGGGCTCGTGGAGTTCGTTGCCCGCAAGCTGGATGTTCCCACGAACGAGGGTGTGGTCCTGTCAAGTTCAATGGCCGGAAATGTTTTCTTAACGGTGTATACAGTCAGAGTTGTCGGTTTGACTCCCGTGATTGAGGAACTGTTCTGGAGGATGCACTTTCAAGGCGTCCTGCAAAGGCTCTTCAGCGCACCCATCGCAATCTTGACTCAAGCCGTCCTATTTGCCTCCGTACATATGAGGGGCCCCGCGGGTTCACTTGAGATCTTTTTCATCGGATTGCTCTATGGCTCTTGGCGGTGGCGAAAGGGTACCCTTATGCCACTGATTGCTGCTCATATGAGTCTCAACGCGTTAGCATGCATAGGGATTTGGCAGGATGAGTTAGAACTACGGAAGGTCATGACACGGCAGGATTATCGAGTTCCCTTGGAGGCTATGTGTAGGCCAGCCGATTATGTGCCGACTCAAAATGCTCTTTATGACTACGAGCGGGCTTTTGAATCGCTCTCGTCAGAGCCGGTCGGCCTTGATGAGATCAATATGTGGCCCGGCCGTCTGTCCGCTGAGAAGGCGAGCCTTTTACGTGCCTGGATTTCGTCCAACGAGACGGCCATCGCGCAGTTCGGTATAGCGGTCAAGAAACCTTACTACTGCCCTGAATATAGCAATGAACCAATGGAGTTCGTCAGGCATCCCACCCTTCTCGGGCATAAGACGATTGTGCTGGCCACTCTGTCGAGGGCCTGCGTAGAGGCGATCGATCACAATTTGCGGCAATCGGTTACGGATATTTTGATGTGTTATCAATTTGGTCAGCACCTCGCAGGTCCGAAGCCTCTGATGGAGCAGTTGATGGGAGTCGCGGTTCAGCAACACACAACGAAGGTTGCGTTCACAATACTGGTGCATGCTGAGGTCAACCAAGCTTGCTTGCAGGAGTTACAGTCGGGACTTGAGGTGGTATCAGAAAAGAGTAGGGTTTGTGTGGACTTTTCCGGCGAGCGACTCGTTTGCCAAGCACTCATCCAAGAGAGTTTCACTGATGACGGAGAGGGACGAGGACACATGCCTCAATCCTCCATTAGGTGCATCGTGAACCCGCCGCTCAGCTTGAGATTGCGTGGTTTTTCTCGTCGCGATGATGCACGTAGATGGGAGGAACTTGACCGCACACGCACGGCACTACTTGCCGATGAACTGTTCGCATGCCTTGACTCGCTCAAAGAATATGCACCTGTGGACGTGTGGCGAAAGGGAGCGGATGTCCAAAATGTTGTGCAGCAGGTTGTAGGGGACAATGCATTTCTCGGAGCGTTGATTCCCGGGTACGTGAAAGCATACTACACGGCGTATCGCTGTCAAGCTTTTAGGGATTCGCTAATCGTTGTGACAGCCATCATGCGATACCGCATGGCACAGGGCGATCTACCAGATGAAATCGACCAACTCCTTCAAAAGGGGTATCTGCGAGCCTTGCCGCTGGACCCATTCAGTGGTCTACCATTGGTGTACAGAAAAGTGGGACAGGATTTTCTGCTATACAGCCTGGGCCCGGATCTTGAAGATGATGGCGGAATTGGGAATACCGAGAATGGTGGCGAGCTTGGTGGAGATGACGTATTCTGGCCGATAGCCGATGAGTAGCCATCAACCGGAAAGCTCAAAGCTCGTGGGCAATACCTATCAGCTTATACGGCCTCAGCCGTATTGACCAGCTACGATGTGATCGATATCGACAATACATCGTAATCTGATTTCAATTGAGTCCATTGAGTCGGGCGCCGAACTACTCGCGGCTGGCTACGTAGAAAGCGAGAAACAGCAAAATGGAACGTTTGAAATGGCTTTCCATACCGATTGCTGCTGCATATATACTGCTCCCGCTCTCAGGTTTCGTGTTTGGAAGTCGGGAAGATAGACCTTCCGCGGAAGACCTTTTCGAGGGCGCGGTCGGCATCTTCTTCTGGCTCACATTGTCCCTTGGATGCATTTGGTATGGCGACGAACTCGGAGAAGGACTGGTGGGCGCGCGGTTTGGACTCATTTCATCACCAAGTCCCGGATGGGCTGTGCGATTAATGGGATGGATCTTTCTCCTGTTACCGCTTGTAGCAGTCCTTTCCTCGTAAAGGGAAAGGGGACGGAGTCAGACCCCGAATTAGCGTTAGCGCACATTGGGACATTGACGGTTTTTTGTTTGAGCCTTGCTGTGGAGGCTGGGCAGAGGGTGAATCCGGGAGCTTATCCGGGCGGCGTGGATTTGTCAAAATACGGGATGCCGCAGCAAAAACCTATTTTCCCATCAACCTCCGGCCTGCGAGAACCGCCTTCATCTCCGGGTGCTGTCGGGAATGGCCCTCGTGGCAGCGAGTACGTGCCAGTACCAGGACCAGCACCCCTCTCTTGCGTGCCCCCGCCCGCCCAGCACATGGACGGAGGTCGGTTATACCTATGACCCCGCCGGGCGGCGGATCGAGAAGAAGTATGACGGCACCACCGTGGTCAAGTACCTCTACGATGGCGACCACTGCATCGCCGAATACGACGGCAACAACAACCTGCTGCGCAAGTTCATCTATGGTCCGGACATCGACCAGCCGGCCTGCATGATCGATGTCGAGCACAGCAATGCCACCTACTATTATCACTTCGATGGCTTGGGCAGCGTGGCCGCCCTGACGAACGCCTCCGGCACGACCGCCGTGCTATACGAGTATTCGGTCTATGGCCAGGTCGCCGCGTCGGACCCGAACCATCCCAACCGCTTCATGTTCACCGGTCGCGAGTTCGACAAGGAGACCGGACTGTACTACTACCGCGCCCGCTACTACAACCCCGAAATCGGCCGCTTCCTCCAAACCGACCCCATCGGCTACGGCGATGGGATGAACTGGTATACCTACTGTGGCAACGATCCCACCGGTCTGATAGACCCAAGCGGCTTAATACGGATTGCCTTCTACGATGGGAGCGATCCAGGCACCCCTTGGTACAATGGCACGGCTTGGGAATTTCCGGTCAACGGAGACGTGCTGCACGAATTCGCGGATGATGATTGGTTCGATTTGTCCATCGATATATCGGTAATACCGGAGAACGTGAAGGAAATGGCGAACGTCCAGACATCAGCCGATTACATCATATACATACTGAAGTGCTTCAAGGAATGGGGGGCAGATGTGACCGATGTCTACATCTTTGACCATGCGTGGGAGGGCGGGATCACACTGGGTAACGACTGGTACTTCTTGGACAATAATGACCCAGATAAGCAGGAGGGTAATGGATCACTCGAAGAGTTCGCGCGCGAGCTTGGACAGGTCACGAATGATGGCACGTACGACCCTGAAACTCGAGACTATAGCGGCTGCAAGATCCACCTCAGGGGCTGCTATGCAGGCTACTCGGTTGACAAGTTTTCTCAATGGTCGAACCGATGGGTAGATGGCTGTATGGGACCGGTTCGACGCAAGTATTACTGTATCGGGACCAAGTACCGGGACAACTGGGAGCCCGAGACCGCGAAGGAGTGTTACCAGTCCCCTGTTCCGGATGAGGCCGATTACTGGGCGAATCCGATGCACTTCGCCTGTCCCGGCGCGCCTGAGCCATGGGATGATCCTGACTATGGTGGACGCTGATAGCGATACCTGCGCCTCTGCGAGTCTAGCGGTGACACGCATCATGTGCTTTGATACGGATCTTGACCTCGATTGCAGGATGGCACAATGACGTTGGCATATTTGTCGCCGTCCAGTACCATAGGCTTGTCCCGCCTTCAGTATCGCAAAGAGAGGCAGAAAGGCGATAAGCTCATTGACTTTGCTCTGTACACCTGCTAACATATTAGGAACGAGGACAGGCAATATCAACGCATGGAGATAAGAATACCGACAAAGGTGTGAAGTGAGGCGCATTTAACTTTCTGCAACAGACGATGGGAGCCAAACTTATGAGGGTGCGAAGCGCGAGAGGTCAATTGGGCGTGCCGAATCTGTTACCGGTGGTCTTGATCTACTTAGTCATTGGTATAGGTACAGCCGGTGAGACACTCGGAGCGTGGGGTGACGACCCTAACGACCTGCGTTGGGACCTGGCAAGGAGATTCGGTTTCACAGTCGAATCTGTCCAGATGTCGAGCACATTGGACCTGACTCAGGACGGTGCTCTGAGCGAGACGGCCCGTCGAGTGCTTACTCTATCCGTAGGAATTCGTATGCTCGATAGCAACGACCTTGCCGCGCTCGATGTGGACGATCCGACAATCCTGGAGGTGCTTGGTGCCGACGGTAAGACTGTGGGCCGTCTGGTCCGGCCATTTCCTCCGATCTACAAGCCAGTTGATCTGTATGTGGAGGCCGGAAGTGGTCGCCTGGGGCGGGGGCCGTCTCGCTTCTCCCTGCAACTGCCCTTCGACCCCAATCAGCCCGTGCCGGCCTCCATATCCGCGCTGAGGGGCTATCTCTATGCCCTTTACGCACCCGACATAATTGAGGCAGATGTCCCCTTTAAGGTTGGCGATTTCGTGCGGGTGCTGGCGGACCTGGAGATATGTGTCCTAGGCGATACTCCGCCACCGCCCGGTCCGGTACAAACCGAGACAGTCTGGGTAGGAAGTATTCCCTTTACGCATTTCCCGGTGCCGATATGTCTGTACAAGTATAACACCTATGTCAGATCATGCACGGGCGGCGTCGTGCTGGCGGCAAAGACGCGATGGCCTGGGGGCGGGACCACAGTCGATTACACCGTGATGAAGACTCAACTGGTTGATTCAAAGGCAAAGACTTGCACGAACGTTCCGTCACAGAGCTTCGCCTACGGTTCCAATGGGCCTATCTGCTCGGGGTGCAAGGAACAGGACGCGTACGACTATGACGTCATACGCCACATCATCGCGGTTAGGCCGTACGAAGTGAAGGTGCCTTTCGTGCTCACGAATATCCCCGTTCCTTCTTGTACACCGGCTGGCAAGTGAGCGCGGGGAAAACGGGGACAGTCATGAATGGCGGCTCCTTAAGCGGCATGTAGCTCCCTCCATTCTGCGGGGGTTCCCTTGAGAGCGGGGTAATGGGAGGGAACGGGATCAGCCCTCGAATCAAGCTTTAGCGCATAGTTGAGACGTTGGTGGCTATTTGTTTGAGCCTTGCTATGGACGCCGGGCGGAGAGAACGGGGAGCCTATCCCGGTGCTCCGGGGATGTCGCGGAAGAATCCCATTTTCCCATCAACATCGGACCTGCGAGAACGGCCTTCTTATCCGGGTGCTGTCGGGAACTACCCTCGCGACCGCGAGAGCTCGCCAATACCCAACCAGCACCCCCCTCTTGTATGACTTCGCTGCGAGGTGAAAAGAACCAGCGATATTCCCGTTCACCTTTTCCCCCGCTTGTGCACTAAACGGCCGACCCATGCTGCACGACTTAGAGAAGCTCAGCCACATGGTTGCGGGTTACGACCCGGCCCTTCTGACCGTCTTCCCGCAGGCGACGGAGAAGCAGAAGGAGTGCTTCGATCTGCTGAGGCTGTGTTGGTTCAGCGGGAACTGGACAACTACTCTCTCCCGGCGAGCTTACGTCGAGGCCCGCTACAATCCTCGCTACAGAATCACAGAGAGACAGCTCGAATACCTCGCCAGCCGCGTCAAGGTACTCCAGCGGCTCACCAAAAAGATCTGCCAAGTGAGAATGGAATCCTACGCATCGCCCTGACCGCAGCAGAGAGCGAAATAGCTCGGCTCTCGCAGTGGAGACCCCAAGAGCGAGATATGTCGGCGGAGGCCGGCACAGAGGAGTTTTTGGAGTCCATAAAAAGGCTCATGGTGGAATTTTGACAAGAGATAGGGACAAAAAGGCGAGAGGGAGTTTTCCGCCTCCTTAAAAAGAGGGCGAGGGGAGTTTTCGCGTACGTACCCGTAAGCGAGTTTCACCCCATATACACGCGCGAGAGATACGGAGAAAACCGCCTGCCCGGGATCCGCCCCCCCGGAGGCTACCGCTTCCGACTGCCTGGTGATGTCTGTTTGCGTGCCATATCTTGACGGCCTCTCAACGGCGTTTTGTTAGCACAGAAGTTTGCTCCGCCCTGCCACGGCCGGGGGGGGTGTTTACATTTTCGATTCTGGCGTGTGGGGGGCCTTTAGACGGGCGCAGGAGGCACACCTGAGACCGGCTCAGACTCCAATAGGGAAGGGAAGTTCTCTGTGTAGAACCTTGCTTATCTC
>Ga0315291_10001492_pt1 | contig 31311 bp, 25 predicted proteins | sample YL17G12_20_MG_FD_203070 | JGI IMG/M metagenome (GOLD analysis project Ga0315291, IMG submission 203070) | Sediment microbial communities from Yellowstone Lake, YNP, Wyoming, USA - YL17G12_20 | ecosystem: Environmental > Aquatic > Freshwater > Lake > Sediment | place: USA: Wyoming | collected...
TAAGAACGATGTCCGCTAGCTCCTTTTCTGCTGCCCAGTGTGCAGCAGTAGCTCCAACATTTCCCCCGCCGACGATGGTTACCTTGTTCTTCATTGGCATTCCTCCTGGATGAACTGGTAGGTTTCTAGAAAGAGCCTGGGTTTTGGTTCAAGACGCTCTAGATTTCAAGACGCGCTAGACTTTAGGACGCCCTGGACCAAAGGTCGGCTGACGAACGTCAACCGCGAATAGCAAGCAGTTATTGTCCCTTTTGCTGCGCGATGTGTCAACAGAATTTTGGCTAGTGTGTGGAGACAGGGGGATAGTGCGAGTGCTTAGCTCTATGGCTCGCGGCTGACTCTGAGCCACCGCGCCGTAATCTACCCGCACCGCGAGAAGCCACAGAAGTGGCACACAACACACCCGCCTTCGGGTTCCACGTTGCCACCACAGTCCGGGCAGGTTAGTGGCTGGGTCGCGGCGACTTCCGTCGTGCCCGCGGGGCTGTCATGCTCATCTAGCGGGGGCACACAGCCGGGCCTCGGGCGGGAAGAACGTTCGAGGAATCTCTCTATGGCTTTCCCTATGGCATCAGGGCAGGAAAGGACTTGACTGCCGTTGTCCCATAGAGGCTGAGGACACCTTATTCCCTTCAACTGCTTGAGGGTCGAGCGGATGTCTATACCTGACCTCAGAGCCAGAGACACGAGCCTGCTGATGGCTTCCGTCTGGGAGGCGGCGCAACCACCGGTCTTTCCGAGCCTGGCAAACACTTCAAAGGGACCTTGCTCGTCTTCGTTTACCGTGACGTAGAGATTTCCGCAACCGGTCCCGACCTTCTCCGTGGAGCCTCTTGTAACGAGAGGCCGAGAACGTGGTGTGTGTCTTCCCCTGGGTTTTCTGCCTTCTTTGCCTATCGTAAGGACCTGGCGCTCTCGACTCCCGTCTCTGTAGATGGTCACACCCTTACACTGGAGTCTATAAGCAAGCATGTATGCGTTCTCTACGTCCTCCACAATAGCGTCGCGTCCAAAGTTTATCGTTTTTGAGACCGCATTATCTGTGTGCTTCTGAAACGCCGCCTGCATACGAACGTGCCACTCTGGAGCGATGTCGTGCGCCGTGACAAAAACCCTTTTTACGTCCTCCGGAATTCCCTCGATGTCCTTGAGGCTTCCTTTGGCAGCAACTGCTTTTGCAAGCTCCTCCGTGTAAAAGCCTCTTTCCTTCGCCACCTTTCCGAACACCTTGTTGACTTCGGGAAGCTCCGTGTTGTCCATCACAGTTTTAACGTATGAGATTGCGAACAAGGGCTCGATCCCACTCGAACAGTCCGCCAGTATGCTGAGCGTGCCGGTGGGCGCAATCGTCGTCGTAGTCGCATTCCGAACCCTGGGAGCTCCGGGGGAGTCGCAGACGCTGCCCTTGAATGAGGGGAACACGCCTTTTCTCTTGGCAAGCTCAATAGAGACCTTCTTGGATTCAGACTGTATGAAGCTCATCACCCGTTCTGCGACTTCGATCGCATCCTGGGAGTCATACGGTATCCCGAGCTTCAGGAGCATGTCCGCAAAACCCATCACTCCCAGACCTATCTTGCGGGTGTTCCTGGACATCTTCTCGATTTCAGGTATGGGATACTTATTCACGTCTATAACGTTGTCCAGGAACCTCACCGCAATGGGTATTACATTTCTAAGCCTTTCAAAATCCACTTCTGCTTGACCGTTCGCCGTCTTCACCATGCAGGACAGATTGATGGAACCAAGGTTGCACGACTCGTATGGCAAGAGGGGCTGCTCGCCGCAAGGATTGGTGCTCTCTATCCGGCCGAGATGAGGCGTGGGATTGTCCCGGTTGAGCCTGTCAAGAAAAACAATGCCAGGTTCTCCGTTCTTCCATGCCATGAGGACAATCAGCTTGAACACTTTTCGCGCCTTTAGGTTGCCGATTGAGTCGTTTGTTCGCGGGTTCAGCAGATCGTATTCTTCGTCCTTCTCGACGGCCTCCATGAACTTCTCTGTCACGCCTACTGAGAGATTGAAGTTGTTAAGGCAGTTCTCTTTGTTCTTTGCGGTAATGAAATCAAGAATATCGGGGTGATCGACACGAAGGAGCCCCATGTTCGCACCCCTCCGTGTTCCTCCTTGTTTTATGGCGTCGGTGGCCGCGTCAAAGACAGTCATGAACGAGACCGGCCCGCTGGAAATGCCTCTCGTGGAAAGCACCACGTCGTTCCTGGGTCTGAGTCTTGAAAAAGAGAAACCGGTTCCGCCACCACTCTTGTGTATCAAAGCAGTGTTTTTTACTGCCTCGAAAATACTTTCCATCGAGTCTTCCACGGGTAGAACAAAACAAGCCGATAGCTGCTGCAAGTCAGCCCCCGCATTCATCAGAGTCGGTGAATTGGGGAGAAACTCCAGCGCGGCCATGACTCCGAAGAACTCTTCTTCGATTCTCGCCACTTCCTCCTGGCCCTCGTACTTGGCGTCGGCAGAGGCAACGTTCTTGGCTACCCTTCGGAGCATCTCGTCTGGTGTCTCAAGAAGTCTTCCGGATTCGTCTTTCCTAAGGTATCTGCGCTCAAGAACTTTCGCTGCGTTTTCTGAGAAGCGGATCTCTCCTGAGCAGCCACCGTTACCGCATGTTGAGGTCTTGTCTTGCTTGGCAGGTCGTCTTGTAACTCGAGACCTCACAGGAGTACCCGGCGCATGGTGTATTGCTTTTACCATTGATGTTACTCCCGAGCTCTATCGTGGAGAGAGATCGTGTGGTTCAGAAGGTGTACCAAACGGAACCGGAATTTCCCCTGAGGAGAAACTCCGGTCCGAAACATTCACAAACAACTCAACTTAACCTTATCTAGTGGCGCGGTGGACTATAGATACCAACATATAGTGGTGTCAAGAAAAATATACTTTCAATATTTAACACGGAAAATCTCCCGCAACCTATTGTCAATTGGCCGCTTATCCCTATCTGTGCCGTGTTTACTGTGCGATCTCGGGAGGAGGGATGAGTCTAAAGACACGCAGCAGTCTTTGGCGCTCGTCTCTGCTTAGAATCACGAACCAAGAACTGAGCGTATAGACAAAGAACACGACTACGCACTCTAGAAGAAGTACGAGCAGGGATCGAGGTGCGACGACATCTTTCAACAAGAGAACTGCTATTCCGATCGGGAGACCCAGAGCAAGAGGTTTTCCTATGGTCCTCAGCCAATACCATAGAAATGAGATCTTCAGTTGCCTGCAGGCATAGACCGGCAACAGGATTCCGTAAGCCACGGCATAACAGATCAGATTAGCAAGTGCGGCGCCTTCCAAGCCCAGTCCAAAACCTCTTATCAACAGTGTGCTCAGAACAACTGTGATTACCGCAGTGGATATGGTAATCCGGCTGAAGATCATGTGCTTCCCCATACCCATGAGCACGCTGAAGACGCCGGTTTGAGAAACCTGGAAACCTACCGCGATTGTCAGGATGACGAGAACGAAGTTCATCGCGGGAAGGAGGTTCGTGTCAGCGAACTCCTTACCAACCCAAAGCAGGAGAATACTCTTTCCCAGGGCTATGAATGCAATAATGACTGGCACGCTCACGATCACAACGTACTTGGTCCCCAGAAAGAAAACGGCCCTGAGCCGTTCCAGATCGCCCTTCGCGTCCAACTCGCTTGCGACGGGCATGACGACACCGGTCATTCCGATAGCCAACGTCAACATGATTTCCACAAGACGCGAAGGGATACTAAAAGCGGCCACATCTGTCGCCGCCAGGAATATTCCAATAACAAAATAGTTGGCCCTTGACATGATCTGCTGAGAGAAAAGGTAAACGAACGAGCTCGCACTAAACCCTGCCAGCTTCTTCACGACTGTTAGCGATACCCAGCGCCTGCTGAACTCCAGCCAAGGTGTCGCAATGCGAACCAGGTGCCACTGAAGTCCGAATCTTAGAGTTGACGTAAGAAAAACTATGAATGCCAGGGTTACCATCGAGGCGGCAGTCTTGAAGGCAATGAGTATTGCTGCGAAGTAGACGACTCTTGCAACTATGCGGGCGGCCTCGCATTCAACGATTCTCTGCTGGCCCCAGAGAATCGACGTGAAGATGGAAAGAGGAAGGTGAAACCCAAGCTCTAGCCCCAGTATGATGAGAGCCAACTGTGCGGGCCTGTAAAGCACTTCGGGGATGTTGAACCAACTGCTTAGGAAGAAACTGCAGGCCGCAAGCCCAACAAATGCTATCACACCTGTAACAAGAAAGAGACCAATCGTGCTGTTCACGACCTGATTCATCCAGGTGCTGTCAGTTGAACCGGAAGTCCTCGCCACCTCGCGGCTGACTGCGGAATTGAAGCCGAGAGAAAGAACGGCCGAGTAGCCAGCGAATGACATTACGAGGACCCACGTCCCGTATTGAGAAGTACCGAGGGATCTGATAAGAAAGGGAGTAATCCCCAACGCGATCAAGATATCAATGAGAATTGCTGTCACGTTGAAGACAGAATTCAGGGCAACTCTGCGTGTGCCACCGAGCGGAATGGAAGTCTCCTCCTAATTTTCTCCGGGATGAGCTTCTTGTGCTACTGCGAACCCTGCGTATTCAACAGTGTCGCACAAAAAGATTGAGGAAGAATCCGGAATCCTAAAAGCCCAGATTCTTCCTCTCTTATTCACGCCTACTGACGTAATCAATTCATACACAGCAGGCTTGATGGCTTAGTTGCCTCCCGTAGTGGTCGTCGTAGTAGTGGTCGTCGTATCAGTCGGAGCTGTCTCCGGAGCTGGAGTGGTCTCCGTCGTCGTCGTCGTTCCCTCGCTCGGCTGCTCTTTCTTTGCGCAGCCCAGACCGGCGCAAAGGGTTACGACAAACAGAGCTATCAAAAGGATAGCTATTGCCTTCTTCATTTCACGTATCACCTCCTTAAGCTCGCAACACCACGCAACAGCGTCGTATTGTTATGCTCTGAATCTTGAGCTGAACTCCATACCCTTCTGAAAAAAGGCATCTTGACGATGCCTAGTACGACAAAAGAGCAACGAAACTTGTCAGAAGGTAGAGGCTACAGAATGACCATCTTGAAGTCAAGCGAAAAGTTGAAGTTTGATGAAGAAAGGGTTCAGGCTAGACGGTGAGAGTTACAACTCTATCAATGACAACGAGTTAAACGACGAAACGCGGGGTCGCCGATTCCTCGCAAATGTCCGTCAGTGTGAGATTTTCTTCAGATAGGTCTTGTGGTTAAAATCAGGGCTCATTTCCTTTGTGTGACATGAAAGACACTTCTGTTCGCTCACCTGCTTGTAGGTACCATCTCTCTTGTGCTTGCTGCCCATGCCGTGACAGGATTCACATTGAACATTCTTCAGATCCGCGGTAGAAGAACCCCCGTATCCCGTGGATTCTCCAAACCCAGTGGTATGACAGACAAGACACTCTGTCAGGCCTTCGCTATTCTTCTTCGTTAGAGCCTCGTACGCGCGGGCATGACCCATCGTTGATACCTTCGCGTATACGTCCTCATGACATCTCCTGCACGCCGCCTCACCCAGGTAACGATCTTCGCCCGCCTTGGACAAGGATGCTTCTTGTTCCTGACGCATCCTCTCTTGTGTCAGTTTCTTTTCCTGCTCGTTGTACTCCTGAATGAGCGCCAGTACCAGTTTGTTTTCCCGTATCCTTCCGTCGAGCGGCACAAGCGTTCCTTCGGAGAGCGTTGGGCTCTTCTTGCCCGCCAGCTTGAAGGCCAAACGACCCACATACTGCCCCTTGGTTCCGCAGAGCATCACCTGGGCATTTCCCTCCTTACGCGGCTCCATGGAGACGCCTGGATTATGACCAGACACAAGAACGTCGATCTCCGGGACCTCGTTGGCCAATTTTGTGCTCTTGGCAAGACCCATGTGGGCAAGAACCACAACAATGTCAACTTTCTTCTTAAGAGGAGGTACGATTTTCCTGGCCGTCTCTATGGCGTCAAGTATGGCCAAGCTGTCAGACCCGTCCTCTGTCTGGGGCAGAAAGAGTGCGTCATCAATGAGACCAACTATGCCTATCTTGACCTTCCCGCGCTTGGCAATCACGTAAGGGGGGACTACTGTCTTGCCATTCCTGTGGTAGACGATATTTGCACTTACCAGAGGGACTTTTGTCTCACGCGAAATATCCAGTAAGAATTCGGTACCGAACTCCAGTTCGCTTTCGCCGATGCAAAAGGCATCGTAACCCATGAGACCCATGGAACGCATGACGACTTCGGCTTTCCTCTTCTCCAACTCTGATCTACCACCGAACGCGTCACCCCCGTCCACAATGAACAAGTCCTTGAAAGACGCGCGCATCGAGTCCACCAAACCGGCCCGCCGGGCCAGTCCACCCTTCTGGGCAGAGTGTCAGCCACAGGGAGCAATCTCAGAACGGGTGTCGGTAGTAGTAAGAATAACGACTGTCTCCTCCTTAGCTTGCAGGACTGGCGGCAACACGGCCAGCATTAGCACAGCCAGGAGAAGAATAATGGGTGCAAGTCTAAAAGCTCTCAAACTGGGTTTCACCTCCTGAAAACTCAAACGCACTACAAGACTTAACTATAGCAGGCCTAAGGCTTGGGCGCAAGGAATTTGTGGCCGGCAGTAAAGAGGAAGATCGGAACAACCCACCCTGTCTCAACGGGTTGCGGAAATAACCTTGCTCAGGCGCAGTGATGAACTGCCCTCTGTGATCAGGCTCTGATCCTTTCTTTGAGTGCCTTTCCTGCCTGAAACGCGGGGAACCGTGCGGCCGGTATCTTGATTTTCTCGCCGGTCTGAGGGTTCCGCCCCTCCCTGGCCTTTCGCTTCCTGGTCTCAAATGTCCCGAAACCCGTAATCTGGACCTTTCTGCGGCTCATGAGTTCATCGACTATTATCCCTCGTTTGGGCAGTGTACTGAAAAGCGCGTCTATGACCGCCTTCGCATCCTTGAGGGAGAATCCGGTTCTCTTAGCAAGCTCCGCCGCGAGCTTAGCCTTGCTCATACGATTCACCTCCAGAAAAGTGGGAGAGGATCGTGCCTCTGAAATGGCCGACTCGCAAGATAGATAGGATTACGCTATAACACGATTCGTTTGTTGTCAACACGTTCATACAAATGGTGCTACTGGATCGCGGTTCCGCGCTCTATGTAGATTTCCTTGTGCGCTTTGATGTTGATCTTGAAGTAGTACTCCCACCGCTGCCCGGAGAACCTCCGTATAAAATACGCCTCCCAACAGTGGAGGTCTCTGAAGAGCGAGAACGACTGGCTGATGATTTCCTTTTGCTTCAGGTCATAATGCGCCGAATACTGGACGCGCCAGTTTGGTGAGAGATAGAAGCCGACGTTGCCGTCGACCCAATAGTTCGCGCTTGCTCGATCTTCGCCGCGATTGTAGCTGAAGGTGAGTGCACCCTGTAGCGGAGGGAGGGAAACGGTCTTTTCCTGGGTACCTTCATCAACTCCCTCAGATGCTGTCTCCTCCTCAAGTATCTTCTCACCGGGAGCCGCCTCGCTCGGTTCTTCCGCACGACCCGCTTTTCCCCCGGTCTGGAAGGAAAGATGTGAAACTGAACTCAGACTTGTCATGTGCAGCTTCATAGGATCATGGGTCAGAAAGAGCTCCGAGGACAGGTTGTTTGTAGGCTTGAATCTCACAGAAGTGTTTATGTCCGAGAAGGCCTGGGATTTGTGTCTTTCCTTGTAGAGAAAGTCATACGAGGTAGAAATATTCAAATCCAGAAGATCATCCAACTTTATCACTTTGTCTTTCCATTTCAGCTTTGCCTGAAAGCGGTTGTACAGAGACATTGAGAGAAACTCACTCTTGCTCCAAGAAGTCGAGATCGAACTGAAACTCGGAAAACGGCTTCTTCTGATACCGTATGGATCGACGTAACTGTAGTGGGGAAAATCAGGCTGATAGGAAAATTGGAGGCTGGGCGACATGGAATGCCTGATTCCGTTTAGTGGCCCCAACTTCGTCATGAAGACTCGGAAAAGCGTGGCACTTGCTCCAGCCGAGGCGCTCCACACGCCTGATCGTTCATACTTGTTTCCAAGCAGGTCCTTGTCGTACCAATTCTCGGTGTACGAGAAGCCCGGAGAGATGTTGAGAAGCCCGAAGAGTTTTCTTGCATCCCTGAGGTTCAGACGTGTACTCATTCCGGTATGTGTATCTTCACCCACTTCGTATACCTTTGATTCAGAAACCAGGATAGAAGACGCACTGAGATACGTGCTGCTCAGCCAGGGAAGCCAGCCCTTATCCTTTCCGCCCTTGGGAGTCTTGCCAATCGCCTTGCTCGGTAGGGACAGACTCACCCTAGGTCTTAGCTCCCACCTCGTTAGCTCATTGATGCCATTAGTAAGGTCTGTGTTCATATAGTCGGTCCTGTCGTAGGCACTAGTAAGCTGTGCGGAAGTCCAGCGCTTTGTGAGGGACATCGTCGAACGCAGGATTCTGTTCACACGTTCCTCAAAATCTCTCCCCAATCCCCTCTCAAGTCTGTAGTTTTTATCGCTCACAAAATCCCCTGCCATGGAAAGATCGAGCCCCTCGCCGAGCTTCTGCATGTGACTTCCCCTAAAATCCCACTGGGACCTGCCAAGAGCGTCGTTGCGCGAGTAGGACGTATTTACGTAACCCGAGAGCTTGTACCGAACCTGGTAGCGACTCTCAAGATAACCTATCCAGCGCGGCTCCCTTTCAAAATAGTCTACCCAGGCAGTTGCATCCACGTAGTCGTTAATGGTCCAGTAGTAGCCGGCATTTCTGATAAATCGACCCCTGTTTGAGTTTATGCCAAATTCCATTTGCGGAATTAGAACGCCTGAATGCCTGCCAGGCTTTACTGGAAACACGTAGAACGGCAGGGCCAGGACAGGAATCTCCCTTACGTAGAGAATAAGCGGCTTCGCGATCACCTTGTCATTTACGTAGACCTTCATCCGGCTGCTTGTGAAATGATAATGCGGCTGTTTGAGCTCGCAGGTTGTGTAATCGCCAACCCTCACGTTGAGAATCTTGTCCCCTACCTTCCGGATTTGCTCACCAGTGTAGAATCCTTGCTGGAATCTCGTATTCGCGTGGAATATGGTGCCCCTCGAGCTTTCGAGCGAATAAGTCATCCTCTCGCCCGTTACTTTCTGTTCGCTTTCCCAGAGAATAGGCTCTCCCGTTGCCTGTAGAGTCTGCTTGTCGGAGTTAAACTCCACCTGTTGTGCCACAAGCCTGAGGTTCCTGTATTTTAGTTCTGCATCACCGGTGAGATTTATGAGATGCTTGCCCACAAAGAACTCTATTTTCTTGCTGGAGTATTCCACCTCTTCCTTCTTGAGACTGTCGCCCGAGGGAGTAGAGAAATAGTACTTACCCGAGGTTTCTCCTTCGAACGTGGCCTTGTAAGGTTTTCTGTCGCGAACCTCCAGATGCAGGGTTTGACCGTCTGCTGTATTTGTGGTGGGCTTGCGTCCCGCGGCGGAGTAATACTCACTATGCGCGTGTCCGTAGACAAAAACCTCTTTCACTTCCTCGTTGTCCAGCATGATGCGTATTGAATCTCCGCGCACAAGGCTGGTCTCGGCCTCTTCACCCGAAGGCGCCCTGTAGAAGACTTGCGCATCTTTGAAGACCTTGACAGTCCGAATCTGGTCTCCGTCCGTGTAAAGCTCGAGCGAGTCACCTATGATGTCCCCGTCTTTGTCCCACGCGCGAGGCTTTCCGGACAACGCCGCCCTGTTCTCATCCCTGAAGAACTCGGCGAGCTGGCAGCTCGCCTCCATGTCTTCTCGGGTTATGTGAACACTCCCCCTGGCCGTGAAGATGTTCTTGTCCATCAAGAACTCCATTTGCTCTCCGACGACTACCGTTTCTTTTCCCTTCTTGTCCCTGGACACCAGCTTCGGGCCGGAGGTAACCACTGCCACCTGAGTGTTTCTGTTGTATATGGCCTCTTCGCCGGTGACGGTGGCATCGTTTGGTCTGTCAAAGGCCACGACGTTGCCGGTTGCCTCAACGAGCTCGGTGTCCCTGTGGTAGATAATCCTGTCTGCATCAATCTTTCTCGTGCTGTCAACCATCGTCACGTTGCCGGACACCACCGCCACATTGTCGTTCTTGAGAAACTCGGCCATGGCACCCGTCAGGGTGACGTCAGCGTTCTTGATGTTGACGTTTTCCTGAAGGGTGGCCACCTGAGTCTGGAGAGAATACGTGGCCCTCCTCGCGTTCATCGTGGTCTTTCCGTCGACTATCTTCACACCGCCGCCAAGTGTGGCCATTCGTGAATGGCGAAAATATATCCCCGTCGCGCCGGTTGCTACGGTGGTGCCGTGTACAATGCGAACATTACCTTCAAGAAGAAGAAAGTCTTCCTCGGTTCCGGCTTTCCCTCGCAAATTGTCAGCAGAGATGTCGAAAGGGATTTCTTCCTCTGCTTGAGTGGAATCCTGAACAAATCCTGGCTTGGCAGGTCTCTCGCGAGGTTTCTTGACGGATATCCCGACAGTATCTTGGGCCGTGGTCCGGTTAGTATCTTGGGTTGCGGTCTTGCTAGTATCTTGGGTGGCCTTCTGACCAGTCTCTAAGACTGTCGTATTGCTGGTATCTTGAGTTGTGGTCTTACTAGCCTCTTGGGCCGAGCCGATACTCGCAGAGAATGGCGGACACAAGCAGAAAGACAGGCAGACAGACGTGCAAATGAAATGGAGGAATCTTGATCTGCGGGAATGTGAGACAGAGCGGAGCCATTCCTGCATTAGCTAGCCTTCCTCGTTCCTCAATTCCAGATTCCTCAACACCAGCATGGCCGCTCCGACGACTCCAGCGTCGTCCCCAAACATGGCAGGTACTATCTCGATGCACTTGGTGGAAAGCGCCATCGCTCTCCTGGTCACGGTGGCTCTTATTGCGCGGAAGAGGGGCTCACCCGCGTTCGACACTCCACCCCCTATTACCACTATCTCCGGATTGAGAAGGTTTATTACGCCGGCAAGGGCAATTCCTATGTACTCTCCGGCCTCTGCGAATGCTCTTTCTGCGATCTCATTGCCATCTCTGGCCGCTTCACCAAGGTCTCTTGCAGTAAGATCGTCCAGGGAGGCAAGCCCCTTGGCTAACCACTCTTTCTGTTTACCCTGTTCCTCAATCAAAGTTCTGGCTCTGCGCACGATTCTTCCGCTTCCGGCAAAGCTCTCCAGACAACCTCTGTTGCCGCACGAGCAGACAGGACCGTCCGGATCAATTGTGACGTGGCCGATCTCTCCGGCAAAGCCACAACTACCCGTGTATATCTCGCCTCTTAGCTTGAGTCCTCCCCCTACCCCCGTGCCCAGCGTAACGAACACGGCATTCGTGGCGTCTTTCGCAGCACCGTAGAAACCCTCGGCTATGCTGAAAACATTGGCATCATTATCCAAAGTGACCTTCACGTGAAGCTCTTGAGAAAGCAGGTTCGCCAAAGGTACGTCCCGCCACATAAAGAGATTCGGTGAGATTTTGACCGTTCCCTGTGCCGCATCGATTAGACCTGCGCATCCGATGCCTACTGGTGGGATTGCCGCGCACGCTTGATTTCCAAGTTCACGCACGACGTCAGAGAGTTTTGCCACGACTGCCCCGGGATCTTCTTTCGAACCCATCGGCAGAAGCCGTCGGTCAAGGACTTCGGGACCGTCGGTCACCAGGGCGATCTTGATGTTGGTGCCACCGATGTCCACTCCCACTGCAACGGCATTTTTAGACGAAAGAGGCATAACGAAGTCTCCCGGGCTTGACTTACCTGCTTGGTTCATCGGCCAAGCTTTTCATGAAAAAGCATTTCGGCCGCAAACCGAAGCCGACCCCTTCGTCGAATCGGCCTCACGAAAGGCTGAGACCTAAGGAAGCTTCAGCTTTGCTTCACTTCTGGAATCAAAGATGTGTGTTCTCGAGATGGGCACAAACAGCCTGACGGACGCGAGCCGCGCCGGGATCTCCTCACCCATTGCCTTGTAAACGATAGGAGTCTTACCCACGCTGACGTGCACCACTGCTTCATTTCCGAGAACCTCAACAAGGTCCACGATACCCTGACCAAGGTCGAGGGATCTTGGGTCCGTAGGCCCTCCTACGACAATATCCTCGGGTCTCGCGCCAAGGCTTATCTCTCCGTGCGGACAGGCTTGCTTCACGAAGCCGAGCTCCGGAGGAAGCTCGATGGACAAGGAGGGAGACCTGAAGACCATTTTGCCGTCGGTTTCCTCCAGTTTTCCTTCCATGATGTTCATCGAAGGAGTGCCGATGAAGCCCGCAACAAACCTGTCAGCCGGGTTACGATAGACTTGAAGGGGCTCGTCGATCTGTCTCACTAGTCCCTTGTTCATTACTGCTATCCGCTGGCCCATCGTCATGGCCTCTGTCTGGTCGTGCGTGACATAAATCATCGTGACGCCCAAGTTGCCATGAAGCTTCACTATTTCTGCGCGCATCTGGACTCTCAGTCTTGCATCGAGGTTTGAAAGAGGCTCGTCAAAAAGGAATACTTTGGGATGTCTTACGATGGCTCTACCGACAGCAACTCTCTGTCTCTGTCCACCCGAGAGCTCTTTTGGTTTTCTCGACAGCAGAGAAGATATTTCCAAAATCTCTGCTGCTTCCCGAACTCTACTGTCTATCTCAGCCTTTTCGAACTTTCTTAGTCTGAGACCAAATGACATGTTGTCGTAGACAGTCATGTGAGGATAGAGGGCGTAATTCTGGAAGACCATGGCAATGTCCCGGTCCTTCGGGGCCACGTCGTTAACCAGCGTGTCTCCAACGTAGACTTCCCCCTGCGTGGGCTGCTCAAGGCCTGCCACGATTCTCAATACGGTCGTCTTTCCGCAGCCCGAGGGACCTACCAAGACCAGAAGCTCCTTGTCCTTCACGTGGAGACTCACGTCGTCCACGGCCACGACTCCACCCGCGAACGCTTTTGTCACACCCCTGAGAACCACTTCTGCCATCTCAGATTCTCCCTTGCTTACACTTGCCTACGGGTGCTCCCACATGGGCCCTACCGCACGGCTCCCCGTCCGCTCCTGACTTGCACTCTCCACACCGACGTTGTGCCTCTCACAAGTTTACTATATCTTCTCCCTTACGCAAATTCCGAGGCAATCCATTGCTTCGCCAACAGTATAGAAGGAGCCCGTCACACATACAAGCTCGTCGTCGCCGGCAATGGAAAAAGCCTCTTTCAGGGCTTGGGGCACGCGGTCCTTGATACTCCACCTGGAAAATCCGGCTGGCATCCTGTTCTTGAGTTCGCACGCAGGAAGGGCGCGTGGAATAGAAGCTTCCGTGAAGATCACGTGTCTCACACAAGGCAATAGCCTCTTGAGGAATTCCTTATGGTTCTTGTCCTGCATCATGCCCACGACTGCAACCACTTTCCTATTCTCATAGATTGTAGCCAGGGCCTCCTTCAACGCGGCACCAGCTTCTGGATTGTGAGCAACGTCAAAGAGAACGAGTGGTTTCCAGCCCCACTCTTCAAGCCTTCCCGGCCACTCAGCTTCTCCAAGACCTGTCTCGATGTCTTCATAGCTTATCGTGAACCCATGATCCCTCAGATTCAAACAGGCAAGAATGGCGCAGCCGGCGTTTCTGATCTGATACTTCCCCTTCAGGCGTAGATAGAGGTCCGTCCAGCAACTGCCGCCACCACGAGCACCGCCGGAACAGGCCGCAGAGAAGATCGTGCCTGCCCGCGACACAAGACGTGACCTGAGTCTTATGTCTTTGCCTACTACAAAGAGCCGTGATCCAATAGAATCCGATACCTCATCGATCGCTGCAAGAGCCACACCTTGAGCGCCCGTGACAATCGGCCGCCCTTTCCTTATTATCCCTGCCTTCTCAATGGCAATGGCGCGCAAAGTGGAACCCAGGATGTCGCTGTGTTCAACAGAGATTCCGCTTATGACTGAAACAAGTGGATTCAGAACATTGGTCGAGTCGAGCCTCCCTCCAAGACCCACTTCTGCAACCACAAACTCGATGTTCCTGTCCTTGAAATACCTGAAGGCAAGCGCGGTAATGGCCTCGAAAAATGAGTGTCCCCCTTTTTCGGCTACCGGGACCAGGAATCTGAGCAACTCGTGGGCCTCGCTCCTTGCAATGCACTTCCCGGAGATTCTTATCCTTTCTCTGAAGTCGATTAGATGAGGAGACGTGTAGAGGCCGACATCGTAGCCCGCGGCTCTTAGTATTGAGGCGATGAGGGAACAGGTGGAACCTTTGCCGTTTGTGCCTGCCACGACAACACAAGAAAAATGCCTTTCCGGCCTGCCAACTTTCTTGAGCAACGTCCTTGTGCCGTCCAGGCTGAGCTTCATTCCTCTCTTCTGGAGAGAGTAAAAGCGCCCGACGAGCCTGTCATACTCTGTTCCCCTCATCTTTCTCCCAGAGGCGCGTGCTCTTCCAAAAGAGATCCAGCAATTGCACAACAGTCGGTTTCAGGTCTTTTCGTTCAACAATCATGTCGATCATGCCGTGTTCCAGGACAAACTCGGACCTCTGAAAGCCAGGCGGAAGCTCCTGGTTTATGGTCTGCTCGATGACACGCGGCCCGGCGAACCCTATCAGGGCGTCAGGTTCCGCCATTATTATGTCCCCCAGCGAGGCGTAGCTTGCCGAAACCCCGGCAGTCGTGGGATTGGTGAGGATTGAAATGTAGGGGATTCCTTTCTGGGCCAGCGCAGCAAGCGCAACAGAGACCTTGGCCATCTGCATCAAGGAGAGTATTCCCTCCTGCATGCGCGCTCCACCAGAAGTCGACACGATGATGAGAGGAACCTTGGAAGTCGCGCAGAACTCGACCAGAAGCGTTATCTTTTCGCCCACGGCTGATGCAAGTGTGCCGCCCATAAAAGCAAAGTCCATGACAGCGAGTCCAGCCGGATGCCTCCCCACGGTGGCACGACCGGTTATTACTGATTCCCTCAGCCCAGTCTTTTCCTGTGCCTGTCTGATTCTTTCCACATAGCGTTTGGAATCGCGGAACTTGAGCGGGTCACCCGAAACTATTTCGGCGAAGAACTCCTCGAAAGAACCTTCGTCACTCAAGAGGTTGATGAAGGTCCAGCCAGAAATTCTGAAATGGTAGCCGCATTTGCGACAAACCCAGTAGTTTCTCTCGAGTTCCTTTTGATAGATGAACTCCTGGCACTTTTCGCACTTCGTCCAGAGACCATCTGGCATCTCGCGTTTTTTCTTTGTCCTTAGTCCTTCGCTTGTTCTCTCGAACCAGGAAAGCTCTCTTTCATTCTCTTCGACCAAAGGAAATCTCCCCGCCGGGTTACGCTCCGTCAGCCGGCATAGTTCTGTCACGCAACATTACAAAAGCATCTTCTCTGTTGTCAATGTAGTAAGCGCGGCGCATCGATATCGCCCTGAAGCCAAAGTTCCGGTAAAGCCTTATCGCGGCCACGTTGGAAACTCTCACTTCCAGGGTCACCCTCGTAACCATCCGCGCGTCGGCTTCTCCAATCAGTCTCTTCATGAGCTCGCCTGCTATTTGTCTTCTTCTAAGCTCCGGATTGACAGCAAGATTGCCAAGATGGGCTTCGTCTAGCACGAACCAGGCAACCAGGTAGCCTGCGAGCAGTCTCCCCAACCTTCCAACAAGAGAAAGGGAACCCGGGCCTTCTTTGACCTCGTCCACGAATGCCTGTCTGGGCCAGGGAGACGGGAATATCAGACGCTCCATCAAGGCGACCTCGTCGACGTCCTCGATTCGCATGGGCCTGACGATGAGGCCTGAAGTCTCAGGATCGCTCTTTTCTGAGTTCTGCGTCCGAACGCCTGACATAAATCGGCTCCAACCTTTCTACGTCGTCGACCTTTCCCTGCCTGAGCAGGCCGAGTGCAAGCATTCCCACTGAAGAGGCGCGTGGAATCCCGATATGATAGGGCGGGAAGAGAGAACGCCCTTCGATTCTAGCCTCGATCGACTCGCGGCAGAGCTCAACGCCATCGCCCAGAAATGCCACGCTGCCCTCGGACACAGACGCAAGAAAGGGAAAAATCTCAAGAGCAGCCTTTTCCGGGCGGTCAGCACCGTATTGAACGAGCCTTTCCTGCCGGCCGGCCTGGTCGCGGTAGAGGGAGTAAAAGACCTCTCCTCTCTTGGCGTCTATGATAGGACAAACGTACGGACAGAGGCCAGCAACATTGTAAGCAATTGCATCGAGTGTCCCCACGCCCACGAGCGGCTTGCCCGATGAAAACGAAAGCGCCTTGGCAGTGCTCAGCCCTATACGAAGCGCTGTAAAGGAGCCGGGTCCCAGGGAGACGGCAAATGCACTCGCCGAAGAGATCTTGATACCGGCCCGGGAGAGCATCGCGTCGAGCATCGGGAGAACGTTCTCGCAGTGCCCTTGAGGCACGAACATGCATTCCTCTGCGATTAGGTTGCCTTCTTCTACAACTGCCACGCTCCCAAAAGTCGTGGACGTTTCAATTGCGATTATCATCGTTTCCCCGACGTAAGGATATCTTCGACTATTCCCTCGTGTCGTTCCGCGTTTGCTCTGAGCAATATCCTGCGCGTCTCTTCACCGGTCATTTCGATACTGATGTCAAGCGAAGCGGACGGCAGAAGAGAGCCGAGCTTGTCCGCCCACTCGATGAGGGTTATTGAATCAGAGTAAATGACCTCCTCCCAACCGAGCGTCGCAAGCTCTCCCATGTGCTCTATTCTGTAGAGGTCGACGTGATAAACGTCAACCGGGCCGCGGTAGCGATTCATAAATGTGAAGGAAGGACTCCTGGTCCTCTGCGCTATTCCGAGCCCCTCGCATATCCCTCTCACGATTACACTCTTTCCCGCACCAAGCTCCCCCTTGATTGCCACTACGTCACCCCGCACGAGACTGCGACCGATTTTCTTGCCCAAGGAAAGAGTTTGATCCTCGCTCTTGCTGTCAAACACGGCTTGCAACACGGCCTCCGCAGAATCTGGATGTGTCAGATCGAAGGTGGTCCTGTCTTACTGACTATTTGGGTTCCAATGTGATACACGGCAGTATCATCTCTTCAAGAGATATCCCGCCGTGCTGAAAACTCCCCCTGTATTGCCTCTCGTACTCGTGGAACTTGGTGGGATACACAAAGTAGTAGTCTTCCTTGGCAAGAATGTAGTTCTTGTTGAGACCGTTAGCGGGAAGTTTGAATCTTCTTGGGTCTTTCACGTGCAAGGCCTGCTTATCATCGCACACAAGGTTATTGCCAAACTTGTATCTCAGGTTAGTGGAAGTCTCTCTGTCACCATACACCAGAGCGGCCTTCTTTCCCAGTATCGAACCGTGATCGCTGGAGATTATGACGACGGCCTCCTGCTGGGCCATGGCTTTCAATATGTCAAAAAGCACCGAGTGATTGAACCAGGAGCGCATCAAGGATCTGAAGGCCGATTCATCCGGAGCGAGCTCTTGCAGGATCTCAGACTCAGACCGACCGTGCGCCAGTATATCAAGGAAGTTAAAGACAAAAGCCGCAAAAGGAATCGAGAGATAAGTGGACACCTGCCTCTTGATGGCGTTGGCCTCTTCGGTATTGTATACTTTGACGTACCGAGGCCCGGGATTGAGCTTTATCCCAAGCCTGTCAAGCTGGGCTTCCATCAGGTTTTTCTCAAACCTGTTCCTGCTTATCTCCTCGGGTACATTCTCTTGCCAGTACTCCGGGTATTTCTGGGCGATTTCTAATGGGAAGAGACCGCTGAACATTGCATTTCTTGAATAGGGCGTCGCAGTGGGAAGGATGGAATAGTAGTAATCCCTCGAGATGTTAAAGTAGGTCTCCAGTAGGGGTTCAATCTTGAACCATTGGTCCAGACGCATACAGTCTATTACAACAAAATAGACCCTCTTGTTTTGTTTCAGGTGCGGGACAATGAATTTCTGAAAAAGCGAAGGAGAAAGGGGTGGCCCCTCGGTGCCGGAAAGCCAACTCACGTAATTATTCTCGACAAAGCTACCGAATTCGACGTCGGCTTCCTTCCTGAGGTCTGCCTGAGACTGCTTCAGACCGGAATCCTCTGCGTCGTCCAGTCTCACATCCCATGAGGAAAGGGCCACGTGCAGCTTTGCCCATCCCTCCCAGTCCAACCCCGCAGCACGAAGGGCCTGAAGACGATTGAACTCTTCAACATATTCCCTGGTCAGGTGATCGTCCAGAAGCCTTCTTGATTCCAGAACTTGCTTGCACGCCATGAGAATCTGCGTGGGATTCACGGGCTTTATGAGATAATGGGCAATCCTCTTCCCGATGGCCTCATCCATGAGTTGTTCTTCTTCGCTCTTCGTTATCATTATGACAGGCACATTGGGATCTATGTCTTTGATGCCTTTTAGAGTTTCGAGTCCGCCGAGACCGGGCATCATTTCGTCGAGAAGGACTATGTCGAACTTTTGCCTCGACGCCATTTGAATGGCATCTTCACCGTTGGCGATTGGGGTCACGGAATAACCTCTTCCCTCCAGGAAGAGTATGTGCGGTTTCAGAAGATCGATTTCGTCATCGACCCACAAGATTTTTCTTTTCTCTGTTGCCAAAGTCTCTCGCCTCCTCAAAGCCACCAGCGCAGTCTTCGGAGCTGTCACTGCAATCTTGCCGAGCCCGGTCAGGACGCCTTCCAACGGTAAGGCGCCATCAAACTGGAAAAGACATGGTAACTACCGTGCCCTTGCCCGGTTCGCCCGACCTTATCCAGATCTTACCACCGTGATACTCTTCGATTATCCTGCGGGCAAGCGTGAGTCCAAGACCCCACCCTCTCTTTTTTGTGCTGAAACCCGGAAGTAATGCTCTTTTTTGCTCGGCCGGTGTCATCCCTCTGCCGTTGTCGCTGAAGATGAGTTCGACCGTCTCCTGATCGGGATTCCGTCTTATCGTGACTTCGATCCTGCCGTCGACTGTGTCAGTGGCGTCCACCGAGTTCTTCAGCACATTCTCTATTGCCCACTCCATCAATTCTCTGTTGATGTTGAGAAAGGTAACGGGTTCATAGTTTTCTATTATCTGAAGCTCGCGACCAAGCTTGGGGAGTCTGGTCCTCAGATATTGCACGGACTCTGCCACGACGGGCACAACGTCCTGGAGCTGGAGTTTTGGCAGCGAGCCGATGCTTCCAAAACGACTGGCCACCTTCTCAAGCCTTTCTACGTCGCCTTCCATCTCGTCAATGAACTGGTTAAAAAGCGACTTCTCGATCTCTACTGGTGCGTTGCTCTCTCCTGTTTTCTCTACCTTGTCTCTTATAACTTCAAGCCAACCCATGAGCGAGGAAATCGGCGTTCCGAGTTGATGCGCCGTCTCCCTGGCCATTCCGACCCAGATGAATCGCTGTTCGCTCACTTTGACGCTTCTGAAACCCACGTAGCCGAGACCCATAAAGAGAAACACTGCCGCGAGCTCAACTATAGGCACCCACCTTAGCTCGTTGGCGATCTCGCTCTTGCCGTAGTGCACGTAGCCCATTACGGTGCGGCCCGATGGAGCTATCATCGGTATTGGGGGGTTAGTCTTATCCAGTTCGTTCACAATTCTCACTATTTCGCTAAGCGGACCCACGGGAGGATGATCCGGATCCATCTTCGCCGTCTCTTCCGCCGACACTGTGTCAACGTCTATTCCGATCTTGGCCCATGCGTACGGCCTTCCGGCAACGTCGGTGACTACTACCGGGAAATTGATTCTCTTTATGACCTCATTGTAGATGTCACGGACCTGCTTGTTTTCTGAGGCAGGTATTGTCGCCACTGCACAGAAGTGGGCAAACACCTCAGAGAGCGTGTCAGTCTGTTCCTCTAGTTCGCGCACCATTCTGCTCGTGTACAGAAAAACCAGGGTAACGAGAAGGCTCGTCCCGAGGAAGAGATACGCCTTCAGCAGTTGCGTACCGCCAGGTTTTGTTTCACTCATGTTTGCCAAGGACATCACCGCCACTGATTGACCGGTAAGCAATCTCCGCCGAAGCAGAACCTGTTCTGGATCGGGAACCTTCAGGAAATCTCTTCCAGGCCGTCCATGTAGGGCACAAGTACGTCAGGTATTCGCACGGTACCCCGAGGGGTCTGAAAATTCTCCAGAATGGTTACAAGCGTCCTCGGGAGAGCCACCCCGGAACCGTTGAGGGTGTGCACGTATTCGAGCTTCTTTCCCTGTCGCGTTCTATACCGCATACCCATTCTGCGTGCCTGAAAGCTCTCGAAATTACTGCAGGACGAGACTTCCAACCATCTTTCTTCGGCGGGTGCCCATGCTTCGAGATCGTAGCACTTTGAGGCAGCAAAACTCAGGTCGCCCGAGCACAGGAGCATTACTCTGTAGGGAATCCCAAGGAGCTGAAGAATCTTCTCAGCAGACGAGACCAGGGTCTCAAGCTCGTCGTACGAGCTTTCCGGAGTCACAAATTTGACCATCTCAACCTTGTCAAATTGATGGACTCTTACTATGCCCCTCGTTTCCTTGCCGTAGGAGCCGGCCTCTCTCCTGAAGCTGGGGCAGTAGCCGACCAATTTGATGGGAAGGGCGTCTTCGTCCAGTGTTTCGTCTCTATATATATTGGTGATAGGGACTTCTGCGGTCGGGTTGAGAAAGACACTGTCCTTCTCGCAAAGATACATGTCTTCTTCTAGCTTCGGTAGCTGCCCCGTTCCGAAAAGGCACTCCCGTCTCACTAAAATGGGTGGCCAGACTTCGGTGAATCCGTGCGTGTCGGTGTGGACGTTCAGCATGAAGTTGATGAGAGCCCTCTCGAGCTTGGCTCCGGCACCCTTGAGCAGAATAAAACCCGAACCACTTATCTTGGAAGCACGCTCAAGATCGAGTATACCCAGCGACTCTCCTATCTGCCAATGAGGCAGGGGCTTGAAGTCAAGCTTCGGAATCTCGCCGAAACGGCGCACTTCCACGTTGAAAGAAGGGTCGTGACCTATGGGAACAGAAGAATGCGGTATGTTAGGAATTCTGGCCTGTATGCCGTCAAGCTGGACTTCCATTTTTTCCAGCTCAGCCTCCATCTCATCCATCCTGGAAGAGAGTTGTTTCACTTCTTCGAGCTGACGAGGTGCTTCCTGTCGTTCTCTCTTTAGCTTACCGATTTCTTCGGAGAGAATGTTTTTTCTATGCTTGAGCCGATCGAGCTCGGAGAGGAGTCGACGGCGATTTTCGTCAAGCTGTAGGAAGTTATCCAGATCGATCGTCTCGCCCTTGTCTTTTATCGCGCGACGTACCTCGTCTGGCTTCGCACGGATGAGCTTTCTATCTAACACCTCAACATTCTCCAGCTTGCTTATGGGATACGGTCTCTCTTCTAGACTTCAGATTCCGAGGCTAGAGAGAATGGATCTGCCGCCTTCCTCGAGAATTCTCTCTGCCAGCCTGTAACCTATCTCTTTTTCCTGGCCCAACCATCCTGTTTCTGTGTCTTTGAAAAGATGCTTGCCGTCGGGACTTGCAAGAAACGCCTCTACGACGAGTTCCTTACCGTTTGTCCTACCGAGCGCTCCTGCCGGAAGCCAGCTCGATCCACCCAAAGCTTCTATGAAGTATAGCTCCGCGTTGATCTCTGCTCTCGAGATCGCATCGTCCATGTGTTTCACCAGCTTCAAGATTCCTTGCTCTCCCCTTCTAGTTTCGATAAACAGGGAGCCCTGGCCCACGGCGGGAAGGCAAACAGACGTCGTGAACACCTCGGTTACCTTATCCTGCCATCCCAGGCCTTCGGCATCTGCGGCAGGTATGACAAACGCGTCGAATATGCCCGACGCCATTCTCTTTATCTGAGACTCCATCTCGGCACCCGTCCATATGACTTCCAGGTCCGGACGATAATGAAGCAATTGAGCTTTTACCCTGAGACTCCCTGTGGCCACCCGGGACCCAAGAGGAAGTTCGTCCAGTATTTGGTTGTTCGAACACACAAGCGCATCAAAAGGAGTGAGGCGTTTTGTGACGGCCGCTATCTGCAGTTGTCTTGAGGAATCCGGTATCATATCTCTCGTACCTAGGACTGCTACGTCTATCTTGCGTTCAATGAGTGCCTTCTCGAGCTCGTTGGGACCGGTCTCTTCCGACTTCTCCGCGTAGCCGATCCTGTGTTCTTTCTTGATAGGAATAGTCAGCAACTTAAGATGCAGATCGGTGGCAAAACGCTCCAGAGTCTTGATAACTCTCTCCCCATTGATCAGATCTAATTTACCTGGGCCGGTCCCGATTGTCACAGAACGTGCGGAGCGCATTTTGTTTGTCCTCAAGTTTCCCTCGATAAAGCGTTAAGAACCACCTTGTTCAAAGCTAAAGCTAGCATAACGTGCGGGGGCAGTCAATGCGATTGCTGCGGAACCGGCATCTGATAAGCAAGGAAAGCTGCGGGTCTCGCCGCAAAAGACAAACTTGACTCTTGCGAGCTGCGCTCGTCGGAGCAAAGAGTCACCCGCTGCCTCCGCAGTGAGAGAAACAGCGCGGCCAACCTCTGCGAAGAACGGCCAGAGCCACTCTGAAGTATTGCTTCTCTGTAATCGCAGTCACTTTGTTGCGAGTTCTTGAGGGGGCGCGTTGCTCTCCACCCTAACCAAACGAAGACCGATAAATAGAAAACAGACGAAGAGCATTGCCAACACAGAAAAGGAGAATGCGGCGTCGTGCAGGCTGTCAACAAGGAGCGCCATCCCGCCCAAAATCACGCAGAACATGTATATTAGCAGTGCGGTCTTGCGTGGAGAAAGAGACAGCGCGGCCAACCTGTGCGAAGAATGGTCCTTGCCTCCCTGATAGAATCTGCGGTTTTCCTTGATCCTCACGATTGTGACAAAAGCTATGTCGAACATCGGATATCCTAGCACGATCAACGGTGCGACTACGGCGTGGAAGCTGGCACTTCCTGCGGTCATGATTGAGAGTGCACTCAGAAGGTAACCCATGGGCAGACTACCTGCATCGCCGAGGAAGATCTTGGCTGGAGAGAAATTGAACTTGAGAAAGCCGATGGAAGCTCCACACGTCGCTCCGGCAATGATCACGCCCACCCATTGCCGGTGTAATGCGAGCAGCAGAACAAATGCAAGACAAGCGAACCCCGTCACACCACTCGCGATGCCGTCCATGTTGTCCAAAAAATTGGTCGCGTTCATTATCGCGACCACCCACACCACCAGGAGTGGAAATAGAAACCACGCTTCCATCCAACCACCGACGTAACACCCGGTGACGAGAATCAGACCGCAAACGAATTGACCGGACAGTTTCCACCGAGCCTTCATCCCGTTCTTGTCGTCGTATATTCCGAGGGCAAAAGACAAGAAGAGACCGAGGACAAGAAAGACTTCGGCTACCTCGATCGGAAGCCCGTTTATCAGATGAGTAATTAGCCAAGTGACGACGACAGAGGCTATAACGGCGACCCCTCCCAGGAGAGGGACAGCCATGCGGTGGTACCTCTTGCCATCTGGTACGTCAAGAAACGAATACTTGATGGCAATGCCCCGGGCCAGGGGTGTCAAGAGAAGCGAGAAAATGAGTCCGAGAGGTAGAGCAACCAGGTAGAACATAACAAGTTAACCCATATGAGGAAATCGCCGCCGGAACTCCCAAGAGCGTATGAGTGAGAGACTTAAGTGTCAAGCCCTTTCGGCTGTCGTAGGCGCGAAGATGGGTGGGATGCTGACAGAGGGAAGACCCTGTGGCGGCACAATGTCAAGACGCTGGCAAGTGTGATTGATGGTAAGGATAAGGAGCTCTTCCAGTGATACACTGGGTCTGTAGCCAACTAGCGTTTCTATCTTGGAAAGATCCGGGACTCTCCTTCTCATGTCCTCGAACCCAGGATCGTATGCCTCTTCGTAAGGAACGTAGACAATAGGAGAAGAGCTGCCAGTGATTCCCTTTATCTTCAACGCGAGGTTCTCAATCGTAATCTCTTCATCAGAACCGATGTTGAAAACCTCTCCAACTGCGTTCGTGTGCTCGCTAAGAAGCAGCACTCCTCGCACGACGTCACCGACGTAAGAGAAACACCTGGACTGCTGGCCGTCACCGTAAACCGATATCGCCTCGCCCTGGAGGGCCTGAAGGACGAATCGCGGTACTACCATACCGTAGTCCCCCGTCTGCCTGGGACCGCAACTGTTAAAACACCTCACAACTACTGTGGGCAAGCTTTTCTCGCGCCAGTACGCAAGGGCGAGAAACTCGTCCACGGCCTTTCCGGTGGCATAGCTCCAGCGCGAAACCGCAGTCGGACCCAACACGCGATCATCAGACTCTTTGAAAGGAACGGAGTTGCCCTTCCCGTAAACCTCGGAGCTGGAAAATAGAATTACCTTTTTGCGACCGGAGGAGGCTTCTTCGAGTACAACCTCGCAGCCTCTGATATTGGTCACAAGCGACTTCAAGGGGTGCTTCACGACGTACTTTACGCCAACAGCAGCCGCCAGGTGGAAGACCGAGTCACAATGCGTCATCACCCTCCTGACAAGCTCCTTGTCCAGAACACTCCCGTAGCACCAGTGAAAGCGGGGATTCTCCTCGAGGTGAGCGATGTTCTCCTTTCGTCCCGTAGAAAGGTCATCTATCACCCAGACTTCGTCACCCCTGCCGAGTAGAGCTTCAACAAGGTGTGAACCGATGAATCCTGCGCCGCCAGTCACCAGGACTTTCATAGAAAACCTACCTCCATGTTCTTGGACGGAAAAGCGTAATGAGGCCTGCCCCAGGGCCCAAAACGCTTGCCAGAATCGGCCTGCAAACAGCCAAGCCTAGCAACTGCACCAAGATATGATATGGGTATTCTGATGTCAAGGAGTTTTATCCCTTCCCTCACATTGTATCCTGGAATCATTGGAGGCTCACTGTCATTTCGTACATCGTGGGCATTGTATACTATAGACGTGCTCAGAACTCAAGAGATAATTTAGTGGGCAGTGACCTCAAAATAGCTTTCAAGGATCGAGGTCACCTTGGCAGACGCGTCGCCCTTCCCGAACCGATCGCAACGCGGACACAGGGGCACAAAGCTTCTGATGGCTTCTAGTGCCAAGCTCACTTCGGTGCCAACGAGCTTGTTCCATCCATCCTCAACCGTTTCAACCCACTCTGTTTCTTTCCTTAGGGTTATACACCGCACCCCGAGTAAATACGCTTCTTTCTGCATACCGCCCGAGTCTGTCAGAATGGCATCGGCATTCTTCTGAAGTTGGAGCATGTCTAGGTATCCGAGAGGAGAGATAGTCAGGACGTTGCCAGACTCTACCAGTGTTTGTTCGAGGCCGGCCCTCCTAAGTGATTCCCTTGTTCGTGGATGGACAGGAAAAACGATCTTCAGGGGCGAGGCCTTAAGGATATCGACTATCCTGGAGAGATTCTCATGAATGTCGGTATTGCCTGCTCGATGGACTGTGGCAACGGCGTAGTGTCGAGGCTCAAGCTGGAGGTCCTGAAGCACGGCTGATCGCGTGGCCGCTACTTCGATATGTTGCATCAGAGCATCCACCATTACGTCCCCGACCAGATGAACGCCATCGCCAATACCCTCGTTCGACAGGTTGCGCACCGCTGTCTCGGTGGGGGCGAAGAGAATTGTTGAGAGTCTGTCTGCGATTACTCGGTTGATCTCCTCGGGCATTCCCACGTCGAAACTCCTCAGGCCGGCCTCAACGTGCGCCAGGGGCAGATTGAGCTTGGAGGCCGTCAGTGCGCCTGCCAACGTCGAATTCGTGTCACCGTAGACGAGAACAAAGTCAGGCTTCTCCGCCAGCAAAACATCCTCGAGTTTTTCCATCATCTCGCCCGTCTGCCGGGCGTGGCTCTTGGAGCCTACTCCAAGCGTGAAGTCAGGTGCGGGGATACCCAGCTCTTCGAAGAAGACATCTGACATGTCGACATCGTAGTGCTGCCCTGTATGAACCAGTAGCTCCTCGAACCTCTTGCTGAGCTGCTTGCTCACCGGCGAAGCCTTGATGAACTGAGGCCTTGCACCCACTACGCTTACGATTTTGGGCTTTCTCACCTGTCTAGACTCTCATACGTTCGGTTCTACAACTGCACGAGCGAGCCGGAGAGACGCATGGATTTCTGCGCTCCTTCGAGCACCCTCACAACCGCGACACCTTCTTCTCCGTCGGTCAAGGGATGCTTACCCTTCTCAACGCACTCAATGAAATGCTCACACTCAATCCTCAAGGGCTCTTTCATCTGAACGCGTGGTATAAGGATGTCTCCCACCCGAAGGCTCACTGCCTCCGCATAAGACTTGAAGCCGGGTGAGTAGTCCACGCCCTTGTCAAATATGCGAATCATCTCAGAGGCTTCCATGTCGTCGAAGACTGCCATTTTCTTGTTCCCGACGACGGTGAGCTTTCTAATTTTGTGCGGATCCAGCCAACTCACGTGTACGTGGGCCATGCAGTTCCCTTCAAAAAATACGGTGAGGAAAACCACGTCTTCCACGTCCGGTGTCAGGTAGCTCTGACCGACGGCAGATACGGAAACCGGCTTGCGTCCCATCAAGTAGATGATTACCGCAAGGTCGTGGGGTGCAAAACTCCAGAGAGCGTTTTCGTCTTGTCTGACCTTGCCGAGGTTCACACGAGTAGAGTAGATGTACAACACATCTCCGAGCTCGCCTCTTTCCAAGTAGTCCTTGAGAAGTTTCACGGCAGGATGATATCGCAGAAGATGGCCGACCATGAGAACCCTGTTCTTCGACCTGCTGAGAGCTACTAACTCCTCTGCCTCGCTCGTGTTCAGGGCCAGGGGTTTCTCCACAAAGACGTGCTTACCCTTTTCGAGGGCTTCTTTACTGAGGGCGAAGTGAGAAGTGGGTTGGGTGGCGACGACTACCCCGTCGACTTCGGGAGAATTGAGGACCAGACTGTAGTCGGAGACAAACTCCACGCCCGGAAATGAGTTCTTGAGTCTGCCAATGACTGAGCTGTCTTGGTCACATACAAAACGGACGCACTCTCTGTTAATGCCGTAGAAGTTCCTTATCAGATTTGGTCCCCAGTAACCTGCGCCGATCACCGCAACTTTAATCATCTTTAACCTCCTCGAGTTCCTCAAAACTCCCTGTTTCGTGAACTCCCTTTCCCTCGATGAAAAGCGAGAACCACAACTCGATGTTTATCATTTTCCAGATCAGAAAGCTATTGTTACTCTTGCCGCGCACGTGATCTGAGACTACCTCAATCGCTCTTTTTCTATCCAGAATGCCTCTTGCCTTCACTTCGGGCGAACCCAGGAAACTCAAGACGGTGCGGCCCCTTCGCGAAAACCAAACATCAATTGGAGTCGGGAAACCCATCTTGTCACGTCTGGAAAGAATGACGTCCGGCACGCTGCCTCTCGCAGCTTGCCTCAACAGGTACTTCGTGAGGCCGTGTCGCATCTTATACTTGTACGGCACGGAAGCGGCCAACTCTACGATTCTGTGATCAAGTATGGGAACTCTTGATTCTATTGAAGCTGCCATGCTGGCTCTATCTTCAACATGGAGAAGACCCTGAAGATACTCCTTCAGATCAAAGTACAGCATTAGATCGAGACCTCCCAGTCCTTCCGGCGTCGCAAAAGAGGGCAACTCCGTGGCAAGCGACCTCATACTCGGCGTGAGCACCGAAAGGGCGGAAGGCATGGAGAGTCTTCGGAAAAAGGCAGGTATGTCGGTGCTGCCACGGTTTCTAAGAAACATAAAAAAATCAGGAATTATGGTGGACGGCGACGATTGGTCAAAACGCAACCTGGCAAGATCGCTGATCCTCTCCGTGAAATAGGGTCTATAGTACTTCGTGTATCCGGCGAAGAGCTCGTCACCACCCTGCCCACCCAGGACCACCTTCACGTGCTTACTTGCCAGAGCAGAGACCGCGTACTGAGGAAAAACACCCGCACCCACGACCGGCTCGTCCAGAAACCAGATCAGTAGCGGGAGTTTCTCAAAGAACTCGTCCATGGTGGGGATGACTTCGTGATGATCGGTCCTGCAAACGTCCCTCACTATCCCGATGTATTTTCTCTCGTCGTAGCGCGGGCCCTCGGCAAATGCGCCCGAGAACGTTTTCACAGGTCGAGAGAGTAGCTTGGACGCCGCGCAGACAACGGTGCTCGAATCTATCCCGCCGCTGAGGTATGCCCCAAGCGGTACGTCGCTCCGCAACTGAAGCCTCACAGAGTCAGAGATGAGCCACGCCAGTTTCTCTACGTAATACTCCTCACCCCTGTCCTCTTCCCCAAAACTCACGTCCCAATACTTTGACTTTCTGGCCGAACCGTGCTCATAGACGAGAGTGGTACCCGGCTCCAGCTTCTTGACATCAGACAAGAACGTCCTCTCTCCGGTGACGTAGGAACGTACCATATACTCCGCGACAGAGGCCATGTCGGCCTGTCGCCTGCACATTTGATTCTCGAGCAGACCCTTTATCTCCGAAGCGAAGAGAAACTGTCCCCGTTGTTGGGTATAGTAGAGGGGTTTTATTCCAACGCGGTCTCTCGCCAGAAAGAGTTTTCTGTTGCGTTTGTCCCATATCGCAAACGCGAACATCCCATTAAAGCCCTTGACGCATGCTTCGCCGTATTCTTCGTAGCTGTGGAGCACGACTTCGGTGTCAGATCTGGTGCTGAAAACGTGTCCTTTTGCAGTGAGTTCATCACGAAGCTCTATGTAGTTGTAGATCTCGCCGTTCAACACGATCCACACGCTCTTGTCTTCGTTGGGCATCGGCTGGCCACCGCACTCAACGTCGATGATGCTGAGCCGGGCATGGCCGAGGGCAACGAACTCATCCAGGTAGAAACCCTCGTCGTCGGGACCGCGGTGTTTCATCACGTGGACCATTTTCTCGAGCGTCAGGCGTGTCTCAGGATTCGCGTGATCCGCGCCCACTATTCCACAAATGCCACACATGCCTCTATTGCTTTCCTATCTCTGCCTCTATGGCAGCCATCCTCCTCGCAGCGTGTTGCCAGGAGAACCGTCGTTCCACGAATTTCCGCGCGTTCGCTGAAATCCGACTGCCGAGAGCAGTATCTTTTAGCACCTCGATGACTTTTTCTGCAAAATCGTGTGGTTCAGACGCCAGGAGTATTTCTTCATCGACCCTGGCACCCAGACCCTCATTGACACACGGTGTCGCCACAACAGGCACACCTGCCGCCATTGCCTCGAGCACCTTGTTTTGTAGCCCGGCGCAATACCTGAGCGGCGCTACAAACACGCTGGAACTGTTCAATGCAGCATTCAGGTCGTCCACAAAACCTCTCATCAACACCCGACTGTCCGCTCTCAGAGGCAGAAGCGAACGGTGGGCAGACGGACCTATGACCTGGAACTTGCACCCCGGCCGCTCTTTGAGAACGCGGGGAAATATGACGTTGTAAAAATGCAATACCGCGTCAACGTTGTGCGGAACGCCAAGATGTCCCAGGAAACTCACGACGTCGCCCGGCCTGTTATCGAGTGGTTTAAGTCTCTCAAGATCGACGCCGTTTGGTACGACCCGAACGTTTGCCTTGGGACTTCTTTCGCGCAGGGCTTCGGCCTCTCTTTCGGACACGACCCAACACTCCTTGAAAGATTGCGCAACGGAGGCTTCGAAGCGCTCTATGCGTGGAAGCTCAATGGCGTATATCAACCTGTCAAAGCCGTGCCTGAAAGATAGAGACCTCTCGATCTCCCGAGAAATGACGTCCGTGAGGTCAAGAAGCGTGTACTCGTCTCTTCCAGGCGGTACATACTGCGCCATTCGAAAAAGGTGAACGTATATAAGATCGTACTGCTCGCTGTGCAGAAGCGCGTCCACTGTTTCAGTCATTTTCGCAGACTTGTAGTACGCGGTCTGTAACGGGGTCTTGCCAAGCATCGCCACCGCACACGAGAGCCAGGAGGCAACGGGAGACATCTTAACCAAGAGGAGCTTCTTACAGAAGGGCATGAGCGAATCTGCGATCCCCTTTTCTCTTTGACTTGCAACAAAGGACACAAGATGGATCTCGTGGCCCGCTGCTGAGAGATTTCTTATGATGTGGAAGGCTCTCAGCCTGTCTCCCCTGTCCGGAGGGAATGGCAAACGGGAGGCCAGAAAGAGGATTTTCATGAAAGCCCGAATCTCCTTAGTGCAGCCACTGTCCCTTTCCCGAGTCTGAAGATTGTATTGTTTAGCAGAATGTGTTTTGTGAAGAAAGGGTATCTCGTAAGGAAGTTCATCATGCTGACGGTGCGTTCGAGTCTTGCGGGTTCTATGCAGAATTGTCTTCCGAGGTCTCCGGAGATGATAATCTCTTCGTTGGAAAACGTCCCCAGCCCTCTCTCGGCGGCCATGACAACGTGTCTCGCTTTCTGCGGGTCAAGACCCACCAGACGCATGGCAGAGACGTCGAGCGCAACGGGATCACTGCTACCAAGCAATAGATCTAGCTTTACTTTTCGGCCGTTTACCGGTCCCCTGCCCTCCATTGCCCAGACACCGTCCATTATGGACAGGGCCGGCTTCAGGAGGGAGTTAACCTCAACGATGAGCTCGTCGAGCTGCTTGTGGAGGAGTATTCTGTCGTACCTCGGGATGCATCCCCATTGATTCTTGAGCGCACCGGTAAAGTAAGTGAGCGCGTGAGTCTTTAGCTTCGGCAACGTGATGAAAACGTCGCAATGCATCAGGTCAACGGGGAGCTCGAAGCCTTCGAGCATGGGTATTTTCACGGGTTCCGTAGGCGCCCTCGAGAAATTGACCCACCGTACGCCATTCTTGGCCACCACGTCTGCATAGCCCGAGGCCTCGAAGCATTCATCCACCGAGAAACGCGTCCCGTCAGATTCGCCGACTATTATTCGGTCGGTTCGCTCCAGCAGGACTTTTATCAAAGCGTCCAGGACGTCCGGGGACGTGTTGGCGTAAGAGGCCTTGTTCCTTCCCGGCCAAGAAAGGTTGGGCTTCAGGACTACGGATGCCCCTTCGGATACCTGCTTCTTCCACTCGAGCTCTTCAAGAATCGCCCTCACGCCATCAAGCACCGAGCCAGAAAGAGTGGAGCGGACCACAACCTTACTTCTCATCCGTCTCCTCCATGGCCGAAGAATACAGAGAAATTATGCGGTCAACAAGCTGATTCCAATCGAACAGCTTTACGCGTTTGAGTCCTTCAGAGGCAAGCTTGAACCTCAGGTCCTCGCACGACACGAGCCTCTGTATTGCGTCGGCAAGAGCGCGAGAGTCCCTGGGAGGGACAAGTAGAGCGTTGATCCCATCTTCGAGCATTCCGTTCACACCCGGGATTCTTGTTGCGACTATCG
>Ga0315291_10001493_pt1 | contig 31304 bp, 33 predicted proteins | sample YL17G12_20_MG_FD_203070 | JGI IMG/M metagenome (GOLD analysis project Ga0315291, IMG submission 203070) | Sediment microbial communities from Yellowstone Lake, YNP, Wyoming, USA - YL17G12_20 | ecosystem: Environmental > Aquatic > Freshwater > Lake > Sediment | place: USA: Wyoming | collected...
CCCCAGGGGCGGGGTGAAGTTAAAACAGTGATGACCGCCACGCCCGATAAAGTCCGAATGGCGCGCCGGCGCAGCAGTTTTTCCAGACGTTCGTTTCTGGAGAACTTCCCATTGGCCAGGAGTTTATGATAAACTTTAATTAGTTCGGCGTTGGTAAAAAATTGGGTTTGATATTTTTTGGCGGTTCGACGTTTGAGCGCAGCCAAAAAGGAGGGTGAAAAATTACCTTTTTTAATTATTTGTCCCAAGACGTTTTTTGCCGCGATGAAATTTAACGATGCCATAAAATTGATGGAGGAGAATCGGCGGGTTTACGATTCGCTGGCCGAAGATTTTTCGCGCACGCGCTCCGCCATCTGGGAAGAGTTTAAATCATTAAAGGATTATTTTCAAGACGGAGAGAAAGTTTTGGACTTGGGTTGCGGCAACGGCCGGTTTTTTGAATTGTTTCAGGATGAAGCAGAAAAAAAGGTTCAATATTTTGGCGTTGATAATTCGCCAAAATTACTGGAGATGGCCAAGCAGCGCCATCCTCAAGCCCAGTTCATTTTAACCGACGGGCTGAATTTGCCGTTTGCCGAAAACTTTTTTGATAAAATTTTGTGCATCGCCGTTTTGCACCACTTGCCCGGCGATGAACTGCGGCGGCAATTTTTGCGCCAGGCCTATCGGGTTTTGCGGCCGGGCGGGCTCTTAATTTTAACCGCTTGGTATCTTTGGCCGAATTTGCGTATCTGGCGGCACACTAAACTATTTTTAAAATACACCTTTTTAAAACTGGTCGGTCGCTCAAAATTGGACTGGGGAGACACGTATGAGCCCTGGGGCAAAAAGGGGCAGCGATATTTTCACAATATTAGCCCGAGAGAACTGAAGGGAACACTGGATGATGTTGGTTTTAAAATTGAAAGCATAAGTCTTTTAATTAGAAAGAGCGGGGAAAAAAGTTTAGTGGTAATAGCTAAAAAATAGCTACAGAATACAGATAAATACGGATATACAGATACCAACTGACTTTTTTCTGAAATCCAGACAATAAACAGCAGCCGAGCTCTGTTTGTATCTGTATATCTGTGATAAATCTGTAATCCGTAGAGAATTCATGCATTTTATTGCCGATTTTCATATTCACTCAAAATACTCCCGGGCCACTTCCAAGGATATGGATTTGGAAAATTTGGACAAGTGGGCCAAAATTAAAGGTATTGATGTGTTGGGCACGGGAGATTTTACCCATCCTCTGTGGTTCAAAGAACTAAAAACGAAATTGGAGCCGGCCGAGCCGGGGCTTTTTAAATTGCGCCAGACAAGCAAAGTGAAATTAAACAACGGCTGGTTGCCGCCGGGCAATCAGGGCCAGGTTCGTGATTTGAGATACATTTTGACAACCGAGTTGAGCTGCATTTACAAAAAAGGCAACCGAACTGCCAAAATTCACTTGATGATTTTTGTCCCCTCGTTGGAGGTAGTAGAAAAAATCAACGCGCATCTGGGGTGGCTGGGCAATTTGAAGGCGGACGGCCGGCCAATTTTAGGACTGGATGCCAAAGAGCTGGCTAAAATTGTTTTGAATATTTCGGCTGAGGCCTTGATTGTGCCGGCTCACGCCTGGACGCCCTGGTTTTCCATTTTCGGCTCAATGTCCGGCTTTGATTCAATTGAGGAATGTTTTGATGAATATAGCAAATATATTTATGTCATTGAAACCGGTTTAAGCAGCGACCCGGCCATGAATTGGCGGCTATCCAAACTTGACCGCATTACTTTGATTTCCAATTCCGACGCTCACAGCCCCCACCGTATCGGCCGAGAAGCCAATGTTTTTGAGGGCAAAATTGAAGATTATAAATATCTCATTGAAGCCTTAAGATTGGGGCGGCGGGCCCCCGCTTCAATTAAAAACCGCCTGACCAAAACCATTGAGTTTTTCCCTGAAGAAGGGAAATATCATTACGACGGCCACCGAAATTGCCAAATAGTTTTCAGCCCCGAGGAAACAATCAAAAACAAAGGACTTTGTCCGGTTTGCAAAAAACCCTTAACCGTGGGCGTGATGAGCCGGGTGCAAAAGCTGGCCGACCGGCCGGTTGGCTTTAAATCCGTCAATTCAATTCCTTTTGTCAGTTTGATTCCGCTGGAAGAAATCATCGCCGAAAGTTTCGGGGTCGGCGTCGGCACCAAGACGGTTGAGCGGGAATACAAGGATTTAATCAATAAATTCGGCAATGAATTCAAAATTTTAACGGAGATAAACCAGACGGAGCTGGCCAGCGCGGCTAAACCGGAGGTAGCGGAGGGAATCTGGCGGGTTCGGGAAGGCCGCGTTAAAATCGAACCGGGCTATGACGGCGAATACGGTAAAATAAAAATTTTTGACGAGGCGGAGAGGAGTAATTTTTCCAAACAGAGCACTTTGTTTTGAAAATCTTGATTTCACAAAATTATTATGATATGCTAAAAAAAGTAATCTTTAATCGACTTAGTAAGTTATTATTCAACTGAGGTCGTCAGCCAAAGTTAGTAATCAACTTAGTTAGTCAATCAAATGGCTTTCCAAAAAGGATTTGGTGGCCAGCGACCTCAGGATGGCGGGTTTCAGCGCCAGATGTTTCAGGGTGATTGGACTTGCGCCCAGTGCGGCGCCAAGATAACCGAGCTGCCGTTTCAACCCACTGCCGACCGGCCAATTTATTGCCGCGACTGCCACCGGCAGTATCGCGACAAAAGCGGTCGCTAAAAACTGACAAAAAACTTCGTCATCAAAGGCGGAGTTTTTTGATTTGACCCCCACACCTAATCCGGGGTGGAGCCTTCGGCTCTAAAAACCATAAAGTAGCCCGGATTAGGTGTGGGGGTTTGACAAAACTCCCCATTTTGTTAAGCTTATTTAATAGTTTTTTAGGTGGTTTTTTAAAAAATGAATATCAAAGTATTGATTGCTATAAATAACAATGGGTAAGAAAGGAGGGAAATTACGGACGAGAATTATTGTTGTGGTTGCGGTCGGAAGCCGAAGTTCGTTCGCTTGGACAACGAGAAGTTAGTTTTCTGGTGTGAAGAATGCCAGAAAGAATTTGCCATTTCTGACGAAGGTTTTGGTTTCTTGCCGCGGCGACTGGCAAGATTGCAGCAACTCTATCCCTGAGGGGAAATAGAAAAGAAAGGATGAGAAAGAGATGGAAAAAGAGATGGTCATCGTCGTTAAAAAAGTCGAGTTTATCAGAATTATGCGCCTTCCGGAAGGAGAGGCGCCGATTGAGGTCAGAAAAAAATGGGTTGGTTTGGTTTTGCCCTGTTTGGGCGTGAATACCTCAGAAAATCGGGGTTTTGGTGTTGTTACGGGGAAACCGGATGGCGACTCTGCATATAGCCGTTTTGTGGTACCCCAGAAAGAAGCTCTGGATATTCTTAATCAGAGCTGCCCCGAAGCAGCGGATTGGTTTAAAAATATGGGGTATCCCAAAGAAGGAATGGCTTTTGGTTTCAAGGTTGATGAGGCCGAAGTCGTCGGGTAATAATTATAGGCGCTTAAACGCGCTGGGAAAACGAGGTGAGAGAGGAGGCATGATGCAGGTTCCGTCTGGGAGGGTCTTTGAGAGAGACGACTTGGAACTTTCGCGACTTATGGTCGCGAATAGGTTCATAGAAAACCAAAAACAGGCTGCTGTATTAACATCAGGCATGTCAACTTATGTCTATGTCTCCGGGCGGGAAGATCTTACAGACAAGAATCTTTTTGAGTGGCAGGTGGGTCGCAAGATCGCTCGTTTGGTTAAACAATATGGGGAGTCAGAATATAATCAGCGGCAGCAATGTTTAATTGGCATACCGACAGCGGCGACCGCTATGGCTCAAGCGGCTGCCATGGTTTCTTACGCCGAGAATATTTTGGTAAATGGTCAATATATCTGTCATAGGACCATGCGCGAGAATCCAAAAAGGCATGGGCTACACCAGGGATGGGTTAACGGAGAGCCTCAGCCGGATATCCACGTCTATTGGACAGTTGAAAATGTTGTTACCAGCGGGACAACCTTAATCACAATCGCTGAACGCCTTCGTCAGAGCGGCTATCCAGTAGAAGACATGCCAATTCTTGTCTTCGTTGACCGGCAGCAAGGAGGCATCAAAAAACTCGAGGAGGCCGGTTTCAGAAAAATAGTCGTGGCTTATAATCTTCTTGACTTAGTTTTCATTTTCGGAGAACTTGGTCTTTGGTCAAAAAACCAAGTCAAAGCCGTAGAAGACGAAATCGCAGCAAATCAATTCTGATTGTTGGAAAAAATCAGTTAAGGAGGGGGAAATGGACGAGTTTGAAAGGAAGGCTAAGTTGATTAAGGAGCTGCTTGACGGGATTAAGTCAATCCCGGAGGGAGCGCCCGAAAGCGTCAGGGAGGCAATTGATCAAGAAAGACAGTTGTTGGTTTTGCAGGCGGGGTTTAACAAGATGACTATCACCGAACTGGAAAGAAAGCTGGGCCGGGGGTTTAAAATTATCGAAGGTACCCCAAAGAAAATGCCTTTAGAATATTTTTCCAAACCTTTTGGCTTGGCAAATGAAATCGTTTCCGGATCGGATGGAGCCGACCGTGCAAGTTGGGCAAATATTACCCTGTGGGGCGCCGATGTTCTTCATAGTCATAAAGTGGCGCAGGAGATCTATATTTATTCATATGGTGGGGCAGGCAAAATCTTTCTGGACGGCAAAATTCTGGCTTTCAAAAGGGGAATGAGAGTAATTATTAATCCGGGCGTAGTGCACACGGCTAAACCCTTGAAAGGAAAGATTCTGTATTTTGCCTGTGTTTCGACCCCGGCTTTTAATCTGGCCGACGTATATGTTGATCCGCGCGGCCGCGAGTGGTAAAAAATAATCGATTTGGAAACCGGAAGCACACACACTGGGTGCTTCCGGTTTTTTCTTGCCTAAAGAAAGAAAATTTATAATAATCAACGTATGGAAAATAAAAGAGTAAAAGCTTTAGTTTTGTTGTCCGGCGGATTGGATTCAATTTTGGCCGTGAAATTGCTGTTGGAGCAGGGAATTGAAGTTGAGGCGGTAAATTTCCGCACGAATTTTTGCGGGCCGGCCAAAGCCCGACCGGCGGCCAAGATGCTGGGCGTGTCGTTGCGCGAAGTTGATATTCGCGAGGATTTTCTGGCAGTTTTGAAAAAACCAAAATACGGCTACGGCGCGGGATTGAATCCCTGCATTGATTGTCACGCTTTGATGCTCAAAAAAGCCGGCCAGATTATGCGTGCCGAAGGATTTGATTTGGTGGCCACCGGCGAGGTCCTAGGCGAGCGGCCGATGTCGCAGCATAAGCAGGCGCTGAAAATCGTGGCCAAAGAGGCCGGGCTGGAAGGATATTTGTTGCGGCCGCTTTCGGCCAAATTGTTGGAGCCGACTATTCCAGAAAAGGAAGGTTTGGTTGAGCGGGGAAAATTGTTAGACATTTCTGGACGCAGCCGCAAAAAGCAGATAGAACTGGCGGAGCGATACGGTATAAAAAATTATCCCACGCCCGCGGGCGGCTGTGCTTTGACGCAGGAAGGTTTTGCGAGACGGCTAAAAGAGTTAATGGAGAAAAAGCCAGAATTTAGCACAGAAGATGTGGATTTAGTTAGATTTGGCCGACATTTCTGGATTGATAGCACCCAGATTATTTTAGGTCGCAATCAGGAAGAAAACCAGATTTTAGAATCAGTAGCAAAAGATGGCGATGTTTTGGTTGTACCCGACTCATTTGTTGGTCCTACTATTTTGCTGCGAGGTAAAAAGATAGACGAGTCGGCGATTGGAAAAGCCAAAGAATTAATTATCAAATTTTCCCCCAAGATAAAACATTCAAAAAGCGATAATTTAGTTTTTAAAATAATCAGCGGCAATAAAAAGTGATGAATAGAAAATGTGTGGGGTTGATAAGCGATCGCATAATAACCCCAGACATTTTTTAGGCGGAAATTTGGTAAAAATAATCGACTTCGGGCTTTTAAAATTTTTAGGGAGAAAACAAATCATTCCCCCTTTTATTTTTGCCTGATTTTTGGTAGAGTTAAAGAAATAGTATAAGAGACAAGATAAGGAAAGGAAAATTCTGCTATAGTAGCGATAGCATTTATAACATAATTTTGAGATTTCGAGATTATGAGAAGGGAAATTTTAAAAGATCAAAGGGTGGGTTCTAGATTAAGGATAGGACAACTTCAAAGAAAGGTTTTGGTTTTATTATATGCGGGGCTGGCGCTCAGCTTGGCAAGAAACCCGCGGACAGGTTTCAAAATCTTAAAATTAGCGCATAAAGAGTGGCAAAAAATTAACAAATATAATCTTCAAGAAGCGATTAGAAAACTTTACCAGTCAAAGTTAATCAAATACAAACAAAATAATGATAACACAATAACTCTAGTTTTAAATGAAAAAGGCAAAAAACTTGCCCTGCGTTATAATTTGGATAATATAAAAATAAACAAGCCTGAAAGATGGGATAATTTATGGCGAATAGTCAGTTTTGATATCCCTGAGTATTATAAAAAGGGGAGAGATGCTCTTTCTTTGAAACTAAAACAGTTGGGTTTTTATCCAATGCAAAAAAGTGTTTTTGTTTTACCTTATGATTGCAAAAAAGAAATTGATTTTATCACAGAAATTTTTGGCCTCAGGCCTTTCGTAAGATTTATAATCGCTAAAGAGACCGATATAGACTTAGATTTAAAAAATAAATTTAAACTTTAAAATTCATCCGATTTTTGTTATAACAGCGATAGCAAATATAACATAAATTAATATTTTTTATTTCGAGTTTATTTAAAGAATATGATTTTTGTTTATATTACTTGTAAAGACAAAAAAGAGGCACAGAAGATGGGGCGGGTTTTGGTTAAAAAGAAATTAGCTGGTTGCGCCAATTATTGGCCGATTGAGTCAATTTATCATTGGCAGGGCAAATTAGTTAAAGACAAGGAATTTATCCTGATTGTTAAAACGGTTAAAAGCAAATTTGGGCAAATTGAAGCGAAAGTGAAAAAATTGCATAGTTACCAAGTGCCTTGTATTATTGCTTTGCCGGTTAGTAAGGTTAGCCAAAAATATTTTAATTGGTTAAAAGGAGAAATAAAATAATGCGCACTGGCATTGCTTCAATTCCATTAGATTATGGAACTTGCCCAAGATGGCTGTTTGAGAAAATGACGCGGCTGGGACGACTGATTGCCGAGGCGATAGTTTTAGAATTCGGGCCGGAAGAATTTATTAGGCGCCTCGCCAACCCTTTTTTCTTTCAATCCCTGGGGTCGGTTTTGGCTTTTGACTGGAACAGCTCCGGCCTGACCACCACGCTTTGCGGCGCGCTCAAAGAGGCGCTGCGCGGCACGGAAAAAGATTTAGGAATTTTTGTGGCCGGCGGCAAAGGCAAAACCTCGCGCAAAACCCCTCAGCAAATTGAAGATTTCGGTTGGCGCTTCGGGCTGGGTTTCGCGCCACGGCTGATTTATGCGAGCAAAATGAGCGCCAAAGTGGACAGCGCGGCGCTACAGGACGGTTTCCAATTATATCACCACACTTTTTTATTTACTAAATCCGGCCGCTGGACAGTCGTGCAACAGGGGATGAACACGGAAATTAAACAGGCGCGGCGCTATCACTGGAATTCTGAAGCTCTTCGTCCCTCTGAGCAGGATTCAGGAAATTCTTCGTTGCTCTCGGGACAGAGTTTCGTGGAAGAGCCGCAAGCCGCGATTTGCTCTGACGTTAAAGTGAAACCCCTAAATCTAGTGGCCAAAGAAAGCAGCCAGACCAGAGATTACAGCGTTGATTTAATCAGGGAAAATTTTAATTCACTGTTGTGTGATTTGAAAAGAATCAATCAAAAAAATGTTTTGGCGGCCCGGAGCAAAAAATTAAGCATGTTGCCGTTGCCTTTTATGTCGTTGCCCTCCGATGAACAGCAGCCGCCGGCTTTTTTGTCTTTTGATTATCGGCGAGTAGAAAAAGTTTTACTGGGAGCGCGCGAACAGAATCCGGCCAATTTTGAGGAGTTGTTGAGTAAGACCTCGGTCGGCCCGACCACCCTGCGGGCGCTGGCACTGGTGTCAGAAATCATTTACGGCGCCAAGCCGTCGTTTAAAGACCCGGTGCGTTACAGCTTCGCCCACGGCGGCAAGGACGGCTATCCCTATGCGGTGGATAAAGAAAATTATGAAAAATCAATTGCCATATTGCAACGGGCGGTGGCCAAGGCCAAAATCGGGCAGGTGGAGAAAATAAAAATTTTTAAAAAGTTGAGTTGATTAAAATAAGATGAAAGAAGGGGTTTTGACCGGTATTATCACCACTATTTTAATCGCCGCCATTTTAGTTGGCGGAATTTGGTTTTTGTCGCATAATAAAAAGGAAGAGAGTTCCATTATGAGCCCCAAACCATTAAAACAACAAAATGTCAGGGAACCAGCGGTGGCTGGTCAATTTTATCCGGCTGACGCCAAGGAATTGGCGAGAGAGGTGGATGGTTTTTTGAGTAAAGCCGAAAAAATCCCCCCTTCTCCCCCCTTTATTAAAGGGGGGTTGGGGGGGATTTTGGGATTGGTGGTGCCTCACGCGGGCTATGTTTATTCTGGCCAGGTGGCGGCTGCCGGTTTCAAACAATTGGTCAACGAAGATATAGAAACCGTAATTTTAATCGGCAATTCCCATCGCGCCTATTTTGACGGCGCGGCGGTTTATGACAAAGGATATTTTAAAACGCCGCTGGGCGAGGTGGAAATAGATTCGGTATTGGCGCAAAAAATTATTGGCGAAAATCCGAAAATAAAATCTGATTTCAGCGTTCATGAGTCAGAGTATTCGCTGGAAGTAGAAGTGCCATTTTTACAAAAAACTTTAAAGAATTTTAAAATTGTGCCGATTTTGTTGGGCAGCGGCTCATCGGACGACGTAAAAATTTTAGCTCAAGCCATCAGTCAAAATATCAAAGACAAAAACGTGCTGGTCGTGGCCAGCTCGGATATGTCTCATTACCCGCCCTATGAGCAAGCCATTTACGCTGACAAAAAAATCTACGAGGCGATTTTAACCGGACAGGTGGAAAATTTGGAAAAGATCATTGCTCAACTGGAAAAAGAAAACATTGCCAACGCCCAGACATTTTTGTGCGGCAAAGATGCGGTTGAAGCGTTGATGCTGGTGATGCAGGATTTGGGCGCCAAAGATATTAAACTTTTAAAATACGCCAATTCCGGCGATACAGCCGGCGATAAAGCGCAAGTCGTCGGTTATTCAGCCATTGCTTTTTATGGTGAGCGGAGCGATTTTCAATTAAATCAGCAGGAACAGCAACGATTGTTGGAAATTGCGCGCCAAACCGTGGAGTCCTATGTTAAAACAGGCCAGGCGCCGGTCTTTTCTGAAAATTCGCCGGCGTTAAATCAAAAACTGGGCATCTTTGTCACTCTGAAAAATAACGGCCAATTGCGCGGCTGCCTCGGTAATTTTACCGGCGACACCGACGAGCCGCTTTGGTGCAATGTAGTGAAAATGGCCGTCGCGGCCGCCAGCCAGGATCCAAGATTTCTGCCGGTGAGCGCGGAGGAGTTGTCGCATTTGGAATACGAAGTTTCAGTTTTGAGCCCGCTCAAAAAAATCAGTGACTGGCACGAAATTCAGCTGGGCAAGCACGGCGTGGAAATAAAAAAGGGAATGCACTCCGGCGTTTTTTTGCCGCAGGTGGCGACCGAAACCGGCTGGGATTTGGAGACTTTTATGGGCCAGCTTTGCTTCCAAAAAGCCGGTCTGCCCCAGACCTGTTGGCAGGATAAGGATACGGAAATTTATACTTTCACGGCGCAGGTCATGGATTAAATACTGAAGTGCGACACTTTGAACTTAAAACCTATAAGGTCAATGAGATAATGGTATGAAGAATTAGCTTTATTTTTCTGATTTTTAAATAAATCAGCTTAATAATGCTTCATTAAGAGGGTGTCGCGCTTCAAGGTTAAGTCTACTGGTGTTTAATTAATGTAATGGATGATTTTTGGGGTATTCAAGCCATAAAATATGATTAACGCAAAAATTTCAAAGATTTTCTACCAGATGGCCGAGTATTTAATGATGCAGGACATGGCGTTTAAGCCGCAGGCCTATGAGCGGGCCGGCCGGCTGATTGAGTCAATGGAAGAGAACTTAGCCGATATTTATAAAACCGGCGGCGTTAAGGGCTTGATGGAAATTGAAGGCGTGGGTCGGAGTATGGCCAAGAAAATTGAGGAGTTTATTAAAACCGGTCGCATCAAAGAATACGAAAAATTAAAAAAACAATGTCCGGTTGATTTGGAGCATTTAAGCGCGATTGAGGGCATCGGCCCCAAAATGATTAAAGTGCTTTATGAAAAATTGAGAGTGAAAACCGTCGGCGATTTGGAAAAAGCGGCCAAAAAACATCTGGTCCAAAAATTGCCGCGCTTCGGGCCCAAAGTGGAGGAAAATATTTTGCGGAGCATCGAATTTAGCAAGGGCGACAAGGGCAGATTTTTGCTGGGTTATATTTTGCCGCTGGTGCATCAAATTGAGCAACGGCTGAAAGATTTAGATTTTGTGGCGCAAGCCGTGGCCGCCGGTTCAATCAGACGGATGAAAGAAACCATCGGCGATATTGACATTTTGGCAATTTCTTCTCAACCGTCAAAGGTGATGGATTTTTTTTGTTCCATGCCTGAAGTAGAAAAAGTCATTGTCAAGGGTGAAACAAAAAGTTCGGTGCGCCTGGATATTGGTTTGGATGCTGATGTGCGGGTGGTGCCGGCTGCCAGTTTTGGCGCGGCTTTGCAGTATTTCACCGGCAACAAAGACCATAATATCGAACTAAGAAAAATTGCGCAGGATAAAAAATTGAAACTCAACGAATACGGAGTATTCAAAAATCAAAATTCTCACCCTACGGGTGATCACCCGAAGGGTGAAAAAATCAAAAATCAAAATGATAATGCAAAATTCAAAATTAAGTCGATAAAAAAGGCAAGTGAAATAGAGGAAGGTTTATATAATTTTTTGGGATTGGACTACATCGAGCCAGAACTCAGGGAAAACACCGGTGAAATAGAAGCAGCACAAAAAGGTAAGCTACCAAAATTAGTAAAAAATGAAGATATTAAAGGCGATTTGCAGACGCATTCTGATTGGTCTGACGGCGCCAACACCATTGAAGAAATGGCCGAAGCGGCTCGTCAGCTTGGCCATGAATACATCGCTATCACCGACCATACGGGCGAGTTGCGCATTGCTGGCGGCATGGATGAAAAAACAATTTTAAAGCAGATGGCCGAAATTGATAAAATCAATAAATTATTGAAGGGAATAAAAATTTTTAAAGGGGTAGAGGTTAATATCAGAAAAGACGGCACGTTGGATATTGAGGATAAAGTTTTGGCTAAACTGGATATTGTTTTGGCTTCGGTCCATTCCAATTTTAAAATGTCGCGCGCTGATATGACCGAAAGAATTTGCCGCGTCATGCAAAATCCCAATGTGGATATTATCGCGCACCCGACTGCCCGCGTCATTCAGCGGCGCGAAGGTTATCAGGTTGATTTTGAAAAAATCCTTGAATGCGCCAAGCGCACCGGCACGGTTCTGGAAATTAACGCCTATCCCGACCGGCTGGATTTAAATGATGTTCATATCAAAAAAGCGGTTGAAGCGGGGGTGAAATTATCCATTGGCACTGATTCGCACAGCCGAACTCAGCTGTACTATCTTGAACTGGGCATTGCCCAGGCGCGACGGGGTTGGGCGGAGAGGAAAGATATTATAAATACGATGGGGTATGTGGAATTAATAAAATTTTTAAAGAAAAAAGGATGAAAGTAAAAAATAAATTTGCCAGAATTTTTTTGGTTCGGCACGGCGAGGTGACCAATCGCAAAAATATAATTTATGGCTATTTGCCGGTGCCGTTAAGTCCGAAAGGTAAAATACAGGCGCTCAAAGCCGGAATTTTTTTAAAAAAGAAAAATATTGCCGCGATTTTTACAAGCCCCCAAAAAAGATCACAGGAAACGGCTAAAATAATCAAAAAAGCTATCGGCGGTAAAATTAAAATTATAACCGATAAAAATTTAAGGGAATCTGGATTTGGTTTTTTCACTCAAGGGTTGACGCGGCTGGAAGCGGTCAAAAAATACCCAAAGCAATGTTTAATTTATAACCGCGAACCTGCCAAGTTAAAAGCGGGCGAGAGCTTGGCGGAGCAAGTCGGGAGAATGCTATCGGTAATCAATAATGAAATAAAGAAGTATCCCGGTCGAAATCTGGTCTTTGTTTCTCATCGGGACCCTATTTTAGCCGCTTTGCTGAAAATTTCCAAGCGCAGTTTTAATGATTTGCATGAGGTTAAATATCTGTGTGAGACGGGTTCGGTCCTGGAAATAGATTTGATAGGGAGAAGGTTGGTTAATAAGAATTTTTAGATCCTGAAATAAATTCAGGATGACATTTTTCATTTTTCACTTTTAATTTGATGCAAGGAGCATGCCGGTAGAAAAATCAGCCGGGGCAGTGGTATTCCATCGGGACCCTGGCGGTAAAATTGAATATTTGCTTTTGGAACACAGAGCGGGACATTGGGGATTTCCAAAAGGTCTGATCGAAAAAGGAGAAAAATTGGAAGAGACCGTTTTACGCGAATGCAAAGAAGAAGCTGGTTTGGAAAGTCTGCATTTGATACCCGGTTTTAAAGAAACTATCCGATACTTTTTTAAAGTTAAATATGATTATCAGGTTAAGGAGAGAGGATATAAAATGGGTCAGAATATTATGAAATTTGCCACTTATTTTTTAGTCGAATCAAAAAATCAAAAAGTTAAATTATCTTTTGAGCATATAAATTTTGCCTGGCTGAAATTTGGGGCGGCACTGGAAAATTTAAAAAAGCATAATCAGTCAAATCAGGAGGTTTTAAAAAAAGCCGATGCGTTTCTCAACGGAATTTCAGAAAAAGGTATGTGATGTCGTAAAAAAAATCCCGCGCGGAAAAATTTTGTCATATCAGGAAGTTGCTTTTAGGTTAGATGAGCCCGGTGCGGCGAGGGCGGTGGGGAACGCGTTAAATCGAAATTTCAATTCAGATGTTCCCTGCCACCGGGTTATTAAATCAGACGGTTCGGTTGGCGGCTATCGCGGCGGGATAAAAAAGAAGATTAAAATTTTAAGAGGCGAGGGCGTGAAGATTAAAAATGGAAAAATCGTCAACTTTTAAATTTTTAAAATATTGGCTGCCGGTTTTGCTCTGGGCGGGCTTTATTTTTTATCTATCGGGCGTGCCGAACTTAAATTCCGGCCTGGCGGTTTTCTGGGACGTTTTTGCCAGAAAGTTGGCGCACGCCGGAATTTTCGGTTTTTTATTTTTGTTAATTTGGCGCGCTCTGTATTTCGGCCAAAAAGTGAATTTTAAAAAAGCGCTGCTCTGGAGCTTGATTTTGGCGGTTGGCTACGCTTTTTCGGATGAAGCGCACCAGTATTTTGTGCCCGAGCGGCAAGCTCGGCTGTTGGATGTGGGCTTTGATAGTTTGGGAATATTTTTGGTTGCGTTTTGTTTGATTTATTTCAAAAATAAAAAGCGCCGCGGCTTGGATAGTCGGACGCTCTAAGTTCTACTGATCTTAAACGAGAGGGCTGGCAAGCCCCGAGACAACGAAGATTGGATGATTTTTATCGATTGCTTCAACAACTTCTTTGGTTTGTTGTTGCCAACGGCAGTCGCACATTTGCAAGTCTTTTGAATTCAGACAAGCCAGGGCCTGTTTTCTGTCAAGAAACAGGGCTGTGATTGGAGAACTTCTGCCTCCCCACAGCGCAATGTTAATTAACTCCGGATCCCGGCCTTTGGCATCGTCATAAAGAACGATGCCAAAGCGAGTGATGCCTACAAGTCTGCCCTCTTTGAGTGCCCCACCATTAGGAACTTTGCTTCCGCCCTTTAGGGCGATTTTTTTGACAAGCGGTACGCTGTTTTTGTCTCTTTTGTCAGTTACCCAATAAACAGAGGTTTGGGTTACGGCGTAAAACTCATGCAGCAATTTTCGTTCTTTCATAGCCCCTCCTTGAAGTTGGATTTTTAAAGAAAGATTATTTTACTTTTTCAACAATTTTGTCAAAGACCTCAGGATTATTTATCGCCAAATCGGCTAAAATTTTCCGGTCTAACTCAATTTTATTTTTCTTTAGCCCGGCGATAAATTTACTATAATTCATTCCTTGCGCGCGCACGGCGGCGTTAATTTTGATATTCCAAAGCCGCCGAAAATCGCGTTTTTTTCTCCGGCGGTCAATATAGGCGCGAACCAGGGCGTGGCGGACCGCGTCTTTAGCCGCTCTGTAGCGGTTTTTACGGCCCCATTTGTAGCCCTTGGCCATTTTGAAAATATTTTTTCTTTTTTTGTGCGCGCCGACGGCGCGTTTAACTCGAGCCATAAAACTAGTGATTAGTGATTAAGTGAGTTAGTGATTGGCTAATTCAGAATTTTTTTAAATATTCTGGCTTGATTTTTGGACGAAGTTTTAAAGCCCCGCTTTTGACGGGTTTGGTTACCTGACTCTTTGGCGTTGAAATGATTTTGGTGGCCGGGTCGGAAAAGCACCTTACCTTTTTTAGTCAGCCGCAATCTTTTAGTGACGAATTTTCTGGTCTTCATAATATAAGTGGTATTCCTCTTTGGGTTACCTGCCCGCCAATAGCCAAAGCGAACTAAATAATATTTATCAGGTTTATCTGTTATTAAGTTCGCGTTATTGATAATTTAAACTAACCACTATTGGCTTTGGCAGGCAGGCGAATTTATACGAATCTTGACGGCCATCGATACTTTGGGTGGTATTCCTTGTTCGTGGTGGGCCGTCTCACAAATCAATACGAATAAATTATCTGTATATTTGTAAAAATCTGTAAATCTGTAAGCTATTTGCCCTTGCTGATTAGCATATAAAAACCCCGCGGGTCTTTGGTAATCGGCTGGTCAACATTAACGGGAATTTTTATGTAATTTTTAAAATCTTCCAATTTTTGTTTTGCCAGGTGGGCGAAGGCCTTTTCTCTTCCCCGCAAAATTATTTCTGCTCTGACGCGGTCGCCCTTTTCCAAAAATTTTTGCACTTGCTGGGCTTTCATTTCAATGTCGTGCTTGGCGATATTAAAACTGAGACGGATGCCTTTAACTTCAACTTTGTGGGCTTTGTGCCCTTTGGTTTTTTTCCCTTCCTGGTACTGGAATTTGCCAAAGTCCACTATGCGGCAGACCGGCGGCTCAACCTTGCCGGCGACTTCAACTAAATCCAGCCCGCGAGTGCGGGCCAAATTTGCGGCTTCCGAGGTTGGCATTATCCCCAGCTGTTTGCCGGTTTCGTCAATGACGCGAACCTGAGGCGCTCTAATTTGGAGATTGACTCGGTGAAATCTAATAGTAGTTTTCGTTAAAAATTATTTTATGGCAAATTTTTCTTTACGTGGTGGACCCCGTTAGAAATTATTGGATACTTTTATTTATTATAGTAAAAAAATAAGGACGCTATATAAAATTAGTGCTGAATAGAATATCCAATAATTTCTAACGGGGTGGAGACGAGGGGAATTGCCACCCTTCAGGTGGTCACCCGCAGGGTGAAACCCCTTTGTTGACTAGGTTGTCTTTCTGAATTTTTGAAACTCTGAAAGATGGTGGAGACGAGGGGAATTGAACCCCTGTCCAGAAAATATCTTTAAAATATTTCTACAAACTTATCCCGATTTAATTTTTGGGGTTTGGAGGTCAATATCGGGAAAAATATTCCAAATCCTGTCCGGTATTGTTTTGGCCGTATTTCCCGAACGAAAGGCAGCCTATCTCGATTGAATGACACCCAAGTTCCGCCTATCGAGAATCAACGGGTTGGATGGGTTCTCGCTTTTTAGGCGAAAACCGGAGCGAATGACGGCGAAAACGCCGCCTTCACTTTGTTCAATAAGTTGGCACTTATTGGTTTTGCTGAAGTTTATCGAGATTCTAGCAAACTCGGTTTGCATATTTTAAAGGAATTAACTGTCGAGGCCTGGCGTCCCCATTCCTTCGGCCGCCTAAGGCGGCCTCAGTCAAATTCAAAATTCAAAACTCAAAATGCAAAATTAAAGAAAATTTATTCTAAACCCTTTATTATTCTTTCCTTTTGCCGCAGGAACTCTCTTTTCTTTATGATTTCCCGTTTATCATATTGCTTCTTGCCGCGGGCCAGCGCGAATGCCAGCTTGATTTTACTCAATTTATTATAAACCCGAAGAGGCACTAAAGTCAAACCCTTTTGTTTGGTTAGCCCGACCAGTGAGGCAATTTCGGTTTGATGCAGCAGCAGTTTTCGCGAGCGGGTCGGCTCATAGCCGGCCGGGGTATTTTTGGGTTGGTAGGGCGAAATAGTGGCATTTAAAAGATAGGCCTCATTACTTCTGATTACCACATAGGCGCCCTGAAGTGAAATATGGCCGGTTCTGATTGATTTGACTTCAAATCCGGCCAAAACCAAGCCCGCCTCGTATTTTTCCAGGATTTCGTATTCGTATATAGCTTGGCGGTTGTAGGCATAATCGGACATAAATATATAATGTTCTATTTTACTTTATCACGATTTTTAGATAAACTAAAGATATATGATTAGGCGAGAAATAAGGAAAATTTTGAATATTCCAGAGGCGGAAATTGAGCAGCCGGATAATGAAAACTTCGGCGACTATTCCACCAACGCGGCTTTGAAATTGGCCAAAAAAGAAGGGAAAAATCCGCGGGAAGTGGCAGAGGAAATAGTTAAAAATTTGGCGCAGGAAAAAATCTTTGAAAAAATTGAAATCGCCGGCGTGGGATTTATTAATTTTTATTTGTCCAAAGAATTTCTTAGGGGGCAGGTGAGCGAAATTTTAAAAGAAGGCAAAAACTTCGGCCAATTGGATTTGGGCAAGGGCAAAAAAATTAGCATTGATTTTGTTTCCGCCAACCCGACCGGCCCGGTGCATATTGGTAATGCCCGAGGCGGGCCGCTGGGCGACGTTCTTGGTAATGTTTTGGTGGCCGCTGGTTTTAAAGTTTCTCGGGATTATTACCTTAACGACGTCGGCCATCAGGTTGAAATTTTGGGCCATTCCATCATTGGTGACGAACAGGCACAGTATCGCGGCCAATACATCGACGAATTAAGAAAGAAAATCAAGGGAAGCGACCTCAAAAAAGTTGGTGAGCAAGGAGTAAAAATTATTTTGGAGGAAACAGTCAAACCCGCTATGGCCAAGCTTGGAATTAATTTTGATAACTGGATTTCAGAGAAAGAATTGCAACAAAACGGTCAGGTGGATAAAGTTTTGAATTTTTTGAAAGAGAAAGACTATATCTACGAGAAAGACGGCGCCTGGTGGTTTAAGGCCTCTGCTTGGGGCGATGAAAAAGATCGGGTGGTTATTAAATCAACAGGCGAAAAAACTTATTTTGGCTCTGACATCGCCAGCCATAAATATAGATTGGAGCAGGGAGCCGATAAACTAATTGATATTTGGGGCGCTGACCATCACGGTGATGTCAAAAGAATAAAAGGAGCACTGGCAGCGCTGGGCTATGAAAATAGATTAGAAATAATCCTTACTCAATTTGTCAGGGTGATAAAGGACGGGCAGGAGATGAAAATGTCCAAACGAGCCGGCACGTATGTGAGCATTGATGATTTAATTGACGAGGCGGGCAAGGACGCGACCAGGTTTTTCTTTTTGGTGCGCTCACCCGATACCCATATGGATTTTGATTTAGATTTGGCGCGTCAGCAGTCGGAGAAAAATCCGGTTTATTATGTGCAGTACGCCAGCGCAAGAATACACAACATTCTTGCTAAATTCAAAATTAAAAATTCAAAATTCAAAATTACAAATCAAAATTTAAAATTATTAACTCAACTGGCAGAGATGGATTTAATTAAGCAGCTTATCCGTCTGCCGGAGGTTATTGAAGATACAGCCGGAGATTATCAGGTGCAGCGGCTGCCCCAATACGCGCTGGATTTGGTGCGGGCGTTCCATAAATTTTACGAGGAATGCCGGGTGATTGACGAAGATAAAGATTTAACGCGGGCAAGGTTGGAATTAGTTGAGGCGGCCAGGATTGTTTTGAAAAACACCCTGGATTTAATGGGAATTTCCGCGCCGGAGAAAATGTAGCAGGCAAATTTGAGAAAAAAGTCGGGAAAAAGTTAGGCGCTGTTTCGCTTCGCGAAACAGCGCCTTTGGGTTCAAAGAAAAAATTATTTTTTTCTTTTCTGCAAAAATGCCGCCAGGTTATCTGAAGTTTCAAGATTGCCCCGCGGGATGTGGTAATGCGGGCATTTCTCAAACCCTTCTTGCTGGCAGTTTTTTTGTGTGAAATTTTGTTCTTCTTCGTCGGCTGTTATTCTGCCCCTTAAAGGATAGATTACACTAGCGGCGCAACAACCCCATTTGTCGCAAAAAATTGTCCCTTCCATTTTTCACCCCCTTAAAGTATCAGATTCAAATCCTGGCCGCATTGGTAGCATTTTCCTTCATTGTCAAAGCGTACAACGCGGTAGCCCGTGCGGTCAATGTTGAGAGTTTGGCAATTCGGGCAGTAGGTGTCCTCGGAGGCCAAGCCCGGCACGTTGCCCGAATAGACGTATTTTAAGCCGGCGGCCAGGCCGATTTGCGCGGCTTTTTGTAAAGTTGAGACCGGTGTTTCCGGCAGCTGCTGCAGTTTCCAGGAAATCTCACCGGAAAAAGCGCTGACATGCCAGGGAGTTTCCGGGCCAAGCTCTTTTTTAATGAACCGGGCGATTTGTTTAAGCATCTCTGGCGAATCGGAAAGCGTCGGAATAACCAAGGTTGTAATTTCCAGCCACATTCCCATTTTTTTCATCAATTTTAAATTTTCTAAAATCGGCACCAGTTTTGCCCCGCAATTTTTTTGGTAAAATTCTTCAGAAAATGATTTTAAATCAACATTGGCCGCGTCCAGATAAGGCGCAATGAGTATAATTGTTTCCTCAGTCATAAAACCGTTGCTCACCCAAACATTTTTCAGCCCCTTTTTTTTGGCCAGTTTCATCGTGTCCAGCGCCCATTCAAGAAAAATCGTCGGCTCGGTGTAAGTGTAAGAAATACTGGGGCAGGATGAGGCGAGTGCTTCTTCAACGATTTTTTGGGGCGGCAAATCAAAGCCCATCTCTTCGATTTCTTCAGCCGTGATTTGGGGTTCTTTGCTGGTTTGAGAAATTTCCCAGTTCTGGCAGTTGGCGCAGCGTAGGTTGCAGCCGACCGCGGCCACCGAATAACTTTGGCTGCCGGGCAGAAAATGAAACAGCGGTTTTTTCTCTATCGGGTCAATATGGCTGGCTATTGCCCGGCCGTCGGTCAGAACAAAAAGACGGCCCTCAATATTTTGACGCACGCCGCAAATTCCCCGCCGGCCGGGGCTAATCAGACAGCGATGAGCGCAGGTTTGGCATTTAACCTGGTTATCGGTCAGTTTTTGATACAGGCAGGACTCTTTCATTTTTGGTTTTATTCTAACATTTTTGACCCCGCACCAGAAGGCTTAGGGGCGGTTGGCGGGAGATGAAAGCCTGCGGTGCGGGGTGTCGCGCCGCGCGCCAGCCAGGGAGATAATTCATTATTTTTGGTCCGGATAGCTGGCGCGCGGTGCTTTACTTTTTAAGCGATTTCGGCTATGATAAATGCATATGAATCTGTCGCAGATTGAACAAAAAATCCTCAAATTTTGGGACAAAAAAAGGATATTTTTTAAATCAATCAGACAGCGCCAAGAGAGCCGTTTTTTCAGTTTTTACGACGGTCCGCCTTTTGCCTCCGGTCCTCCTCATTACGGCCATATTTTGGCCACCGCCATTAAAGATACGGTCCTGCGCTATTGGACCATGCGCGGCTGGCGAGTGGAGCGGCGGGTCGGCTGGGACTGTCACGGCTTGCCCGTAGAAAATTTGATTGAAAAAGAACTGGGCATAAAAAGTAAGAAAGAAATTGAAAAAATGGGCATCAAAAAATTCAATGAGGCCTGTCAGGCTTCGGTTTTCCGTTGCGTCAAAGATTGGGAGACAACGTTAAAAAGAGTCGGCCGCTGGGCCGATTACAAGAATGCCTACGCGACGATGGACAAGGAATATACCGAATCGGTCTGGTGGGTTTTTAAAAAACTTTACGAACTGGGCCTGGTTTATCAGGATTATCGCGTCACGCCCTATTGTCCCAGATGCGGCACGCCTTTGTCCAATTTTGAGCTGAATCAGCCGGGTGCTTATCAAGATGTTGAGGACCAGTCGGTCTATCTAAAATTTCCGATTAAAGGAGAAGGAGGCAGTTTCTTTTTGGTTTGGACCACTACGCCTTGGACCCTGCCGGCTAACACGGCTTTAGCCGTGGGCGAAAATATTAACTACGTCAAAGTCAAAGTCGGCGAAGAAAAGTATATTTTGGCGAAAGAAAGGTTGAATGTTTTGAACGAGACATATGAAATTGAAAACGAATTTTTGGGCGGCGCGTTGGTCGGTTTGGAATTTGAGCCGCTCTTCGCCATAAAATTAGACAGACCCGGCTATAAAGTGGTGGCGGCTGATTTTGTGGCGGTGGACGAAGGCACAGGTATAGTCCAGATGGCTCCGTCTTTTGGTGAAGAAGATATGGAATTGGGCCGCAAAGAAAATTTACCCGCGCCGGTGACTGTTGATTTGGAAGGCAAAATAGTCAAGGGGTTGGGTATTCCCGGCGAAGGAAAATTTGTGAAAGAGGCGGATGAGGACATCAAGGCGGATTTGAAAAAACGTCGGCTTTTGTACAAAGAAGAAAAAATTATTCATAGTTATCCTTTTTGTTGGCGCTGCGACACGCCGCTGCTTTACTATCCGCTCAACACCTGGTATGTGGCCGTCAGCCGATTTAAAGACCAGCTGGTGAAAAATAATCAGCAGATTCGCTGGGTACCCGCTCATTTGAAAGAAGGCCGTTTCGGCAGGTGGTTGGAAGGCGCTCGTGACTGGGCGGTTTCGCGCAATCGTTTTTGGGGAGCGCCCATTCCTATTTGGCGGTGTCAGAAATGCGAGACCATAAAAGTGGTCGGCAGCTTGAAAGAGTTGGGCAAAAAAATCAGCAATCTGCACCGGCCGTATATTGATGAGGTGAAACTGAAATGTCCCGCCTGCGACGGAGAAATGCGGAGGGTTGAAGAAGTTTTTGATTGCTGGTTTGAGTCGGGCTCCATGCCCTACGCTCAATGGCACTATCCGTTTGAAAATAAAGAATTAGTGGAGGAAACTTTTCCGGCCGACTTTATTTCGGAAGGCGTTGACCAGACGCGCGGCTGGTTTTACACGCTGCACGTTTTAGCCGCGGCTTTAACTTCGCAAGACCTGGGGCTGGGCCTGAATAAGTCCGCCTTTAAAAACGCGGTGGTTAACGGTTTGATTTTGGCGGAGGACGGCAAAAAGCTTTCCAAAAGATTGCGCAATTATCCCGAACCGGAAGCAATTTTTGCCAAATTCGGCGCTGACACCCTGCGTTATTTTCTGTTGGTTTCAACCGCCATGGGCGAAGATTATAATTTCTCCGAGCGGCGGGTGGAAGAGGTTTATCGCCGGACTATTGCCACGCTTTGGCATTCTTATCTTTTTTTTAAAACCTATGTTGACAAAACTTTCAGGCCGCAGAAGAATTTTACACCGAAAAATTTACTGGACCGCTGGATTCTCTCCCGCCTGAACCATTTAAATCTGGCTATGGTCAGGGCGATGGATAATTACGACCTGACGGCCGGCGCCAGGCCCCTGGACGCGTTCATTGATGAGCTTTCCAATTGGTACGTGCGCCGGGCACGGCGGCGGTTTCAAAAGCCCCAAACTTTGGCGGAAAAAAACGAGGCGACCCAGACCTTATATCAGGTTTTGTTGACGTTGGCCGAATTAGCGGCGCCGTTTATTCCATTTTTGAGCGAGGAAATTTATTTGGGGCTGAAAAAATCCCGGATGCCCGAATCCGTGCATTTATGCGATTATCCCGTGGCTGACAAAAAACTGATTAACAAAAACCTGGAAGCCAAAATGGCGGCTGGCCGTCAAATCGTCGCTTTGACTTTGGCCGAGCGCGCGTCGGCCGGCATCAAAGTGCGCCAGCCGTTAAAAGAATTAAGAATTAAGAATTACGAATTAAGAAGCAGTAAAGAATTGCTGGAATTGATAAAAGACGAGATTAATGTCAAGGAAATCGTTTTTGACGAAACGCTGAAAACCGAAATTAAACTGGACAAAAAAATCACCAAGGAGCTGAAAGAGGAAGGCGTAACTAGGGAATTGATTAGGCAAATCCAGGATATGAGAAAGGAATTGGGCTTAACCAGAAAAGATAGAATTATGGTTAATTTCCAATTTCCTCCGACAAAGTCGAGAGTCCTCGACAAAGTCGGGACAATTTCCCACCCTGCGGGTGGTCGCCCGAAGGGTGACAATTCTCAATTGAAGGAACTTTTTGCTAAATGGTCCGATTTCATTTTTAAAGAGACCCTTTCTGAAAAATCCGACGAGACCGAACTATTTAAGTTTGATTTGGAAAAAGAAGTAGAGTTGGCAGAGGGGAAAGTGAAAATTGGAATAAAGAAAATAAAATAAGGTTCTTAATTTTTATCAAAAAGGAAGGAGGGAAAAGTGATGAAACTGATAGTTGCCGTTGTCGTTCTTTGTCGAGCTCTTAGAGTAGTGACTAGAAAAGTCAACTGGATATGTACCTATCGCTACCGTGCTTATTCGGAGGATCAACAAATCGCTCGGGGTCAGATTATTGATAAAATCTATTGATAAGGCCTCGAATCATATGATGAGGGAACCTCTCTAGGCAAGGCCGCACCACCCGACAGCGGCCTTTTTTATTTTATTCCGAGCCAGCTTGGCTGAGTATATCGAAGGTTTTGCCCCGAGCCAGTTTACCCCGAATATATTGAAGGGAGGGGAAAGGAGAAATTGCTAAAATGGCGGGGAAGAGGGATAATGTGATTAAGATTCGCCAGCGAGAAATATAAAAACTATTAGATTTATCAGTTATGAAAGAAAATTTACCCGATTCGGGCAAAATTTGGGAAGGGGAATTTAAAAAAGGTTGGGGCGAGGCAAAGCAGCCCGAACCGCGTCTGCTTGAATTTTTTGAAAAATATAAAGGCGAAATCGGACCGAAAATTTTGGATATCGGCTCGGGCGAAGGCCGGCATTTAATACCTTTGGCCAGAGTCGGCTACGACCTTACCGGGCTCGAGTTAACCGAAGAAGGCATAAAGATAACCGAAGGGAAGCAGGATAGGGAAAAGACCGAAGCTAAATTGGTTCGCGGTAACTTTCATAATTTGCCGTTTCAAGATAACAGTTTTGATACGGCAATCAGCACGCAAGCCATGCAGCATAATATTTGGCAAGGCGCAGAAGCCGCTTTTTCCGAGGCGGCCAGGGTTTTAAAACCAGGCGGGCTTTTCTTTTTGAGAGTCAATTCAGATAAAAACGCGATACCGGGCAACGCTAAAATAATTGAAGACAAGGGGCGGACTTGGGTCAGGAATAGAGATGGTGAATTGGGATTTCACCATAGTTTTAGCATGGAAGAATTTAAAGAATTGGCGGAAAAATATAATTTGGAGATAGAGCCGGGATTTGTTGATGAGAAAAGAGCCGGCGATAACTTCGTAATTTACGGGCAATGGAATATTGTTTTTAGGAAGAAGATAATAGATAATAAAGGTCTATAAAAAGGTGTCGGGATTTGAAAAATTTTTCCAGCAGCCAGAAATTTTAGAAATAAAATTATTTTCCATGGAAGACTTTAATGAGTTCAAGATGGGCTGGTTTAAAAAATGCCTGATGCGTTTTGCTCCCAGGCTGTTTTTGAAGCGTGCCGCCAAGGAGCAAGGGGTGGATCGGAAAAAACTTGATTACGCCATGGAGCTTTTTGGCGAAAGCCAGCGTATTGATATTCAACCTTTACCCAGCCGCAGCGGTAGAGGTTTTGTGATTTACCTGGACAATAAATTTTCTTTGCATTTTTACCAAAATGGCGATCATTTCTATTTTGATGGTTTTGAAATAGGGGAATACGAAAACGGCGATGTGACTGTTTTTGATAATCTCGATTTGTAAAAAGTCATTCTCAAGTTCTTGAGAACATTAGAATAATAAAGATTGTTTATATTAGGAAAATGAATTTCTCTATTTCAAAACAAACATTAGTTGTGGCGGCAGTGATTTTAATATTATTTATTGGTATTGAAATTGGAGTCAAGCTAAATCAATTTTCATCTCTGTCATCAGTCTTAATATTGTCTTCACCGTCTAAAATATCACTCTCCCCTTCAGTCAGCGCCGGACCGACCCAGTCAATTACAACAATCAAGTCAAACGAAAATTTATTTAAAGTCACAAGAGTGATTGACGGCGATACTATTGAAATAGAAGGCGGCGAGCACGTCAGATATATCGGCATTGATACGCCCGAGACCGTTGATCCCAGAAAACCGGTGCAGTGTTTTGGCGTGGAGGCGTCGGCTAAAAACAAGGAATTGATTGAGGGCAAAATGGTGCGGCTGGAAAAAGATATAACGGACAGGGATAAATATAATCGGTTATTGCGATATGTTTGGGTTGATAATTTATTTGTTAATCTTGAATTGGTCAAACAAGGTTTTGCTTATTCATATTCCTATCCGCCTGACATAAAATATCAGAAACAAATTGTCAGTGCCCAGCAGGAGGCAAGAGAGGCCAAGCGGGGATTATGGAACGCTTGTCCTGCCGATACGAGAGTTAATACTTCCGCCGCTTCTCAAAGTCCGAGCGCCACCCCTTCTGTTCAAGATAGCGCTCCCGGCTCTTGTCTGATTAAGGGCAACATCAGCGCTTCCGGCGAAAAAATTTATCATCTGCCCGGCTGCGGCTCTTATGCCAAAACCCAGATAGATGCCAGTCGCGGCGAGCGCTGGTTTTGCACGGAATCCGAAGCCCAGGCCGCCGGCTGGCGCCGGGCGCTGAACTGTCCGTAAAATTTTATTCTCAAGTTCTCAAGAACATTAGAATAGAATAAATTCCGCGGTATAATTGTGGTATAATTAATATATTTATGGCGCAGGAGGAAAAAAGTTTCAGACAACTGGAAAGAATCGTCAGGGGATTTTCCAATCACCGCCGGATTGAGATTTTGGAGTTGCTTGGCAGGCAGTCCGAGCTTTCGGTGGTTGAGATTTCCGATAAACTGAGGATTAATTTTAAAACGGCGTCGGAACACATCAGGCGTTTAGCAATTGCCGGTTTAGTGCTCAAGCGTTCAGCCGGGGCGGCTGTTCGCCACAAACTTTCTGACCAAGGAGGGGTTATTCTTAAGTTCTTGAGAATATTAGAATAACCGAATAGTGATGTGCGGTAGAGCGATGTGTGGTAGAGAAAAAGTTATCCACCTTGGCTGATTTGACCCAGGTTTCGCGCGGTTTATAATAAAAGCAGGAGGAAGCAGTTGAACCAGCCTGGAAATTAGGACTGGTTTATTTTTTGAAAAATTAATATTACGATTGGGTGAGAGAGAATTTAGGATACTATTTTAGAGACAAGAATTAGGGGGCACTATCGGGCCCAAAAATTTAATTTCTTTTTGCGAGGGTTTAAATATCTTATTTTAGCAAGAAAGCCATTACAGAACTCGGTACAGATAGAAAGGGAACAAAAAGTAAAATGGCAAAGGTATAAATAAATTTCATTATTAAGAAAATTTTATGGAATTAATTTTTCAAGATATAACTAAAAGTAAAATAGAAAAAATTTTTAATTACCCATTCCAGATTTTAAAAGAAGATCTTTATTTAATTGAGATTAGCGCTAGAGCCAGAAGTGAGAGACAGATTGGCGAAGAAGAAACTGACGATGATGATTTAAGAATAGAAATTAATAGCAGAAAGTTTCCTCAGCTAAATAGTCCGACTAGATATTTTGATAGCCCAGCCGCTTTTAGTGGCGGTCGACTTCATAACTGTAAAAAGACAGTCATTTTTCTTCATCAGTTTAGTGAAGGTAACCATACTTTGACTTTAATTCCAGATAGAGAACCATTTTTAGAAGAAATTAAAACTTCCAAAGGAGAAATTAAAGAAGGAAAACTTACCCTTGGGTTAGATCGACAGGCCGAGGATGGCGACCGGAGACCCTGGTATACTTTTGCTTTCATTGATCTTCCATTAAAAAAAATAACCCTTGACTTATCCTGCCAGAGAAGAAAATGGGATAAGGACGATGTAAAGATAATCATTGACGGAGAAATTAAAAGAAATCTCAAAGAAGGCATCCTTCATAAATTTTGGTATTGGGTTGGTTCGTTTTTGAAGGGGGGAAGGCAAACTGATACTTTTGAAGTTGATTTAAAGAAAGGAGTACATTATATAGAACTTTGGGCTGATCGGATGCCGATTTTAAATCAAGTAATTTTGGATTTTGGTGACACCTTACTTAAAAGAATTCCCACTGTTTATGATCCTAAATGGATTGGTGTTTTTTTCGACGATCCAGAGGATGTTCTTTTAGCTCGGCTTATTTTCGGGGAGGTGAGAAATCAACCAAAAGAAGCCAAAATTTGGGTAGCTGGAACAGTTATTAACAGGACTTACGCACTTTCATAATTTGCTTTAATTAAAGCAAAAATTGGTGTAAATTCTATCTAAACTGTAAACTGTCTTCTGAAATTATTTGGCTTATTTAAGCCATTTATAGACCACTGTTTCCAAAATGTGAATTACAGTTTTAGTTGGAAAACTATCAATTATTGGCTTATATAAAGCAATTATTTATACTGCGTAACTCCTGTTATTAATAGAGTGAAAGCAAAAGCATGGCCTAATACACTAAAAGAAGTAATTTTACAAAGCGATCAGTATGACCCAATTAAGCCCTCGGATAAAAATTATCCCTATGTAGTTGACCCCCTAAAAGACAATAAGGAAGCCGATAAAATTTCTTGGGAGGAATGTTACGAGATAGCCAAAGATATTATTTCTGGCCAATTAGAAAATCCTACTGAAGCCACTCATTTTCATGGATTGGGTGTTTCCAAAGATTGGTTTTTGAAAAATGTTGTTCCCGAAGGAAGATTTTTAAGAAAAATACAAGATATTTACTTTTATTGGAGCCCAAACTAATATGAAAAAACTGCTTCTAATTATTGCAGGAGCCTTTTTTAGTTTATTACTTGGTTATTTTTTAGTTTTTCTTATACAACCAAGCTTAGTTTTAGATTTTTATATTTATCCTTGGGAACTGGAAGCTTCTGGCCCATGGGAAGTTTTTCTTAAAATAAAACCCCTTTCAATAAATATTCAATTTACTCATACTAAGAATTTCAAATTTAATGATTTAAGTTGGTCACCAAACAAAAAATATGTTGCTTTTTTTGAAAGGGTAATGGAGCCAGCTGAAAATCCTTATGATAGAGAATGGGCTCTAAAAATTATTAATCCAAGAACTTTTAAAATAAAACCTATTTTTGTCGGAAACAGCCAAACAGGAGAGTATCAATGGTTAGATGACCAGACGATTAGAGTTTATATTAATGCCGGAACTGGCGTGAGGGCCTATCGGGATATTAATGTCAATATTTCAGAACCCTTTGTTGCTTCCGAGCACGCAACTCCAGAGTTTTGGATACCAGTGAAAATGGGAACGAGAGAACCTTTATAAAATTATATCCTACGAGAGCAGTTCTCGTAGGAATTTATCCATAAAATTATTTTTAAGGATACCAGTTTATTTTGAAAATAAGCACAAAAAGATGAATAAGTTGGTAAATTATTGGAGGTCAAGTAGCGTTATTAAAAAATTTAACATAATAAGTTATGGTTTGCTTTTGATTGTCACTATAATACTTTTGATTTTTTATTTATATATAGGATTTTGTTACGGTATATATGAAGGGGAGCAATTTATGATATGGCCGCTGGCAGACAGGTTTTATCTGCTACTTATTCTATTTCTATTTTTAGCAGATATCTTTTGCGGTATTTTTAAAAAAATTATAAATAAAAGGTGGTTTTTTAAATTATTTTTTTCATTTTTAGGAGTGGTGGTTGCCAAAATCACCATTTCTTATGTGTCGCTTGCCTTACTAACTAAAATATATTTAAGTATTTAGCTGCATAAAAATTAACATTATCGTAAAATTATGAGAAGAAAATTTACATACGGCTTGGTGCTTTTAGCAATAATTGCCGCGGTGGTTTGGGTTGGTTACAAAGTCGCATATCCCGAATACCAGCAATGGAAATTTAACCGCTGGGCGGAAAATTTCAACAAAGGTCTTGAAGATTATTTTAAAAACGACACCTATGGCGGCAAAACGCCTCAAGAGACTTACAGTCTCTATATTGCCGCTTTGCAGCGCGGCGACACCGACGCGGCCAGTAAGTATTTTTACTGGGAAAGGCAGGTGGCGCAAAAGCAAAAATTAGATGAGTTGAAAGCCAAAGGAGAATTGCAAAAATATATCGCTGATTTGCCCAAATGGGCGGAGTTGAGGGAGGAGGAATATTGGGATAAGGATGGGAGGAGGTACACATGGGAAGAAATATTAAAAGAGCCAGTAACCACACAATTACCAGACGGAGCAGGTGGTTATATAGAACATACTTTTAAGCCAGGTAAATATAAACAAGAAATAATCCTTCAGTTCAACAAACCCGCCAATATCTGGAAAATCTACAGTCTATGAAACGGGCGATAAAAACATTTTTGAAACTGCTGGTATTGCCACTAACCACCGTTTTTTTCCTTTCCGTTTTTATCCTTACGTGGGCCTACGAGCCATCGCCTACTCATACGGCTTTGGCTCAAAAATCGGCCCAGCTTTACGGTCAATTTTACAGCGGCGACCTAACTCAAGAGCAAATATCGTGGATTCAGGAAGGAGCGAGAAACGAAGACACTCCGCCCCGCTGGATTAACCATTTTTACGACCCGACCACTGACCAGGGCTGGACAAGCGAGCAAATGGGAAATTTGCCAGCAAATGTCGTGGCTTTGGTTTCTGGAATTGTCCTTTCGCCGGAAAAGGCAGTATCTGCTCCTGATTGGGCGCAAAATCAGGAATTGCAAACAAGATATACAGATTATGATGGCAACCGCACTTTCCAGAAGGCGGTTTTTGATTATGTGGACGGCAATAAAAATGAAGCATTCAAATCTCTGGGTCACATCTTGCATTTGATTGAGGATATGACAGTCCCGGCCCATACTCGCCAGGACACGCATTGGGATGCCTTAGGCGATCCCGGCGAGCCATACGAGAAGTGGGCCAAAGAAAATACCGATTTAAGCCATTTGGCTAATTTGAATCCAATCAATGAGAATTTTCATTGCGATAATATTTCCGATTGTTTTTTCAAAGTGGCAAAATATTCTAATGAGAATTTTTTTAGTGAGGATACGATAAATAGTAATAAATATAAATCTCCGAAGATAAATAGAATAATAGACAATGGAGATTTTGCATTTGGATATAATAATGAGAAAATTTTATATAAAATAATATTTAGAGCAGGAACAAAAACCGTGGAAAAAATAACAGTTAATGATCCTTTTATCCACTCCTCCTATTGGTATTTTCTTTCCAAACAAGCCGTGCTTGGCGGCGTGGAAATTATCAGATTGTTTTTTGGCGAAGTCGCCAAAGCGCAAAATGACAAAAGCCGGCTGGAAACGCCGCCGGCTGAACCGATTGGTTATTTCTATAATCTTAACACCGGCTTAGCCGCCCTTTATTCCCAGGCGGCTGGCGCTATTTTTTCTCCTTACGGCGAATTGATTAAATTAAAGAATTATTTTAATCAGATTGAAAATTTTGCGACCGGTATTTCTAATCAGATGGTGTCAGGATTTCTCTCTCTTTTTTCTACGGTTTCCGGGCCGATAGCCGAGGAGGGTTCGGCGCCGAGCCCGGCGCAGACGGGCGAGGCGCCAGGACAAATAGTGCCGAGCGCGTCGCTCAGCCCAACGCCGACAAAAGTGGTGATTGCCCAGCCAGCCAAAGTAACGCTGCCGCCAAATACCGTCGTAGCTATAGAAAAAACCGAGGCAGAAGGAAATATAGTTGAGGAAATTTCACCCCAGGACGCGGAGATTCCCTCGCCTATTATTGAGGAAAAAAATCCCAGTCAGGCAGTTTTGCCCAGTCCCAGCCCAACGCCGGCTCTTTCGCCGAGCCCAACCCCCGCCTCTTTTATTCCCGGCGTGGCCGGCTCGCCGCCCTCAACTGTTTCCAGCGCCAACACCACGTCGCCCGAAACTTCATTCTTTTCCCAGCCGCCAAATTTTTCAACCTCCACCACGGCTGTTTTCATTTTTAGCTCCTCGGAAAGCAATTCTACTTTTGAATGCCAGCTGGACGGCGCCACCTCAACCGTTTGCATCTCGCCAAAAGAATATAGCGGTCTGGCCGAAGGTAGTCACACTTTTCAAGTGAAGGCCGCAGATGCCGCCGGCAATCAGGATCAAACGCCGGCTCAATACGCCTGGGTTATTGATTTGACCGCGCCCCAAATCAGCAATATTGCTTCAGCCGCCGGCCGCACATCGGCTTTAATTTCTTGGACAGCTTCGGAAGCCGGCGTTTTTCAGATTAGATATGGCACCACGACCAGTTATAGTTTAACCAGCGCCACCACTTCCGCGGCAAGTTTAACTATTGGTTCTCTATCGGTTAATACTGCTTATCATTTTCGTCTTTCGGCGCAGGACAGCGCGGGCAACGCCACCAGCAGCGCCGATAATATTTTTACCACCACTAGCCAGGCGGAAAATGTGGTGATTAGCGAAATTCAAATTACCGGCGGCTCGGCTTCCACCACTGATGAGTTCGTGGAGTTGTACAATCCCACCAGCTCGGACATAAATTTATTCGGTTGGCGCTTGACTAAAAAATCGGCTACCGGCTCGACCACAAAAATTTTAGTTAATTCTTTCCCGGCAAAATCTATTCCGGCCCGTGGTTATTTTTTAGTTGCCCATCCGACTGGTTATGACGGCGGGGTGCCGGCTGATGTTTTCTATACTTCTACTAGCTCCGGATATTCTATCGCGAATAATAATACTGTAATTCTTTATAGCGACGCCGGCCTCACTATCGTGGATATGGTTGGTTTCGGGTCGGCCAGCAGTTCCGAAACTGCCACAATTGGTAATCTAACGGCTCATCAATCGGTTGAGCGCAAAGCCACAGCCACTTCCACCGCCGGCC
>Ga0315291_10001494_pt1 | contig 31287 bp, 27 predicted proteins | sample YL17G12_20_MG_FD_203070 | JGI IMG/M metagenome (GOLD analysis project Ga0315291, IMG submission 203070) | Sediment microbial communities from Yellowstone Lake, YNP, Wyoming, USA - YL17G12_20 | ecosystem: Environmental > Aquatic > Freshwater > Lake > Sediment | place: USA: Wyoming | collected...
CATTATAGTCGGCTCCAGGATGCTTGGAACTCGGCACACTATTGATACTATTATTGTCATTATCCAGATTGAAATGCACGAATGCACCCGGGTTTTCTTCATACACACTAGAAACAGTACCGTACAAGTCCGTGGCAAGCAGGCCCACTCTTAATACAGTATACCGTATCTCATCACGGCATTTAACACCGCTGTCGAGAGTCATCACAACCTTGACTTTTGCATCCAGAACAGCACTGTGGCTTCGGCCTTCAAGATAAATAAGAACCGGAAGCTCATTGAATGAAAATGACTTGCTGCCTATCGCCACCCATCCAGTCTTATCCTTGTTTTGATAAGCCCGGATTGTTGTAGGAAATGTTACCGTTATATACCCATTTATATCTGAATCCTCGGCCCACGTGGGGCTTGCCAGTACGATTGCCTTAATATCAGGGTCTCCACCTGGAATATAGGTATCAATAAAATCAAGTTTCATGTCGCCATCGCTATCATTATCGTTCACTGGAATAAATAACACGTCCTTGTGGCAAATTTCATGTGCGCTCCCGACAGGCGGGTCTGAGGCAATTAGGTTTAGGGAGATGACTTTAATTAGCAACTGGTCTGAAGCAGTAAAGCCATCCTGTGTCCAGAGGTTAACGGTTAAGGTTGTAGTTCCTGCACCAGTCCCTTCGACATAAAGCGTGTTGCCGATAGCATTAGGGTTGTAATTCGGCTCGCCATCGCCATCGTCATCAAACTCCAAAAAGTTCTTATTCGAATCGTAAAGTTTGATATAGTAATCAGAGTACCTATGAAAAGTAACTCTGGCGCCACCATCGCCGTATGTCTGTGCATTAAAGGAAATCTGGCCAAGTTCATCAGTGGCATCTCCTGCCAAACTATTATCGCTACAGTCCACATCGTAACAGGTCGTATGTCCTGGTGTGTTTGTGGGATTAAGCTGCTGGTCGAAGTTGTCGTTCAAGAATATATTGTAGGTCTCCGTCATCTCACACGAGTCGGTTATATTGGCTGTTTTTATATCCACGCCCTCAATAACAATGTTCATATCTTTGACGCTGGTACCGCAGTGGGCCGCTATATTATACACACCATGGTCCTTGGCATAAAACACCGTGATTGTCCATTCATTAGGGTCGATTCTCGGCAGAGTCGGTGCGCTTGCCCGAGGTGTCCAATAAAAGGTCTCGGGGTGCACACCATTATTGGGATAAAGCGTGGCTTGTACCCAGTGCCACAAAACCGGCCTCTTATCCGGTTCATCAAGGTAATCATTGGCAAGGTATAAATTTTGTCCAGTCTGTTTGCCTCCGGCCTCTACTTTGCTGACCTCATAGACGTAAACCCAGCACCAGACGTTGTCCTTTTGTAACGAGTAGGTACCCTCATCATCCTTGACATACAGCCATACCTGGTATATACCTGCATTCTGATAGGTGTGCGTTGGTGTTTCTCCATCATTGTGCCAATTAGTATCATCTCCGTACCACCAGTAGTAAGTAGTTATAGAACTCCCATCTTCATCCTGGTCGTAGGAGGTGCTTCCATCGAGCTCTGCGGCACAGCCGACACATATAAATTGTTGAAATGGGTTATTAATATCAGGTATCGGAGGCAGGTTGCAAGCAAAGGATTTATCAGCAATTAAAAATAAAAAGCTCGATATGAAAACAATCCTTAAAAAACACTTACTTATCTTCATTTGTCCTCTCCTTCACTTACAAGCCGAGGTGGCGGCGGATGACTGAGAGGTTCTTGTTCCTGATTTGGGTCCCCATGATACTTTAACCAATTGCGAGCTGCCCCAACCGCTGGACTATTCGGGCGAACCTCAAGTACCTGCTCATAGGCAGCTTTTATCAAACTATCGGCCTCTGACTTTGGAATAACCCCCGACCTCTTGAGATATTCGTAGGCACGCCCGATATCAAACTGGGCACACCATGCGTATTGACAATCAGGCCAATCCTCAAGAACTATGTTGTAATATTCTATCGCTGTCTCATGCTCACCTAATCGACGATAGCACTCAGCAGAAACAAAGTAAGCCTCAGAGGTAATACGAGATTCTGGTAGCTCCTTTATTATCCTGTCCCATATAGTTATTGCTTTTCGGAAATGTTCTTTAGCTTCAGCGTCACGGCCTTGGTTTTCCTTCGCAAAGGCCTTGTTGTAATATTGCTCACCCAGCATAAATATCGCTGTCGGCAGTTCCGGACACTCATTAAAATCGGCAATTAAGAGATCAATCGTTTTCTCAACAGCGGCGTCATTTCCAAGAAGAATATCCGTTTTTGCCATATCCATTTTTGCCCACATCACCTGCACATCTGCCGGCCAGTGGTCTATAACATACCGGTCAAGCTCGTTAGCCCGGCCGTAGTTTCCCAGCTTGCGATACTCCCAGGCAGTGTCGTGAATGGCCCTTGCTATGTCCTTACTCCAGGAAAAATCAGCGAGTAATTTATTAACGGCAGCTTCGGCGTTGGGATCGTCTCCGAGAGCAAGATACGACTTTATTAAGTCCGCCTGTGCCCACAGAGCGTGCTCGGACTCAGGCGAGGTCTTTACCACATGTTGATAAAGCTTGTTGGCCATTTCATATTTCTTTAACTCGCGATAGAACTGTCCCGTGTCCCAGACAGCCCTTGCAATAAGCGGATTGTCATTAAAATTGGTAAGCAATCTATCAACGGCGGTATTAGCGGAAGTGTCATCGCCGAGAGCAAGATACGACTTTATCAGGTCTGCTTGCGCCCACAGAGCGTGCTCGGACTTGGGCCAGTTATCTACAACATATTGATAAAGCTGGTTGGCCTTTTCGTATTTTTGTGTCCCGCGATACTGTTGTGCTACATCGTGAACGGCCCTTGCTATAAGTGCATTGCCGGAAAAATCGGTAAGTAATTTTTTAACGGCGGCTTCAGCGCCTTCCATCTCACCGAGGCTGACATACGATTTTGCTATATCCATTTGTGCCAGCACCGCACAGTCACTCTGAGACCAGGTCTCTACCACATATTGGTCAATCTTGTTAGCTTTGTCCTGTTTATTTGCGCAGCGATACCGGTATGCAATGTCGTGGACTGCCTGTGCTATGTCCTTATGACCGGAAAAGTTAGCAAGCAGTTGTTGATAGGCTGCGTCCGCCTGCGGCTGCCTGTCCCAGGCAATATAAAGGAAAGCGAGATTCTTTTGGGCCGCAAAGGCGTAATCGCTGCCCGGATAATCTGTCACGATTTGCCTGTAAATCTTTTCGGCCTCGGCGTAGTTCGTATTTTTGACGTTGTCTTCTGCCTCTTTGAATTGTGCCGAGACGTCTGCAAACACTGGATGTGTTATACCCGCAAACAGGAGAATGATTGAGGAAGTGAGAAAGATTTTACCGGCCATAGTTATACTCCTTAAAATCTCAGATTATCTCTACTCGTGAAAAGAAATTCTACATCGGGGAGAGCAAATATGTCAAGAAAAAAGTAACAAAATTGTGAAAGTTTTTGCGAATTTTTTGAGATTTTCCCCCGCCACAAGGAAACCCTGAGACGGGGGAATGCCGCTTTTTTGTTAATTACGAGGGGTAGGCATTTTTTACTACCAATGTTTCGGCTTTTGTTTATAATTTTCCCTTCCTGAATGGCTGCCGGGACGTGCTGTGTTGACGAGTCGGTTAAGAACCTGACCGGAGATTACGGATTCGAAGGGGCGAACTATGTATAAGTATATATCGGCTGGTGTGATTTTATGCGTCTGTATCGCTGTTGTTGGATGTAACAGGATTACTGCCTCGCAGATTAGTCTTGTCGAGCGGCCGGATACCAGGCCGGCAAACGACTTCTATGTAGGCAACCGCCCGCCTTTGATGCCCAGCCCATTTATGAAGCTGCCGATTGGCGCTGTCCAGCCGGACGGCTGGCTGCGAAGGCAGCTTGAGCTTGAGGCGGATGGATTCAGCGGACGGCTGCTCGAAATAAGCGGATTCCTTAAGAAGGAAAATAACGCCTGGCTGAGCCCAACGGGCGAAGGCCACAGCGGCTGGGAGGAGATGCCATATTGGCTGAAGGGCTTTGGCGACCTCGGATACGTTCTGGGTGATGAGCGGATTATCAGGGAGGCCCGCCAGTGGCTCGAAGCGGCAATCGCCGGCCAGAGAGAGGATGGCTACTTTGGGCCTCGCTCGAATCTGACCCTGCTAAATGGTAAGCCCGATGTGTGGCCTAATATGATAATGCTCAACGCGCTGCAATCGTTCTATGAATACAGCGGTGACAAGCGCGTGCTCGATTTGATGAGCAGGTATTTCAAGTGGGAGATGACGATTCCTGATGAGGATTTCCTGGAGCCGTTCTGGCAGAACCAGCGGGCTGGCGACAACCTCGCCAGCGTTTACTGGCTCTATAACATCATAGGCGACAAATCTCTGCTGGCGCTTGCCGAGAAGATTCATCGCAACACCGCCGACTGGACGGGGGGGGTGGCCAGTTGGCACGGCGTAAATATATCGCAGTGTTTCCGCGGGCCGGGTATCTTTTATCAGCAATCCAAAGACCCCAAACATCTGGCTGCAACGGAACGCAACTATGACACCGTAAGGGGAATTTACGGCCAGGTGCCCGGCGGGTTGTATGGGGCCGATGAGAACTGCCGGCCAGGATACGTTGACCCGCGGCAGGCCGCCGAAAGCTGCACAATGGTGGAAATGATGCTGTCGCACGAGATGCTGCTGAAGGTTACGGGCGACCCCAAATGGGCCGACCGATGCGAGGACGTGGCGTTCAATTCCTTCCCTGCTTCGATGACGCCGGATTTGAAGGCGCTGCGTTATCTGACGGCGCCTAATATGATTTTGTCCGACCGGAACAACAAATCGCCCGGGATTCAGAATGATGGCCCGATGCTTTTGTTTGACCCGCATCAGCACCGTTGCTGCCAGCACAATGTCGCGCACGGCTGGCCCTACTTTACCGAGCATTTGTGGATGGCAACGCCGGGCAATGGTCTGGCTGCTGTGCTGTATGCCCCATCCAGGGTTGCGGCCAAAGTCGGCAAAGGCGAGGAGGTTACGATTGTCGAAGAGACTCGTTATCCCTTTGAAGAGAATATACGGTTTACAATCAAGACCTCGAAGCCGGTCCGGTTTCCGCTTTATCTTCGTGTGCCCGGCTGGTGCGGGAATCCCAGGGTGTCACTTGAGGGCAAAAAGGATGTTGAGTTTGGCGCCGGCCCTACCCGTCGCTGGCTGTTGGTTGACCGCATCTGGAAAAATGGCGACCGGCTGACGCTCACGCTGCCGATGAAAATCACCATTACAAAATGGAGCAAGAACCAAAATAGCGTCTCCGTAAATCGCGGCCCGCTCACATATTCATTGAAGATTGGCGAAAAATACGTCCGGGGCGGAGGAACAGATAAATGGCCGGCATTGGAGATTTATCCTGTTACCGCGTGGAATTATGGCCTGTTGCTCGGCGGGGCGGACCCGGGTTCGTCATTTGAGGTTGTGCAGAAGGATTGGCCGCGCGACAACCAGCCTTTCGAGGCGACCGCTGCTCCGATTGAGCTGCGTGCCAAAGCCAAGAAAATTCCGGGCTGGCGGAAGGACAATCTCGGTCTGGTCGGCAAGCTGCAGGAAAGCCCCGTTAAGTCCGGCGAGCCGGCTGAGACGGTGACATTAATTCCGATGGGTTGTGCTCGGCTGCGGATTTCATCGTTCCCCACGATTGGCGAAGGCCCCGGTGCCCGCGAATGGAAAGAGGCGCAGGCGCCTTCGCCCGCTGCCGCGTCGCACTGCTGGGGACGCGATACGGTTGATGCGCTCAGCGACGGCCTGCTGCCGCAAAATTCCAGCGACCAGAGCATCCCGCGGTTTACCTGGTGGGACCACAGAGGCACGAGCGAATGGGTGCAGTATGATTTCAAGCGGCCCCGAAAAATCAGCGGCGTGCAGGTTTACTGGTTTGATGATACAGGTGTCGGCGGCTGCCGCGCGCCAAAGGCCTGGCGGGCGCTGTACAAAGACGGTGAGCAGTGGAAGGAAGTTGCGAACGCCGGCGGCTGCGGTGTGGACAAAGACAAATTCAATCAGACAAAGTTCGACCTCGTCCAGACCACGTCGCTTCGTTTGGAGGTGCAGTTGCAGGATGAGTTCTCCGGAGGCATCCTTGAATGGCTTGTTGACGGCGAAAAATAATTGATAGTCGCATATATTTCTAAGTAGTGATACCCCAATGGCAAGAGCCAGGATAACTATAGTTGGTGCAGGTAAGGTTGGCGCGACCGCCGCCCATATCGCGGCGGCGGGCCGGCTCGGTGACATCGTTTTGGTTGATGTCGTCAAAGGTCTTGCTGAAGGAAAGGCCCTCGATATCAGCCAGGCGGGTCCCATCCAGCTTTACGGTTCCAATATCGTCGGCACCTGCGATTGGGAAAGGACCGTGGACAGTGACATTGTTATCGTAACAAGCGGCGTTCCCCGCAAACCCGGTATGAGTCGCGACGAGCTTCTTGCGACAAACGTTCGAATCGTAAGGGATGTCAGCAAAGAAATAGTCAGGTATTCGCCGGACAGTATCGTGATTGTTGTCAGCAATCCTCTTGATGCGATGGTTTATACCGCTGCAAAGGTCACGGGCTTTGCCAAAAATAGAGTGGTGGGAATGGCCGGCGTGCTTGATGCCGCGAGGTTCAGCTATTTTCTTGCAAAGGAGCTGAACGTAAGCACCGAGGATATCAAGTGTGTTTTGATGGGCGGCCACGGCGATGATATGGTGACTTTGCCGAGATATACTTGCGTGGGCGGGATACCTGTGACGCAGCTTCTCGACCAGGGCAAAATCGCGCAGCTTATTGAACGCACTCGCAACGGCGGCATCGAGGTGGTAAATTTGCTTGGCTGTAGCGCTTACTATGCCCCCGCTGCCGGTGCGGTCAAAATGGCTGAGGCCGTCTTGAAAGATAACAAGACCGTGCTGTCCTGTTGTGCTTACTGTGACCGTGAATATGGCGTTGGCGGGTACTTTGTTGGCGTGCCTGTCGTTCTCGGCAAAGGCGGCGCGGAGAAGATTATTGAGCTGGATTTGACGGACTCTGAACGGGGACAGTTTGAGAAGTCACTGTCCGGTGTGAAGCAGCTTGCGGCAAAAGTTGATGAATTTTTACGGGAATAACCAAATCCCGGCTTTTTATTATCGTTTCTCCAACGATAATATAGAGATGGCATTTTGAAAAGTAGGGGACACGAATGGAATTGTTACAGAAAATCAAAGAGGCCGAGACCGAGGCACAGCAGGTTGTCGAGCGTGCAAAGGCTGATGCTGTTGCTGTGGCTGAAGAAGGTCGAAAAAAGCGGCAGGCCGCGGTCGCAGAAGCCGAGCTGCAAAGGAATAGGGCAATTGAGTCCGCTGTGGCTGCGGCGCAGTCGCAGGGACTTGATGAGGCCCGCAATCTCAAGGAGCAGGCTGCGAAACTTCGCCGGCAGCTGCGGCAGAAGGTCGAAGGCAAAATGGCTGCGGCGGCGGCAAAGGTAGTGGATTATCTGAAAGTATAAGTATGGCCATAGCCAAAATGGCGAAAATCCTGATTATCAGCCATCGCAGCCACGCATCGGACCTGCTGGAGGCGCTGCAGCGAGAGGGTATTTGCCAGATTCTTGACGCGAAGGATGCAATGGTCACCAGAGACCAGCCCGAGTTTGCTGCTTCGGCGGAACGACCGAGGGACATTGAAGGCGTGCTGGACCGCCTGGAAAAGGCCATCGGCTTTCTTAGTAGTTACATCACTGTCTCGAAAGGTCTTGCCGGCGTCCTCGCGCCGCGGACGGTTATTGATGAGCAGTCATATAATAAGGTTGTCTCGGACCGCAAGCTGCTGGAGACTATCGAGCAGTGCGAGCAGCTTGAGGCGGCGATAGAAAAGACAAAAGGCCGAATCGAAACTTTGCATAGCACGCTCGAAACTCTCTGTCCGTGGGAGGCCCTCCAGACGCCGGTGGAAGAGATTAGCCGACTTCGGCAGACGAATTGCTGGGCGGGATTGCTGCCGGGCCGGCAGTTTGAGCAGATAGAGCAAAGGTTGGCTGACCTTGGTGCGGCGGTCGAGAAGGTGGGGACCGCCGGCGGCAAGTTTGCCTGCCTTATTGTTTGTTTGAAAGAGCAGGCCGACCAGGTCCAGAAGATTCTGCGCTCGGCGGATTTTGAGCCGGTCGGCTTCGAGCCGATGACCGGCGCCGTAGCGGACCTGATAAAACGATATAGCGAAGAGCTGAATAAGACGGAAACACAGTTGCACGAGCAGTATGAGAAAGCGAAGCTATTAGGTGAGAAGCTGCTGGATGTTGAGATTCTGCACGACCATTATGGTAATCTGCTTAATAGAGAGCAGGCCAAAATCGCCGCGCCTGCGACTGTGAGCACTGTTGTGCTTGAAGGGTGGGTGAAGGAAAAAAAATACAGGCGTCTGGAAGAGATAGTTGCGGGTTTTGAAGCGACGAGCCTGACCAGAATCGAGCCGGCCGAGGGCGAGGAAATCCCGGTTGAGATAGAAAATAAAAACGTTGTCCGGCCCTTTGAGATGATAACCCGCCTTTACGGTATGCCGATGCACTTTAACGTTGACCCCACAATTTTTTTGGCGCCCTTTTTTGCTCTCTTTTTCGGGATATGTCTCGGTGACGCCGGCTACGGCCTGATTACGATTATCGCGGCGGCTTTGCTTGTGAGAAAGCTGCAGGGCGACAGAAAGCTTGTCTGGATGTTGGGCATTTGCTCGATTTTTGCTGTCCTGGTCGGGACTCTTACCGGCTCGTGGTTTGGTGACGCCATCCAGCAGTTTATTCCTGCGCTGGATGGTGTGCGGAAGAAGCTGATGTTGTTTGACCCCTTTGAGAAGCCGATGCTGCTTTTCGGCATCTCGATGCTGCTCGGTTACGCCCAGATTATGACCGGCCTGCTCATTGCATTTATCCATAATTTAAGACAGAGGGACTATATTGCCGCGATGTGCGACCAGCTCACCTGGCTGGTTATGCTCAATTCGATTGTCCTGTTTGGGTTAAGCAAGGCCGGTGTCGTTACGCCCGGAGTCGGCAGGTTTTTCAGTATGCTGGTTATGGTGCCGGCAGCGGTGATATTTTTCTTTAGCTGCCGGCAGGGCGGTTGGGGCGGCCGCCTCGGTATGGGGGCGTATAACCTCTTTAGTTCGATTTTCTACCTCGGCGATGTGCTCAGCTACCTGCGGCTGATGGGGCTCTGTATGGTCGGGGCCGGCCTGGCAATGGCTATGAACCTTATGGCCAAAATGGCTGGCAAGATACCTTATGTGGGTATTATGGTCGCGATAGTGGTCCTTCTTATTGGTCACGGGTTTAACCTTTTCCTCGCAATACTGGGTGCGTTTGTGCATACTATGAGGTTGCAGTTCGTGGAGTTCTTCCCGAAGTTCCTGGTCGGCGGCGGCAAATTGTTTGAACCACTGGGTAAAAAATACGACCACATACAGCTAATACAAACTGAAAAAATAGAATCACAAAATGAATGATGAAAATCAAAAAGGATTAAAATTTTGCATTTTGATTTTTGATATCTAATTTTCTTTTTGGAGGTTTATTCAATGGATTACGGAATGGCGTTGGCGCTAAGTGGCGCGGGAATGGCGGCCCTTTTGTCCGGCATCGGCTCATCAATTGGAATCAACATCTCCAGTAAAGCCGCTACCAGCATATTGACCGAGAAGCCCGAGAGATACGGCCAGTTCTTTATTATGGTGGTCCTGCCGGGCACGCAGGGCTTCTACGGCTTCTTGGCGGGCTTTATGGTGATGCTCAATCTCAACTTCTTCGCCGGCGCCGGCAGCGTCCCTGAAGTGAGCGTCAAGCTCGGGCAGCAGATTTTTGCGGCGTGTCTGCCGGTGGCATTTGCGGGACTGGTGAGCGCAATTTATCAGGGCAAGGTCGCCGCCTCAGGCATATTGATGGCAGGGAAAAGACCCGAGATGGCGTTCAAGGCCGGCGTCGTTTATGCGGTTATGGTCGAGATGTACGCTATTTTGGGGCTGCTTACGACGCTATTTCTTCTGTGGTTCGGCATTAAGTGGCCGACCGCTTGACGCACTAAACAACCAATGCACAATCAATACAAACTGTGGGAACGGGTATGGAAGCAGAGCGCGTAATAGAGAAGATATTGGCCGATGCGAAGGCCGAGGCAGAGAAAATAGCCAAAGAAGCCGGGGACAAAGAATCTGCCGAACAGGCCGGGCTTGCCGGCCAATTGCAGGAATATAAAAAACAAACCGGCATTCTTGCCGACAGGGCCGCTAAAGATGAAAAATCCCATATCCTGGCGGCGGCAAGAATGGAAATTGCCAAAGAGTTTTTGGCTGAGAAAAGAAAAATTCTTGACGAGGTCTTTGGCAGGGCCCGCCAGCGATTGCAGACCCTGCCGGACGGGGAATATCGCGGGTTTATGGGCAGACTGCTGCTTGAGGCGGTCGAGACCGGCGATGAAGAAGTCATAGTCGGCAAAGACGAGAATCGAATCGACCAGCAGCTTGTCAATCAGATTAATCAGCAGTTAAGCTCCGCCGGCAAAGGAAATTTGAAATTGTCCGGCGAGAGACAATCCGCCCCTGGCGGAAGCGGGTTTATTTTGAGGCGAGGCAAAATAAAAACCAACGTTTCTTTTGACGTGCTGTTTGCTCGGGTGCGCAGGGAGCTGGAAATCGAATTGGCTAAAGAGCTATTCGAAAAGTAAATATTGTTTACCCTTCCTGTTAAACTTGCCCCCGTAAAAGCGGGGAACAGGAATCTATGAAAAGCATTATTAGAGATAAATGGTGATTTGAAAGATAAAAGTTTTGAATTTTCGTCATTTGAATTTGTTTCGGATTTCGAGATTCGAATTTCGAATTTACACAAGATATTAAATGCAAGATACCGCGACTGAACAACCTATTGTGGATTTTTACATTTATCCGCCCATCGGCACTGACAGCTGGCGATATTTGTGGCAGACCGCTCAGGTGCGGATGCTTGAGATGCACATGCTGAGCAGGACGACTGTCCTGGATATGGCCAATGCGGGAACGTTTGAGCAGGCGGCGGATTTGCTTGGCGGCAGCGAATATGCCCTGCCGCCCGTGAGAGACCGCTTTGCAGAGCTTGAAAATATTCTAATGCTGCGTAGGGCGGCTCTGCGGGAGCTTTTCGGGCAGCTTATGATTGATAAGGCCGTTGTCAGACTATTCAGGGCGCGTGACGATTTTGCAAATCTGCGGCTGGCAGTCAGGCGGCTTGTCACCAAAAGGCCCATCGGGACCGATTATAGTGACTGCGGTAACGTGCTGCCCGAGCAGCTTAAAGATGCTTTTGAGCAGGGGAATTACGCCGTTTTGCCCGACTATGTGCAGGATGCAGCGGAGCGGGCGGTTGTGGCATATTATCAAAATAAAAATATCCGACAGATTGACTCCGCAATTGATAATGTGCAAGCTGCATATAATCTGAAAATAGCACACAAGTTGGAAAATATCTTCTTGATGGGTCTTTTCCGAATCCAGATTGATTTGACGAATATCCGCACGATGTTTCGGCTGAAGTTCACCCGGTCGCAGGGTGAATTTCAGCCTGATAAGGTTTTTCTAAGAGGCGGATACGTTGCTCTGGAGAGGTTGGCGCACGGACTGGATGTCGGCTATGAGGCGCTCGGGCCGTTATTTTTTGTAACGCCTTACAGCCGGGTCGTTGAAGCGGGCGCCAATTATTTGGCGTCGAATAAATCTTTTTTGAAGCTTGAGCAGCAGTGCGATGAGCATCTGGGCGAATTTCTAAAATCAACTTCGAATATCGTTACGGGGCCTCAGCCGATTATTGCTTACTTGCTTATGAAGGAAAATGAAATCCGCACCGTTCGGCTGATTCTGACCGCCAAAAAAAGTTCTCTGGATACAAAACTTATTTTAGACCGTATCTCTTAAGTCGTGCTCTGTCGACCGTAACTCGTGGCTCGTTTTGTAGAGAAACAAATGAAGGTAAAAGATTATAAAGATTTAATAGTCTGGCAAAAAGGAATCGAGATTGTAGATAAAATATACCCAATGACAAATAGCTTCCCGAAGGATGAATTGTATGGGCTGGTTAGTCAGATGCGAAAAGCCGCGGTGTCTATTCCCTCGAACATAGCCGAAGGATTCGCAAGGCAGCACAATAAAGAGTATAAACAGTTTTTATATATTTCATTAGGTTCCTGCGCAGAGTTGGATACGCAGCTTATTATTGCTGATAGAAGAAATTATATAACAAAGAAAGATATGGAAGAGCTGGCAGAAGATATAAACCACGAGTCCCGTATGCTTGTAAGTCTTATTAACAAACTCTAACGAGTGACGAGTGACGAGCAACGGGCGACGAGCGACAAGCAACGGGCGACGAGTGACGAATTATGCAAGGCAAAGTAGCGGTTTTAGGTGACACTGATTTTGTGATGCCGTTTTCGGCTCTCGGAGTGGATACTTACCCGGTGGGCCACACGAATGAGCAGATGATTGAAGCGGCCCGCAAGGTGCTCGGTGATAAATACGCTCTGGTGGTTGTTGCCGAGAATGTTGCGCCTGTGGTTGAGGCGGTTTTCGCGGATTATGAAAATACGCCGACACCCTGTATTGTGGTTGTCCCCTTTACCACCGAATCCGAGGGTTTTGCCACGCGGGAGCTGGCCAAAGTCCTTAAAATGGCAACGGGCATAAGCATTTTCAAAAATGATTGATAGAAGGTTTTGATAATGAATCAGACAAAAGATGCTAAGGTAGTGAAAGTCGCAGGTCCTGTGGTTGTCGCCGAAGGTATGGCCGGTTCACGAATGTACGACGTCGTTCGCGTGAGCGGCCTGAACCTTATAGGCGAGATTGTTGAGCTGCGGGGCGATTTGGCCTCAATCCAGGTGTATGAGGAGACGACCGGCATAGGCCCGGGCGAGCCCGTGGTTGATACAAAAGCGCCGTTGAGCGTCGAGCTGGGGCCGGGCCTGATTGAGAGCATTTATGACGGCATCCAAAGGCCGCTCAACTCGCTCGTAAAAGTCGAAGGCAGCTTTATGAGCAGGGGCAGTTCACTGCCGGGCCTGAATAGAGAGAAGAAGTGGCGCTTCAAACCGACGGTCTCTGCGGGCGCCAGGGTTGGTCACGGCGATATTATCGGCCAGGTCCAGGAGACGCCGGTAGTTCTTCATAAGGTTATGGTGCCGCCCGGCGTGGAGGGCACCATAAGGAAAATAACTGAGGGCGATTATACGGTCGAAGAGACTATTGCTGTTTGCGTTTCTGAAGATGGCAAAGAAACGGAATTGAAGCTGATGCAAAAATGGCCTGTCCGGATTCCGAGGCAGACAAAGAAGCGGGTTGCACCGAACGGGATTCTTGTTACCGGCCAGCGGGTCATCGACACATTTTTCCCCATCGGCAAGGGTGGCACGGCCTGTGTGCCCGGGCCGTTCGGTTCCGGCAAGACCGTTGTGCAGCACCAGTTGGCCAAGTGGGTCGATGCTGATATTGTTGTGTACGTCGGCTGCGGCGAACGCGGCAACGAAATGACGGACGTGCTGATGGAATTTCCGGAGCTGAAGGACCCGCGCTCCGGCGAGCCGCTGATGCGGCGGTCGGTCCTGATTGGCAACACTTCAAATATGCCGGTGGCGGCCAGAGAGGCCTCCGTTTATACCGGCATCACCATTGCCGAATATTTCCGCGATATGGGTTACGTGGTGGCGTTAATGGCCGACAGCACCAGCCGATGGGCCGAAGCGATGCGCGAGATATCGACCCGCCTCGAAGAGATGCCCGCCGAGGAAGGCTACCCGGCGTATCTGGCGGCCCGGATTGCGGCATTTTATGAAAGGGCGGGCCGCGTCCAGTGCTGTGGCAGCCCAGAGCGAGAAGGGAGTTTGTCGATTATCGGCGCGGTAAGTCCGCCGGGCGGCGACCTCTCTGATTCCGTCGTCCAGGCAACCCTCCACGTTGTTAAGGTATTCTGGTCCCTTAAAGGAGAGCTTGCTTATCAGAGGCACTTCCCGGCGATTGATTGGCTAACTTCGTACTCCTTCTATAAACAATATCTCAAGGAATGTTTCACGGATAAAGACCAGGGCCGGGAGATGGAGCAATTGACCACGCAGGCGATGAGTCTGCTGGAGCAGGAGGCGGAGCTTCTTGAGATTGTTCGGCTGGTTGGCGCCGAGGCGCTGTCGCCGGCGGACCGGCTGGCCCTTGAAACGGCCAGGTCCATCCGCGAGGACTTCCTGCATCAAAATGCGTTTCATCGCGTTGATACTTATACCTCGATGACGAAGCAGTATGAAATGCTCAAGACCGTCCTGCATTTCCATAAGCAGTCCTCTGCCGCAATCGAGGCGGGGGTGGAGACCACCGACATCTTCAAGCTGCCTGTGCGGGAGGAAATCGCAAGGGCAAAGTATATTCCGGAAAGTGAGCTTGCCAAAATCACAAAAATAAGACAGACAATCGATGAACAAATGAAACAACTGCACGCTTCTGCGGTGGCATAAAAAGCATAAAGCGTTAATAATGAATAATGATTTGTAAGTCGAGTCACGAGTCACAAGCGACGAGTCACGAATAGGGAGTTTGAAATGCTTGCTATAAAAGAGTATCAGACAGTCAGCAATATCGCCGGGCCATTGATGCTGGTCGAAATGGTTGACCAGGCCAAATACGGGCACATTGTCGATATCGAGCTCGGCGACGGCTCGATACGTCACGGCCAAATCCTGCAGGTCGAGAACGATAAGGTCCTTGTGCAGGTTTTCGAGGGCACGCGCGGCATCGATGTCAACAGCAGCACGGTTCGCTTTCTGGCCCGGCCGCTGGAGCTGGCTGTCTCGCCTGAAATTCTGGGAAGGGTTTTTAACGGCCTTGGGATACCGAAGGACGACGGCCCCGAAATTATTCCCGTGAAGCGGCTGGATATTAACGGCCAGCCCATAAATCCTTATGCCCGCGATTACCCCAACGAATTTATCCAGACGGGCATATCGACAATTGACGGCCTGAATCCGCTCGTGCGAGGCCAGAAGCTGCCGATATTCTCCGGCGCCGGGCTGCCTCACGACCAGATAACCGCTCAGCTTGCCCGACAGGCGACGGTCCTGGGCAGGGGCGAGGAGTTTGCGGTTGTTTTTGCCGCGATGGGAATTACGTTTGAGGCCGCCCAATTCTTTATCGATGACCTGCACCAGACCGGCGCTATCGAGCGTGCGGTTATGTTCGTTAATCTTGCCAACGACCCCGCGATTGAGAGGATAGCAACGCCAAGATTCGCCCTGACGGCGGCGGAGTATCTGGCGTTCGAGCTGAATATGCACGTTTTGGTAATCCTGAACGATATGACCAACTATTGCGAGGCCCTTCGGGAAATCAGCGCTGCGAGAAAAGAAGTGCCCGGCCGGCGCGGGTATCCGGGCTATCTCTACACGGACCTTGCGACCGTTTATGAAAGGGCGGGGCGAATCAAGGGCAAGAAAGGCTCCATTACAATGGTGCCGGTTTTGACGATGCCGGAAGACGACAAGACGCACCCTGTGCCCGACCTGACCGGCTACATTACCGAGGGCCAGGTGGTTCTGTCGCGCGGGCTGCATAGAAAAGGGATTGCTCCGCCGGTCGATGTCCTGCCGAGCCTGTCGCGTCTGAAAGATAAAGGCATCGGCCAGGGCAAGACCCGCGAGGACCACGCCGACCTTTATAACCAGTTGTATGCCGCTTATGCCAGAGGCAAAGAGACGCAGGAGCTGGCGACGATTATGGGCGAGGCAGCGCTCTCTGATGACGACAAAAAGTATATGGATTTTGCGAAGAAGTTTGAGGCCCAATACGTTTCGCAGGATTATTACGAGAACCGCTCGGTTGAAACGACCTTAGACCTCGGCTGGGAGCTGTTGAGTATGTTCGAGAACGCGGAACTAAAGCGTATAGACGTCAAGCTTATCGAGAAATATATGCCGAGGTTCCGCAGGAAAGAGCGTGAGGTATAAACGAGGGGATAAATTCGAAATCCGAAGCACGAAATCCGAAACAAATTCGAATGACTAAAGCACAAAATTCAAAACAGTATGACCTGGAAGACCGAACGTTTGCATTTGCAAAGGCGGTTAGGGCGTTTGTGAATAAGTTATCTAAAACCACAGCTAATATCGAAGATGGGAGACAACTTATCAAGGCGTCCGGTTCTGTCGGTGCTAACTATATTGAGGCGAATGAGGCGTTAAGCAAGAAAGACTTTACTATGAGGGTCAAGATATGCCGCAAGGAGGCCAAAGAAAGTCGATATTGGCTGAGACTAATAGATACGCAAGAGAATGCGGAGCTGGAACGCGAACGGGGCGATTTGGAGAAAGAGGCTACGGAGCTTACAAGCATTTTCGGCGCAATTTTTCGTAAGAGCGAATGAGGTTTTGAACATTTGGTATTTGGATTTTTAGCTTGTTTCGAATTTCGATATTCGGATTTCGGATTTAAGAGAAGTATGACGTAGAAATTATGCTTACGACCGTTAATGCTACACGAATGGAGCTGTTGCGATTGCGGAAGCGCGTAGCGCTGGCCGCGAGGGGGCATCATCTGCTCAGCGAAAAGCGGGATGAAATCTCCCGCCAGTTGATTCAGATAGCAAGGCAGATTCAGCCGCTGCGAAAAAGAGTCGAGGCCGAGCTGCTTGAGACCTGCAGGCGTTTTATGCTGGCCCGTGCGACGATGGAGCCGGAAGATATAAAGGCCGCCCTCGAAGTCCCGACCAAAAAATTCTCTCTTGCCGTCAAGTTCGCAAGAGTAATGAACGTAAAGGTCCCGCACCTGCTTAAAGAAATGTCCGGCGAAATAATCTGCTACGGTTTTGCCGCCACCTCCGCCGAGCTGGATGTGGCCTTACTTGCCCTCGAGCGGGCGTTTGATGGTTTAATTGAATTGGCTGAAAAAGAAAAGCAGGCGCGGCTGTTGGCTACTGAACTTCAGATGACTCGCAGGCGTGTCAATGTGCTGGAGCACGTTTTAATTCCTGAGCTTCGCGAGACGATAAGATTTATTTACGACAAGCTCGCCGAAGCCGAACGCGACAACACCACTCGTCTTATGAAAATCGCAGACATCATTAGGGCGTGATTCGTGGCTCGTGGCTCGTGGCTCGTATTTTCACTTCGACATTCTTTCGGGTCATTGCGAGGCCGCTGAAGGCGGCTGTGGCAATCTCAATCCCACAAGATAGAGTTTGGCAACAGAGCCGCTTACTATTACGTATTCAACCTTGTGTTTGTTGAATAACGCGAATAGTTTTTTGAAGTCTTTCTGAACTTCCATTTTCCTGCCTTCGCAAGTCCTCTACCGCCGCGATTCGCTCCTCGGCGGTTTTACTGAGCCAGTAGGCCAAATCACCCTTCACACAGGATGAATCTTTCAAGCTAAGCTTTTTTACTATCTTGCGTATCATACCCTTATTATACCCCGCCCGGCGACAAAATACCACTATCTACCCGGCTTTAGACAAAGCAAAATCGCAGACATAATCCGGGCTTAACACGGATTGACACAGATTTACATTGATTCACACAGACTCTTTTTTGCCACAAAGACACCAAGGCACGAAGAAAAATAGACACGGATTAACACTGATTAAAAAACAGCCACGAAAAGGCACAAAAACGCAGAATAAATTAAAGAGCCACCGAAACGCGACAACACCTCCCGCCTTATGAAAATCATAGATATCATAAGGACATAATTTCTTTCATCAGTTATATGTTTCATCATGCACTTCTAGTTTAGTTTAAGGCGTTTTGCTGTGTTTCTCCGAGTTTGCCTCTAATTTTGATTTGACTCAAATAATGAACGGATGTACACTATTCTCTAAATGGACAAGCAGCAACCCGAAAAAAATATTACAAGCCCAGAGAAAGAAAATACTGTTGATGAACTGTTGCTCAAACGCATACGAAGCGTCGAAAGGCGCTTATTGCAAAACATACAATGGGTTTCTTTTGCCATAGCAGCACTTTATCTTTTGGGCTGTATTTGGAGAGTTTCCTACTACGGCCAATTGGGAATCCCTGACTCTTTCTTAGATTTCCCATTTCCCGAAATTCTTATTCCGAAAAGTTTCGGCTTTATCGTATTCTTAGCCTGGTTGATTGTACCATTTTCGTACAAAAAATTTTATCGGTGGATTTTCGAAACTAATCAGGTAAGATTCGTAAAAAGTTCAACCCTTTTCAACAAAATATTGTGGGTATTATCTTGTGTCGGGCTTGCTGCCATTTTGTATACTAAACAATACAGATTTATAGCTTTCGGCGCTTTGGGGTATTTTTTGGGAGAAGTTGCTTTTAAGATTTCATCTCTATCGAATCGGGTACAATTTTGGCATGTATTATGGATTTGTTTTCTCATAACTATTGGGGTTCAGTACCTTGATGGAAGAATGACTGCGGTATCAGACCTCAAGAACTCAAATTTCCCATTGGCTTCAATTTCTGTTAATGAACAAGAGGATGTGCAGGGGCTATTTTACGGTCTTTTTAAGGGCAAATATTTGGTATGTTCTGGCAATGAACTAGAGGGCATTAAACTTAATATTGTGGACCCTGACAAAGTGAAAAATATCGATCTGAGGTATGTTAAGTGGCTAGAATTCGCTCTTAAAAACATAGAAAAGAAACAACGCGACTTGCAAAAGGAAAAAAATAAATTATCGAAAGAAATGCCGGATTCTAACATTCCTCATGAAGAAAACTAGTTACACCTACCTCTTTTTGCAGCCAAAATCGACCTTTTCAACAGCCCCATTATCCTTATTCTTCTTTACTTTTTAGCCAATAGAACATCAAATCACTTCAGTCGCCGGGCTATTAAATAGGTAATTATCAAGATGACAATACCAGCGCCAAGCCCTATGATTAAGATAAAAAGCGTATCAACCTTTTTGTCTCGAAGATAATTACAGGCTGATATTATGAAAGCAAAAGCTGCGACCAAGGCACCTACGACCCAAAAAAACTTTTTTTCAAAGAGCGCCTCGACCCTCTCAAAAAAAGTCTGCCGAAAATCATCCAAACGGTCAGAAATAGACTTGGTTTCTTCTGTTATCTTTTTACTTAAGGCATCTGTTTGATTCTTAAAATCCTCCTTTATAAGGCGAACGTCGCTCGAGACGACTTCCCACTTCCCTTGGAGTTCCGTAAGTTCCGTACCGATATGGTCAAATGGATATCCGGCCTCGCGAAGTTGTTTTTTCGGGTCCAGTTTGTCAAAACTTGAAGCTATGATCGACTTCTTGGGGATTTGAGCCGGAATTCGGCGTGCCGACAGCTTGATTCCCTCCGTATCTTGGTAAGTATGCCTCTCGCCCTCACCATATGCCACATCCGGACTCTCATCTTGCTCCAACAAAAAGATAGTGAGCTTAAAGATAGGTTCTCCATGTTGAATAATGAATTCTTTCGTAGAACTGTTTCGAAATCCCCAATTAAGAAAGCCTCGGAACCCGGCATCCACCTTCGTGGCTACCTGGGAAATGCCTTCACGCATCATAGTGGTGGTAGGAGTAATCAGCCCCATTAACATTTTATTGGGGTACACTTTCTGTGCCGTTTCTGCTGTAAAATCGAGTTTCTCCATGCTCGAAACAATTATGCTCTCACCTGGATTGACTTTAAGGAAAAGCCCAGAACTAAGCTTCATCTGTTCTCCCGTAGATTCAAATCGCACATGTTCCCCCAGCCGAAGTTCGATACCATTAGGGTTAATATATTGTTTGTCCGCGCCTTTGAGCACAGATCCTATCAGTTCCTTAATCTCCCGGTCGGGAAGAATCTTAGCCATTGTAACCTCCACTTATTCTTGTCGTGTCACGGGCCGCAGAAAATCTTTTCGAAAGTTGCTTTTTCTTTGTCTCTCTCTATTCTTGATCTATCAGCTCATTCTTTTTGCCAGATTTTACCTGTTTCCAGTCATCAGCACAACATTTTTCACGTTTTTTTTCGGTGCAAATCTGCTCTGTATGCTAACATTCAATAAACTACCTCACCGTCCTATTTTTGCAGACCAATCGCCTTTTTCAACAGCCCTGCACTCTATATATAACTTCCTAATTCACACGTTCCTCAACTCTCACCTCGAATTGTCTGACCAATGAGCCCCATCGAATGTCGAGATAATAAGTCCCCCCTCTATGAATCACTGCACTGCCTGAATTATCTTTCCGAACCTTAATTTTCCTCTTATGGCTAGGCATCGACTTCTTCTGCACTTTGTGAGTTTCTGGGTTGCGCAGGTATATCACTAACGCGGATGAACGTGGGATAAAAGGCATCCAACGTCTTCTTTTGAAAGTCGTCCAAGAGATGTGTGAGTTGTCAGATATAGTGAATTTCTCCGTAGCGTAACGTCCCCTCCGATGCGGCTCCCTTTTTACCTCGACCACTAGCCTATAATCCTTTCCCGGACTTTTTGTGGACATAGGTTACCACCTTTCTTAAATAACGCTACTCTTATCCATAATCTCTGTGTTTGGGAATACAAGTATCTGACTTTGAGGCCACATGATACTCAAAACCGCAATTTCCATCAAAATTAAAAATCTGTGGTCAACACTACCCGAAATTTTCTAATTCGTCAAACTTTAATCGCTCAGTGGTGTTAAACCCAAATCCGCCAAAAGATCATCCCATCCCTCATAAGCGAAAACCTGGTCGCGAAGTTCTTCAAACCTTCGCCTGTATTCTTCATCAGTAAGACACCTTGTACCTTCCGGCAAAAAACTTTCGCCCGGCAAGCCGGTATTTTGCTTAACGACAATAACATTTAAGAGTGGCAAGTCTCTTTGAAGGCAGATTTCATCTCTTATGTAACCCAGCAAAAAACGCACTGGACGATGGTGTATCCCGATTTTTCTGCCTATCTCTCCATAAGTGATAGTTTCTTTTAAATGAGCACAATAAACCAAGTGCGGTAGGGCGCGATGAGCATTATCACGTGCATTATTAGTATAAGTCATTTTCTTTTTTCCTCCAGAAAACTACAGAAACCCAACTCTTTCCCCACTTCATATTTCACTTTTATACCATACACTACCCAAAATTTTTTAATTTGTCAAGGGCAAATGGTAACTCGTGTCTGGTGACTCGTCGCTCGTGGCTCGGCAAAGAAAATCCGAATATCGAAATCCGAAATGGTTCGACATGCCCTTCGGCCGAGTTCGGTTGAAGCTCTTGTTGAACCGTTTCGGATATTGTCCGCCTCCGGCGGAGCTATCCGCTACTCCGTCCGGCGGATTCGTATCTTGAGTTTCGTAAGACGCTAATAGTCCTTTTGATTAATCAAAAGGACTACTAACATTATAAACCACCCAATACATTGATGCAGTGTTTTTCCTAACGTGTCACGGGTTACAATGCACTCTTGCAATCGCACTAAGTCCTGGCTTTCTGAATAACGTCGGCGAATCTGATAATCAGGCCGGCCTTGCCTTTAATACCCACCTTTCTAAATATATTCCCAAGATGAGCACGGACCGTATTGTATGAAATGTCCAGTTTTTTGCCGATTTGGTTATTGTCAAAGCCCTCGCAGACTAATTTAGCGACCTGAAGCTCCCTGTGCGTGATATGCCAGCACTTCTTTAGATATTCCCACTGTTTTGCGTTGAAGACCATGTCATATACTCCCAAAAATTTCCGAATATTACCAAAAATGCTCTAATTCTATTTCTCTGTCCATCAATCACCCAAAATAAAAAAAAGTGAGCTAAGTCCAAAGATGCTAATAGTCTTTTCGATTAATCGAAAAGACTATTAAACTTTTAACATTATAACTACCTCGTACAGGGATTCAACATTATTTTTTTCATAGGACAAGGGTCGGGTGTGCTGACACTTTTAGTCGGGGAAATTCAGGGCGGCAAATTCGCCGTGATATTTCTTTGCTGCTTTGTCATAAGCTTTTGCCGCCTTTATCTCGTCCCGGAATGAGCCAAGATATGTGTTTTTTCTGCTGACTTGGATTTTTGCCCTCCATCGTTTAATGCCTTTATCCCACCAAACGCCTTTATATCTTGACTGCGAGGATTTATCGAGTTTTCGTCGGTGGCATACGTTCTGCATATAAGTGGCCAGACGCAGATTAGCTTTACGATTATCAAGACCATTATAATTGATGTGGTCAACCACAAAACTATCTGGGGCTTTCGTTATCTGGCGGTGCATAGAGATGACAATGACCTTGCCGGTTTTTCTATCTCGTCTATGGTGTTTCGCATAAAAGGTGTTCCTTGCCTTGTCGGCACACCACTTGTACCTGCTGAGCCAATAGTAATCGTCGGGGTCAACGATGGCGAATTTGCCCTGCGTCAGGGGTATGCGGCGAAATGCGTAGCCATATCGCAGCCGGCGATAGAGAAGGACCGGCAGGACACAGAGCCGTTCGAGCCAAGAAGGGATTTTGATTACGACCTCGATGGTTTTCTTTCCCTTTGTGTGATGGAGAACCACCCAAAAATCCGAAATCCTAATATCGAAGCACGAAACAATCTCAAAATTCGAAGTTCAAATGTCCAAAACAACAGGTTTAAGATTTCAGGTTTCGGTCATCCGGATTTAGCTACGGCTACGCCATTTGTTTCGAATTTCGTGATTCGAATTTTGAACTTGCTACTTCGTAGGTGCCTGCAGAGGCCTCCATAAATGGGCTGAACCTGCGCAAATGTGTTGAAAACAGGGGTGTTCCGTGCGGGTGTGATTGACGTAAGTTATGGCGGGAAAAGGAGTAAAAATTTTTTCAAAATTTTCGATTTTTGGTTTTAACCCCCTGCGCATTTGATCACTTTTTCAACTCAAAAGACCTACCTGAATAATCGCGTGGAGCTGCCGGAGACTGCTTTATCCTACGGGGTTAATTACGAAATTTTTCTGGCTTCAGCTGCCGATAATATGGTAAAAATGTGCAAAAATGGAAGGCATAAGAGGTGACAATGGCGTCCGGGAAATTGAATATCTTTGAGCGGCCGAGACTTAAAGAGCCGCGGTTATTGTTGGGTTTCTCCGGCTGGATGGACGGCGGGGACGTCTCCACCGGCACAGTAAAGTGCTTTATCGACAAGCTCGACGCCCAAAAATTTGCCATCGTCAACCCGGAGGGTTTTTACATCTATAATTTTCCCGGGATGATGGAGGTGACGGCCCTGTTTCGGCCGCACACCAAAATCGAGCACGGCCTGATTACCTCTTTCGAGATGCCTGCCGACGCGTTTTATGCCAGCGAGGAGGCCGACCTTATATTGTTTTTGGGCAAGGAGCCAAATCTTCTGTGGGGGGAATTTGCGGACTGCATATTGTCACTGTGCTCGCAGTTCGGCGTCAAAATGATGTATTTCATCGGCAGCATTGCCGGGCTTGTGCCGCACACGCGCGAGCCGCGGCTGTTCTGCTCCGTTTCGGATGCAAAACTGAAGGACACGTTCCAGCACTACGGCGTCAAATTCACCAGCTACGAAGGCCCCGCCAGTTTTATCACGTATCTTGCCACCAAGTCTGCTGCTCAAGGCATAGGCTTAGTGAGTTTGGTTGCCACGATTCCCGCTTATGTGCAGGGCGCCAACCCCAAGTGCATAGAGACGGTGACAAGGCGTCTGGGGGGTATGCTCGGCGTGGAGATGGAGCTTGACGACCTGCAGACAGCCAGCGATGAGTTCGAGAAGAAGCTGAGCGAGATTGTGCAGCAGCAGAAGGACCTGGCCGGCAACATTCGCAAGCTGGAAGAGGATTACGATAACGAGATATTCAACAGCGAGATGGGCGAGCTGAAGAACTGGCTCCAGCAGCAGGGCATCAGGGTCGATTGAAGCACGGATTTCCTTGTTTCAAGGCCGTGTCGTTTTTTCCTTTTGGATATACACACGATACTCCCACGGCGGGAGCGGCAAATCAACTGTTGCGCAATATAGCGCTCGACAAGAATGTTTTTGTCTTTTTGCATTCCATAATTGATTCGCCTCTTTCAAGCGTTAATGATTGGTCCAGGGCTTTGGTTTATAAGCCCTTATGGCAGCGGTATAATCTGCCAGCCTTCCGTGCCGAAACGAATGTCCCTTTCTACAAATTCCCAGATGACTATTTTTTTGTTGGCCAGCAGCGCCGGTCTGCGGGTCAGCTCCTGCCTTACCAGGGTCGATGCGCCTCCATCGTTGACAATCGACGTCAGCCCAAATCCGAGTTCGCCAGCAAGATGTGCGATGAATCCTGCCGAACCCGGTTCATCCTTTTGATAAATGCGGAGGAAGCTGTCACCGAGGACGAGGACCGCCGAGCTGGGGTCGTCCTGATAGGGCCAGCCGCTGCCGGCCTCGATGACCTGATTGCAGGTTAGCTGCTCCGGATTAAACAGGCGTTCGAGCCGGGGCGCCTGCATCATCCTGAGAATGTCACCATAGCGGGTGACCTTCAGCGGTCTAATACCGTACTGAACCGTCCCTTTCTTCACCCAGCCCAAATCGAGGATTTTTTTTGCCGCGGCTTGTGCCGCTAACCTGACTGCCTCCGGCGACCAGTGGCTGTCCTGTGCCAGGTAGTACCTTACATCGTCCGACGGCAGGCGGGTCCTCGCATCCGAGAAGACTTCAAAAAGGTCCACAACTTCTATTCCGGAGTTTTTCAGGGCGGAAATAATTTCGAGCGTTTTGCGATTGACCGGCGGAGCTGCGTTTGCGGCCCGAGCCGAAAGCATTTCCGGGTAGATGCTTACTTTGTTTGGGACAGGCATTAGTATCAGCCTTATTCCTCGCTCATCCAGCTGCTTATGGAAGGAAATTATGGCGGACAGGACGTCTTTGGCGGCGGCGCCCGAATCGGCCGGCCATCGCTCAATCAGGTATTGCGCCGCTGGTTTATAAAAGAACCAGCCGTTTCGGCCCAACAGGGCTTTGTCCCCTGTGTCTTTGAGCGCGAGGAATCGTGCATACCGGACCAGCGGCCGCACCTTGTGCGCAAGCCAGCAGTTGTCTTCGAGGTCTTTCTCGAAGGCCCTAAGATTATTTTCCGCAGGCGTTTGGAGGAATAATTCGGCAAATTGCGGTCTCTCTGCTCTGCTTATCTCCACAGCCGTCTGGATGAGGGCTACACTGCAGATTGCCGCTGCGAACGCCGCCGTTAAAAAGATGTTTGTGGTCCTGTTTTCAGCCACGCCGCTGTCTCTTAAAACTTAAAGTAAAGAAACGAAGTGAATGACTGTGCGAACATAGTCATCAGGGACAAACAAAAAAGGACGATTAGTATCAGGGCCTTTGGCCGGGTGACTTTCCCGACCCAGTCGAACGCCTGAACGGGTTGAAATACCAATAGGGCACATAACGCCATTGCGATTAAATGACTTCTGCTGTAAATCTCGGCGCCGAGAAGGAGCGAGCCGCCCTGTGGGGCAGACGGAGTGAACATAACCGTCAGCAGCCGGCAGGCGTCGGATACGTCGGCGGAGCGGAAGAACACCCAGCCGACGGTAAGCAGGGCAAAGGTTGTCAGTGTTTGCGCCGGTTTCGGGAGGGCGTGGTAGAAGGTTTTTTTGCCGAGCAATCGCTCGATGATTAACAGCGTTCCGTGATAAGCTCCCCAGATAATGAACGTCCAATTTGCTCCGTGCCATAACCCGCACAGGAGGAACACCGCCGCCAGATTGAGGTAAGTTCCGGCGGGGCCTTTTCTGTTTCCGCCGAGAGGTATGTAAAGGTAATCTCTGAACCAGCTCGATAGCGAGATGTGCCATCTTCTCCAGAAATCGGTAATGCTGCCGGCCAGATAGGGTGCATTGAAGTTTCTCGGACATTCAAAGCCAAGCATAAGTCCCAGCCCGATGGCCATTTCGGAGTAGGCAGAAAAATCGAAGTACAGTTGAAACGAGTATGCCGCCGCGCCGAACCAGGCATCTAATGTTCCCGGCGTCTCGGCTGCAAAGACCGCATCGGCTATCTCCGCCGCTGCGCCTGCCAGCAGGACCTTTTTGGCGAAGCCCAGTATGAACAGCGCCGCTGCCTGTGAGAATTTCTGCAAGCTGTGCGTGCGGTCGGCCAACTGGTCAGAAAAGGGGGGGACATACTGCGATTTGGAATCGATGGTGCCGTAACGCTGAATAGGCCCCGACAGAATTTGCGGGAAGAATGAGGTGTATGTTGCGAAATCGAGAAATGAGCGGGCGGGCGGCGAATCGCCCCGGTACACATCGATGCAGTAGCTGAGCATCTTGAAGGTGTAGAATGATACGCCCGTCGGCAGAGCGATTTTTAGTATCGGCAAAGCGCCGGCGTCAAAGACCTGCAGGATATAATTGAGGTTATTCCGGGCAAATATAAGATACTTAAAGAAGCCGAGTAGGCCGAGATTTGCCGCCGCCGCGATTACCATTACAAGCAGTCTGACTTTTTTGTTGGGCGAGCGGCCCATAATTTTTGACAATACAAAGGTAACTGCCGTGGCGGCAAAGAGGATGGCTGCAAACCATGGGTTCAGCCAGGCGTAGAAGATGCAGCCGGCAAAAAGCAAAAACACATTGCGAGGCAGGTTCGGTCTTGACGGCAGGAGGTAATAAATCAGCAAGAGGCCCGGCAGGAAATAGAATACGAATATATGCGAGGTGAAGGCCATCGGTTACTTTATCCGACATTTCCCATATTAACCCGAATATTTCACAGCCACAGAGGTTCCTTCGACTACGCTCAGGGCAGGCACAGAGAACACAGAGATATAAGTGTAGTATATTAAAGAATATGTGTCACCAGCCATATTCTGGTGTTTTTGTATCTGATTACAGTGTGTAATTTTGGGCTTTGTGCGTAATCCCTTAAATGACAGGGGCTTAACCTGCATTTTGGAGAAACGTATGAAATATACGGGTTAAACGCTTGGCTATGCAACCAAGCCTTTCGATTCCATAATAATATCAAAATTCCCCTCGAATTAGAATAATCCCGGATTTCTTATTTTATATTTTAAGGGCTCTGTCCTGAGCCCTTCGACTGCGCTCAGGGTAAACTTCGTCGAAGAGCTGACCCTCTATTTCCCCAGTAGCTGTCCCCAGATTTCCAGGTGGAGCGCAGCGGAACCGGCGTAGTGTTCGATGCGATTGTTGGCCTATTTCAATTTCTTTCTTGCAGGTCGCACTTCATAAAGGGCGTGGTCTTCCTTGACAAGGCATGCGTGCTCGGTGGATGCCCTTTCAAATTTCAACTCTGTGTTTGCGAAGAGGTCGGTGTTCTCGGCCTTCAAGTATCGTGCGGCCATTCGGCAGTATTCGGGATCTATCTCAACCCCGATGCTGTTGCGGCCCGTTCGGAGGGCCGCAACCATCGTTGTGCCAGACCCGCAGAATGGATCGAGGACGGTGTCCCCCGTGAAAGAGAACATCCGTACCAGGCGTGTCGCCAATTCCAATGGGAATGGAGCCGGATGGTGCTTGGTGGAGGCTCCCGTAATGTTCCATATCTGTTGAAACCAGCGGTCAAACTCCTCTTTGGAGATTCTGCTTGTATCGCGTTGCTCGCCACTTGGCTGCCGGTAACCTCCCGGTTTTCTCTGCATCAGAATGAACTCCATGTCATTCTTGATGATGGCATTCGGTTCATAGGGTTTGCCAAGGAACTTCGAGCCGTTTGAGACTTCGTATGAGGCGTTTGCTATCTTGTGCCAAACGATGGGGTTCAGATTGTCAAAACCGATGCGCCGACAGATAACACAGATGTCCGCATGAAGGGGAAATACGAGATGGCGGCCGAAGTTGCGTCGCGCCACGCAAACATCACCGACAACGCAGACAAGGCGGCCGCCGGGAACGAGAAGACGGAACACATGCCGCCAGACCTTCTCTAGTTCACCCAGGAATGTTTCGTAATCCTGAACATGTCCGAGCTGATCGGGATTCTCGTTGTAACGCTTGAGATTCCAGTACGGGGGCGAAGTGACGACGAGATGGACGGACTCATCATCCACGCACGACAAATCCCGTGCGTCTCCGTTGATCAATCTGTGAACTGTTGGTTTCATGTTGTCAAATAAAAGTTGACAGATGGGCGACGAGAACTTTGGCAAAGCGTTCAACCGACAGATCATCTGCGGGCGTCTTAAACTCGCCTTTGATGCCGTCTGTAACGGATGAGGTTATAAAGGCCGAGGTGGTGTAATGGCGCTCAAGGACGAGTTTTCGACAGAACAGTTCATAACGGCGCATGTATGATGCGCCGACAAACTCGGGGAAAACCTTGAAGTGGGGTTCTTGGACGCTTACGGCGCGGTTCGATGCCTCGCAGTCCTCCAGCATGAAGAAGTAACCGAGGAACGGTTGGGGGCTTTCGAGGTATGCGTGCTGCCTGAAAGCGGTCCAGAGGTCGAGAGCGCTTCCCATCGCCTCTTCTGTCCGATTGTTGAAGTTGTTGCCGAAAGAGGGGCCGACTTGCGATTTGGCCTCAATGGCGGCAATCAGGGTTTGATTGCGGACGATGAGGAGGTCCCATTCCTTGGTGGGACGGAAGAAGCCGGGCAGTTCCACGGCCTTCTTTCGGAAAATGCACTGCTCGGGAATACCGGCATGGGTGATCAATTTGGTAAAGAGGTCGATGAACCCATCCATCTGCGCGCCACCGGTGACGGCACTGCGCAATCCCTGATCCGCCTTTCCGCTGTCTTCTTGCCTCCGTCGCTGCGCCGACCGCGTCTGCCAGTAGTGGGCCACCACCTTGGCGGTGTGCTTGGCGATGTCCTTCATGATGTCATCTATATTCATGCGGCAACCCTATCAGGTTCATCCTTCATTATCCAGTGGCCAACATTGTTTATATTGACCCGCATAACATCCCAAATACCATTGGGTTCTCCCTTTTTTAATGGCCAAAACTCCATCAAATCCGTTCTGTATGCCTTATATTATCAAATCAGTATCAGATGCGTCACCTTAATCCGCCGAAGGTGGATAAATCCGCCAGACAATCGGCGGACAAGTCCGCCAGACGAACCCGCCACACGAATGGCGGGTAAACTCCAGCGGGCAAGCGGCGGATAAATCCGCCAGACAATCGGCGGACAAGTCCGCCAGCGGCGGATAAATATGGGAAATCCGGGTTTATAACCTTATTGGTCCATAGGGCCCAGTATATAGGGTCTTTGCTTTCCTGAAAGTATTTGTTTATGATTCCGCCCATATAGTAGTCGTCTATGGGAATCTCCAAAGCCATACGGTGGATGTCACCGGCCCTGAATTTTTTCAGGTTTCCGCCTATTTCCTGCACCCTCGCATCGGCGACCTTGTCTCGCGGCTTGGCGGGATTGTAATGGCCTACGTAGATAATGTCCTTGTCCACGTTTCCGCGGTGGACCTGCAGGACCTTGTATTTCATAACGTGGGCATAATCATACAATGGGTCGTTTAGCAGGCGGCCGCGAATCTCAACCAATTGTGCCGTGACCTCGATACTGCCCAGCGTGGTAACTTTGCCGTCTTCACCCGTATCGGTTTTCCTGGAGCACGATGTAAATAGAGCGGTGGTCAGAAGCAGCAAGAGCGGGATGGTTGTCAGCCGGTTTGCGCAAGCGGTTTCGGGGATGTCGGTCATTTTTCTGCTCCAACTTCGACATACGTCCAGTATGGTTCCCAGCCATCGACAAGCTGCAGCACAGGGCCGTCTTTGGTGATTGGGTGCACTCTTCTGAGGTCTCTGCTTTCGCCGCCGATTGTGGGGGCGTCTTGAAGGCGCATAATACATATCGGGGCACCTGAACGCTCGGAGCCGCCCCCATCTTCGCTGCACTTAGTGAACAATACATATTTTCCATCGGGCGAGAGCGCTCCGCCGTAGATGTGGCAGCCGTCCTCTCCGTAAAGGAGTCTTGGGTGTTTTCCTTCGCCGTCGCCGGCCCACAACTGGGTGAAGCCGTAGCCGTTACCGCCCGGCTGGCCTGGCGGGCGGGACGCATAGATTATATTCCTGGAATCGGGGAACCAGTCGGGCGTGCAGCTCTGGAATTTGTGTATGATGTTCGTATCGCCGGTGGCGACGTCCATCCGCACTATGGTCCACATAACGGCGGTGTTTGCCACTCCGCAGAACCACTTCCCATCTGGCGACCAGAAGAACTGTTGATAGATGCCTTTGCGAGGCAGCCTGCGTATTACCTGTTTTGTGGTCAGGTCCACTATCTCGATGGCCCTTTTGGTCAGGCAGGCTATTTGTTTGCCGTCCGGCGACCAGGAAGCCCACGGATACTCGCGGTCGCCCCCGATGACCACCGGATTTGAGGCGTTGGCGTCAGCGATTATCAGCTGCCCCTGGAAGCCCCACAGGTCGTGGTTGATTACGGTGTCTCTTGGGAAGCGGCGGTAAAGCAGTTTGGCGCTGTCCGGCGAGAACCTGGGGCCGGCCTCCTCAAAGTTTGGCGTATTGGTGATGTTGCGGCGGTGCGAGCCATCCGGCCTTGATAGAAACAGGTCCCACGTGCCGTTTTCGCTGCTGCGGGCGGCATACACGATCCAGCCTTTGCCGGCCACTTCTTTTGCCAACTGTGCCTCGCGTTCATTGGAAGCGTTCTGGCGGGCCTGGACGAGGGGTGAAAGAAGAACGCTTATCAAAACGAAGGCAATCTGTATTTTTTTGTCTGTCATTGTTCGATACTCCTAATCTGTTTTATAATCCTCTTCAACAATAATTTCAATCCGCCACAAAGTCATTGGCGGGTCGGCTTTGGACGAATCGTATTACTTTTCGGGATGCAGGCCCGGAGAATAACGCAATAAACTATATTTGGTCATTGTGGGCGGGACACGTTTCCAAATTGACTTCAAAGCATTTACAAAAACCCAGGGCCTTAACTAATGAATGTCTTGTCCAAAGGTCACGTGCGCCGAAAATTTCAGTTGCCCCCGAATGTTTCTGTCGGGGGCTGACCCCCTCTGTAGAGATGAAGGACACAGAACAAATCATTAGCGATGATAACTCATTTAAGAAGGGCAAGTTACGAAGCGGGCGAGCGGATTCGAACCGCCGACGTCCAGCTTGGGAAGCTGACATTCTGCCACTGAATTACGCCCGCAAAATACTTCTATTATTTTATTCTACCGTGGTCTCTGTAATAATGTCAAACCTATTTGTATGGCGGCGTCGAATACGCATAGGTGGACGTGCTGTGGCTATTTGTCCCATTAGTCCGGACATATCTATTATGGCATAACCCTTTTGTGGAGTCGGGCTTAAGCGCAGAGGGCGGGACG
>Ga0315291_10001495_pt1 | contig 31259 bp, 34 predicted proteins | sample YL17G12_20_MG_FD_203070 | JGI IMG/M metagenome (GOLD analysis project Ga0315291, IMG submission 203070) | Sediment microbial communities from Yellowstone Lake, YNP, Wyoming, USA - YL17G12_20 | ecosystem: Environmental > Aquatic > Freshwater > Lake > Sediment | place: USA: Wyoming | collected...
GCGGGTTGCTAAAGCGTCGGTCCTGACCTCGAAAACCTTGACGCACTTTCCTTTCTGGTTGTCCCAGCCTTCCAGCGACTCGTCGCTTGTCTCCCGCTTGATTTGCACCACCAGCCGGCCGTCCTTGTGGGCCTTGAGCGTCACCTTGCGCCCCTCGGGGATGCCATTTAGCTTGAGTTCTTGGCCCAGGCTTCGGGCGGTCTTGATAGCGTTTTCGGCCGAGGCGAAGACGTAGCCACCCTTTTCCCGCTCCACGCCGCCGAAGAACGTGCAAGCGGTGGCCAAATCGGGAGGGAGGTTGAAGTAACACGTGGTCCAGCTTTGGCCGTTTTGGCCGTTTTGGGTCCAGGTCTCCGCTTCCTTGATCCCCGGCGTAAAACGATAGACTTGCCAGGCTCCCTCCGGCAATGGAAAGAGAAAGCAGTTGGGCGTGCCAGGATCACGGCCCTCGGAGATCGTCTTGAAGATGCCGACTAGGCCGAGTTCCTTGCCTTCTTGGCTAGTGAAAAGTCTCTGTAGGGCGCAGGTATGGCTTTGTAGCAGATGGTGGTCGGCAACCCAGAGCGTTGTGAACCCGGAGCGCATCAAGGCTTCGATTTGCGTTTTGTGGCTCTCGTCAAGGGGGGTAACCTTGCGGCTTGACGCTAGGGTCTCGAAGGGGTCTTGATCCTCTTCAGTGATCTGATTGACGCGAATCTTCGACCGGCGGCCTCGGACCACTTCAATATGATCCCGCCAGTTGGCCGGGAGGTCGGCAACTGAGAGCTGTTTTTCGGCCGACTTGATAATTTCCAGCCCGTGGTTCTCGGCTGTCAACTTCCGGTGCCAGACCCACATGACGTGCCCGCAGGCGTCAATTGGGCTGGCAAAGTCGAAGCCTACCTCAGCGGACATCATCCCCAGGATGCAGCGAGCTAGGGCAGCGTGCTCGGTGTGGTTCTGAGTTGGAACGCCTTCGGCATCGAAGTGAACATAGAGATGTATGCCTTTGCCGCCGGTGCTGCGACGGACTTCGACATAGGGCAGGGCGCAGGCTGCCTCCTTGACCTTTTCCAGCTCTTCGGCCGTCACGCCAATCCCCGTGGCGTGGCCGGCGATGACATCAAAGTCATAGCCGAACCACAGCGAGCGACGATCGCTCCATCGCCACCCCGTCATGCCGATGCCATCGGTATGAAGGTCCAGTGGGAAAGGCAAGTTGTAGTCATTGAAGGTCGGGTTGGTGGCAGCATTCTTCGGGATGCGGATGTTGAACCATTCGTCGATGCCGTCCGACCAGGTGGACCGCTTCCCGGCGACTGGCTCGCCGTTGCCGGCGGCCACGTTCACCTGGGTTTCCATGTCGATGGACCACCGATCGATGAGATCGGCATTGGTCGGCGTCTTGCGGGCGTGGAGGAAGTTGCAGAGAGCTTCAGAGACTTGGGGCATTGATGTGACCTCATAGTTGCAGGGCCTCAATCCAGTTTTGCCAGGCGGCACGGCGGTTTGAGGCGGACCCGCCGCGTCGTCGCCGCGTCAGCGGCCATTGCTTCGAGTTGTAGTGTTTCGACTTGCCCGTCGCTGGTACGCTCATGCCGTTCGGCTGCCGAGGCGACGGCCTCTTCTTCAGTGTGTGGTGGCTCTGGCGGCGAGTAGGCCATTCCTGAGCGGACGCCTGAGTGCCACGTCGTCACCAGTGGTGGAAGAGGATTTTGCCGGTCGGGAGTACCGCCACTACCCACTCCCGCGCCGCCGCTCCCTATAAGGGAGCGGCGGGTGGGGTGGTGCTTTCCCTCATTCCTTCTTCTCAGACATTCAGAAAAGCGCACTCTGTCATCGCCTCGGGTTCGGCATGGCCGCGTCGAGCGGCACCTTCTCGCCACTTGTTGCTTGGATACTATTGGCGGCGGCGGCATGGGTTACGTGCGTATAAACGCTCTGTCGGTAACCCCGGCCTCAATAAGGTCCACTTTCTCACCGCATTGGTTGGTTGTTGGCATCCTCAGTACATTGAAATCCACCCCGATTTCCGGAGTTCACTTTCGGTGAGTGTCCACTTGATTCACACAGGCTACATAAATAAGGATCGATGGCGGCGCTGAATTTTGGAGCGCTTTCCGGACAATTTGCAGGAATTCGGCGATTCTCCCATCCGGCTGCCGGTACAATCGGACCCAGAGCGTGTAAACGCATTACCCAGAGGACTGTTGGCAGGTTGTGTCACATCCAGGGAACCAGCCTTATTCTCGTTGGCGCGTTCTCGGTGGTGCATTTGCTCCCCTTACACAGGATCGTCAACGGCGCGAGTTTTTGGAGTGCTTTCGCCAAGAAACCTTTGACAACTATCCCGCCTGTGCGAGTGTGTAAACGGTCAATGCCTGCTGCTCCGTGACCATCCGTCGTCCAAGGTCTCCGAATCGCTCCGACCTGCTGGATAGAGGTTTCTAGTTCGCCAACGTGGCGCAGCACGGTGTCGGGCCGGCCGGGCACGGTCTACAAGATGCCCGCAGGTCGGTAGCCGGCGGTACCCAAATGCGCCCGGCACGGCAGCCTGTCGCTTCCTGGCCGTGACGAGAACCTGGGAGAAGCGGTGGTCCCGGCGTCAGTGTGGTGCCGGGGCTCGCTGCCGGTCGCTTCGATTCCACATCGTAGCGTACTGCACCCAGCAGATCGTCGCCGCGTCAAACGGCCTGGTGGGGCGCACACGAGCGTCCGTGTAACCCGCAGCTCGTGGGACTGCCTAGGTCATTGGCCGGGCCGCCAGAACGTGCGGAGGCCACCATCGTGGGGGCGTTGACCGTGAGCCCCGCTACGCGGCTGCACAACGATACGAGCCGACTGGCACATCGACTCCCTCCGCGGTCCTAGCCTGGCCAGACCCGCCCCTGCCTGGCCTCGCCCGAGCATCTGCCCGCGACCTGAACTGCGATCCGCTGGCCGGTCAACTGCCTGCGGGTAGGGTACGCTTATTTGCCGAGTAGCGCTTTCTGACAAAAGTGACACTGGAGTTGCACCCATGAAGAAGAAGTTCAAGAAGAAGTACCCCCCTGAACCACTCACTCGTGATGAAGTCCGTCGGCTACTGGACGCCTGCGGATCGGACTCGTCAATCGCTTTGAGGAACCGCGCCTTAATCGCCACCCTCTGGCGGGCCGGGCTGCGCATCTCGGAAGCCCTTGCCGTCGAACCGCGCGACCTTGAGGATGGCGTCCTGCGTGTTCGCCGTGGCAAAGGCTCCAAGTGCCGCGTGGTCGCCTTGGACCCCGAGGCGGTCGTCGTGCTGCAAGCGTGGCTGGAAAGCAAAGCCCGACTGGGAATCGGCGGGCCAATCTTCTCGACACTCAGAGGCGAGCCGATGCTCTCCAGCTACGTCCGCAATCTCCTGCCTCGGCTCGCTCGGAAGGCTGGTATCGCCAAGAGGTGTCATGCGCACGGTCTGCGCCATTCCTTCGCCGCCAGCCTTGCCGACGAGCGTGTGGACGTGCGCGTGATTCAGCGCGCTCTCGGCCATTCGAGTCTGCAAGTCACGCAGAACTATATCGACCACTTGCGCCCCCAGGCCGTTATTGACGCATTGAAGGCTCGGACCTGGTGAGAGTCGTCAACTCAACGGCTTCCAGGCAAGGTTGTCCGTAGCCGTTGGTGCGGCTCGCCACGCGACACCTTCTGGCTTCAGTATTCCTATAACACTGCCACAGCCTTGCCCAAGCCGAGGGCAACGAGATCGTCGGCGTCCTGGCGACGCGACTGTAACCCACAGGTGGGCGAACACAGGTGGCTTGAGGCAACCTGCTCGATGCCGGAAGCACGTTGGCGAATACCTCTGTCTCGCAGTCAGTTCCAGAGTGGCCGCGATGGCACCAGCGACGAGAAGCTCTAGCCTGGCCGCCTCGCAGGTGGGCATCGATGCCCGATTCTTTGTAACGGCCTGGAACGAAGTCTTCGTCAACCCGACGATCAGTAGGTACCTGGGCTCCGCTAAGCTGATTCGAGAAGGTTGCCTGAGTCTACCAGGCCAAATTGGCGTATGCTGCCGCTATCCATGCGTGTGGCTGAGTGATGGCCGCGAATACAAAGGTGAACAAGCAATTATAATTCAACACGAGATCGACCATCTGAACGGCGTACTTATCACCGGCCATCCGCAGAGAATCCCATGACTACATTCTTCTGCCCGCATTGCGAGCAACATCATACACATACACAGCCAATCCAGAAGCGAAGAGGCCCGCACCTCGGCCTCTACTGTCCGGTTTGCGGAGGATGGATCAAGTGGGTCAAGAGACATGGAAGCGAAGCACAAACAGCCGCGGCGACCACAGAACCGGGACCAGAATCCACTTTAGCATCCGATGAACCCAGTGAATCCGTTGACTGTCCCTTTGAGACCAAGCACGAAAACGTCCCCTGTGAAACCTGCGGCAAGCCGACGCGCTACACCGGCACGAAGCGCTGCGACAACTGCTGGGAAGTCGAACGGCGGCTGGAAGGCTTTATGGTGACGCCACGAGCCCTGGCTTTCGTGCGCAAGTTCATCCCGGCCCTGGACGATTGGGTGGATGGGAACCCTGACGCCTGGGACTACGAAACAATCCTGCGCGACAACAACGTGACCGTCGAGTGGGACGATTACGATAAACCGACCAGCGACGGTGTGACATTCGAGCCGGCCCCGCCCGACCTTTGCGGCTGGGGTTTCTATTGGGTGCATGGGGCCATTCATATCGGTCAGACCAGCGAACAAATCGCCCGCAAGGCGGCAGCCCTGTTCGTCTCCCTCTGGCTGCGAGGTGTATCGGCCTCGTTCTGCGACAAGCTAATGGACGGCTACATCTGCTTCCTGGAGCGCCAAGAGAACAAGTCGTTGACGTTCGTGGCACGGTTTGACCAAGATAACTCGCTTCTCTGCTGCCTGAATCGAGAAGGTCTACATAGACCGATGCCTCTTATCCTCACCACCGAACACGAAATCGTCGCTCGGTCGCAGCCATCAGGCATCCCGGCGACACCCTTACCATCAACCTGGTCGCCGTCTTGGAGAGCCGCCAGACTGCCCTTCCCATTGCAGCCGGAGAGCGGCGCGTTTTTTTCAGTGGCCTACAGCCTCGGAGGGGAGGGGGGATCAAATATCGCGGCTGCTCAACCTCGTGATTTGTGAGATCGGCCGGCCCAAATTTTTGGTGTGGGAATTTGTGAGCGGGATTGCCGCGTCAATCTGGCATCAACGATGCCGGTGGATTGGAGGCAGCACCCTGGTCGCCTGAGCCTTGTTGGTTTGCCACTGGCCGAAATCTATTCGATGAGTGGTACGATGCCGTGAAATGGGTGTGCGTGGGCGGGCTCTCAAAAAATCGTACTCGGCCAACATGGCCGGCGGCATCCTCGGGCTGAAGATCGGGTCATCCTCCGCTACGGCGATGCCGAGCCCGCACGGCCGGACTGGTCGAGCCGAAGGTGCTGTGCGCCGGCTGCCCGGCCGCACCGTGCCCGCCAGCAACTCTCCGATGCGGCGCTCTGCCCGCAGGCGGATTTCGGCACACTGCCGTTCCATTGCGGCCGCCTCTCCTGGCTATCTTGTGTAGATTCTCAGTGCTTCGGCTTTGTCCCGGATTTCCTTTGCTTCATCCAGTTTGACGGCCTTGGCGAGGGCAGCGCGGGCGCGATTGAAGTAGGTCAGGTCCATGCAACTTGTATCGGCGAAGAGAACCGCCAACCATTCGCCGCCCCGACTTGGGACGTTCGGCCGTTCGGATACGGGACCAGTAGCCCTGGCGGGGCGGCGGTTCTGGGGATGAGCGGCCGCGCCGCTCACCTGCGGCGGCCTGTGGCGTCGGCCACGTGCGCGAACCACCTGCCCGAGCCATCGGTGCCAGGGCCGGGGATCAGTTCACGACGCGCCGGTCGAAAGGTATCTAAGCGGCATGGTATCCGAAGCGCGGGCAGACTCGACCGATCCGCTCGTCGATGCGGTGCATCGCTTGATCGGCAGGATCGGGCTGGTAATGAGCCCCGGGGCAAGGTGATGGTCGTAGGTGCAAAGCCTGGTACAAATCCGGGCCACGTCACCGTCACGGTGCCACCGGGATACCTCCAGGACATCGTGAAGCCATATTGGGGCGAGCGAGTGGAGGTCGTCGCCCACCGCACACATGGCCACTTGGAGTCACTGGACATCAACCCGACCGAAGCGGGCCAGTGACCCGTTGCAGGTTGCAGTTCGCATCCTGGTAGCCGCCGTCAACTGGGGCTTCTCATAGAACTGGGCCGCTCCTAGAACCCCTGCTAAGGGGCACGAGAGAGCCGTGGCTGCCGACGCCCCAGATTTGGAGGCACGATTCAAGCACTGCTTTTCTCGTTCAAAGGTCCATTAGACCCAGGTTCGCCGTTTCTCTCTCGTAGCTTGCGCCAACCGCCCCAAAACCCGCAAAGGACGTATCTTCCGGTTCGCAGCAATGCAGGACCACGACCTCGATTCTCTGTGGAAGGCGTTACAGGAGCAACATGGCGTGAAGGCGACTAACCAGACCGCTCGCGTTTATCTCCGGCCGCCGAACCGGAGGCCAGCGGGCAGTCACGACTTCGGACAGCAGCCGCCGAATTTCCTAATCCTGGCGGCACGGGTACTGTCGGCCCGGAGTTCCGGCACTTCGCCAAAGCACGTGGCGAGGCACTCCAGTAGCTTTCGATGGAATGGTGTCTTGGTTGCAGCGAGGGAGTAGTGGCTCCAAAGGCCGGATTTGCGGACCAGAACCAACCCAGCCTTCCGCAAGTAGGCCAAGTGCCGGGAGACCCGAGGCTGGGGGGCGCGAAGGGATTCCACGATATCCCCGACACAGAGTTCCCCGCCCCGCAAGACATTGAGAATCCGCAGCCGAGTCCGGTCGGAAAACGCCCGGAACATCAGGTCGATGCTGTCCAACGCCTCGATCTGTCTAGTCGTCGCCATATCAGGAACTATGGGCTCGTATTCGCGCAACACCTCGCAAAGGGTTGATCCCCGCGTGCAGCATCCATCACTATGAACTGCCGAAAGGGGACCGTCAAGTACAGACGTGAGGCAGCCGATGACCTGCTGACTGGTTTCCGGGTCTAGGTTGCCTGTGGGCTCGTCGGTCACAATCACGGCCGTATCGTTGGCAAGCCCTCGGGCCAGGGCGACCAGCGACTACTGACCAACGCTCAGTTTCCACGGCCTGTGGTCCGCCTGCTACCACCGACACGTAGTCCACGAAAGGCTCTCGGCTGCCGGTCAATCGCCCCCCCCCGAAGGGTTTGGCCGTGGATGAGTTCGGGGCCGTGTCCCATGCGCCTGGACTGCGAAGATTCTCCGTCACGCTAAGAGGAACAGAGTTCTTTCGCAAGGTTGATTGGTACGGCGAAAGCGATGCCCTGATAGCCGCCGCTTCTCGACGCAATGGCGGTTGTGATCCCCACGACCTCACCAGCGAGGTTCACCAGAGGACCACCGGAACTGCCCGGATTGATCGCCGCATCGGTTTGTAGGAACCGTGCGCTTCCGGCCGAGTCCAGAGACCGGCCCTTAGCGCTGATGATGCCGGCGCTAACGGTCTGATCCAACTCGAACGGGCTGCCGATGGCTAGCACCCAATCGCCGACTTCCAACCTCTCCGAGTCACCCAGGCAGGCAGCCGGAAGGGGCGTCTCGGATTTCACCCGCAGCACGGCCAAATCCAAGCCGCTGTCGGTCCTCTCGATTCTCGCCGGGAATTGTCGTCCATCGGCCAGTCGAACGACTGGCTCGTCCGTTCCTTAAACGACGCGGCTGTTCGTCAGGACGATCCCCTTCGCGTCAATCACCACGCCGGAACCGAGCCCGGGCTCTGGTTCGCTCTGGGCATGTTGCCAGTCAAAGTCTTCTTCACCAGCAGAATCCTCGAAACTCGGCCCTGAGAAACGCGCGCCGTTATTGGCACCACCGGTCATCTGCCTGTTGTTGGCCGTCTCGATGACTACTGCTGCGGGTAAGGCTCGTTTCGCTGCTGTCCGAAAGGCTTGCGAAAGGTTTTCCGCCTTGCCAGCCTCTTTGTCTCCAACTATGCTCTCCCAGCCAGTGAAAGATAATGAGCCGGTCGCGTTGAGCACTGCAATGCCGGCCCATACGATCGCTGCTATTCCGACGGCCAGCAACGATGCCCACCGCAGCCAAGAAGGGTCTTGTCTAGGCACGTTTTCTCCGTCCAGGCTCATCATTCGTCTCCTGTTGCTTGCCGTGCGCAAGACGTGGTGTAGAGTTGTTCTGTTGGCCTGTGCGCACGAGGGCCAACCATTTCTTGGTAGGAGACCGCGGTTATGAGGAAGTTTCTTGCGCTGATGGTCGTATCGACGCTTACCGTCGGCGCGGCCGGCTGCCAGTGCTGCAACTGGTTCGGTCGTTCTTCCGCCGGCCCGGTGATGCCAGCCGCCACCTACGGCAGCCCCGCGCCACCGGCGGCCATGTACGTCGATCCAGTTGCGACGCCGGCAGTCGCATCGCCAGCCCCATGTGGCCCTGGCTGCACATCCTGTGGCAGCACGCTGCCGACGCTATCCGGTGCGCAAGGCTATGCGCCCGTACCGGGCAATTAGAAAAGGACGGCCGTGCCTTGCCGGAGTGACAACTCGACCAGCAAGGCACGGCAAAGGAGGCTAGCGTCCTTTCTCTATTCAACCGCGGGTGATGCCCAACGGACACAAAACGCCGTTCAGGATGGCGGGCAGCAACCACCGGAGTTCTTGATCTCTGCCGCCCGAGCCAGGTCAGCCCGAATCTGCGGCACTTCCGAGAAGCAGTTGGTCAAGCACGACAGCAGCTTCTTATGAAAGGCCGTCTGCGCCGGCGTGAGGGAGTAGTAGCACCAAAGCCCCGATTTGCGGACTGTCACAAGTCTGGCTTTGCGCAGGTAGGCTAGGTGCCGCGAGATTCGTGGCTGCGGCACTTGGAGGATTTCAACAGTGTCCCCAACGCAGAACTCTTTCTTGTGCAGGAGACAGAGAATCCGTAATCGAGTACGGTCGGAGAACGCCCGAAACATCAGGTCAACGCTATTGGATACGTCGGTCTGCTGCATGTTACCACCCTATCAAACATGAGCTGGCCCGTCACGCTGCGGCGTGACGGGCCTCTCGCCCGGGCTTCTCGGAGACGATGGCCCCGCGATCCAGCCTCAATATCCTTCTGGCGCGCTCCGCTGCCCGAGGGTCGTGCGTCACCATCACAACGGTTCGGCCCTCGGCATTGACCTCCGCCAGGAAGTCGATCACTTGCTGGCTCGTCTCCGGGTCCAGGTTGCCAGTTGGCTCATCGGCGAGGATTACGGTGGGGTCATTGGCGAGCATCCGAGCCAGGGCCACTCGTTGCTGCTGGCCGACACTCAGCTCGCATGGCTTGTGGTGCATCCGGTCGGACAGCCCCACCCGGGCCAAAAGCTCCTCTGCCCGGGTTTGCTGAGACGAATGGTCCTTCCCCACCAAGTACAGCGGAACCTGGACGTTCTCGATAGCCGAAAGATACGGCACAAGGTTGAACGTTTGAAATACGAAGCCGATCTTCTGCTTTCGCAAGAAAGCCCGGTCATCCGAGTTGAGATCATAAAGCGACTGGTCGTCCAAGAGGACCCGGCCACCGGAAGGCGATAACATTCCGCCGAGCATCAACAGCAGCGTGCTCTTGCCGCTACCGCTCGGGCCGACAACGGAAACAAAGTCTCCCTCGGGGATTTCAGCATTGGCCCCGTTCAACGCCGTGACCGTCTGCCCGCGATGGCGGTAAGTTTTGCTGACGTTTTCCATCTTCAACATGAATCAGACCTCCTGGAAAGTCGCGCAAGGGTCGAGCCGGGCCGCACGCCTGGCAGGGAAGTAACTGGCCACCAACGCCAGAGCCACGGAAATGCCGACCGCCAGCAGGGCCAACAGCGGCATGGGGAACACAATCACGCCGGCCAATTTCGGGCCGAGAATCACAGCCAGGATCGTGCCGAGCACGTAACCGCCGATGCCGCCAGCCACCCCGAGAATCAGGGCCTTGAGCAGGAATATCCTCAGCACCAGGCCGGAATTGGCCCCCAACGCCATCAGCGTGCCGATCTCTCGCCGCCGCTCGAACACGTTCGCGTACATATAGTTGGCGATGCTCGCCCCACCAACGAAGATAATAATCACCAGGAACATCAGCGACAGGTTCGACATCATGCGGTTGATCTTGATCTGCGCGTCGGCGATCTGCGTGATCGTCACCACTTTGGCATCGGGCAACAGGTGGTTGATCTTCTCCACCAAACCCTTGGAAATCTCCTGACAGCAGCCGATCACTTCAATGGCATTGATGACCGACCCCTTCTTCGACAAGTCCTGAACGACGTGCAAGTGGGCGAAGATACGCGAATCATCCACAGTGCCGGTCTGCGGCAGGACCGCGGTGACGCTGAACACCTTTCCCAACACATCCAATTTGTCGGCCTCCTTGACCCCGAGCTTGGTGGCCACGTCGGCACCCACTAGCACCTCGTTGTCTTCCAGGGTCTCGATGACCCGCTTGCGGGCCAGCGTCTTCTTGTCCTCCGACCCCATCATGCCCACCGAGGCCCCACAGCCGACGGGCCGCGAGAAGATGCCGGCCCCGCTCCAGGCGGCCTTGGCCTGGAACTCGCTCTTGGGCAGGATGCCGGTAAGCGTGAAGGTCTTGCCCTGCAACTCCACAGGCATCGACAGTTTCGGGGACAGGTTGTCGAGTCCTGCGAGGTCGGACATTGCCAGTTGCGTGACATATTCCTCGGGGATCGTGTCGCCCTGCATGTCGGCCGCGTAGTAGTCCTGCAACGTGGACGACTTGGGGAGTACCAGCACGTTGGCTCCCAAGGAGTCCATCTCCCTTGCCACGGCCTTCTCGGAGTAGTAGGAAATGTTCTTGATCGACACGATCACGGTGATTCCCAGCAGGATCGCCAGGAAGCTGGTGAGTAGTTGACTCTTGCGCTCGAAGATCTCGCGCAAGACGAGTGTGCGCAGTCTCATGGAACAAGCCTCCTATTTCTTGGGTCCGCAGCCACCAGGTCCGCAATTCCCGCCTGCACAGGGGTCCGACTGGGCCGCCTGAAGTTTAGCTATGAGTTGCTCCTTGCTGACCGTACCGTCAAACTTGCCAACGACGGAGCCCGGTGGGGCGAGAAACACCGTGGTCGGGCCTCCTGCCCGCGGATCAACTTGCAGGTCTTGGAGAAACGAGGCTTCGGCCGGGTCGGCTGGGTCAATGACGATGATTTCTGTCGCCGCAGCATAGCGACGGTCGGAGGCGAAGTCTGCCACTCCCTGTTGTAGCGATACCTGCCGGACATACGGCGAACGGCTTTGAATGCACAGGAGAACGAGTTTTCGTGATTGGAGAGCCTTCAGGCACCCCGCCGTAGCCCGGCTGACAAAGGCTTGTGACAACAACTGCTTCTCGTCGAACTTGAGCGGGAAACCCTTGGTGATGGCTCCATTGGGTGCGAGCGCCAACACGAGCGGCAGGGGAGCACGGTCAACGCCGAACTTGGCCACCACTGTCTTCTCGGCCGGGTCCGACACATTGATTGCCACCGACTCGGCCCTGTCAGCAACCTTGCTCATCGCCGATTGGAGCACGCCCCACATGGCGTCCGTCTGCTGGCTCTTCTCCCTCCAAAAGAAAACAAACAGGTACTTGTCTGCCGCGGCGGCGTGCTGGACGGCGGCCATGCCTCTGCCTGTGGTCTGGGGATCAGGCTGTTGCGCCCTATAGGGCGACTGCGCCAGGGCCGCGGAAACACCAACTACCACTGCCACCGCAGCGATTCCGAGAAAAATCAGCTTCCGTGCCACGAGCGATTCCTTTCGTAAAAATGAGCAACGAACGAAACCTGAACCATTAGCTGGGACGATGCTCCGTCCAACGGAGACTTCCATGTGTTTGCCAGCGGTGCTACTTTTGCGGACCGCAACCGCCGGGGCCACAACCGCCCGGACCGCAGCCGGCAGTGGCTTTGCTGAGTAGTTCGATGAGGGCGTCTTTGTTGGTAGCCCCGGCAAACTTGCCGATGGCCTGTCCGGGCGGGACAACTAAGACCGTGACGGCTTCCTTCGTGTCAGAGGGAACCTGGAGGTCGGTCAAGAAGCCCGCCTCTTTCTTGTCTGACGGGTCGAGGGTCACGATTTCGGTGGCGCTGGCGAATCGTACATCAGCCTTGAAGTCGCGGACACCTTGCAGCGCGCCATCGTTGGATGTCGTCTTGTCATTCTGGACGCAGACGAAGACGAGTTTGCCGTCCTGGAGCGGCCTCATCACTTTTTCCGTGCCCGGCGTGGCGAAGGCATCCAGAAGCTCTTTTTCCTCGAACTTGGTCGGAAAACCGCCCGTGATGGCCCCGTTGGGGGCCAGTGCCAAGACCAGAGGCATCGGAGCACGGCTCAGGTCGAATTTGGCTACAATGGTTCTCTCCGAGGTATCTGTGATGCTCACCGCGACCCCCTGAGCGCGATCGGCCACCTTATCCATTGCCTTGTCAAAGACTTTGCGCATGGCAAGCGTCTGATCGTCGTCGGCTTTCGAGAAAAAGATGAAAAGGTATTTTCCGGCTTCGGACGCCTGCTTGATCGCGGCCATCCCCTTGCCCGATCCCTGCGACGGATTGCTCGCCGACGCTTTCGGCTGGTCCTTTGCTTCACGGGCTTGAGCGCCCTCCGTCTGAGCCGCGCTGCTTCCGCAGCCTGTCAGGGCAAGAGCCATGAGGCCGCAGGCAGCGACCACCAATCCAAGGGTGACGAGACTCGAACACTTCATGGGACAGTCCTCCTGTCAATCAGCCTGGGAAGGCCCGGGCTCTGCGTAGCACCCGGAGCCGGGGGTTCAGTGGTGGCGACATCACAACCGCGTCTTCCCGATAACCACCGTATTCGACAGGGCGAATTATAGTGGATATTCGGGTGCGCGTATATAGCCACTTGAGTCATTTCTTTCGAGGATGGGGGCGAATCCACCCGCTAGAGGGCAAGATGTGCCAACGCAGCCGTGGCCCACTAGGGCAAGGGCCGGCGAGGCTGGGGCACCGGTGCAAACGCAGGCTTTGCATAAAGCCTCCCGCGAGTGGCTTTCAGGTTTTCTGTGGTGTCCCTTCTTTGGTGGTAGACGGTTTGGCAGGTTGTTCTGTCTCTTCGCGTTTCGGACGATCTATGACAAAGCCTCCCCTGCTACCACGCTCGTTGTAAGTATTGTTCTTGACGCCGCAGCCGTATTCATCTCTACCGCCGTAATCGACAACGAAGCTGAAGTTGCCGCCGCAAGCGGACTGAGGGTGATAGGAGATGCTGGGCGAGGCGTAACCCTGCCCCTGCCCCAAGTACACGTCATTTCCCTCGTAGTCGCAGAGGATGCCCAGCCCCGCCTGCGCACCGCAGCCTTGGGTATGCTGGCGGGCGGCCTCGTAGCGGTCGTTTCCAGCGAAGTCGCAGAGGACACCGACGGACATGTCCCAGGCAAACCCCAAGCCCATGATGGTGCCGCCGTAGGTATCATCGCCCGCGTCGTCGAAGCAGAACCCGAGGGAATAGTGACAGCCCCATCCACACGCATATCGTTGGAAGACCGGCTCCTTCCGTTCCCCTCCGTCAAACTCGTTTTGAGTCCCACCGAGGCGTCGGTCGTTTCCGCCAAAGTCACGGGCCAACCCCACGCCGAACCAGTAGCCACCGCCGTGCGCCATGTAATCGTACTCATACAGGTCGTCACCGCCGCCGTCCAGGAGCACGCCAATGCCGCCGTTGGCCACTTGCCGCAGGCCAGCGCCCACGCCCTGTCCCCAACCCTCGTAACCCGGCGTCTCCGGCTTGAACGAGTTCGGGTACAGTCCACCGAGAGAGTAATGGTCTTTCCCGGCAAGATCGTCGAGCAAACCGAACCCCAACGGGCCGCCGAATCCTTGGCTCCACATGGCGGCGTGGTAACGGTCGTTTCCTTCACGATCTACGAGGAGTCCTATTCCGCCCACAGCCTGGCCTTGAACACGACGATAGCCAGCGTAAACGTCGTTGCCGGCGTAGTCTACAAGGACGCCCACGCCACCCAGAGCCGATCCTTGGGCCACGTCTCGCGCTCGATAGACATCATTGCCTTCCAAGTCTACCAACATCGACACGCCCAGGACCGCGCCCCCCTGCGCACCCGGTTTGGTGGAAATGTAGGAATCGTTGCCCGCCAGATCAATCACCACGAGCACTGGCCGTCCGGGCGAAATGGTTCCTTTTTGGTACTCGTCATCGCCACCTAAGTCAATGACCGTGCAGATGCTGGGCATCTTGTCCAATTCGTAGACGTTCTTGCCCTTGCCGCCGATGAGGATGTCGCCGGCTGGCGTAGAGATCCGGCTCACAACCGTCCCGGTAGCGCCTTGCACGGTGATGTTGCCGTCCTCGGGCAATTGGCGGAGTTGCTCCAACAATCGCACGTCGGTCAAGGGCATAAGAGCGCGGGCAGTAGAGTGAATGGAGGAGCGGTCCATTTTTTCCAGTAGGTCCAACAGATGGCGTCCGCTTGTGCGATCTGAGAGAGTCTGCCCCATGCCATCCTGGTCGGTCAGCACTGAGTAGAGTTCTCGCTGCAATTTGCCACGTTCGGCGGGAGCAAGAGGCGCAAGGGCGGCCAGATAAGCCGTCCGCGCCTCAGTCACGGCCTGCTTGACCGCATTCAAGGCGTCTTCCGGCGATGCTGCTTGGACGGGCGGCGGGGGTTGCGGTATCTTCAGGTCCAGCTTGTCGGCGGCCATGTCCAGGACTTGCCCCAGCCCCGAACGACTGGCCAAGACCGCCTGGTGCAACTCCCGTGTGAATCGTTCGGCCTCCGCTGTAGCCTTGAGCGGGTTGCGATACAACTTGTCGTACCAACCCAGTCGGCAGTTGCCCGCAAGCTCGGACCGACTGCGACGATCAGCCGTGCTATCGAGCGTGCTGGCCGCATACCTGGCGAACTGAGCGAACTTGGATTCGATCCCACGCTGCTTCAGCCCTTCCTTGATCTCGTCTTCCAAGAGGCCAACTATCTTTGGGGCGAGTGGGCAGCCAGTCGCCTGCGTGTCTTGAGCGATTGGGAGATTGTCTGTCGAATTGCCGCGATCAGCGCCAAGCAGCCTGCCCGAGCCAACTGGCCCACAGAGCGCAGACAAGAGGATTACCTCCGCACCCCACAATCTGAGGCGCAATCGCATCGAGTCCTTCATGGTTCACCTCATCGTTTGTTTCTATCTCTTGTTGCAGCAGTTGAGGCTCTAGCAACAGGCCACATGGTTCCTTACGCCGCCTATTGGCTGGGCATCCTGACGGCCGCACAGGGCAGTCTGTAGTCGTTGGGCTCCAACTGGGGCTTCAATCAACCACGGGATAATCGACACCCGTTCTGCAAGCTCCTCTGTCACCTCACGGATGTACGGCGATTCGTGCTGCTTGCGAGCCAAGAGGACCGGATCGTGGACGGTCAGCGGCCAGAGGCTTTGGTTGATGACCCAAGCCAACGGCCGGATGCCAGCTCGTAAAAGGTCTTGTTGCAGCCTGGCGGCCTCGTGGACCGGCGTGGCCTCGGGAAGCGTTACAATCAGCACGCGAGTGAACTGCGGATCGCGCAATCGTGGCAGTAGTTCGCGGACGGCCGTCGGCATCTCGTTTGCCTGCCGCGACAGTTCCCGGTGGTAGGCCAGCGCGGCATCGAGCAGGAGAATCGTGTGTCCAGTCGGGGCCGTGTCGAGCACTACGTACCCATCTTCTCCTGCATCCACGGCCTGGGCGAAGGCACGAAAGACCGCGATTTCCTCGGTACACGGCGACCGCAAGTCCTCCTTCAAGAGTGCCCGCCCTTGCGCATCGAGGTCGGCTCCAACCGTTGCCATGAGTTCGGCCCGATATGCCTCGGTTTCCAACTCGGGGTCGATGCGACTCACGGTCAAACCGGGCAGACCCCCGCCCACGGTGTTCTGCACATGGGCCGCCGGGTCCGTAGTCGTTAAGTGGACCCGATGGCCGCGTCGGGCCAGTTCGACGGCAACCGCCGCAGCTACGGTGGTCTTGCCCACGCCCCCCTTGCCCATCGCCAAGACAACTCCCCTGCCCGGCAGCGCGATTTCATCCACCAACTCCATTAAGGTGGCCGGCAAGGGTACGGCTGCGATGTTCTCCGACTTCAGCTCGTCCGAAACTGCCCAGCCATCTGCCTGAAAGAAGCCTCTCAAGGCTGATACACCCAGGAGACTATGGGAAGTCAACGCCAGCCCAGTGCGAGGAAACGCCACGAGGGGGGCGGGAAGAGCCGAGAGGGCATCTCGACAACGGCGCTCCATAGCGACGGCGACCGGATCATCGGCTGCCAACGCATGGAAGATGCCATTGAGAACCAAGTGTTGGTTACTCACCCCCAGTAACGCCAACTCTTGGCTGCATCTCGCCGCTTCGGCCAAGGCAGATGAATCGGGACGGCTGACAAGGACCAGCGTGGTCAGTGCCGCGTTGGAGAGGGCAGCAACAGTCGAATGATACAACTCGCGTTGCCCTTGCAGCCCGGCAAGCGGCCCCAAGCAAGAAGTGCCCGTGGTATTGGCCTCAATGAATCCAGTCCAGGCCGATGGAAGCGAGAGCAATCGCAAGGTGTGCCCCGTGGGAGCGGTATCGAAGACGACGTGATCGAAGTCAGCGGTAGTCTCAGAATCGCCTAAGAGCCGGGAGAACTCGTCGAAGGCAGCAATTTCCACCGTGCAAGAACCGGAAAGTTGCTCCTCCATGCTGGCCACCGCAGCCGCGGGTAACACGCCACGGTACGGGCCGACGACCCGCTCGCGGTACTCTCGGGCTGATTCCTCGGGATCAACGTTGAGCGCCAAGAGGCCCAAAGCCGCTGGCACCGGTGTGGGGCTGTTGCCCAACGTGACGCCGAGCACCTCGTCCAGATTGGATGCCGGGTCCGTGCTCACCAAGAGCACCCGTGCCCCGCGGTCAGCCAACGCGATGGCCGTGGCGCAGGCCAGTGTGGTCTTTCCCACGCCGCCCTTGCCCGTGAAGAACAGGTTTCGCGTCGCTCTCTCAAGATTCTCCATCTCGGCATTCCTCTTCGCCTTCCTCGCCTGCGAGCGATGTTATCGCCCGGGTGGCTGAGCATCGCCAGAATCTCAGAGCCGAGTGCGCATCGAGACTGGCGCTCGGCTCATCCGCAGCAACCGTCCTTTTCGCAACACCCTCCTCCGCGGCTGGATAGAGAGGAACGATTGCTGCGGGTCGTCAGGTGGACCAGAGACGACACACGACCGCTTGCGGCCGGCTTCTGGACTGCAAGCCCTGCGAACGCTGCAATTTCGTCGCGCGAGGGATAGACGCCCCGGCTCACAACCTGGCCATCGACGAGTATCAGGGGCAGGCAATTGGGGCCGCCATCGGCGAGCACCCGCTGCACCATGGAGTTCTCGGCAAATGCAGCAGGCTCCTGGGCGAGGTTCGATCGCTCGACCACGACGCCCTGACTCCTCAGCCATTCCAGGTCTGCGCCAAACCGCGGCAGCGCCGGATTGATGTTGGGCCCGCACACACCACTTGCGCAGCACATCGGAGGGTCGAATACTTGAAGAACAGCCATCGCCATCGCTCCCTGACCACAAAGGGGATGAACGAAGCACATCGCCGAGAGCCGCCGGCGCGGTCTTTCACTGTCGTTGCGATTCCGTCGAGTCCGCCAGTGTATGCGGCTAAGCAGATATTAGCATACATTCGGCTGTACGCATATAGTGACTTGAGTCGTTCAATGGGCCGTGCCAGACCAGGGAATGGTCCGGGACCACCCAGTGCTCTCCTGCACCGCTGTAAACGGCCTTGACCACGCCGAGTAAATCAGTATAATCAGAATAGACTGAAACGGCTGATTCCGCTATTCTGGGGAGGCCATCGTGGAAAAGGCAAAGGGCAAGAAATGCTGCGCGATGCCGAGCGATCTCAAGTGTTCCTACCAAGTGGAGGCCATCATCACGATCGACCAGCGGGGGCAAATGGTGCTGCCCAAGGAGACTCGGGCCAAGGCCGGCATCCAGGCCGGTGACAAACTGGCCCTGGTCGGCTGGCGCAAAGGGGAGCGAGTATGTTGCCTCTCGCTGATTCGAGTGGAGGAGATGGCGGAGACAGTCGGGGAATTGATGAACGCGCTGATGGTGTCCGCGACGGAATCCGAGAGATGACGGCATCGGCTATCGGACTATCGCAGGCCCATTGAGTGCCAAGTGAAGTGTGAAGGAGAGCGAAATGGATCGCGAAATCGTGGATGTCGTGCGCGCCAAGTACGGATCGGTCGCCAAGAGCGATCTTTCGAGCCAGCACAAGGGCGTTCGAGCGGTGGCCGAAGCGTTCGGCTATTCGCCGGAGCAGTTGGCCTCCATACCGGCCGAGGCCAACATGGGACTCTCCTGCGGTAATCCCACGGCCTTTGCCGGCCTGAAGCCAGGGGAAGTGGTGGTTGACCTGGGCTGCGGCGGCGGGCTGGACGTATTTCTGGCCGCAGCGAAGGTTGGCCCCACGGGCAAGGCGATCGGAATCGACATGACGCTGGAAATGATCGAACGTGCCCATCAGAATGCGGCCAAGGGCACACACGGACAACCGATCACAAACGTCGAGTTCCACCTGGCGACCATCGACAAGCTGCCCTTACCTGATGCTTCCGTGGATTGCGTGATTAGCAACTGCGTCATCAACCTGGTTCCCGACAAGCGGTCCGTCTTCCGAGAGATCGCGCGGGTGCTCAAGCCGGGCGGCCGTCTGGCGGTGAGCGACATCGTGCTCAAGAAGCCGCTTCCCCCGGAATTGGCCGGCGATCTGGCCGCCTATGTCGGCTGCTTGGCAGGGGCCATTGGCGTAGACGATTACCGAAACGGCCTGCACGAGGCGGGCTTCAGCGAAATGGAGATCGTGGACACGGGAGCCGATCTGAACGCTTACGCCAAGGTGGAACCCCAGAGTGGCTGCTGTTGCTCCGGCCCCTCGTTGCCTATCGTGGAGCCTGCCGCGGCAGGGTGCTGCTCGCCGTCACCCGCCGCGCCGCAGGACGCCGCCTTCCATCAGAGGATGACCAATCTCGCCGTGCGCTACGACTTGAACGAGCACGCCGCGAGTGTCAAAATATATGCGGTCAGACACTGAAGGCCGTGGTCGGTTCCTCAAAGGAGTGGGAAGATGGTGAATAAGAGCACCGTGTTGCGAGAACTGCTGGCGTCGCCCGACACGCTGGTCATGCCTGACGCCTACGATCCGCTGAGCGCTCGGATCATCGAGAGTCTGGGTTTCAAGGCAGTGCAATGCTCCGGCTACAGCTTCGCGCTGGCGGCTTGCTGTCCTTCGGAGGCAGCTTTCGGGTTCGAGCGGAATCTGGCCCTGACCAAGAGCATCGTCGAAACGGTCCAGGTGCCTGTTATGGCGGACGGCGAGGACGGTTTTGGCGATCCACCCGTCGTTGCCGAGACCGTTCGCGCTTTCGTCCGCGCCGGCGTCGCGGGAATCAATATCGAAGATCAGGTTCTCGGGCAACCTGCTACTAAGCGAGTCGTTGATCGGAGCCTGATGGTCGAGAAGCTCAGGGCGGCGCGGGAGGCGGCTCGACAAGAGGGGCACCCTAACTTCATCATCAACGGACGAACGGATGCTTTGTCCGTGGCTGCCGACCGTAACGCGGGATTGAACGAATCCGTCGCGCGGGCCAACCTTTATCTCGACGCCGGTGCGGACCTGGCCTTTGTCACGGGTGCCACCACGGTAGAAGAGGTCAAAACGCTGGTACAGGGCGTCCACGGCCCCGTGAGCATCGCCGCCGGTCTGCCGAACAACATCAACACGATGTCCATCGCCGACCTGAAAGCATGTGGCGTTCGGCGGGTGAGCCTCCCTGTGGTCGCCATTTTTTCCGCGATTCAAGCCCTAACCCGGACGCTCGCCGCTTTGCGGGATTCGCAGGACTTCCCGCTGGTTCTACAGGAGAAGCTTCTCTGCTCACCGGAGGACGCGGCGAGACTGCTCGCGAAGTAATCTCGCTGCCGCGTTCGTCCATGTCGGCATGGCACGGATGACGCTGTGCTCAGACAAAGAGCAAGCTACATCAGGGCGGGAGGGGGTGGAACAGACTCAGCAATGAGCCGTTGTGCTGCTCCCGGGTCATCCAATTGGCGGGCAATGATTCAGGGCTGGACTGGCTTGCGGAATCGCAAGAACACCTGACGCTTCAGGTAATGGAACTGGGCGTCATGGGAAAGCCCGGCGTTGGTGCCGAGCTTCACCAGGTCCTTTCGCGACATACACGGTCGATCTGTATCGGACCCGTCCTCGCGGCATGGGCGCCACTCGATCACGAAAAGGAATCCGCCTGGTTTAAGGGTCCGCACAACATCTTGGACCAGTGGCAGCCTTTGGACCCGGGGGACTTCGTGGAGCACGTTACACAGGAGCGCAGCGTCGCACGACTCGGCAGGGAGCCCAGTGTTCGTGGGCTTCGACAGAACGGTCTTAATGTTGGCGACGTGCTCGCGTTGAATTTGCTGTCGGATTCTCTTGAGCGGTGCCTCGGAGACCTCCACGGCGAACACCGTGCCGTGCTGTCCAACCGCTTGGCCCAATCGAAGGGTGAAATACCCCTCGCCGCACCCAATGTCCGCCACGCTGGCACCAGGCTTGATGCCCAAATCCTGCATCACACGGTCGGGCTGCTGCCACTCGTCTCTATCCTCAGCCGCCAAGCTAGGCGACGCTGTAAGCGAGGCGCTGAGAGCCAGCACGGCCGTCCCCCAAGACAAACCATTCGGAAGCGTGCCCATTTCGCGTCCCTCCGTCACCAACTTCGATCAATCGTACTTGTTCAGAGTTGGCACACCGCCGGAGCTTTGGCCGTGCTCGGGGGCAATCGTCAGGAGGTTTAGGACTGCGTAACCAGCCATGGGATAGCCAAAAGGAAGCTCACCACGCACCACACGACCACGAATACAAGAGCGAACAGAATGGCACTGCCCAACGGCGTCGCAAGCCAATGCGTTGTCCGGTCAGTGGGTTTGCGTACCGCGTCAACGATTCGTCGTGTGATGAGCTGGCTCACTATGACCGCAACGACGACTGACGCCACCGACGCAAGGGACAAATAGTAACGCATCACTTGTTCCCTCCGGGACACTTCCTCGACGCTTCGCTACTCTGCCGTCACGGCGACACGAAAGCCCAGAGTCAGGTGGCGATTTTCGGGCAAGCTCGCGCTGCGGCTCGCGGACCGGCAGCCCCTGGCGCAGTTGAACCAGCCGCCGCCACGATACACACGTTCCTCGCCAGTTGCAGGTCCCCCTGGATCGTTCGTTGGCGACTGCGCATAGTATGCCACGTCGAACCAGTCCGCGCACCACTCCCAGACATTTCCGTGCATGTCGTACAAACCAAATGGGTTCGGCAAGAAGCTCCCAACAGGGGACGTATATGCAAATCCGTCGCTGGCTTTGATCTCGCCCTTCAGCTCGCGGAATTGCGCCTCGAACGCCGCGTCAGCCACGTTCCCTGCCTTCGCCGATCCTTCGGAGTCATTGCCGTGAGAGTAGCGTGTTGTAGTACCTGCTCGGCACGCATACTCCCACTCCGCCTCCGTCGGCAGACGGTAAGTTTTGCCCTCCTTGCGACTCAGCCATTTGCAGAACTCCATTGCATCATTCCAACTCACGTTCACAACCGGGTGGGCATCTGACTGGGCGAATCCCGTATTCCGCCACGAATACTTCTCGTTCATCTTGAACTCCTTCGTGTCGCGGTTCCAGCCAAAAGCGCCCTGGAAGCCGGTCCCCTTTTCCGCATCCGTCGCGTAGCCCGTCGCCTCCACGAACCATCGGAACTGTTCGACCGTCACCTCGTACTGCCCAAGATAGAATGGATTGGCGATCGTAACCTTGTGGACTGGCTTCTCGTCATCGAGGCCCATGTCGTCCCCCATGACGAAAGACCCCGCTGGAATCCACACCATCTCCAGCTTCATGCCGCCGCCCAACTCGATGGTTTTCTGAACCGGCACGGCTAAAGCTTTGCCCGCATTCTGTTGTTCTGAGGGCGGCCGGGTTCCACAACCGGCAGCCAACGTGATGGTGATCCCCGCAACACAGCAAATGATCCAGTTCTTCACGACGAACTCCATTCCTTCGGTTGGATGACGGTCGGCGGCGATGATTGCCCGCGCGCTACGAACCGAGTTCCCGGCTCATTCGATAACCTCTCCCCACCAGGGGTGTTTGAGTGTGATGTCGTCAGTCTCCGAGCGATTGATCCGTCCATATCGGGCAAAGAAGCCAAGTCTCCACGGCTGGAGCTTCAGTTTCACCCGTTTGCCGACCGGCCAGGAGAAGGCCGGCGTATTCTGCTGATTTCTCATGCTGAACAGATACACGGCGATTTTCGGCTCGGTGAGCGTCCCGCTGTGGACCTGCAAGTCGGTCAGGTCGAGTGTGAAGATGTGGTGGGCATAGGGCATTTGGCCAGCCCGCGGGGCCGCCGATTTCGCGGCAATGGTCCCGCTGACGGTCAACTCGCGGCCCGCCGGAGGCGGGCCGTCGGCCGGTTTGCGCGACTGCTTGAGCGTCATGTCGAGCAGTTTCCAGTCGCCGACGGCCAGTTCGCGCGCGGCAAACTGCCAGACGACGACCTTCTTGCCGTCCAGGCGGTCTTCGCCTTGGGCCAACTCGCGGCTGAGCATCCCGCGCGTGGCATACGCCCCGTCGTCGTTCCGCAGGATCGTGTCCACGGGGCGATTCAGCGCGAAGCTCAGTTGCTCGGCCAACCCAGCCGCATGACCCCAGTTCATCATTTCCAGCGAATAGATGTTGGCGAAGCTGTCGCCCAGCAATAGGACTTCGGCGGCCGGCTCGGGCCGCCACGGCTCTCCTGCTGCGTTGGTCACCGGGCGGATCGTTACGACCTCCTCGCCGAAAACGCTCTGGTTCGGGCGCAGTTTGAGCATCATTGCGATGTCGCCGAAGTTCTTGACTTCCTTGGTTCTCTGACGCCAATCGCCATCCACAGCAGTCGCGCCCAACGCGATCCTCTCTTCGATGAACCGGGCCAGTTCCGTCGCGGCCAACTCCATCGCCTCGGGTCGCCAGTGGGTGTCGGTGGCCTGATAGACCGCATTGCCGGAACGGTCGCGGTAATGGGCCAGCGCATCGGTCACGTCGCAGATTAGCACGCCCTCCGCCTCAAGCTCATCGAGGAACTGCCGGTACGACGGATTGCGCACACTCGTCCGCCGGCCTTCATAGCGCGAGGAGAACTTTTCAGGGTGGATAGTGGCCTTGTCAGGCGTTGGCATGAGCACCAACCGGATACTTCGCTCGGCAAGCTGCCGGTGGAACTGGAGGATCGCCGCGCGCGGGTCGGGCTGTGGGGCCGGCCGCCATTGCGTGCCGCTATCGGCCCGCCGGGTCATGTGCCGCGGGTTCAAGAATCCAGGACCGGTGCAATAGTCGATGCCCGGCCGATAGAACAGCCACCCTTGGCGGCCAACATAGCCCTTCTCGTTGCCACTGCCGGCGTAGACCAGGAGTTCTTGGGCCGGAGGCAAGACGAACTGGGTCAGGAACGACTCGGCCTTCAGGTCCTTCTCGTACTTGTCGATGGCCTGCAAGAGCACTGCGTTGCCACGAAACGTCTTCGCGATCCAGCCCCCGTTATGCTCACGGCAGGCCGCCGCGGCGCGAGGCAAGGCGTCGAAGATGTCGCAGCACTGCGGCCAGGCGTTTTCCCGCTGGCCATCCGCGTGCCGCCGCATCTCGCAATGCGTCTGCACGGCCGGAACCGCGAAGAGCGTGAACAGCCCGACCACGAAGAGCATCCACTTCACGCTAGGGCTGATTGCGGTGTGGCCGATTTCGAGCTTGGCTTGCTCTTCGCGGGTCTGGGGTGTGGGTCGTTCGGTCATTGCTCTACGATGGCAAGATTGCTATCAGAAAATGAAGTAGATGAAGGGGTTGAACTCTTGCGTGGTCATGGTCACGATCGCCAGCCAGAAGACCGCCGTGATCCACAGGGCCTTCTTCCAGGTGATCTTCTGGGTGAAGTCCCAGGTCTGCGGGCAGAACCAGACGACGATCGCCGCCAGAAGCATCGAGACTACGTAGTACGGCTGGTAGATCAGCCCACCGATTAGCCCCGCGCCCGATTGCGGCGTCGTCAGTCCCAACATGCTTCGGCAGTATTCCGCAGCCGCGGGCAGGTCGGCAGCGCGAAAGAAGACCCACGTGAAACAGACGATCACGAACGTGATCGCCATCTTGGCGAAGCCCGGCAGCCGTTCATAGAGCGTGTGCTTTCCGCCGAGCCGCTCCAGGATCAGCATCAGTCCGTGGATCGCGCCCCAGATCACGAAGTTCCACGAGGCCCCATGCCACAGGCCGCCGAGGAGCATCACCAGCGCCAGGTTGATGTACGTTCGCACGGGGCCTTTGCGATTGCCGCCGAGCGGGAAGTAAAGGTTGTCGCGGAACCAGGTCGAAAGGCTCAAGTGCCAACGTCGCCAGAATTCCGTGATCGACTGGCTGAGGTAGGGCGAATCGAAGTTCTTGGCGAACATGAAGCCCATCATCAGCCCCAGGCCGATCGCCATGTCGCTGTAAGCGCTGAAGTCGAAATATATCTGAAAGGCGTAAGCGACCACGCCGACCCACGAGTCGATGCAGCCGATCGAGCCGGCGTCGAACGCCATGTCGGCCACTTTCCCGCACGGATTGGCCAGTAGAATCTTCTTGCCGAGGCCCAGGCCCAGAAAGGCGACGCCGCGGGCGAACTTCTCGATCGTGTGCGTCCGCTCACGAAGCTGATCGGCCACGTCCCGGAAGCGGACGATCGGCCCGGCCACAAGCTGCGGAAACATAGCCACGTAGCACCAATAGTCGATCGGATTGCGGATCGCCTGGGCGTCGCCGCGATACACGTCGATAGCGTAGCTCATCGACTGGAACGTGTAGAAACTGATGCCCAGAGGCAGCGTCACCTTGAGCACGCTTTCAAGGCCCATGCTGCTTAGGCCAAACGACTCCACGAAGGCCGTGTAGTTGAACGCGAGGAAGTTCGCGTACTTGAAGAACCCCAACAACGAGAGGTTCGAGATCATGGAGATCGCAAGCACCCAGCGCTGAAGCTTGGTCCGAGGTAGGCCGGGCGGCAACGCCGGGATCGGGTCGCGCCACGTCGAGGGCCGCAACTGACCGGCCAGAGCCAACCCGCAGAGGTAGTCGATGAGCGTCGAGACGAACATCAGCACTACAAACAGCGGATTCGCCCATCCGTAGAAAACGTAGCTGACGGCCGTGAGCGTCAAGTGCTTGAGCCATCGCGGGCTGAGGTAGTACAGCACCAGCGAGGCGGGCAGAAAGTAGAACAGAAACAGGTGCGAACTGAAAACCATGACGCCCTCTGGGGTCCGCGCCAATGCAATACGCCGGGTGACTTATTCATCCTCGGCGCTATGCCACGTGCCCATGAACTCCGTGCCCAACTCGATAAACTCACCCTCGACGGCCGCATCCACTGTGCTGATGAACGAGTCTCGCTTGCAGTTTCTCGCGATGGATCGGCACGTCTGCCGGCCCGCGGATTCCCAACTTCACGCGGTTGCCCTGAATCTTGAGCACTGTCACTTCGATGTCGTGGTCGATAACCAACCGCTCTCCATTTTTCCGAGTGATAACCAGCATTTCGCTCCTCCTGATCGAATTCGGTTCTCTCTTGCCAATTAACCTCCGTTTGCTTTGCCGTCCGAATGGGCAGCCGCAGGCCCCGTTATGGCCAACACAACAGCCAGACCCAACCGAGGTCGGCAGCCGCGGACGTTAGAGAGAATCAAAGAAGGAGCCTGCCAAGCAGGATGCAGTTCTCGGCAGAGGTGGGACAACTTGCAGCCCGTGCCAAGGCTGACGAGCGGGAGTCAGTCGCACGTGAGCCACTCAGAACGCCGACGGTGTGATGGACAATGCGAGTCCCACGTATCAACTTTGTGCGACTCTCCGTTGAGCGGCGGACTACGGTCGGCCGTTTCGTATCCGATTTGACCGGACAGCAGCCACAGCGATAGGGAGCTTTGGCAGTCCCCGCAACCAAAGCGCTGGAGTCAACGGGGTGTGTGCCGCCCTTTGCGAGCACATTCTGGGGTCCGCCAAGGCTCAAGACCAGACCGTCCCTTGGGCTCGGGCAATGTGCCTCGCCCGATCCGAGAGCCACGCAGCAACAGCAACAAGTCGCAAAGAGACACGGCACGGACAGCGGGATCATCGCGAGTCTGACCGAGGCTCCGAAGAGTAACTTCCTGATCGAACGCATGGCACCATCCTCCGCCGCCGGAGCTTCCCGTGTTCTATTCCACTTCCAGCACGTGCTGTTGACTCATGGCGCAAACAGGCAATTCACCTTGTCTTCCGCCGTCAGAAAGTAGTCCGGCGAGGAAACCTGGCAGCTTCCCCAGCCTTGTCAGTTCGTGGGATTGTAGCATATATTCGGATATGCGGATATAAGAGTTTGTGCCGAGTTTGACCGGTGGCCCAGTTTTGGGGTCAACTCACCTGCCTCTACGGTGGGGGAGTGGGGGCGCTCGCGTCGGTTCCGTGCCGCGAATCAACGCTTTCCCTCATTGGGCAAGGGTGAGTTGGCTTGTCCGTTGGCGAATTAAGCCGTCTTCCATCTCGTAGATGGTGTCGAAGACTTCGAGCGTGCGTTGGTCGTGGGTGACCACGATCACACCGGCCCCGTGTTCGTGGGCCACCCCCCGGAAAAGCTCCATCACCTGCCGGCCGCGGTGGCTGTCCAGGGCTGCGGTCGGCTCGTCGGCCAGGATCACGCTCGGGTCGTTGGCCAAGGCCCGAGCAATGGCCGCCCGCTGCTGCTCCCCTCCCGAGAGCATCGACGGCCCGTTCTCGGCACGATCCGCAACGCCAAGCTCTTCCAGGAGTTCCAGGGCTCGATGCCTCGCGCGACGCGGACTGGTGCCGTTGAGTTCCATCGCGATTTGGACATTTTCGCGTGCCGAGAGGAAAGGAATCAGATTCGATTTTTGGAACACGTAGCCGATGTGCTTCCGCCGAAAACTCCGCAAGTTGACCAAGGGAACTGGACCATCGAGGACCGGCACGCTGCCGATGAGAATCTGCCCCGAGGTGGGCGGGTTGATGAGCCCCACGGCGGTGAGAAACGTCGATTTTCCCGCCCCGCTTGGCCCCAGCAATGCCACGACCTCGCCACGGCGAATGCCGACCGAAGCGTCGCGCATGGCGACCACCTCGGTGTGGCCGGAGCCGTAGATTTTCGTAAGCTCTCGGGTTTCGATGGCCAAGCTCTCATTCATCGTCGTCTCATCCCATCAACGCTTCGTTTGGTTCCACGCGCATCGCTTTCCAGATGCCCAGGAAACTCGACAGCACCGAGATTCCCAGCACGATGGCCGCGAGTTGCAGCAAGTCGTCGTTTGTGAGGACAACGCGCCTTGGGAAGTAGGTAAACAGCTTCTGTCCCACCATGTACGCAATCCCATAGCCGACCCCACCCAGGACGATTGCCTGCTGAAGGATCAGGCCAAGGATGACCCGGTTGGGAGCGCCGATCAGCTTCAACAGCGCGATCGAGTGCAGCTTGTCGAGCGTCAAGGTGTAGAGGATCAATGCCATGATGATGGCCGCGATGATCGTCAACAGCACCCGAAACATTCCCAACTGCCTGCGGGCTTTGTCCACCATTCCCTTCAACAGGAGTTCCTCTTGGCTGGCCTTGGTAAAGACCGACACGTCGGCCCAAGTGGAAATAGTGGCCGCCACCATATCCGGGTCCGCGCGAGCGGCAACTCGGACAACTACGGCGCTGAGTTCGGGGGAGGCTACGGCAGGCAGTTCCGCTGTGGGACGAGAGAGCTGCTCTGTGAGTATGGGTTGACTGAGAAAAATGTCCTCCGTCCGGCTGCGGCGATCCCGCGCCGCCCGTTCCAGACGCATGGCCTCGCCGGGCGTATCGAACTGGATCGCCTGCGAGTCCCATACGGTGACGAAGATCATGCCGTCGCCAGCAGTGTTGGCCATGCCGCTGGTGATCCCGACAATCGAATAGGTCTCTTTCCCCAACTTGATCCGTTCGTGGAGCCGCAGACCCAGCGTCTTGTCCGCAACCATTTCGTAGTGGTTTTGCGCCAAGGGCCTGCCGGCAATCAGCGGTAGCCACTCCCCCTTGTCCAGCGGCCAACTGAGCCCCAGCACGGACATCCGCAGGGGCTTGCCGTTATGCTCCCGCTGGATGGTATGGAAGACGAACTCACGTGCCGATTCCACGCCAGGCACCGCCAGCACCCGGTAGACGAGCGTTTTTGGCACCCGCGAGACCTCGGCAAAAGGACCACGGGTGTCGCGTTGGACGACCCACAAATCGGCACCGATCCGCTCGACCAGCAGGGTGGCGTCTTCGACCAGTCCGCGGTAGATGCCTCCCATGCCCATGACGATCATCAATAGCATCCCGATGCCAAAGATGGTCAGGGCAAAGCGGCCGAGGTTGTGTTGGATGTCTTTGGCGGCGAGGTTCATGGCACCGAAATCCTCCGACCTTCGATGGCGGTATTCTTGCCCTCCGCCGGGACCACGACCCGATCGCCCGGCTCCAGGCCGGATGCCACTTCGACGACTTCTCTGCCGCTGAGTCCGAGGGTCAGGTCGCGCCATGCCGCATACTGCCCCCGACGGACGAATACTCCCGGTTTCCCATCGCGCCAGAGGACGTATTGGGCAGGCAAGACGGTCACTCCGGGCTTGCGTGCAGTTTCAATGTAGACTTCGGCGCGCTGGCCTACGGCCCAGTTCTTCGGCAATTCAAGGACGCGAACGTCCACGGTAAATTCCCGCGTTTCGCGGTCTGCCTGGCGTCCCAACCGGGTCACTTCGCCGCGATAGGCGTGACCGGGCTCAGAGCGAAATACGACCCGCGCAGGCTGCCCAATGGCAACACGGGACATCTCGGTCTCATCGACCCAGGCGGTGATCCACAATTCCTTGGTCGAAATGAGACTCAGGACGGCGCTTCCCGGAACGGCGATGTCGCCGGGGTCGCGTTGCCGCTGGACAATCAGCCCGTCAGAAGGGGCGACGATCTCGGTATCGCCCAGGAGCGCCTTCCGATAAGCAAGGCTCGTTTCCGCCGCGATCAACTCTTTGCGACCTTCGATGAGTGCGGCGTCGGTGCGGGCGACCCCGGCCTGCGCAATCTTCCAGTTGGCGGTGATTTTGTCTACGTCCTCCTGACTGATCGATCCGCCTCGGCGAAGGCGTAAAGCTCGTTCGTGATCGGCGGCAGTCTGCTCCAAAACTGCGAGGGCTTGGCTTCGATCTGCTTGCAGTCGATCGAGCGCGGCCTGCGAGACATCAACCGACGCCTGCGCGATTTCGACTTGCGGCTTCAGATCCGTGTCGTCGAGCTTGACCAGCACCTTCCCTGCCGTCACATGGTCCCCCATGTCCACCAAGACCTCCTGAATGCGGCCCGATATTCGTGGGCTGATGGTGGACTTGAAATGGGCCTCCAGCGTCCCCGTGCCCATTACTTCCGCGACGATCTCTCCAAGTTCGACCCGGTGCTCGCTGACGGGCACCGGGGAGAACTTGAGCCAATATACGACGCTTGCCACAACCGCCGCAAGCGCGGCGAGTTTCACGAACTGCCAGAGCCACCGTCTGAGCGACTGCCAACGATACGCCACGGTCGTCCTCATTTCTTCGTTTCGTTGCGCGCCACTTCCACCGACGCTTGCTACTCTTCAAAGGCTGCCAGTTGGACCTGGCCTCATGGTCATCGAGTCCAAGCACTTTCCGCCCAAATCACGCCTTGCGTTCGCTGACGAGCACCAGTGCATTGTCCCGAATCAAGGCGCGGAGTTCGGGCAGGAAGCTCTGGATGTCCTCCTGTTCCGTTGACGTTACCTCAAACGTCATAAAGGAGGGGGCCTTCTCCCATGCGCCCTTGACGGTCGGGACCTGGAGTTGCAGATTGATGATGTCGTAGGGACGGTCGCGGATGAGTTCCTCCAGTTTGACGAGGAACCGCTTCTCGCCAAACTCGCCCGACACTTCCACCCGAACCTGCGTAGTCCGTTGTGCAAGGGCTTCTTCGGCTGCCCCCCGTGCCTGCTGCGCCGCGAGTTTTTCTCTTTTCTCGCGGGCCTCCTCGTGAACCATGCGAAATATCTTGTGTTCCCGTTCCGTCTTCCAGATCAAGTCGCGGCCGGGAAAGCTGATCGCCTCGACGGGACAAACGATCGCACAAGTGCTACAGCCAACCATGCACTGGAATGGATGTGCGACGATCGACTTCCGGTCTCGCATCTCGAAGACGTTTCGGCCGCACGTCACGTAACACAATTCGCAGCCGATGCAGGTCTCCGCATTGACCGCGGGATACCAAGGAATCTCCTGGCGGGGAATTCCATGCCATGTAGCAGATTTGTCTGCCATAGTCTTGACTCCTCACTTGTTTATTGCCAGAACGGCTCGTCGGCGGGTTTACTTCGTCGCCTGCTGCCTCGCCCGGACCGCCATCGGAATTCCGGTCCCTTCCCGAGCAAGCGCGGTTGCGATCGCCATTTGCACGTCTTCACGTGTAACACCGATTCCCTGGGCCTGCTGGGAATGGTACTGCAAACACTGGCTACAATTCGCGCCGGCGGCGGCGCTGAGGGCAACCAACTCTTCCACTGCCCCAGGGTCCGAACACGACTTGCAGTTGGCGGCGACAGCCGCCTCCAGGGCAACCAATTCTTCGAGAGCCGGGACGTAAAGGCAACTGTTGATTTCAGGCATGACAATACCTACTCCTCTGAGTCATAGATGCACTTCTTGTCGTCTCAGTTACAAATGCGAACATCTTCAGCTCGCTGTCAGCGAAAGTCCGTAGATGTGGGTCAGGCTGTAGTAGATGCCTGCCAGCACGAACAGCACGCCGGCCACGAGTCGAACCCACTTCTCCACTTGCGACAAGCGGTTGAATGCCCTGCCCAGATACTCGGCCGAGAACGCGATCAGAAACGCGAAAACCAGCACCGGCAGGGCCGTGCCCACACCATAAACCGCAGGAAGCAGCAGGCGCGAACCCTCCTTCAGCGCCAGGGGTATCAGTCCGGCGAAGAACAGCCCGGCCGATACCGGGCAGAAAGAGAGCGCAAACAGGATGCCGAGCAACCCGGCCCAGAGGATGCCGCCCTTGGCCGCCCGTTCCTGCACCCGCTGTCC
>Ga0315291_10001497_pt1 | contig 31253 bp, 19 predicted proteins | sample YL17G12_20_MG_FD_203070 | JGI IMG/M metagenome (GOLD analysis project Ga0315291, IMG submission 203070) | Sediment microbial communities from Yellowstone Lake, YNP, Wyoming, USA - YL17G12_20 | ecosystem: Environmental > Aquatic > Freshwater > Lake > Sediment | place: USA: Wyoming | collected...
CCTCATGCGCCCCGGCCGCCTGCGGCGGAGGAGCGTGACGGCACGGCAGAATGAAGAACGTTGGGTGACAATGGGACGGCAACGATGTGGCAGCAGCATGTGCTGGTCATCGAGGACGACGCGGCGCTGAGGCGGGCGGTCGTTGACGCGCTCCGCTTCCAGGGCTACGGCACCTGGGAGGCGGACGACGGTGAGCGCGGACTCGAGATGGCAGTCAAGGTGGAGTGCGACCTGATCCTGCTCGACCTCGTCCTGCCGGGCCTGGACGGGTTGGACATCCTGCGTCAGGTGCGCGCGAGTCGGCCCGCGCTGCCCGTCATCATCCTGACCGCACGGGGCGAGGAGAGCGAGCGCGTGCGCGGACTGGAGCTTGGCGCCGACGACTACGTAGTGAAACCGTTCGGCGTGAAGGAACTGCTGGCGCGGGTGGGTGCGGTGCTGCGCCGCTCGCCCGAGCGGCCCTCCGACGTCTCGAAGGTGAAAGTCCCCGGCGGCGTTGCCGACCTGGCAAGGTGCGAGGTAAGATTCGAGGACGGCGAGCGCGTCGAGCTTTCCGACCGGGAGGCGGAGCTGCTTCGCTACCTCGCTGCGAATCCCGGCCGAACCATCAGCCGGGAGGAGATCCTGTTGCGCGTGTGGCGGATGGATCCGACCGGACTTTACACTCGGACGATTGACATGCACATCGCCCGACTGCGCCAGAAACTGCGTGACGCCCCCTCAGATCCGCGAATTATCGCCACCGTGAGGGGCAGAGGCTATATGTTTGCCGACATTGGGCCTAAGTTATGCCAAGATTAACCCATATTTGGGCCATCTTTGGGCTTTGTTTGGCCGCTGTTTTGGCCGCGATGGCATGGGTGAGCGTGGTGGCCCTCCGGGCGGATCGAGCCGAGTTTGACGCCCGCCGCAGGGCCGATCTGGAGGAAAATGCGAGGCTTGCGCTATGGCGAATGGATTCCTTCCTTGCGCCATTAATTGCTATGGAGGGTGCAAGGCCTTGCTTCGAATATCGCGCCTTCTATCCTGCCGAGCGCGCCTACACGCGCATGTTCGCGCAAATAGAGCCCGGTGAAGTGCTCGTCCCGTCACCGCTGCTCACGGAAGACTCACAATACGTGTTGCTGCACTTTCAACTGGGTCCCGACGGCACGCTCTCGTCACCCCAGGTGCCCACCGGTAACATGCGCGACCTCGCGGAGAGCGGCTACACCACGCACGAGAGGATCGTGGCCTCGGCTGCCCGACTTGAGGACCTGGAAGGACTGCTCGACCACGACGTTCTCCTCGCTTCCCTGCCGCGCGAGGCGCTGCGAGAGGCGGTGCCAGCGCGCCCGGCCGTGGTGGTAAAAGCCGAGCAGTGGGCTCAGAACCGTCAGGACCAAGACGCAAGGAACGTCACGGAGTGGCAAGCCCGCGCAAGAACCTACCAACAGGTTGCAGTCGGGAATGTGAACGCGGCGAATCCACAGATGCTCACTGGCGATGTGAGGGAGGGGATACTGTCTCCACTGTGGCTTGGGGAGGCATTGCTGCTCGCGCGGCGGGTCGTTGCCGAAGGCGCGGTGCACGTTCAGGGCTGCTGGCTGGACTGGCCATCCCTACGAGAGCAGTTGACCGAGTCCGTAAGGGATTTGCTGCCGTCAGCGCGCCTGGAACGTGTCCTGCCCAAATCAGACAGCGGCCAGGAGCATATGCTGGCAGCGCTTCCCGTCCGGCTGGTGCCAGGTTCTCTGCCCCTTGATGCGGAGCGGTCCCCCTCGCTGACAGGAGCTTCCCTGTTGGTGGCATGGGCTTGTGTGTTGGTGGCGGCGGCGGCGGTGGCGGTGCTTCTGCGAGGCGTGGTGACCCTGAGCGAACGCCGCGGGGCCTTCGTCTCGGCGGTGACTCACGAGCTGCGCACGCCGCTCACCACTCTCCGCATGTATGCGGAGATGCTCGCCGAGGGAATGGTGCCGGACGAAGACAAACGCCGCACCTATCTGGGCACTCTGCGTGCCGAGGCCGACCGGCTGGGTCACCTCGTGGAGAACGTCCTGGCCTACGCTCGGCTCGAAAAGGGACGCCAGAGACGCCACCTGGAAGCGGTCCGCCTGGGCGCATTGCTTGAGAGAGTGCAGAGCAGGCTTGCAGACCGCGCTCGGCACGCCGGAATGCGGCTGGCTGTCGAAGCCGAACCCGAGGCGCTGTCCCTCGAGGTCCGCGCCGATACGTCGGCCGTCGAGCAAATCCTGTTCAACCTGGTGGACAACGCGTGCAAGTACGCCGCCTCGGCCTCGGAACCGGTAATCCACATCGAAGCGTCCCGCGACGGCAAATCCGCCGTCTTGGCGGTTCGCGACCACGGACCCGGCATCTCCGAGAAGGATGCGCGAACCATCTTCCTGCCCTTCCGCAAATCGGCCCGCGATGCCGCCAACTCCGCGCCGGGAGTTGGCTTGGGACTGGCGCTCAGCCGCCGCCTGGCCCGCGCCATGGGCGGTGATCTGAGAGCCGACAGGTGCACGGGGGCAGGGGCGCGCTTCGTGCTGACGCTGTCGCTTACCTGATACACGAGGGGCGCGGGCGAGACGAGGCCAAGGGCGCTTCGCCTCGATCCTTCTTGGTCTCCTCCAGCAGGCATTTGCGGGGCGGCGGCATCGTTGGTTACACTCCCAACGAGTCACAACATGCGAGGAACCGGTTGACCTGCTTGAAGTGTTAAGGTTGGGCCTTCTTGGCGGCACCGATCCGCGATCTGAAGGCTACTGGGGGAACATAGGAGACATCGACCAGAGACTGTGCGAAGCGTCGGACGTGTCTTTGCCAATCTGGCTGGTCCGGAGTCTGCTCTGGGATCATCTTGGCGACGCGCAAAGAGGGCAGGTCCTCGAGCGACTCGCGAGTTCCGACTGACCCGGGCGAGGTCGGACGATCATCGAGACTTGCCATCGAGGAGCATGAAAACGGGCCGGCCTGGATGTATGCGCCCTGGGCCGTCGGAGAAACAGAGGACAAGGCGTGGAGGACACTGAGAGAGTGCGAGATCGCGACAAAACTGAAGCCGAGGACCGCTGGCTGCCCGCAGAGTACGTGCCCGGCCTGGTCAGCGTGGTGATCCCCACGTACAACCGAGGAGAGATGCTTGTCGACGCCATGAACTCGGCCTTCGCCCAAGCCTATCGTCCTATCGAACTCGTCGTAGTTGACGACGGCTCAACTGACAGCACTCGGGAGATCGTCCAAACATGGCAGAGGGCTCACGGCGCCGATTCCGAATTCACCTTACGCTACCTCTGGCAGGAGAACAGGGGCGCGCCCGCTGCACGCAACCTGGGCGCGAGGGAGTCCCGCGGGCAGTACATTCAGTTCCTGGACTCGGACGACTATCTGGACGAGCGCAGATTCCAGGCGATCCTGAACAGCGATTCCCTCCCTGCCGTCTGGGACATGGTAGTTACGTCATACGTGTACGTCACTGACAAAGGCGAGGTGCTTGAACGCGAGGCGCCTGGCGACGCAAAGGTTGAAGACCTGGTGCAACGGTGCATACGACGCAGCCTTTGGACCAGTGCGCCCCTTTACGCCCGAGAGTTCCTGGCCACGGTGGGCCCCTGGCGGGAGAATCTTCCCTGCTGGGAGGATTGGGAATACGGCGTTCGCGTGGCCTTGAAGTGCATCCCGCAGCGAGCCGAGGCGATCGACGATGTCTTGTGCTATCATCGTGTTCACGGGTCAGGCAGGATTACCAGCGAGGCATCGAAGCCCGTCGAACGTGCGGTTCGTGCAGCAGTTGAAGCGCTCTCCGAAGCGACCAATCCGAGGCAGCTGTGGTACGACACGTTGTCCCTTCGGCTCTTGCACTGGACAGCGAGTATCCGAGATGAGGATGTGCGCTGGCTTTTGCGCCTACCGTCATCCGCGTGGCTGAGATGCCAGATGCGAGCCCTGCTGGCCATCAGCAGCTTCTTGCAGTGGCGGCAAATAATCAGGGTATGGGCAGACTTCATGTGGCGGTTCACGCGGATGCCGTCTGCTTCGACGGGTCGGCGGTGGTTGACAATGGCGTCTTTCGCGCTTCGGCGCTTCAAGGAAGGCGGGCTGGGCTGGCTCCGAAGTCTGTTGAAGGAATAGGCAACCGCGCTCGCCGCTCGGGATTGGAAGCCCCCCGGCTATTGAATCTGCTCACGTACACGCTTATCGTTGTAGGCAGCATAGGGGAAAGGAAGGATCTACCAGAGGAGGGATGCACCATGAAACGTTCCAGAATCAATGCGCTCATTCGCGAGGCGAAGCAACTGCTGAAAGAGCGTCAATTTCATCTCCCCCCCTTCGCATACTGGCCCGCCGAGCGGTGGAGCGCCGCGGGACCGGAGTGCGAGCGCATCATGGAGAACGGCCTCGGATGGGATGTCACTGACCTGGGTATGAATCAGTTTGACAAATTTGGCGCCGTTATCTTCACGGTGAGAAACGGCAATTACGCGCATCCAGAGCGGGGCACGCCTTACGCCGAAAAGATCATCATCCTCAAGCCCGGCCAGGTTCTGCCCCTGCACTTCCACTGGTCCAAGACGGAAGACATCATCAACCGCGGCGGTGGCATCCTTATGATGCAACTCTACAAAGCCTTGGAAGACAATGGAATTGACAGGGCGTCGTCGCCGAAAGTGTTCTGCGATGGCAGCGAACGGACGTATCAACCTGGTGAAGTCTTCGAGCTTCATCCCGGCGAGAGCATCACGGTCACACCCCGCCTTTTTCACAGCTTCTGGGCTAGCGGGAAAGGCGGGACGCTCCTTTGCGGCGAGGTCTCGAGCGTTAACGATGACCGAACCGACAACTACTTCGCCGAGCCACTCAGCCGCTTCTCACAAATCGAAGAGGACGAGCCGCCCATCCATCTTCTCTGCAACGAGTATCCCAAGCCGCCGGAGGTATTCTGATCGCGCCGACGGGCGTCGGCCGGGACGATGCTGGTGAGCGGCACGTGCCTTGACTGCCGCCATCGGGAGCGGTATAGTCCACGCCAGAGCGCCATTCCAAGCAGCCGGTAGCGAGTTTGAGGAGCCCGGGGCATCGATGCTACACATCGTCCTGAGGGGAGCGCGTGTCACGCACGCGCAGAAGCTGCGCATGAGGAGATTCTGAATGAAGTTGACCGAGAGAGTCTTCCTGGTGGGCAGCGGCAAGCTCGGCTTTTCGATCTCAAACGAATTCGATTGCCACGTTTACCTGATCGACGGTGGCTCGGAACTCGCCTTGATTGATGCCGGAGTGGGACTGGAGGTCGAGAGGATTCTCGCCAACGTCAGCGCCGACGGTTTCGACCCTCTGGACATCGGCAAGGTGCTGCTCACCCATGTTCATTCGGACCACGCCGGGGGCGCAGCGGCTCTGAAGCAGGAGACGGGCGCCGCCGTCGCCATCCACGAAGCCGAAGCAGCGCTGCTGGAAAGCGCGGACGAGGACGCGATCGGGCTTCGCATTGCGCGGGCGGATGGCTACTATCCGGACGACTATCACATGGCACCGTGCCGACCTGACATCGTGCTGAGCGATGGTCAGGAAGTATCAGTGGGCGACTTGAGCATCTCCGTCGTCCACTTCCCCGGCCACAGCAAGGGTGCCGTATGCTATGCCGTCTCCGTTGGCGGAACGAAGCATCTGTTCTCGGGCGACACGGTCTTTCTCAATGGGGAGATTGGGCTGCTGAATTGCGTCGGCTCTTCGCTGGAAGACTACCGAGCGAATGTAGGCAGACTGACGGGCCTCGGGATCGACGTGCTCCTGCCCGGACATCTGTCCGTCGTTCTGAGCCGGGGACAGCGCCACCTGGACATGGCCGCTGAGAACCTGAGGCGCCTGATGCCGCCGCCCAATGCGTTCTGAGCTGCACCCTCTGGTGCTCGGCACCCGAGACCCGTCGGCCGATGCCGGATGAATGAGTCGCATCGTGGTAAGCTGCCTTCCTAGTTGGGAGAGCGAACATGAAACGCTTGAGCAATAAGGTCTCACTGATAACCGGGGCGGCCAGCGGCATCGGCCGGGCGGCGGCAACGCTTTTTGCGCGCGAAGGCGCGAAGATTGCGCTCCTGGACATCGACGAGGTCGGCGGACAAGCGGCGGCAGACGAGATCGACGGCCTCGGCGGTGAGGCAGCCTTCTTCAGATGTGACGTTTCTTCGGCGGCGGAAGTGGAAAGGACCGTCAACGCGGTGCTGGAACGTTTCGGCGGGGTCGATGTCCTCTATAACAATGCCGGGATCGGCTACGCGGCGGGCATCACGATCGGGACGGTCGACGACATCCCGGAAGCGAACTGGGACAGAGTCCTCGACGTCAACTTGAAGAGCGTGTACCTTGTCTCACACTTCGTCGTGCCCGCGATGAAGAAATCCGGCGGGAGCATCATACACACGTCCTCAATAATGGGGGTGCGGGGCCTGCCGGGGGCCGATGCCTACACCGCGGCCAAGGGCGCCATCATCGCCCTCACCCGGGCCATGGCCAAGCACCTGGGACAGTTCGGCATTCGCGTGAATGTGATCTGTCCCGGGCCGGTGGACACGCCTCTCATAGCGCCGATGACTAGCAATCCCGAGTGGTTGCGCAGGGAGTGCGGCGGCATCCCTCTGGGCCGGATAGGGAAGTCGGAAGAGATCGCCAGTGTCGCGCTCTTCCTTGCCAGCGACGAAGCATCCTTCATGAGCGGGGCGGTCGTTGTTGTGGACGGAGGGGGTACGGCCTGAACAAAATGCATGCCTATGCCCTGGCGGGGAGCTGCTGCAAATGGACCCGATTGAATTCGTGGACCGTCACGCTGAAGAGCTGATCTCTCTGTGCGGGGAGTTGGTGCGAACCCCCAGCGAGAACCCGCCGGGCGATGAACGCGCCGTAGTCTCGGCCCTGCAGGACGCCGCCCAACGCTTTGGCCTCGCTGATGCATCCGTGGAGGCCCTCGACCCGAAACGCCCGAACCTGTTCGTGCGGTTGCGCGGTGCGCTCGGCAATCGAAAGCTCCTTTTCATCACACACGTTGACACCAAGGCTGTCGGCGAGACCAGCAAGTGGACGCGGCCCCCCATGGACGGGAAGGTGGAAGGCGAGTGGCTCTACGGCAGGGGCGCCTGCGATGCCAAGGCCTCTGTGGCCGCAATGCTCGGCGCGGCGTGGGCGATCTCTGCCTGCCAATGGCCATTTGCCGGCGAGTTGCTCCTCGTACTTGCCGCAGACGAAGAGGCCGGCGGCGGGTTCGGGATGCGCCACCTGCTCGCAAAGGGGCTCTCCGGCACGGCCGCTGTGGTTGGGGAGCCGTCCGGCTTCAGGAGCAGCTTCGAGTTCCTCCACGTGGCGTCAAGGGGGATGTACAATTTCAAAATCAGAGTCCGCGGGCAGCAGGGTCACAGTGGACTGTCCGACCTGCTCAAGCCGGTCAACGCCAATCTGAAGGCTGCGGAACTTCTCTTGAAGCTGCACCGAGAATTCAAGCCTGCTTGTCCCAGGCATCCGCAGTTCCCCGATGGCGCCACCGTTAACGCAGGTGTCTGGACGCACGGAGGAGTGTTCTACGGGGTGACCCCCGGGGAGGCCGAGTTCGGCACCGATATCCGCACGGTGCCCGGAATGTCCAGGGACACGCTGCGGGCGGAACTGACGGCGTTCCTGGAAGCCGCGAGCGCCGCCGATCCGGACTTGGACGCCGAGCTGCTTGAGGAGCCTGCCCCGCTGGGGTGGGGGCCGGCGTACGAGATCTCCCCGGACCACGCGCTCGTGCAGTCAGCGCGCGAAGCCCTCGCCGCTGTCCTCGGCAAGGAACCCCCGTTGGCCGGTTATCCGGCGATCACCGACGCTCGTTTCCTGTGCCGCGCGCAGATTCCCGCTCTGCCCGCCCTCGGGCCCGGCCTCCTCACGGACGCGCACGCTGCTGACGAACGGGTCGCGGTGGCTGACATCGCTGCGGGCGCCAAGATATACACGCTGACGGCCCTCAACTATCTTGCCACGTCGCCCAAGTGAACAGCGAAGCCGGCCGCTGACGTCCGCTGCTGATGTGGCAGCGAAACGGTCGGAATCCCCTTGACGGGAGCAGGCGTCGGCCGTACATTTGCGCTTGCTCCGGCCGCCGGGCCGGTGCGCACGGCGACGTACGGGGAACGGCCGATTGGATCAGCATTCCCCCACTCCCTTCTGTCCTCCGAGCCGCAACACAGCGAGGTGCCCATGTGGTTCAAACGCATGACACTTGAAAAGTGGTTTGACGACCACCAGTATCAGATCGATCACGACATCGGCGAGAGCGCGGTCAAGTTCCTCACCGTGGGCGATCTTGGTGTTGATCTGCAACAGGTGAAACTGCGCTATGGCTATCACCTGGGAAGGCCCGACTTGCGGGAATGCATTGCCGAGCAATACCCCGGCTTCTCCGGCGAAGACATAATCGTTACTACCGGGGCAAGCGAAGCGATCTTCTCAATCGTGTCGACCGCCGTTCAGCCGGGCGACCACGTTATCGTTGAACATCCAAACTATCCTTCTCTCTACACGGTGCCGCGCGGCCTGGGCTGCGACGTCACCCTCTTCTCGCTCAGCTTTGAGAACGCGTTCAGGCCGGACCTGTGCAGACTGCGGGACATGATAACGCCGAAGACCAAGCTGATGAGCTTCACCCATCCGAACAATCCCACTGGATCAATGATTTCGGAAGAACAACTGCAGGCGTTGGTCGATCTGGCGGAGGAGCGTGATGTACTGCTGCTGTTCGATGAAACCTATCGCGAGATGGACTTCGCCCACTCGTTGCCACCTGCCGCCACACTGAGCGACAAAGTGATCAGCATCTCTACCATGTCCAAGTGCTACGGGCTGCCGGGCATCCGCATCGGCTGGATAGCTACAAAGAACAGGTCCGTCCTTGACTCGGTTCTGACCGTGAGGGAGCACGTCAGCATCACGAACAACGCCGTGGGCGAGGAGATCGCCCTGCGAGTGTTGCAGCAGAAAGACGCGTTCCTGCAGCGCGCCCGAGCCCATATCGAGAAGAATCGCCGGATAGTGTCTGACTGGATGGAAAACCAGGAGGACTTCGAGTGGGTTTACCCTGAGGCCGGTGTTGTGAGCCTGCCCAGAATCAAATCACATGTCCAGGTTGATCCGGAAGAGCTCTACCGTCTGCTGGCGGTGAAGTACAGGACCTTCACCGTGCCCGGTCGGTGCTTTGAGATGGAGAACCGCTACTTCAGGCTTGGGTTCGGCGGCACACACGAAGAGATAGAGGCGGGCCTTCACTGCGTCAGCAACGCCTTGAGTGAACTCACCTGACCATCGGCTTCACAGCGGCGCTTCCCGCGGGAGGTGCTGCCAGTGGGCGGCGAGAATGCCGCAGAAAGGCGCGACCGGCAGATTGACAGAACACGTCCATCGCGAATTCTCAGGGGCGCTGGGTGGCTCGCACGCGAACCACTGCTATCTTCCGGACCGGATCATGCGGCCACAGCAGGAACCGGCCGTCTCCTCCGACCTCTTCGACTTGCGGATGGCGCCAGGCGACCGTGCCTCACTTCCCGACTACAGCGGTGATGCCCAACAGGACGGGCTCGCCCGTGTCGGCGCCGACGAAGTCAATGCTCTCTACCGCGACATCGGGCTTCGGGTTCACCCATTCCGCGACACCGCCGCCGCCCACCAGGTCGAACGGGGGCGGAAACAGACGAACGTTGTTCCGTTGATACTTGCCCAGGATGTTCTCTTCGCCCGACACGATCGGTATCTCCACCGTGTCTCCGTCCGCGAAGTGCAGGACGTAGCGGAACTGCTCCCGATCCCGCGCCGGATACGCGAACCGGTGCAGGAAGCACAGCCCGGCCACTTGCCGGCCAATGCGGATCCCACGGACCTCCTGGGGCAGGCTCTTCTCCTGCGGCAACGTGGACCCGCGCAGGGCAATGGCCCGGTCTATCTCGAACGGCACCCCCCGGTGCAGTTGCCTGCCGCGAGGCAGTTCGCTCAAGTCCGTCGGCCCCGGCGTGCCCTGGAGCCCTTCGCCGATTCGGGCCGTCACGTTCTTGTCCAGGTCGTGGTTGAAGTAGGCCGATAGGTCCACGGGCTCGTAGGTCACGTCCACCGGCATGGGGCGCTCGGGCACACGCTCGCCCGGTTGCGTCTCGATCCGCACCTCCGCGAAACGGGCTGTCCCTTTGCAGGGCCGCAGCCCCACAAAGAACGCAAACCGCTTCGCCTCCGGCGGCGCCGCCACCTCCTTGGAGAACGTCCGCCATGGGAACGTCCCCTTCAGAACCTCCTCGTCTGTGCCGCCGATGAGGTACTGACGGCTGGCGTGCTGGTCCGTGGCCGAGCAGAAGCGCACGTACGCTGCCACTCCTCCTCCCTCCGAGGGTTCGAGATCCTCCCCACTGACCCGCAGGGACAGGCGGATACGAGCCCCAGGCACGGTCGGCAGGCTCCGAGTCCACCACCCCGACCCCTCTTGCGGAACGGGTTCCGGCGATGCCGCGACAGCTTCCAGCCAGAAGGGCTGCTCGCCAGTGGATGGCAGCGGAGCCCCGGGGACAGCCTCCGGCGACCACCTGCCGTAGCGCCTCACCGCCCCGTCGAACATCTCCCCCCACCAGGCTCCGTAGATGCGTCCATAGGTCTCACTCGGCGGCGCCCCTCCTTCCGCGACAGCCCAGAACAAGGGCATTTGCATGTCCAGGGTCGCCACCGGTTCCTGGTGCAAACCCCGGGATATTCGGTTCACTACCATGGGGACCGGTTCTTCGGGGTGGTCACTGTCGGGCACTCGAAAGGTCACCGTGCCCAGGCCGAAGTCCTCCATCGTCGCCGCGTCATCCATGCGGCTGTTCTGGTCCATGTGTGTCAGCTCCTGGAAATCGGCCAGCGTGGCGATCTCGGGCTTGCAGAAGGTCCCCTCCGGGGGCAGGCTATAGAGATTGTGCTCGAAAGTCATCGTCATCAGTTGGTGCAACTCGTTGCCCTGGAGGGGCGCCGTCCCGTCGACGTACAACGCGTACGGACTGCCCTTGACCAGGTTATGCTGCACCACGTTGTCCAGCGGGTTGGGCCACAGCCGCATGAGGGAAGAGCCGATCCCGAAGTGGACGTTGTTCAGGCACAGATTGTAGGCCACCAGGCAGCGGTGCGCCGCGCTGAGCATGATTCCGTATCCGCTCCAGGGGTGCTCGTGCGTGCCGTTCTCCACGAGGGCGTTGTAGAGAAACCGCGAGTCGTGGCAGTTGGCCTCGTTGTAGATCGCCCCCGACCAGTTCCGCCAGTAGGTGTTGCCGTACATATACATGCCGTAACACATGCAGTCGTTCCAGTAGCCCCAGATGGCCGAGTCGGCGACCACGTTGTAGCGGATGAGAACATAGTGCCCGTTCCCAGTCCGGAGAGCCGTGCCCCAAATGGGGCTGAAGAGCTGACGAGGGGCCTGGGGCGGCTCCTGCTCAGGCACCCACCTCTGTCCCCCCAGGACCAGGTTCTCTTCGAAGACCGAATTGGTCCCGATACCGATTGTTTCGCAGCGGTAGAACGTGCAGCGCCGCACGACGTTCGGCCCGGACACGCCGCAGCCCCCGTCTCCCCAACCGCCGCCGCTCCAACCACCGCTCGTTGCTTTCAGAACTACACAGTCCTCGACGATATTGCCTTGCCCTCCCACGGAGAGGCCGCAAAACTGAAGCTCCAGCCCCTTGACGCGGCAGTCCGTGCCGCGGACTGTCACCCCTCCTGGACCAGCCTGGACCAGCTCCGCACGGCGGAGGGCTGGATCCTCGCCGCCCAGGTTCACGTACAGGTTTCCTTCGCGGTCGAATGTCCAGCGCCTTCCGTCGTCGTCTTCGAGGGTTCGGTCCACCGTCACCACGCGGGTCTCGCCTATGGGGCTGGTGAACTCGCGCCTGACGCCCTGCGTGACCTCAAAGGCGACGGCCAATCCGTCAACCCGCAGCAGCCACGCTCCCGCGCCCTGTTCCACCTTCTGGTCGCGGGTGTAAACGCAATCCCGACCGGGCACCTTCCGCCAGGTGCCCGGGTCGATCACTGTGACCTGGTGAGCCGGCTCCACCACGACACCGTCGTCCCCGAAGGCTAGAATCGTCACCCCCTCGCCCCTTAATTCCAGCCTCTCGCGGTAGGTGCCGGCCTTCACGTAGACAGTGTCGCCTTTCGCCACCGTCTCTGCGGCGTGGGTCAAGGACTTCCAGGGCTCCTGCTCCGTGCCGGGATTCTGATCCGAGGCGTTCGGCGCCCCCAGGGCCACGTAGTAAGTGGCGGCCCCGGCAGACATCGCCGCCCCCCAAACGAGCAAGACGGATCCCAAAAGCGCTCGTATTGCAGCTCTCATCTCTGCCTCCTGTGCTCTAACGAAGCCTCCTTCTCCGTCCCACAACATGGACCCTCGGGCTGGGATGGTAAATCCCGCCCTCTTGCTTGTCAAACGGCTCCGGGCATGTCACGCCCACTGCGGGGCCGATGTCCGAACACTTCCCTCCTTTTGCTATGTAGTTTCGCATCTTCAGAACCTCAGCGTGCAGCGAGCTGCACGCTGACGCGCTAGCCGCCGACACGGATGTGCCGGAACCGCTCTGGCTACCTCTGAGGGTGCGGGCGCTTGCACCAATGCTTGCACCGGCGGAGCGGAAAACGTGCATTCTGACCCCGTTGAAGGGCTTGCGGCCATGCTGCGAGAACTGTCACCAGAGGAGCGGGCGAGACTCGCGGCGATGCTCGAGGCGGGGAAGTTGCTGCTGCCCACGGCAGAACGGCATCTGGCAGGCAACCATCCGCGGCCATGAGTCTATCGTCCTGCGGTGATACCCAGCAGGACCGCCTGGCCCGCATCCATCGAACGGAAGTCCACGGCCTTCACTTCCACATCCGGCCTCGGATTGATCCATCGCATCACGTAACCGACGCCGTCGACCTCATCGGGAATCCTCACCGCAGCCCCCATGCTCTCTATATCTGGTAGGAAATAAGGTTGCCGAGAGTCCAGGTCGCCTATGCTTTCGACTGGCACCACCTCGACACGCTGACCATCGGCATAGTGCACTATGTAACGCCAATACTCCTGTCGGCCCATCTGAAAGGGGCCAGCATGGAGGAAACAAAGTGACTTAACCTTGGCTCCAATAGGAATGTTGTCGACGGACAGCGAAAGGCTCGCCGGGGGCCGCCGGAAGCAACGCAGGGAGATAGCACGGCCCACCTCAAAAGGAATCTCCCCGGCCTTATACTGACCAGCCTTCACCGACGAAAGGCCGATGATCGGTAGACCGCAGTAATCCCGGGCGAAATCGTCGCCTGGTGGAGCGCCAGCCGGCGCACCGGTGTCCTTGTCCAGGTCGCGGTTGGCGAAGGCATCGAGCTTGACAGGTTCGTAGGTTGTCTCCTGCGGCGGTTCCTTAGCCTCGGGGGCGGCAGCGGGGTCGGTCGCGATATAGATACCGCCGTAGCAGACCGTACCTTTGGCCGGCTTCAGACCCAGGAAAACCGAGAACCGCTTGGCCGTCTCAGGGGCTTCAGCCGTGGTCTCAACCGAACGCCAGGGGAAATCGCCCACCAGCGGCCCGCCACCGATGGCTTCGCCTTCGGCCGTTCGCCCAAGCAGGGTTTTGTTGACGACGTGCTGACCAGTGAGCGACTGGAACCGAATCAAGACCACTGGCCCGCCGTCGGGGGCTTCCGGCTCGATCTTTTCACCCTGCAGGCGAAACTTGACCGTGATCCTGGCCCCCGGAACCGTCGGTAAACTCGGGCTCCAAAAGCCGGAACCCTCCTTTGGGGTCCGCTTGCGGATATTGTCGTCCGGATGCCCCTCGCAGGCCAGCCACACTTGCGGATCGTCACCGGGTTTCAACCGTTCACTCGGGTCGGCCCCGTCTTTGGCACGAATAAGGCGCCGGACCGGCTTTTGGAAGTGCGGCCATTCGTAGGTGTAGGCAAAGACACCGCCCCACCACTCGCCCCCACGGGGTCTGTCGGCGTCCCCCTGGGTCCAGAAATATGGCGCGTCCTCGCCTGCCACGGGCAGCGGGTCATTGTGTATGCCCTGAAGCACCGGATTGCCCACCACAGCAACGGCTTCGTAGGGATGAGCCGATTCGGGCACCCGGACCGTGTAGAGTCCCAAAGACAGGTCTTCCAGGCGGGCGTTGTCGTCCACGCGGCTGCCTCGGTCCAAGCCCGTAGCCTTCTGATATGCCTCCAGGGTGGGGAACTTGACCCCATTGAACTTGTGAAAGCACTCTCCCGGCTGCCCACGGTAAAGGTTGTTGCAGACTATGTTGGACTCCAGGCGGTATCGGCCTGAGGGGGATATCTTGCCCTCGCCGGGCCAGTCGGCTGGAAGGTTTTCTCGTGCGCCCCCGTTATCATCAAATGATAGGTACCTCTGGGCACCGGTCATGAAGTTCTTGGCGATGACGTTGTCGAATATGTAAGGATTGTCCACGTGGGGAGCCCAGATGCCAATGTTTGTGTTGGTGTTGTCCGCCAGATAGTTGTACATGGTCATCGTCCGCCAGCAGAAGCGGAAGGTGATGCCGTCCCAGCAGTGGGTGATCGCGTTGTAAAGGATGCGCGAGTCGTTGGACGGGTACTCGTTGTAGATGCCCCGGTCCGAGATTCGCCACATCACGTTGCCATAGCAATAGGTGCTGTAGCAATTCACGTCGGGCCACCACCCGGCCCAGACGCCGTCGGCCACGACATTGTAGCGCAACACGCAGAAGTTGACGTTCCCGAAACGGATGCTGCATCGGGGACCCCAGGGGCTGTTCAGATCAGTTTCGGGCGGACGATTCTGTAGCATTGGATGGCCCGTCCCGATGATAAAGTTCTCTTCCATCACCTGGGCCCCAGGGTTGTCGCCGCAATTGATCCCCTGCCAACACTGAAGCAGCGAACAGCGACGCAGGATATTGGCGAAACCCCTGAGCCCAGCGCCGCCATCCGCACCCCGCACAACGCAGTCTTCCACCACGTTGCGCTGGCCCCCAAGGGCAATACCCGTCGTCGCATCAATCACATCAAAGCCTTGAACCCGTGCGCCCTCGGTGGTCAGATTAATCCCGGTGAAGGGGTCCTGCACCAGCTCCACACGATGCTCGGCCGGGTTTGCACCCCCCAGGTTGATCAGGAGCATCCCGTCGCCCAGGGTCGTCCATCGCCGCTCGTCCGTGTCCTCCAATTGCCGGTCCACGGGTTCCGCGAACGTCTGGCCGGAGCCGGGATCGGCCGAGATCTTCACCCCCTGGACCTTCTCAAACTGAAGGGCCAACCCATCAACACGTACCATCGTTCCCTTCGTCTCGGCCTTGCACTGGTAAACGAATTCTCGCCCCGGCACCAGGCTCCAGGAGGCTGAATCGATCACTGTCCCCTTGGGCCGAGCAATAACCACCGCATCGTCGCCAGAAGCCCGGAACGTCACACCGTCGCTGGTCGGCTCCAGCGTCTCGTGGTACACGCCAGCTTTCACCAACACCGTGTCGCCCTTCTTGGCCTGCGCGCAGGCGTGAGCGAGCGTCTTCCAGGGCTGATCCTCGCTGCCGGGATTCTCATCAGAGCTGTTGACCGCCTCCTGGGCCACATAGTACGTCGCGGCGTGAAGGCTGGCCGCTCCACAAAAGGTGGCTAGCACTATGACTGCCAACGTCAGTTTTGCAGTACGTCTCGGATCCCTTAACATTTCTGTAGCCTTTCAAGCTATTCGTCACTGCTCCCGATCCGCCTGCTCACGGATGAACTTGAGCACCTCTTGCTCAAGGTCGGGCGCCTTGAACCCGGTTTCCTCCTCGGCCTGTGCCTGGTCCGGATGCTCGCCCGGCTCGGTCTGGAGGTCAATATCGGCAAATCGCGCGACGCCCTTGGAGGGGCGAATGCCGAAGAACACCGCAAACCGCTCCGCCCGCTCAGGTGCCGTCAACGTCGCCTCGACGCGGCGCCACGAGAAGGTCCCCTTCGTCGGGCCCTGGCCGATGAACTCACCTGCATCGTTCTTGCCCAGGACGAACTGGCGCGTCACGTGCTGATTGGTCGCGCTGGAGAAGCGCACCCAAGCGACGATCCCGTCCTCTGTCGGTGCTTCCAGGTCCCGGGCATCGTAGAGGAAGCTGAAGTGGATCTTGGCCCCCGGCACGGTCGGCAGACTGGGGCTCCACCAGCCGGCGGGATGCTCGAACTGATCGGCGCCCTTGCCCTCGGCCGTCAGCCACACGATCGCCGGCGCATCCAGCTTCAGGCGCGGGCCCTCGCCCTTGGGAAAGTACGGCCGGCGGCCCCAGCGAAGCGACACACCCCCGGTGGACGTGAAACCAAACGCGTCGCTCGGCTGAACTTCAAACGGCTGATTGGACGGCTTCCAGAAATAGGGGTCCTCGTCACCGACGGCGGGCAGCGGGTTAGCGTGAATCGCGGTTCGGGCAGGGTTGCCCACGATCGGCACGGGCCGGTCGGGATACTTCGACCATGGGACCCGCACGGTATAGAGGCTCAGCCCGAACTCCTCCATCGAGGCGTCGCGCTGCTCTGAGCCACGCTCGCGCCCGGTGTCGCGCTGGTACTCGGCCAGCGTCTTGTACTCGACGCTGATGGCCGGCTCGGGCCAGTAGGGCACGCCCGCCTCGCGCAGGCGCAGGAAGACGCCCTCGGGATTCACCGTGTAGATGTTGTCCTCGAGCACGTCCCACTCGTGCAGGTTCCGGTCAGTGTAGGCTGTCTCCTGCCGCCCGGTAATCTCGTTCTGGACCGCGCTGACGTCGCGGCCATCGAGCCCCTCGACGTGGGTCGCCCGTTGGATGCTCACCGCACGAACGTTGCGCTGCACCAGATTGCAGCGGAAGATGTTGTCCGTCGGGCCCGGGCTCGTGAACCGCCCCCACACGCCGACGCCCGTCTCGTTGTCGGCAATGTAGTTGTATTGGCCCAGCAGCCGATCGCAGAAGCGCCAGATGAAACCGTTGATGTTATCGATGCAGACGTTGTACATGTGCGTGGCGTCGTGGCAGAGGGCCTCGTTGTAGATCCCCGTGCCGCTGCGCGCATACGCGTTGCCGTAGGTCATCGCCTGGTAGCAGTGAATGTCACTCCACCAGCCGAAGCTGGCGCTGTCGGTGGCGATGTTGTAGCGGTGCAGGCAGTGGCTGGCGCTGCCCAGGTGATAAGCACATCCCCATTCCCAACCCGGTGCCTCTGCGATGTCTTCGGGTGACAGCCGATTGGGGATCGCACCGCCCGTGTGCACCGCCAGGCATTCCTCGACCACGCAGGCCCTACCGCCACCGGTGAAGGCGCCGCGAAATCCTCTTACCACTGTGCAGCGGCGAAAGACCCCGGCGTAGGCGCCGTCGTGGACGAACGGCAAGTCCCAGACGAAATCATTCCAGGCGCCCCGGACGACGCAATCCTCGATGAGGTTGTGTTCCCCGGAGTTGATCACGCCGGCGCCTACGTCCACCATCTGCAAACCACGCAGAATGATGTACGAGCCCTTGAGCCGCACGGCCGTGAAGTTCCGCGGCACGACTTCCACCTCGTGCATGTCCGGATCGTCGCCGCCGATGTTCAGGCGCAGCTTGCCCTCGTCGGTGAGCACGAACCGGTTGACCGTCTCGTCGGTTACCTCCTTCAAAGCGCTGACCCCCAGGGCCCACAGTCCGCCCCGGCCGGGCACGGACTTGCCGTCCACCGCCAGCACCGGCGATGGCGGGCCGTACGTCCGCTGCCCCGAGACCGGGCAGTCCGCTTCATAGACTTTCTGCGTGCCGGCAACCTTCTCCCAGCCCTTGACCTGCGTCTTGGGGCTGGTGATGAAGACCGGATCGTCTCCGAACACCTCGAACCGCAGCGGGTCCTTGCCCGTGCCGGAGTTTTCGATCTGGAGCGTTTCGATATAAGTGCCAACCTTGATCCAGACGACGTCGCCGGCCTGGGCGGTCTGGGCGGCCTTGCCCAGCGTCTTCCAGGGCATGGCTTCCGTGCCCGGATTGTCGTCCGACGCGGCCGCGTCCCGCTGGGCCACGTAATAGGTTGCGGCGTTCGCCGGCGCCGCTGCCCACAGCAGCGCCGCCGCCGTCAGCACCACCCATGCACTGCGCTTGTGCCACTGCATTCTGGCTCCTCCTGACTTGAGTGTTTCGTCAGCCGCGAGTCCGCGCGGGCGTCGCAGCCCCTATCGCAGCGAACTTGTCATCCAAAGCCAAGCTCCAGCGGATACATCGTTGACACGTATATAGCTGGACAATATATCCCTGTCAACTCTGTTCGCACTGCATTTCGTGCGCTCTTACCAGCGCCTCGCGCACGCAGTGCCCCGCCCTCTCGTTGATCTCCATCGTCCCGAAGTGCACACCTGCGCGCGCTGGCACGTTAGGTGAGAAGAGCAGGCGAAACATGAGCCAAGCTACAGCGTCGATGACACGACGAATGCTCTCCTCGCTGTGTCTCTCTTGAATTCCGAGGCGTCCTGCGGCAGAATACGACCACCAAGCTCACGGTGGCGCGAGGGCGGGCCGGCGGTGACGCCTTTTGCGCCGTTAAGGTGAGGACGCGCCGTGCCGATCGAGCACATCATCTTCCTGATCCATCCCTGCGGCTACGAGGAGATCGCGCCGGAGGTCGTGCGCGAGCGCAACTACGAACTGTTTGTGGCGCGGGAGCAGGAGTGCAAGCGGCGGTGGCTGGCTGGCATCGAGGCGGAGCGCAGGGCGGTCCTTCTCCTCCAGCTCTACGGCTCGCGGCGCTATGGCGCCCTCGCGAAGGCGGGGCCGATAGATTCAGCTATGACTACCCCAATCGCGTGATCAAGGTCGCGCACAGCGACGACTAAGGGGAGGAGAGGCCAGAGCCTGGTCGACCGTGGTGGATTATTACTGCGATGGGCTCAACCGCCGCGTCAGGAAGGACCTGGCCAGCGGCACGGACGTCATCTTCCTAAGCCATGGCTGGCAGGAATTGGAGGAAAGGAAAGTAGATGAAGACTGCGTTGGAGATTGTCAACGGTGTGCCAGTGCTCACGGTGGACGGCAGGCGGCTCGCCCCGATGCTATTGTGGAACCACAACCGGAGCGGCGAGACCAGCCAGTTGACGCGTGCGCGGGGATTTCATCTGTACACGGCGGGCATGACACTGCCGTGGCCCAGGGACGGCGAGGAATACGACTTCGGGCCGGTTGACGCCCAGATGGAAGAGACTGTGCGCAGCGATCCGGATGCGCTGTTTCTGCCTCGGGTGTTTGTGGAGCCGCCTGCCTGGTGGAGGAAAGAGCATCCAGAGGAAATGCCGGTCTGGGAGAACGGAAAGAGCGATGACCTGGTTGCGATCGCTTCTGAGCGGTGGCTCCGGGAGGCGTGTGGGCACGTCGTGAGGTTCGTGGTCCACCTCGAGTCGGCGTGGGACGAACATATCCTCGGCTACCATCCCGCTGCCCAGAACAGTCATGAGTGGTACTACATGTCAACGATCTGGGGCTGTAATGACTGGGGCCTGCGGAACTACGATGAGCCTTTTGCGCGCGGGTTTCGCCGCTGGCTCCAACGCCAGTACGGCGATATCACGGCGCTGAACGATGCTTGGGGAACCGGCTACGATGCGTTCGAGCAGATCGTCGCCCCCGCCCCCGACGTGCGCCGGGCCACAACCCACGGCCTCCTGCGCAACCCCTGCCGGGAACGCGCCGTGATCGATTTTACCTGCTATCAGTCCGTGGCCATCACCGACGCGATCCGGCGAGTCGCCCGGGCCTTCAAGGATGCCTGCGGCTGGCGCAAGCTCGTGTACGTCTTCTACGGATACACGTTTGAACTGGCGGGCCTGCAAGAGGGCATCAGCCAGTTCGGCCACCTGGACTTCGACGCCGTCATGGACGACCCGGCCGTGGACGTCTGGTGTGCGCCGTCGGGTTACTTCGACCGGCGCAATGGTGGCAGCGGGACCATCATGGCGGCTGCGGAGAGCTGCAACGCCCGGGGCCGCGTCTGGTGCAATGAGGACGACCTGAGGACGCACCTGAGCCCCCCCGACGCCAACTGGGGCCGCGTCAGCACGCTGGAAGAGACGCTGTGGGCGCATCGGCGCAATTTCATGGCGGCGCTGACGCATCGGTCCCAGATGTGGTTCTGCGCGGGGGGCACCTGGCTTATGGACGACCAGATCTGGGCCAACCTCGAAGTCCTTCGGAAGCAGTACGAGGAACTCTACCGGGACCCCGCGCCGTTGGAGAGCGAGGTCGCCGTGGTGGTGGATGAGCGGAGCCTGGGCCAGATCGCCTACGGGATCGAGCTGGGCCTGCCGCTGCTGTACGATATGCGCGCTCCGATCAACCGCATGGGCACAACGCCGGAACTCTGGCTCCAGTCGGACTACCTGCGCGGGAAAGTCCGGGGCAAGAAGCTGCTGATCTTCCTGAACGCCTTCAGCCTGGGCCGACAGGAGCGCGAGGCCATCCGGAACAGGCTGCGGGGCGACGGGGCAACGGCGATCTGGTTCTACGCTCCGGGCATCATCGCCCCGGACGCTGCGTCCCCGCAGGAAGCCTACAGCGTCGATTACATCCGGGAACTGACGGGGATCCGAGTGGTCGAGCTTCCGGGCGAACGGTTGCCCGACATGCGACTGCTGCCGGAGCATCGGTTCGCCGCCGGCGTTCCGTCGGGGGCCATCATTGCCCCGGACGACATCGTCCGGAACTGGTCGCTGCGGGAGGAGCACCTTCAGTTCCGGCAGATGACCTATCCTCCGCGCAAGAGGCTTGCCCCGCTCTTTGCCGTAGACGACCCGGAGGCGGAGGTCTTCGGCTCCTACACGGAGCGAGGAGAGGCCGCGATAGCCTGGAATGAGCGGGACGGGGTCCGGAACATCTTTGTGGGCGGGCTGACGCTTCCGGCGCGCGTCTTCGCGAACATCGCCCGGGAGGCGGGCGTGCACCTGTATTGTGCTCCCGGGGACGTGATCTACACCGATGGGCGTTTTCTTTCGATCACGGCTTGCGAGGCGGGCGGGAAAGAGATCCGGCTTCCCGGGCCGCGCGCCGTCACGGACGTCTTCTCCCGGGACATCGTCACGCGAGGGGATTCTTTCCGCGTCACGCTGCGCACGGGCGAGACCCGCGTGTATCGCCTCGCGGACTAGGATTGACTGGGACCTCGCGTGGCACGGAATGCCCCCCACTGTGGGGGGCGGTGAATGACAAGGAGGGAACGAGCAGATGTCGCACTACAGGGCGGAGGAAGTCCGTTTCTACGTGTCTCTCGAAGGCAATGACCGCTGGTCCGGAACGCTCCCGGCGCCGAATCGGACTGCGACGGACGGCCCGCTCGCGACCCTGCCGCGGGCACGTGACGCCGTCCGACGGCTGAGACGCTCTCAGGGCGGCGTGCTCAGACAGCCCGTCACTGTCCTGGTGCGCGGGGGGACATACTTCCTGACCGACCCGCTCGTCCTGAGCCCGCAGGATTCAGGCACGGCAGCCTGCCCGGTGACCTATGCAGCCTATCGGGGCGAAGGGCCCGTCATCAGCGGCGGGCGACGGCTCAGGGGCTGGAGAGCGGTCAGGGCCAACGGCAGACGTGCCTGGGCAACCGAGATCCCGGAAGCGCGAGACGGCAACTGGTTCTTCCGGGAGCTGTGGGTCAACGGACGGCGCAGCCCGCGCGCCCGACACCCCGGGAGCGGCTACCTGAAGGTGCCTCCCGTGCCCGCCGCCACGCTGCAGCAGACGCCCTGGCACGAAGGGGCCACGCACCTCCGCTTTGGCAAGGGGGATCTGGGGCCGTGGCGGGGCGCTGCCGACGCGGAGTTGGTGCTCATGAGTCTCTGGACCGACTCGCACCTGCCCATCGCACACATAGACCGCCGCAAGCGACTGGTCACGTTCGGGAAACGCTCCGTCTACAGGCCGTCGCCCGGCGACCCGTATTACGTCGAGAACGTCCTCGAAGCCCTGAGTTCGCCCGGACAGTGGTGTCTCGACAGCGCGAAGGGCATGCTTTACTACCTGCCCCGTCGCGGCGAGTCCATGCGCGCATCAGGAGCGATCGCGCCCGTTCTGAAGCAGATCCTGATCTTGAAAGGCAACCCGAGCAGGAAGCGGTACGTCCAGCACGTCATGTTCCGCGGCTTGACATTCTCGCACGCTGAGTCGTGGTTCGCCCCACGCCTTCCGGGGGAACCGCAGGCACCGGAGGTCGGCGGCTATCCGCAAGCTGCCGTCGGCGTGCCCGGGGCCATCCATGGCGAGGGCGTGCGCAAGTGCGCCTTCGAAGGCTGCGCTTTCGCCCATCTCGGCGGATATGCCATCGAGCTGGCGGGCGGCTGCAGCGCCAACCGCATAGCCGACTGCGAGATGACGGACCTTGGGGCGGGCGGCATCAAGCTGGGCGAGCGGGTGGTGCAACGCGCCAAAGCGTGGCAAACCCACGGCAATGAGCTTGTGCGCTGTCACATCCACGATGGCGGCCTCCTGTTCCACAGCGCCGTCGGCGCCTGGCTCGGGCAGACCTACAACAACCGCATCGCCCACAACCACATCCACGACTTCTACTACACAGGGATCTCAGTGGGGTGGTCGTGGGGGTACGGGGCCGCGCTTACGCGCAAGAACGTCATTGAGAACAACCACATTCACCATATAGGCCGGCGCTCGAACGGCGACGGGCCTATCCTCAGCGACATGGGCGGCATCTACACCCTGGGCGTTCAGCCTGGCACGGCGATCAGGTACAACATCTTTCACGACATCGCCGCTCTGCACTACGGCGGCTGGGGCATCTATTTCGACGAGGGCTCCACGCACATCGTCGCCGAGAACAACCTGGTCTACAGGACCACGCACGGCGGGTTCCATCAGCACTACGGCAAACAAAACGTCGTCCGCAACAACATCTTCGCGCTTGGGCGCGATACACAGCTCTTCAGAACGCGCGCGGAGTCGCATCTAAGCTTCACCTTCGAACGCAACATCGTCTACTGGCGGGAAGGCGCCCTGTTTACGGGCAGCAGCGAGAGCTTCTCTGTGGCGATGGACCGGAACTTGTACTGGCAGGAGGGCGGGCCGGAGATGCGTTTCCTGGGCCTGAGCTGGGATGAGTGGCGGGCCAAGGGCAAGGACAGGCATTCGATCCTGGCGGACCCCGGGTTCGTCGCCCCCGCCAAAGGTGACTTTCATCTGCAGCGCGGCTCACCCGCCCGCCGCATCGGTTTCAGGCCGATCCCCCGGGGCAAGCTGGGCCCCCGGGGGCTCAAGAGGTGAGCGCGACAGCGTCCCCCCCGGGGCCGGTTGGTCTGCCGCACGCGCCGCATCACCCCCGGCCTGATCGTTGCCGCGCGCAAGCAGCGCGGCGGCGGCTGCCGGATCGATAGGCGAAAAAACCATGAGCAGCGAAGCAGGTTCCCGACGTCGCCGAATCATCCTGAACAGCGACGGTGCGGCGCTCATTTCTCGTTTCCAGCCGTGCCCGATGGGGGTGGAAGGACTGATCGACGAGGTGTTCACCCCGCTGCGAGGGAGCCACGTGGACACGATCTTCTGGGCGCTGGGCAGCGCCGTGGACGGCATCCACGCCTCGAATCAGTGGGCGCACCGTACGAAGCTTGGCCAGATCTTCGGCGAGGGCATGACCGAGTTCCCGAGCGAGGAGTACAGACGGCGGGCCCTGAACATCCGCGACTTTTTTGCCAGGAACACCGATCCGGCGGAGATCGTCGTCAATCACGCCCACAAGATCGGGATGGAGGCGTTCCTATCGATCCGGATGAACGATTGCCACGAGGGGATCTTCGGCGGGCATTACGTGGGCAAGATCAAGCTGGACCATCCCGACTGGACTCTCGGCGAACGGGCTCCGATCCCGATGTTCCGTTACGCCTTTGACTTCACGCGGGAGGAGTCGCGGAAGTATCGTCGAGACCTGATCGATGAGGCATGCTCGAACTACGATCTGGACGGTTTCGAGCTGGACTTCCTGCGCCACCCGATCTTCTTCGCAGCGGCCGACCTGGAGCGGGGACGCCCGATCATCACGCAGTTTGTTCGGGACGTGCGGAAGATCCTGGACCGTGCCGGCAAGGCGAAAAGTCGGCGTCTGTTCTTGGCCGTGCGCGTGCCATCGACCTTCGCTCTGTCCAGGAATGCCGGCCTGGACGTGAAGCGATGGATACAGGAAGGTGTGATAGACATCCTGACAGCGGGCACCATGGCCGGGAGTGTGTTCCGCTTGCCCATCGAAGAGTATCTCCAGGCTACACGGGGGACGGGCGTTCAGGTCCATGCGCATTTTGGCATGGGAAGTCCCGCGGGGCAGAAGCACGGGAGCTATCACACGGATGCGATGTGCCGCGCTCAGGCGGCTCTCTACTGGCGAGCCGGTGTGCACGGTCTTTACAGCTTCAATGCCAACGTGATCCCGCTGTTCTGCGATGAGCACTGGAACTGGCAGCCGCTCCGGGAGATGGGGGAGCCGAAGTTGATTGCGCATATGGACAAACACTACCTGGTGGATTACCAGGATTTTGACACGAGCAGCTGTTACGGCGCGTACGTGAAGGAGGTGATGCCCGGGGCGCCGCTGCCGGTGACGTTGCGGAAACACGAGGTGGCGGCGATCCCGGTGGAAGTGGCAGACGACTTCGACGAGGCGCGCTCCAAAGGCATCGGCGCCGAAGTTCAGCTTCAGGTTCAGTTCGACCGCGCAAAGGTGGCGGAGTCGGCTGCCCTGCACTGGAACAGGGCGCCGCTGCTCAGGAACCAGCAGGAAGAATGGCTCCGCGCCAGCCTGGAGCCATCGACCGTCCACCTGGGCTGCAATGAGCTGCAGATTGTTCCTGCATGCGCCGGGGAAGTCAAGGCGGTGGAAGTCCTCGTGCACTATGCGGGATAGGCTTCCGGTGCCTCGGCATGAGGCAATGCCTCGAGAAGAGAGGGTCCTTTGGCGAGTAGGCTGTGGAATGCTGGCCGCTCAGCATGCGGGCAGCAAAGCAGTGGTTGCTGGCAACATACGTTTCCTGCGCGGCGCGGGAATCCGTAGGGCCGAAACAGTGTTCCAATGGGAGCTCGACAGGAGTGAGGAGGCTTGCAGGATGAACCCCAATGATCCAGTTCGCGTTGTGGAGGCAGAGGCCTTTTGGCAGCCGGGAACGAAACTCACGCAGGACGGAGATTTCCGGGCCGCCTACCGAGATCTCGGCACGGTGCCTGCCCAGCGTGTCCGCCTGCCCGTCCCGGGTTCTACGTGGAAGCTCACCGGCCGGGTGGGCCGCACCGACGACGGCACCATCTACGCCGGCTTCGGGCCGTATCTGCACTGGTCCAAGGACGAGGGCAACACCTGGGACGGCAAGGCGCTGGAGGGCCTGCCGGGGAGCGCTGGAGAGCGGGTGATAGCTCAGGCTTTTGGGGCGGCCGGTCGGTACATCTACCTGGCGCACTTCAACAAGGAGCTGCCCTGCCTGGGTGAGGACTGCTACCCCATAGTCATCTCTCGCTCGAAGGACGGCGGGAAGACCTGGGAGAGCAGCCTGCCATTGGACCAGGGGCCCTACAAATACATGGGCGGCGACGGAGATCACATCATCGCCCTGGAGGACGGGACCCTCTTGGCAACCCTGGACGCCTGGAACCCAGCGACTGCCACCTCGCCCCAGGTGGGCGGCATGGTCCTCTCCAGAAGCACCGACCAGGGGAAAACCTGGGGGGACAGCACCATAGTCCCCGGCGTGGCGGAGACGGGTCTGTTGTGCCCGGGAGGGCAGCGACTACTGGCAGCCATGCGTACCGGGGGACCGGGACCGGATGGCAAGACCGTCCGGCTGGCTAACTCCGACGACGGGGGGCGCACGTGGAGGAACTTCCGGCCGTTGACCCACGTCTATGGCCAGGCCCACGGGGACCTGGCAGCGCTGCCCGGCGGCGGCGTTGTGGCGGTCTACGAGAACCGCTACCCGTTCAGCGGGACCATGCATGCTCGCGTGAGCTGGGACGGGGGCGAAAGCTGGGAACCGGAGCTGTATATCGTGATGGATTCCGGCGTTGGCTACCCGGGGTCCGTAGCTGTGGAAGATGGCACGGTTGTGACGGTGGCGGGTGACGGGGAGCTGACCGGCAACGGGGAACCCACGGGGAGAGGCTATACGCTGCAGGCGATGCGGTGGAAGCCCTGGCCGAAGTAGGACGTCGGAGGGACTCGTCATCGTCCACCACCAGGATTCTGTGCTCCCAGACAACGGGCAGCGAATCAGGCTTCCGCTCCGGTTTGAGGTCGTCCGGCAGGCTCTTGGTAAACACGCGAGCTGACGCGGCTCTGGGGACGGCGCCATGCCCGACCGGGGCAAACGCCGTAGGAAGAAGTGTTGACGGGCGCCCGTTTCGGCGGTATGCTTCCTGATCCGTCCTGGCTGACATGGATCATTCGGGACAGATCCACTCGTGGCATAGGAGGCGTAGTCGTGGCAACCAAACCGAAGACCTGGAAGATCGGAAACGGTGCAAGCTGGTCATTCCTGAACGGCAAGTGGGAAGACGGCAGCAATGGAGAACTCCTGCCGCCCGAGGGCCCGCTCGGCGAGTACATGGCCGTCAAGCACGGCGAGTCGTACGGCGACTTCACGGCGAGGTTCCGATTCAAGTTCCGCACCGTGTACAGTGGGGTGCGTCTGCTGTTCCGCGTGAAGGACAGCCGGCACTTCTACGCCCTGGACGTGCCGGCCAACGGGCAGCAATTCCGCTCGCGGCACTTTTGGGCCGGCATAGTCATCGCCGAAGGCAACGGTCTTCAGCGCTATCTGAAGTTCGGCCTGGTGCCGGGGCTGTGCAGCAGGCTGGAGCACTGGTACGACGCCCGGGTCGAGGCGAAAGGCCCTCGCCTGCGCGCGTGGATCAATGACATTCCCGTAGCCGACGTGGAAGACTCCACGTACGCCGCCGGGCCCATTGGCGTGGCCTCACTGTCCAATCCGGGCTGGATCAACCATCCTTTTGCTGCGCTCACCGTCGAAGGAAAAACGCGGCCGACTTCGCGCTGGCGCGGCCTTCAGGCTCCGGAGCCCTACTGGATCACTCCGGCGCCGGATGTCACGGACCCGGAAAGTTATCAGAGTTACGCGAACATGGTGCAGGGCAAGTCCGGCGAGGTGCTGCTGTTCCTGACCTTGGGAAATCCCAACATGGGAGAGACCCGCCGGGCGCTGCACATCCGCTCCAAGGACCGCGGCCGCACGTGGGGACCGGCGGAACCTGCAACCTTGCAGCAAGGCATCGGCGCGCCGTTGATCCGCAAGGACGGCAGTTGGATGTGCATCTTTGCCGACCAGCCCGTGACCAACGCTCCGCTTTACTACTACATGACCCACGATGAAGGGCGCACGTGGAAGCCCCCTCAGCCGCTGAAGATCCGAGGCAAGGGCTGGCCGAAGGAGTGGAAAGCCGGGGGCCCGGTGCGGCCGATCCGCATGAAGGACGGGGCGGTCGTTCTGCCTGTGATGTGCTGTCTGACCGACGAGCCCAAGTCGCCCTCCCTCGTGGCCTTCTGGGCTTGCCTTGCCCTGCGCAGCGAGGACGACGGCGCGACCTGGTCCGAGCCGGTTCACGCCGACAGCAACCCCCAGAAACCCGGCGAGCCCCTGCGGCCGGAGATCGGCGGCGGGCTGGCTCTCGCGGCGCGCTACTTCGAACTTGGCATCGACGAGGTGCGACCGAACAAGCTGCTGGGCATCGGTCGGCCGGAGCGCGATCCCTACATGTGGCAGATCGGAAGCCTTGACGGCGGACGCACCTGGGAGCCGGGAGCCCTGGGGCATTTCCCCGGCTACTGCCCGTCTCTGACCGCCACCAAGAGCGGCGCCATCGTCGCCACGACGCGATTCCCCTACTTCGCCGCGCACCTGAGTCGCGACGGCGGGCGCACCTGGGAGCCGCCGGTGATCGTGGACCACTGCATCTGGGCCAATCAGCAGGCTATCGAGGTCGAGCCCGATGTCGTGCTGGTGACCTACATGGGCGAGATCTGTCAGCCCGGCAAGGCCGACAGCCGCATCGCCCGGCTGCGCGTGACCGAACAGGGACTGGTGCTCGATCACTGAGCTACAGCCGCGAGGGATCGGCACAAGGGGCACGAGAGTGGCGAATCCCACCATCGGGGACCTGGTCTGCGCGCGGCGGGGTCCGTGACGGATCGTTCCCATGCGCTCATACGGAAGTCCTGAGCAACCGGCAGAGTCCTTGGAACTGCCAGGGATCGACGGCTGGGGAGGAAACAGAAAAGAGCATTACGAGGGGCGAATCGTCGCAGCCCAAGCTGCGATTGCTCGTCCTGGTTGCTCACCCGCACGACTTCACACACATGGCAGGTACCTGCGGGCTGCACGTCCAGCGCGGGGATGCGCTCACCGTTGTGTGCGCTACCGGGGGTCTGCGTACGCACAACGAAAGGCTCGGAGAGGAGCTGCGAAAGCCCCGGGACCAGCAGGACCCGAAGGGTGTCGGCGAACCGGCGAGAGCCTACGGGGAGCGAAAACATCGCGAGCTGGTGAAAGCCTGCGCGTTGTTCGGGATCACTGACGTGCGCGTGCTGCCTTTCCCCCACCACTACCTGCGGCCGTCGCGAGAACTCGACCAGGCCATAGCCGACATCATCCTGGAACTGAGGCCGCACCTCCTTCTGACTCACGCGACCTATGCTCCTGCGATCAAGGGGCATAGCGACACTCGGCCCAGCGATCACTTGACGACCGGCCTGGCGGGGGCGGACCTGAGGCAATGGCTGTCTGGCAAGCTCGAAGCGGTCAGGCAGGATTGTGGGGCCTCTGGCGAGCCGATGCCGGCGCGTCTGGACTTTTGACACCTTCTTGGCCACGCAGGAGCGATTGGGGCAGACCGATCGAGACGGATCTGGACGAAGTGGGGCAGTCAGTGAGGCGGGGCGTGGTCATCCCAAGCATGTCAGAAACAAGGAGATACATGCTCCAGAGGGCCAGAAAGGGATGGTACGCCCGGCAGGACTCGAACCTGCGGCCTGCGGTTTAGGAAGACATGTGTCGGATCGTAAGTCCATACAGAATAAAGGCTTACGAAGCCATTCTCAGGCCAAAACGAGGCGTACAAGTGGTTAACAAGTCACTGAGCAGTCACTAACAAGTGGCCACCAAGTGACGACTGACCCACTCAGTGACCCACTGTACGCTGCCTCCCGGGTGGACGACAACCCAGGGACAGATGGTCGTGACCCGCACATTGCTGCATTCGCAGGACGCCCGACAGATGACGTGACCTGCGGTTCTTTTCACCTCGCACCTGGACGCCGTGAGTCCAGTCCCGGCCAACAAGAACCTTCGGACGCTCAAGGGGATCTTCAGCCTCGCTGTCAGACGGAACTATCTGGCCGAGAACCCCTTTAGAACGATCAAGCCGGTGCGTGAGGCACAGAGGGATCACCCCGTGCTGACCGAGGATGAGATCCATCGGCTCCTCAACGCTTGCCCCCAGTGTGCGCTGGCGGGCGTTTGTCTTCCTGGCGCTCTCAACTGGCATGCGCCGTGGTAAGTTGATGGCCCTGGAATGGGAGGACATTGACGTGGGTGCTGGTGTGGTAACTGTCAGGAACAAGGCTTTTCATCCGACCAAGTTTCGCAAAAGCAGGGTCCTGGCCCTCGTGCCGGCTGCAGTCGAACTGCTCGAGTCGCTCGGGAATGGCCGCCGGGCGGGCCTCGTGTTCCAGACGAAGCACGGAAGGCCGATGAAGAACAACCTGAACCGGCTGTTCAGTCAGATCGTGAAGAAGGTAGGCATACATTCCTGCACGCTCCACGATCTAAGAATGTGTATGGAAATCAAAGACTCGATAGTTGTAACTTCCGGTAGAGACGTAAGTTACGGATGTCATTCCGAGCCTCGCTACTGCGGGACGAGTATGCGCACGATCTTCATTCGATCCCAGGCCACTCAGTTAATTTCACGACGCGACGCGCGCCGATGATCTGGCGCGGCCCGTCAACACAACACGCAAGCCGGCGGAGTTTGCCCCGCCTTCGGGCCTTGGGCTGCATGGGACGATACCGATGAGCCTCCAACGTTAGGCGAATTCGCTCCGGAGAGCATACCTGCGAATTGTCATAAGTCCAGTGACAGCAACCCGGACGGGGTTCTCAAGAGCCACAGCCCAAGACAGAATGAAGAGTACGGCTGTCCGGTGCTCACTTCGCCGCCGCGATGATGGGGATACTCACTTCCCGGGCACCGGGAAGATCCGTATGAATCGTGATTTGTCCCTTCAGAAGTCCCTGATTCAGGCTCTCACTAGTCGAGAACCCCAAATGCCAGGTGCTCCCGCCACGCTCAACTTCCACGACTGCAGGAATCAGACCGGGGACATCACAGACGACCTGATCCATTTCAAACCGCCTACCTGTCCGACTGCGGACTATCAGTTTCCTTAGGATAGGACGCCCCTCGCATACAATTCCCAAGAACGCCGGCTCTGGCAATACCTCGAGATCCCTTACGATGCGGCCTCGAATGGGAACTACGGCACTTGGATATTTGGGATGATTGGTTTGCACTGTAAGGGCACCTTCAAACGCGTCGATTGGCGCATCCGAGGACAAAACCACCTCGATTTCCCTTTCAAAAGGGTTCTGCCTCGCCTCGGACAGAGGGATTGCCTTAACAAAGGACAACGGGGATGAGATAGACAAAAAAAGGCCTATCGGGGCATCCCCCTGACGCCTCAGGGCGATTCGTCTTCTCTGTGAGGTGCCCGAAACGACTTCTCCAAACCTAACGACTTGCGGCACAGTAATCATTCTTTCCTGAGCCCGGATCTTTCCAGAGATCCTCAACGCGAACACGTCACGACGTCCATGCGCATCCCTGACTTTCACAAATACTTGCAAATCCGTGTAGCCAAACCTGCCGTTCGTGTTGAAGACCGTGTGAATCTGTGCTCTCGCCCCCGGGCCGATCGTTCTCCGTGAAGCCGTTGCCGTCAGGCATGAGCAGGACGGCCTCACGCTTTCTACGGTCACATGGCAGCGGGAGCGGTTAATGAATGCAAACGGATTCCGCAGTTGCTCTCCCTCTTCAGCTACCCCGAAAGTCCAAACCGGACGCTCGAACTGTACTCCCGTAATCGTGTGAGGACCACGACGGTATCTCACCCATCCAGACACCACCAAAACACAGATACAGCCGATGACCAACATCACAGCGGCCCAGCGTACTGATAAAGGTCTTGCACGCAGGCATTGCCTGGCAAGCTGGAAG
>Ga0315291_10001498_pt1 | contig 31247 bp, 35 predicted proteins | sample YL17G12_20_MG_FD_203070 | JGI IMG/M metagenome (GOLD analysis project Ga0315291, IMG submission 203070) | Sediment microbial communities from Yellowstone Lake, YNP, Wyoming, USA - YL17G12_20 | ecosystem: Environmental > Aquatic > Freshwater > Lake > Sediment | place: USA: Wyoming | collected...
GTCCGTCAATTGTTATCACAATTTCATTCTTAGCAATCACATTATGGAGCGGCGGAATCGCAATGATTGCACAAATGATGTCAATAACTGTGGTTATAGCTGCACTTGTGTTCGTAATACTACTTTTCTACTTCGTTTATGTTATTGGCAAGCAAGGATATGCAGTAGCTAAAGGTATTAGCGCATCTGCATCAGCAGATCTTGCTGAAGCCCGAAGATCAAGACTTGAAGTAAGAAAAGAGAATATGAAAGTTGCTGGGGATAAATTAAGGATGAGACGTGAAAAAGAAGCACTTTCAAGAACTGACAAAGCAAAAGGGATTGTAAGTAATTTGAGACTTAGAAAAATTCAGGGATTAAATGGTCTTAGAACAATATTTAATTTTATTAGAAATGAAGCTGTATCTAAGAATGTTCTTAATGCTCCAGAAAAATCTCGTTCATATATTCAAAGAGCACGTCAAATTTACAACGCAGAAGTTGCATTAGAGCAATATGAATTAAAATCAGAGGAATACATGAAGCAGGTTGAAAATGCTGCTGGGAAATTTGATATCAAAGGTTTCAAAACAGAATCTGATAGACTAAAGAAAGAACTTGATAACTGTTATGGCAGGACAAATACACTGTTCAACAAAATGAAAAGGGCACGAGGCACGGAGATTATGGGATATCGTGCCGCTGTTAGAGCAGTCGAAACTGATTTAAGGAATATAGAAAAAGTTTACAATGCAACTTATACTGATGTAATAAGGAAAGAGACTGATTTCAATAAAAATGTTGAAAACTATAAGAAAAAAGTCAACCAATTAGAGAGCATAGAAAAAACAATAATAAGACCATTCCGTAATCTAGCAGGACCGATCACAAATATTACAAATGCAATAGCAGCTGGAAGAACTCAAGTTATAGCAACAAATGCAACAGCTGCATTAAAAATTGTCAATGCTGTGTTCAATAACACAAAAAATAAGGAAACAAGAGTATTCAATGACTTGAACAATATTGAAAACAGATTAAAAATGGATTTGACTGGTACTGACCAAGAGCTTACAAGAATCAGAAATGAGTTAGGACGAATTGATCGCGATTTAGCAAGGGTAGAAAGATTAACAAGAAGACTTAAAGCTACAAAAGCAAAGAAAAAGAAAAAAGGCGAAAAAACACCGACAGGTGCAGTTCAAGTCACACCAGCACCAGGCCAGCAGGTTATAGTTAAACAGGCATGATATTATGGCAGAAGAATCAAGCGTTTTACAAGGAATTTTGATGCTTAGAGAATTAGGAATTTTTGACTTTCTTTTACCATTTTTATTATTTTTCGCAGTTATCTATGGTGCTTTAGATAAAACCAAAGTCTTTGGTGAAAACAAGCGCGATATCAACTCAATTGTTGCATTCGTAATCGCAATGATCGCAACAACCACAGCAATGGTAACAAAAGCACTTGCAGGATTCTTGCCATGGGTCGGTTTCATAGCAATTGTAATAGTTTCATTTTTGATGATAGTTGCATTGGCTGTAGGAGATGTATCACAGCTCGGAAAGAATAAATGGTTCATGCGCGGCATGATAATTGCAGTCTCACTTGCACTTTTATATGCAGTCTTGTATGCATTAGGAATAACTGAATCAATGGGCTCATTCAATATTTCCGAAACAGATATAGCCCTGATAATTATATTAATAGGTGCAGGTGTTATAGGCTATCTTATATTCGGTAGAGAGGGAACACCAGTCAAAAGCTCGTAAGAGGTGTGATAAATGGCTTTAGAAGGGATATTTGAAAATGTTATAAGAATACTGAATTCGATAACGCCAGTTGGAGTAGAACCAGTATATTTCTATTCAACGTTCATGCTAGTTTTATCATTAACATACATGTTGTTTTACAATTTAATTCCGGTTTTCCAGAAAAATAAAGGAGTTTCATTCATTGCTGCAGTTGTATTTGCTTATTTTGCAGCAAGTTCAGCATTTGTGACAATAATTGTTTCAAAACTTTTCCCGAACGTAGGTTTGGCAATAATGGCTATTCTAGGAATACTACTTGTAGTTGCATTTGTGACCCCAAAATCATTTACTGATAAAGGCACACCAGCAGCAAATCTAATCATGCTTGGCGCAGTTATTTTCATAATCTTTGCGACTTATACATATGCAGCACCAGAGCTCGCAGCACAAGGATACATTTCTCCAAATCTCGGCACAAACATATCCTCAGAAGACTGGGCAATAATAATCATAATGATTGTTGTGATTGGTGGATTATATATGATGTTCAGACCAGCGCCAACAGGAACATCTAATCTCGAAAGATTCATGAAATGGGGGCTTGGACCAAAGCCATAAGGTGAATTAAAATGGCAACACTAATAGCATCAATTGGATTGTTTGGAGACATATTTGACTTTTTCCTTCCATTTATTTTAGTGTTCGCCATAGTCTACGGAATCTTGATGAAAACCAAGATGCTGAGCGAACGTGCTGACGTTAACTCAATTGTTGCGCTCACAATGGGCTTAATGGTTGTAATCTCAGGCGCAGGAAAGTTCATCACAACATTAACACCACTATTTGCAGGATTTTTCATAGTAATCTTCATGATATTCTTGATATTCCTATTTTTCGGAGTAGAAAAAGACATCAAAAGCATATTGATGGGCAATCGTATGATTGCAGCATTAATAATAATAGTCTGTATAATTTTTGTGTTCTATGCAATAGGATCACTGTATGGCAGCGGACTTTATTCAGCAACAGGAGTAAGTGAAGGAGTCAATGCTTCAGTTAACCAGAGCGTAATAGGTCCAGAAACTTGTGATTTCACCAAAATAGCGGGGAATGTAGCAGTTGCCTGCTTGCTTGGCAATCCTAAGGTATTAGGAACACTTGTATTGTTAGGACTGATGGCAATAGGTACATTTTTCATAATGTATGTACCGAAGAAATAAAATTTTTACTTTCCTCGTAAGTCTTCGACAACACTTCTTAATTCTTTTATCTCATCAGATAACGCAGGTATGAGTTTTCCCATTATTTTTTCTATTGCCTGCATCTCTGCATTCACATCAGTCATAGTCTTCTGGTATTCGTCTGTCTGGCCAAGTACGCTCCTTGAGAATCCATCCAATCTTGAAGACATTGAAGTTGTCTTGTTATCAATCTCAGTTATCTTGTCTTCAAGTTTTGTTTTCCAAACATCAAGAACATTAATCTTTTCTTCGGCACTTTTCCACTTTTCTTCTATTATCTCTTCAACTATTCTTTGAAGCTCATTCACAAGTTGTTCATTAATTGAAGGAGCATGAGCTTCCATATGCATAACTTGTGGCTGCATCTGTTGTTGCGGGTAGTTTGGAAATTGTGGTGCCTGTCCCGGTAATTGGGGCATTTGCCCAGGTAATTCTGGCATTTCAGGTAATTCCATTGGAGGTAATTCTCCCATCTCAGGTAATTCTGGCAGTTCAGGAAATCCTTGCATTCCCCCCATTCCTTGTTCTGGTGAAACTGCGCTTTTGATATCAGCTTGTGCAATTGCATCTCTGATCTGAGTTAGAGGATAACCTTGTGCACGCAATTGATTCGCTATTTGATTATTATTCATTCCTTGTGCTTTCATTGCAAGCACTTGAGAGATAGGCACACCTGTGCCAGTTAAATCAGGCGCTTCTTCTTTTTTCCTTCCAAAGAGAGCCATATATATTACACCTCACGATTTCTTTTTCAATTTTGAAATTTCGTCTTTTACAATCCGCAAAACATCTTCTTTTGTGGCAATTCTTGTTATATCAAGCATGTTCATGTACTTTTCTAAAACTTTAACATCACTTGTTCTTGCCATAGAAGTCATGTCCTTTGCAATTCTGCGGACAATTTCTTTAGTATCATCAAGATTTTTTCTGAGCCCAGATAATTCTTCGCTTAAACTGCTTAAACGTTCACGCAATTCCTTTATCTTGTTCATATTAGTTTCATCAATAACTTGCAATCTTTCCCTGGTTTGCTTTAATCTTTCTTCAAGAAGTCTTGTTCTCTCACCTAACTCAGACAATCGTCTGCCTTCTGCTATTTGAGCTTCATTTTGTTGTATTTGAGCAGGGCTTGGACCCCCCAATAATTGTGGCATTTTGTTACCTCACCTTATATAAAAATATATAATCATATACCCATATAAATATATTTGTGGAACTGCTTTTCGAAATAGAAAAGAATCAGTCTAAAAAGGTGAGGAATTGGTCAAAGAAGTAGAAAAATGCTTTAGTTATGTTATAGATCGCGAAGAAGGCGAAGCGAATTTAGTTATTAACACAATAGGTTGCCCGTTCTACCCATCTCTCGAAGACAGTGAAATAACAATGGAAAAAACCATTGATATAATAACTGAGGTCGGAGCTGCGGGCACAATTACATATCAGGCTGAAAGAAATTATATCTATCCTTTTGAACAATCAAATCTGATAAATGAAATAGCTTCAGCATATATTTATTTCATAAAAGAACTGGAAGTTTTAAAACAAGAAACATTAACGACTTCTGATTGTGCAAAATATTACCCAGAACGCTTGCATTTGATAAGGCATATTATAATGGAGACATTAAAACGTGACCCAGTTGGAGCTTATGTTCTCGCAACAAGAATTTTCCGCGATCAAAAAGCCAAAGGTGAGATGGCCGAAGCAAGTGTCAGGCCATGCTTTGAGAAATTCTTGGGCGTGCTTCAAGAAATAATGAATGTACTGGATAAAACTCAGATAATTAAATTAGCAAAACCGTACATACCTGGTTACAAAATTGGGAGCAGGGACATTTACTTCAAATTCTTTGAACCATCAATTAGGCCAAACTTCATGTTCACAAGATTGCAAGCAGAACCGCCAACAATGGCTGAAGAAATAGCATCATACTCAATTGGTGAAAAATTTAAAACAAATGTTTTGATTTTACAAATACCGAAACAAGTTAGACTTAGATATCATGTTGTTCCACCAGAATTCCAGCTTGACGAGGACGAATATGTTTTACTTGATGAAACCAGAGAAATAATGGCTAAGTTCAAGCCGAAAGAAGAAGAGTTTATTGATCCCGGAAGAATGCGTGCGATATTCTTGAACATTGCCAAGGATATTATCACACAAGTCTCGAAAGACAAAGGAATGGAATTGACTTATTCAAAGATTGAAAAACTCGCATATTTACTTGTCAGATTAACAGTTGGATTCGGCATGATTGAAGTTTTATTGGATGATCCGAAGATTGAAGATATTTTTGTCAATGCTCCGGTTGGAATGCACCCTATCTTTATCAAGCATGCAGATTTTGGGGAATGTGAAACAAACATAACTCCAAATAGAAGAGAAGCAGATGCTTGGGCATCAAGATTTAGACTTATTTCTGGTCGCCCACTTGACGAAGCAAACCCTGTTCTTGATACAGAATTAAATATTCCGGGCATAGCAGATGCGCGTGTAGCTGTAATCCAAAATCCTTTGTCTCCAGGCGGTTATTCGTTTTCATTCAGACATCACAGAGAGAGACCATGGACAATTCCGTTACTTATACATTATAAATCGATGACCCCATTGGCTGGCGGAGTAATTTCATTTTTGGTTGATGGTGCAAGAACAATGCTCATAGCAGGAACGCGTGGCGCTGGTAAAACATCACTTCTTTCGGCAATGATGCTTGAATTAATGCGCAAATTCAGAGTTGTAACTGTTGAGGATACTTTAGAAATTCCAACAAGATACATGAGGGAAATTGGTTATAATATTTTATCGATGAAAGTTCGTTCTGCAATACTTGGTGAGAAAGCAGAGATGTCTGCTGATGATGGAATTAGAACTTCACTTCGTCTTGGAGATTCAGCTTTGATAGTCGGTGAGGTAAGAAGTGTCGAAGCCAGAGCATTATATGAATCCATGAGAGTAGGTGCTCTTGCAAATGTTGTTGCTGGAACCATTCACGGTGATTCACCATACGGAGTGTTTGATAGGGTAGTAAATGATCTTGGTGTTCCAAGAACCTCATTCAAAGCAACTGACATAATAATGATTGCGAGCAAATTAAGAACACTAGACCAGCTGAAAGAAGTGCGTAGACTTTCGCATATAACTGAAGTAAGAAAAACCTGGCAGGATGATCCAAGCGCAGAAGGCGGTTTCCTTAATCTTATGGAGTATGATGCAAAAGATGATATGATTAAACCAACTCGCGATTTAATCGAAGGCGAATCAGAAATTGTCAAGTCAATCGCTTCACGTGTCAAGGAATGGGTTGGTAACTGGGATGCTGTTTGGGATAACATAATGTTAAGAGCAAATTCAAAGAAAATGCTTGTGGATTATGCTGAAAAAACAAAACAGATTACTGGACCGAATGGCATACTTGAAGCAGACTTTGTTGTTGAAGCAAATGATATGTTCCATATAATTTACTCGAAGTTAAAGGAAGAAACAGGTTATCCAGATTCGAAAGCAGTGCTTGCTGAGTATGAGCACTGGCTTAAGAACAGAATAAAGAAAGGACCTGAGTGAGAGATTATGTCGACACCTGATGAAAAAGAAATAGCCAAACGAATATACCAGCGGTACCAGGCTGAAAAAAAAGGGCAGCTTCCAGAAGAGCTAGTCTCAAGAGAATTCAAGATATTCAAAGCCAAGAAAACAATTGCCACGAGCATTTACGAAAAATTATGTCAGATCTCCGGAAGTCTTCTTAAGCTACCTATGGAACCTGCGCAGAAGAAAGAATATGATACGATTCTAAATTCATTTGATATGAGCATAACTGCTGAGGATACCCAAAGCTTTTCGGTCCTTGAACTAATTTTTAGTTTAATCTTCGGAGTAATAGTTCTTTTGCTAAGCCCATTTTTTGGAATCGCTATACTTGCAGTAGGACTATTCGGATTTTTCTATTTCAGAAGTTACCCAGCGAGGCTTGTCGGAATAAGACGAGCTAAAGCAGCCACAGAAATAATTCTTGCTGTGCTTTACATTGTTATTTACATGAAAACTGTTTCTAACATTGAATCGGCAATCAGGTTTGCTGCTGAAAATCTTGAAGGTCCGCTTGCTGTTGACTTTAAAAAGATATTATGGGATGTGGAAACCCAGAAATATTCTGATGTCCAGATGTCCTTGAATAATTATATTCAGCAATGGAAAAATTACAATGAAGCGTTTGTAGATTCAATTTATCTGATTGAAACTTCGCTTGTTCAGACTTCTGAAGACAGAAGAATAGAAATGCTCGAACAAGCTTTGAAAAGGATACTTGACGGCACATATGAAACAATGGTGCACTATGTTAATGATCTTAGAACCCCAATCTCAGCTGTGTTTATGCTCGGTATAACATTACCAATCATGGGTCTTGTCATGCTTCCATTGATTAGCGCATTCATGGCTGGCGCAGTAAGCGCAGAAACATTATTTGTTTTCTATGATGTGGCACTGCCACTTGGAGTTATAATAATTATCATGCAGATTCTTTCAACCAGACCAACTGCATTCCCACAGATTGATCTTTCAAATCATCCATTAGTCCCACCAGAAGATCATTTTGAGTTTATGGGGCGTTACATTCATGCAGCAATACCCGCTATCATAATTTTCATAATAATTGCATTGCCATATATTTGGTATGCAATCTTTGTACAAAACGCTAAAAATCCAAATGAAAACGACATTTTATTCTCATTGTTCTTTATACTCGCTATAGGAATTGGAATATCTGTGTATGCAAAACTTGCATCTGGTATCAGAGTAAAAATCAGACAACAGGTAAAGAATGTTGAGAAAGATTTCTCTTATGCTGTTTTCCAGATCGGTAATCGTCTGGCAGAAGGAGTTCCAGCAGAAATTGCAATGCTTAAGACTGCACAGCTGATGAGACAATCAAATATCTCCAATTTTATAAAAACAATAGCAGACAATATGTCAAAGCTTGGCATGGACTTACGCAGGGCAATATTTGACCCAAAGTATGGCGCTCTAAATCTTTATCCTTCATCATTAATCCGAAGCGTAATGAAAATATTCATTGAGTCCACAAAAGAATCCCAACAGATTGCGGCAGCATCATTGGTTCACATCTCAAGCTATCTTTTGAATGTACATAATATTGAAGAAAAGATAAGGGATGTTCTTTCAGAGACGTTATCAACATTGAAGTTCCAATCCTCGTTCATTGCTCCGTTGATTTCAGGCATAATTGTTGGTCTGACATCAATGATTCTTATTATACTTTCAACACTTGGAGAAAAAATAGCTGCAACAACAACTGCCGCAGGCGCAGGTGGGGAATTTGGTGGCGGAGCGGCAGGATTGTCAGCATTTGGATTTTTCGAATTAAGCAACTCAATTCCATTACCAGTTTTTCAATTAATTGTAGGAATTTATCTTATTGAAATAGTTATAATATCTACACTGCTTGCTAGCAAGATAGAGAATGGTGATGACAAGATCCAAGAGCTTGATTCAATTGGTAAGGATTTGATAATTGCAATAGTTATTTATTTTGTCATTGCCTTGGGTGTAACAATTGCATTCGCAGGCTTGGCGAAGATTGCTGTTGCATTGGGTGAATTTTAAATGAATAAAAAAGGTCTGACAGACGTAATACTTGTTTTGGTACTCAGCGGTATCGCAGTAGCATTAATTTTTATTGGGATAATTTATACTTATAATTCGCTTGCATGTTATGTTGGTGTAAACCTATCACAAAGTAAGTATATGGCAGGACCAAGTCCAGGACAGTTTGCAAATGCAGGAATTGAAATAATAAGTAATAATACTTATTTTACAAATCTGACTGATTGCCGAAACAGATGTTCAAGTCAAAGTTGTAATGATGAATGCCGGACAAAATACAAAATAGGTGTCGATTATGTCTTTTATACATTTAATATAAAGTACTTGGGTACTTTAGATTCCAGAATCAATATAAAAGGGACAGAAAAACAGACAAATTCAAATATTGAAGCAGACATCTATGATGAGACCACAATGTCTAAACTACACACCAGTGGAACCCATGTATTTTCAAGAGCATTTCCAATCTCTAGATCTTGTGAATCCGATTTTAATGTCACTTTTAAGGTGGTAGATGTATTAACTGGAGTTTTACCGACATTTTGGTCTAATCATACTAACTTTTGTATAGCTCCCCAAGCTAAAGATATCAACGTAAGTGTTAACAGTGTTAGTTCTAATCAAACTAATGTAATAGCAAACGTGTCTATAACAGGCACTGATGTTGCTGAACTTTGCCCACAAGCAATTGCAGATATTTATGTGCGAAGAACAGGAACATCATTCGATTATTCTTATCTTGCAAATCAAACCGACATTTGTAGCTTTGTAATTGATACAAATTCAACTCGTGTCGAAAAAAATAATTGGCTTTCTGATGATCGTTATGACTTCAGAACAAAACTTACTGTTATTAACGATTTAGGCATAACTCCTGCATCTGGTGAATTGATTGAAGCAACAGTCACTTTCCCAGCAAAAACCAAAATGATTAATTGCACAGATCTTGTAGTAACTGATAGTAATGGTTTAGACGATTTACCAAGAAAAATTATATCAGAGACTTATTCTGCTGGGTTTTGTTCCAGCGCAAAAATTTGGTTTAGTTCTGGCAGTAGCGAAAGTTGGCCAAAGACATTTTATGTATATTCGACAAACTATTCGCTTAATAAAGGAAATGATAACATCAATTCTTATTATCCGATTATATCATTTACATACTTTGCAAATACAGGTTTTTATGCATTTCAAACAGTAGCATCAGGAACAAATAGCCCAGGTAATGTTGTACTGGGCTCATATAACACGTGTTAATAATGGAAATTAATAAAATTTTGATTTTAGGAATGATTTGTGTAGTTCTTATCTTTATATCTTTAGAACCTGTTTTAGGGACCCCATGGCAAAATCCGAACTGTGGTGCAACAGTACTCACCCAGTGTAAAACTGAAGCCAATTGTTGCACATATAGTGCTACAGACACGAGTTGTTTTAATATTGGTGATATAACAGCTGATCAAAGAATAGAGGTAACTCCATGGGAAAAGTCTACACGTTGTGACGGCAGTTGTGGATGTTGGAATAGTTGTAGTGTATCATGTGTTACTACTTGCTGTAATAATTACTGTGCATTAAACTATGGTGCTTTTGGTCAATGCGGAAGTTTGGGTACTGGCCAACACCTTGTTTATGATACATATGACCAATGTATATGTTATTCGAATATTGTTAGTTATGGTACTTCAAAATTAGGAAGTGAAACCTCCTTTTATTATTGCCCATCACCTGGATTTTGGCAGCTTCATGCTCAGAGCTACTATACATGTTGTAAATCTCAGTTAACAGGTAGTTGTGACAGTAATGATGCTGATACATTAGCTTGTGGTGTTTATTCAAGTCTCTGTAATACTAATGGAGACTGGGATTGTGTAAATGATAATCCTGTATCCCGCTATTACAGTAGTGGTGATTATATCACACCAGCAATCTATGTTGGTCCAAGAGCTGTAAATCTAACTAATATAACTATGAGCACAACCACAAATTGGGGCGCGGTCAAAATTACGGGTTTCAAAAATAATTCTACCGGAAGCTGGTTCACATATACTATAACAAATCCAGTAGCAGATGCAGATTATACAATACCAGCAAATCAACAACCATATGGAAAATATTTCAAAATTTCGTTTAGCTTGAACTCAAATAGTAGCCAATCAGCCACACCCACTATTAATTCAGTTACTTTAGTCACAACTCCAAGATTGACAAATGTAACTCAGGGTAATACAATTGCAGGATGCGGACCCATGTCAATTTTGTATGAATGTACTTTTCCGTTTAAGGCATTTTATCTAAACCAAACATTGGGACGTTTTGAACAAAAAGGGATTACAGTTATATGTGATTCGTTGGGTCAGAATGTTACAGTAGTCAGAGCTAGACTTAACGGTACAACTACTTACACAGAAATCAATTATACTGATAATACTAACGCTGCTAATAATAGTTTTGTATGTTCAACATGAAACTAAATAAAAAAGGGATAGAATCAGAAGGAATACGTTTCAATACTGATCAAGCCGCAATATTGATAATTTTTCTTATATTGCTTGCAGTACTTCTGGTATTAATAATACCAAGGATTGGTTCAGGAAATTTTAATGAAACCGTTTTTAATTTCGGAAAATCAATTTATGACACATTGGCCGGTGGCAGATAATGATAAATAAAAAAGGGATAGCCCTTGAAACTGCAGTCGCATTAATAATAGGAATAGTTTTCTTAGTAGTTGTAATATTCATACTTCTACAGACAGGCCTACTAAGTTCTTTCCAGACACAGATTTATGGTTTAACATGTACAGCGTCTGCTTATGGTAGAAGTGTGCTGATTGGGATGATTATGCAGGTTTGGGGCCCATTAAGTACTGTAATAGAAATAATTGCTGTGATATCTGGTGGATTATCTGGTGGGACATATGCCCTTGCAAAAATCGGAAAAACATCTTTAGATCTTGTAAGAAGGCTTATCAAACAGGCAGCTATAGCTGGAGGTGGCACAGCACTATTTGCATTAATTGGATTTTTGTCCATTTCTTCAATACTTACTTATACGGCGCTTCTTCCATTAGTCCAAAGTATACCATTATTCTGTCCGTCTGTAACGATTGACGTTGGAACAGAGAATCAAAAAGCTTCTGAACCCAAGTTTCTTGGAGAAATTGCAGCAGCAACAACTGATTGTTGGAATATGTATGGCTCAGGAGCCTTAGACCCACTTTTTGGTGTTGACCCACCAAATCCAAGAGAATGTAGAATACTTGAAACATATGTCAAGAATGATACGCCAATGAATGTATCACGGATATATGATTACATACTTGTAGAATATGGTAAAAATTGGTCGCTGGGTGAGGGCAAGTTATTTGTTTATTGTAACATTAATAATAGCTTCCAAAAACTAGGTAACAACCCAACTGATTGGATTGGAAACTGTAGTTTTGACCAAGCAAGAATATATGTGATGTATAGGGATAAACATGACTACGATCTGTTATCATATGGCACTGCAGTGTGCAATGGAAAGATTGATACCGGGGACTTCGACAATGTTAATGATGTGATTGTATGGTGCATAGAAAGCATATAAAAATAAACAAAAAGGGGATTACATTAGAAACTGCAGTAGCATTAATACTGATGGTGCTCTCTTTAGGCATAATAATAATACTGCTATTTAGTTCTGGTTTAATTTCAAGTCTACAATCATCAATTTGTACATTTTTAACAATGGGTTCATCTTGGGTGCGTGGATTTGTCATAAGTTCGTTATGGACAATTTATTGGGTAATCTTAGGGCTAGTTGCGTCAATAATGTTTCTTTTTGGTACAACATGCAGATCAGCCCCGCCATTTTCATATGCTATATGTGCAGGAATTTATGCTGTGTTCTTCGCATATTTGACAGTAGCATTCACTACACTAGCAGGAGGCCTGCCATTGTTAACTTGTCCAAATCCAACGATAATACTTGGGACTGCAAACTGTTCTGCACCAGAAGGTGTTTCGAACATCACATTTATGCGCGAAGTTGCTGATCGTTCAATTGATTGTTGGGTAATGTATGCCTCTGGACAGTTTGACCCGCTTGCAGGAAGAGAACCGCCCAATCCTGTAACATGTTTTGTTGTAGACTTTAAACTTAAGCAACCCATTTCAGCAAAAAATATTGCTGAATGGATGTCATCAACAAGTTATTCTCGTGGTACTTCTTATTGGGAGAGAGCTGGTGGAATGATAGTTTTACAAAATAATAGTAAGGAATTGTGGAATCAAACATTTTTAAGTGGTAGACTGTTTATAAAATATGGCGATGCTGAAACATTGGCTAAATGGGGCAGTGCTGATTGCCAGATACGGAATTATGGGCCACCAAGTAGAACTGATTATGTGATAGATTACCCAAATGAAGGTTCAACAGCAAATATTCTAGGATGGAGCAATGATTCTTCAATTGTTAATGGATTAACTCAAGGTTCAAGTGCAGCTGTTTTTAATTGGAATGGACAGTTGTATTTAATTAGTGGAAGTACAGATGGACACTTTTATGGTTATAAATGGAGCACTTCAAGTAATAAGTGGGAACAAGATTCTTCTATAACAACAGGTTTACCGAGCGGAGGATACTACTATGTGCCTGTAGTTTTTGAAAAGGACAACATGTGGTACCTAATTTTTACAAATGAAACAGGCAATTCAAGCGACACAGATCTAGATTGTGGTATTATTTGGGCAGCGCATGATGGTTGTAGCGAATGGTATGGTTACAAGTGGAGTGGTTCACAGTGGATACTTGATTCATTAATAACAAATGGTTTAACTAAAATAGACCCTTCATATGTCCATCCAACAATATTCAAATATAATGGAAACTTGTACTTGATCAGCGGCAGCTTTGCCTGGCCAAAAATTGCTGGTTGGATTTGGAATAATACAAATGGAAAATGGGAAAATAGTAGCTATTTCATAAATGGATTTCCTTCTAGAGGACCTCGTACAGGTAATTCAGATTCAAATGGATATACCAGTAGATTCTCAACACCAGTTGTGTTTTATGATAAAAGTGGTGGCCTAAACATCCTAATTGGTGGTGTTTTAGATGAAGCACTTACTTTATCTGATGCACTTTTTCATAGTGCAAAATGGGAAGGGACAACATGGAAAACAGTAGATGATTTTTCTAATGGTATATTCCAAGATAGTATACCCGCCTTATCTTCTACCAGGCAAGCAGACTGGCACCCCAAACCAACAGTGTTCAATAAAGCCGGAAGTTCGTATTTAATTGTAGGGTCAGAAAATGGTAAGTACGCTGGTTATGTCCTGAATGAAACTTACTCAAAGGAAGCAGCATATAAAAGTGAAAAAGATGATCATCTTTATTGGTGTTTCGAAGCAGATAAAACATGTAATTCAACTTGTCAAGCATTCATACCTGGAGGAAAATGCGGTTGATAAAAATGTTAAATCTGGATAAAAAAGGCCTCGAAGCACCGACTACGTTAATCGTAATGATTATATTCATAGTTGGACTTGCAATAGTTATATTGCTGATATTGTTTTTTTCCGGAAAAGCAGGAGAACCAAATTCAGCATTTTTGACTGTCACAAAATGGGGGAGTTCATTCAAATGGTTGTAAATTTATTAAAAGAATTAAACAAACATGGGATCTCCGCTACAATCATAGGTATTATACTTCTTATTGTTGGCATGGCAATCGTGATATTACTGATAATTTTTTCAGGCCAAAGCGCCCAAGGTGGATTTAGCGATGTTCTTGTCAAATTAAATATAATCAGACATGGAGGCACAACATGAACAAAAAAGGTTCAGTTGAATTCACAAGCAGGCAGATTATAATGTTAATACTGATGATAATCATTGCAGCAATCGTAATAATACTCGGGATAACATACTCAGACCAAGCAAAGGGATTTTTGACACAGCTGATGGGGGGCGCAGAATCCTTTGTCTAAATCCCAAGGATTACCAATCACAACTGTTGTATTAATCGCAATAGCGATAATAGCGATGGTAGTTGTAATAATATTTTTATTTGTATCCCAATCAAGCAGCAGCCAGTCGACCGGCACATTTTTGAATCTGAGCACAAACCAAACAGTTGATGCCTGTGCCGCAACATTAGCATTTGGCGGCTGTCCATCTGGTAATTGCTGTTCGACAAAGACTGGTAAATGTGTTTCGATTAATGACTGTATCCCAAATGGTATATGTCCAAATAATAGGTGTCCAACATAAAAGAGGTGTTAAATATGAGGTCTCAAGGTTTGCCAATTAATTTTATTGTTTTAATTGCAATAGGCATAACTGTTTTAGTATTAATTCTAATGTTTGTGTTGCCAACATTCACAAGTGGTCAAGCTGCAACAACTCAAACAAAAGCTACCGGCGAATGCAATGCTCGTTGCGCTGTTGAAACGCAATATGCCGCAGCTTCTGGAGGAACTTCTTCTGTTGATGGTTTTCCTCGCACAAATTCGCCGTATTGCAATCTTATCCAGACAGTTCCAGGGATTGGTCAAAATTTAAGATGCGATGCTCTAATACCATGTACTGTTGAAGACAAAGATGGAGACACCTGTAAGTTGACTTGTTCTGGAAGTACTGCACAATGCGTGTAAAGAAAATGTTTTTATACTTGTAATCTTTTAATAATTTCAATGAGAGCACAAGGATTACCAATAACTACAATTGTTTTAATTATAATATGTATTGTAGTTTTGGCTGCAATTCTGTTATTCTTTTTCGGCGGTTTTGGTAAACCACAAGCAACGCTTAGCTTAACTCAAACTACTTCAGATTGCAATTCAGTTTGTGCTCAAGTGACTGCTGCACATCCAGGTACAAGTACTATTGCCGGAACTCTGTTAACTAATCTTAAGTTTTGTGATACTAGAACAATCGGAGCAATTACTGGGGGATGTAGCACTTTTACTTCATGTAATGTCACAAAAGCAGATCTTAATCAATGTCTTGCAAGTTGTAGTGGTACTACTGCTTCTTGTTTACCATAAACATAAACACTTGTTCATAGAAACCTTTTTTAAGAGCCATATACTTTAAAATTTATATACCAAAAGGAGGTAGAGGTGACATATGAAAGCACAAGGATTACCAATTAATTTTATCGTTCTTGCAGCACTAGCAATTTTGATATTGATTCTAGCTGCAGGTTTCGTAATAGGTGGAGGAACATCAGCAGGTGCAGCACTATCGCCAGCACAAGCAAAAAATGCATGCGATAATGGTTGTCTAACATTGTCAAGATGGACAACAACACAGAACAGCCCAACATCCACAGCTTGGCCATCAGGTATACCATCTCCAAATTATTGTACACTTAAGGTTAATTTGGGTGGTGCAGTAGGAAATGTAAACTGCAATAATAGTAATGTTGGCTCAAGATGTTCTGTTACGTGGAATGATGGCTCAAACTGTCTTGTTGCATGTAACTCAACCAACCCATATTGTGCGTAGTAATTTCTTTCTTTTTTCTTTTAATTTTATTTTAATCAAAAAACCTTTATAGGACTAGAAATTTCTATTTTACATGCTAAAGTATAACAAGCCAATAATCTATCTAGAAAATGTCTGGAAAATATATCAGGTCGGAGATGTGCAGGTAGAAGCTCTCAGAGGGATTACTTTATCAATAAATCTCGGTGAATTTGTTGCCATAACAGGGCCTTCTGGCTCTGGAAAAAGCACCATGATGAATATGGTCGGCGCACTTGATGTGCCGACAAAGGGAGCAATTTATCTTGACGGAAAGGATATTTCAAAACTGTATGAATCAGATCTTGCAGAAATACGAGGAAAGAAAATCGGTTTTGTTTTCCAGCAATTTAATTTGATTCCAAATATGACCGCACTTGAGAATGTAATGCTACCTTTAGAGTTCCAAGATTCAAAGAATGCTAAAGAAAGAGCAATAAAAGTTCTTGAGATGGTTGGATTAAAGGATAGAATATATCACAAACCTAAGGAATTATCCGGTGGACAACAACAAAGAGTTGCAATCGCACGGGCACTTGCGAATGATCCCGAAGTGATTCTTGCAGATGAGCCTACTGGAAATCTTGACAGTAAAATAGGGAAGGAAATTATGGAACTATTTAAAAAGCTCCATAACCAAGGAAAAACAATTGTTTTAATTACTCATGATATTGATTTAGCTAATTTTGGCGAACGAGTAATAAAGCTCGTTGATGGAAAAATTATAGGGGGAGATAAAAAATGAAAATAAATAGTATATATATAATTGGAATTTTGATTCTTGCAGTTTTGGCTCTATCTGCTGTAAGAGCACAAATGTTCGAAATTAATTACACTAATCTAGGAAATACAGTTCAAGCTAATCTAGTTGTTCAGGTTTTGAAATATGAACCATACCCTGTAAATGCGGGTGACTGGTTTGATGTATGGATAAAAGTCCAAAATATTGGACAAGCAGATGCTGAAAATGTAAAATTTGTACTTCAGCCAGAGTATCCATTCTCTTCAAATGATTCGTTAACGCGAGATTATGGTATAGTACTCGGAACAATAAATTCATACAAACTTGGAATGTCAAATGATGCAAACGAAATTATCTTAAAGTACAGAGTAAAAACAGCAGACAATGCACCTGAGGGGACTTCTGAGTTGAAACTTGTAATTTACACTGATGCCAGTACACAGGGATCAAATGCTGTAATCAATTCTTTACCTATTACAATAGGTAAAACTAAAACTGACTTTAGTGTAGTTATGCAAGACTCAACAAGTCAAGGAACATCATTTTCAATAGCAAATATTGGTGATAATTCAGCAACAGCGGTAACAGTTTCAATTCCAACGCAAGCTAACGTAAAAATAACTGGGGCCCAGTCTTCAATAATTGGAAATCTTGAAAAAGGAGATTTTACGACAGTAACATTCAAGATTGCATCAAATGACAACCTTAATTCATTAACAATGCAGATAGCATACACAGATATTGCCGGTGTAAGAAATATTGTGAATGAAACAGTTCCTGTTAGCATAGCTCATGTACAAGAAACAGTTAAACAAACAGGAAATGGAAGTTCAATTTACATATACCTTATAGTAGGGATAGCAATCGGTGCCGCAGCAGTAGCTGTTTATTCAAGAGTTAAAGGCAAAAAATGAAACTATCGAGCATCTTGAAGCTATCTGTTAACATGCTTATTCATAGCAAGTTAAGAAGCTGGCTCACAATCATTGGGATTTTTATTGGTATAGCTGCTGTAGTTGCAATTATTTCTATAGGTCAAGGTTTGCAACAAAGTATAAACTCTCAGTTACAGGGGCTTGGACAGGATATGATTACAATAACCTCAGGTGGTTCTAGAGTTGGATTTGGTGCTCCTAGCGGTTTTGGTGAGTCCTCTATGGTTGATGTAAAAGAATTATCTGAAAAAGATATAGAAGCTTTAAAATTGGTTCCAGGAATTGCATTCATTGATGGAGTAATTGGAGGTAGAGCAAGCGTTCGTTATCAAGGTAGCACAGCCCAATTATCTGTCCAGGGTAATGATCCCTCTGTATTTAATGAATTTGTTACAGTTGATTTAGAAGCTGGACGATACATTACTTCAGGTGATGTTAGGTCTGTTGTGATAGGTCATGGTATTGCATACAATGTTTTTGATACAAAAATAAACATTGGTTCTGTAGTGACAATAAGTAATAAATCATTTAGAGTTGTGGGAATTCTCGAATCTGGTAGTGGTTTCATAAGTTCAGATAATAATATTTATATGTCAACTAAAGATGCACGTGATGTTCTTAATAGCACTATAACCTTAAAGCAAGATGAGTTCTCAAGTATAATTGTCAAAGTTTCTGATCCAGATTTTGTTAATGAAACTAGTACAAGTATTGAGAATGCATTAATGAATTCACATCATGTAACAAAGGCCAAAGAAGATTTTACAGTAACATCTGCTTTGGCAATTCAGGAAAGGTTTAGTACAATTACCGGTACAATGGTTTTATTTTTAGGATCAATAGCAGCAGTTTCACTTCTTGTAGGAGGAGTTGGTGTAGCTAATACTATGTTTACCTCTGTATTAGAAAAGACAAGAGAGATAGGGATTATGAAAGCTATTGGCGCAAGAAATTCAGATATACTTCTCATTTTTTTAATAAATTCAGGTTTGCTTGGTTTAGTTGGTGGAGTTCTTGGAATAATATTTGGTGTTCTTGTTTCTTTGATACTTCCGATTCTTGGTCTTGGATCTGGAAGTGGCCCAGCAGGATTTACTTTTACACCTTCAATTAGTTTAGAATTACTTGTATTTGGTGTTTTGTTTTCAATAGCAATAGGAATGATATCTGGTGCTGTTCCTGCATATAATGCGTCTAAGCTTAGACCTGTAGAAGCGCTGAGATATGAATGATTTCTGCATAGAAAAAGCTTATTTATCACGATTTCTTTAAAAGAATAAGGTGGTGTGATGGATATTTTGAAGAATTTAGCCAGATTTTTAAACAAAAAAGCCCAAGGACTCCCAATTTATGCTGTAATTGTAATTGTATTAGGTATTGTGGTTCTTGCTGTAGTTTTAATATATATTTTGATGGTTTCAGGCAAAGGCGCAGACATTTCAAAGATATTTTTCAATCTCAGCGGCAATGTTGCGGGGAACGCTACAAATACAGCTTGCGGATACAGTGGAGGCAGGTGTACATGAAAGGTAGCATAGAATTACCCCTTTCAACTATCATTTTTATAATAATTCTGATAGTAGTATTTGCATTAATTTTAATCTGGCAATTTGGAGGATTTGATGCATTCAAAAAAATTCTTGGAAACGTAACATGTGAAACACTGAACAATACTTCTCGTGGAGGGTTTTCTAAATGTTAAACAAGAAAGGCCTTTCACCACTGATACTTGAAATAATCGGCGGAGTCATAGTTGTTGCAATAATATTAGTATTATTCACAGGATTTGCTTCTCCATTTTTGGAATTCCTTTCTGATTCAAAAAACATTGAAGCATTCAATAAATTTACAAATGCAATGAATCGTGCTTGTCGCGAAGGTTCAGAAACAGTATCTTATTTTACACTAGGTTATAAATCAACACGGGAGATATATGCTATCGGATTGATAAGTGGTGAAACAACAGCGGCAATAGAAAATATGCAACAATGTGATTTGACTTCTACTACTACGTGTACTACTGCTAAATCAAGAGATGTCATTGGAAAATGTTGGGGCGGCGTATACTGCTGGTGTTTGTTTAAGATAAAATTCAATTATACTGGGTCTTTCAAACCATATTGTGCGAATTGGAATATTAATGGAATTTCTGTAAGTAATAGTAATAAAACCAATATAAATACTGACTGGGATTCGAAATTTAAGAGCGATATTGTTTCGTCTAACATCTCTAAAGTAGATGTTTTGATATGTTCTGACATGTACAGAGACATAGGTTGTAATACTACTATAAATAAAGCCCAAACACTTGTTTTTCCAAGAGCAGGAAATGATAGCGGTTACTTGGTGTGGATCCAATCTAGAATAATTAAGCTACAGCTTCTTGGTTTTGGTCCATCTCGGCTGTTTGCAACTGATTTAGTACTTGACTCAATATCTTTTGATAGATCAGTTTTAGGTACTGGATTCATAGATTATATGACATTTGTATCAAATCCACGCTTAAATATTGCATTGAAGAATAGTACGAACGATATAAAAATATGGGAGACAACTTGTCCATGATGACAAATAAGGGCGTAACCAAATTCTGGATTGAAATAATTGGTGGTGTTATAATAGTAGTAATAATATTAGTAATAATTCTTTTTGTTGCAACAAAAACATCAGCAATGATAGAGGATACAGCAGCTGTAAACTCAATGCAAATTTTTACTCAAACAATGGCAAAAGCAACAACAAGTGGAACTCAAGTAACTAGTCCATGGAGATTGTCTATGAGCAGAGACAATTCTGTTTATGCTATTGTTTATGCAACACAAAATTTAACAAATTTGATAAAGCTTATGCCAGGTTTAACATCATCATCCAACTTTACACTTACAAAGTGTGATGTTCAAGACTTGAGAGATACGTGTCTATGTTTATTTTATATAAAGTATGCCGATATACGCAGCCAGACATGTGATGATTTACCATTCAATGTTATTGTAGTAGAGAATGGTTCAAGTTATGATACAGAAAAAGCTAATATTAATAATTGGAGCGATAAGTTCCCATTAAATACAATACAAGAGATACAAGTTCTTGAATGCACAAACATAAAATCAATATGTTCTTGGACAGATAATAAAGCAAATACTTGGCCATGTTTAATTCATTATCAAGGAAAGCCTGTTGTGTGGATGAGTGCACAAGGCGGAGACACAGGTTTTCTTAGTAGTTCTAACTTTGATACTTTACTGTTTGAAATATTAGAAATGACGAAAGAATTTAGTAATTATTATATTGATATGAACCCCACATTAGCAGTAGGCTCATACTCAGATAAAATATGTGCTTCATTAAACTGTAAGCCTTGTTATGGTTGCAAAACAACATGTAACGAAACAAGAACCGGTTCTGGCTGTTCAAACGCATTTGAAGGAATTAATTGTTCGCCTTAGGTGTTTTAATGAAAATAAAAAGAAAATCACAAGTTGACGTTGCGCTTACAATAGGGGCAATAATTATCCCAGTAGTTGCACTTTTTGGTTCTCTGATATTTGCATTTGTTATGATAAGTCAGTATGCCGATGCTGGGAAACTTGCTGCTGTAATCTCTTATGATACTATAACCTTAACAGACATAGCTTACTCAGTACCGGACACAATTAAAATATACTATCAACCCCCATCCTCATGCGAATTTATCAATACTACCATAGGCGGAAAAAAAACAATACTTACCTGCTTGAATGGATTTATGAATCTCAGCGGACCTTTTAGTCTAAGAATAGTGGCACATTCAGCCCAAATATACGGGGGCTGTGCAGATGTTCCATTTAGTGTTGAAACATACATCCCCGCTACAATACCAGCAGATAGGGTGGTAGATGATCAAGGCACACCAATAACGCAGCCATTTTATGTTGCTTATCCAGGATATTCAAACATGAAAGACCAAGCTGTTGTTATGGGTGGCGATTCTGGTTTGATTAATATAGATGTGAACAATGCAATAATTGTACAAAAAATAAGAAAAGGAACATTTGATACATTGGACCCAGACTCTTCAATACAAAATGATCCATTATATCTGCTGATATCACACACTTTAACTGTATGCGAGAAGCAAATAAACCGAACTTCATTACCGATTATAATACCACATAACTATAATTTAAATGTGAGCGGGACGGTGATTTATCTCACAAGATTTGCACAAAGCCCGCTCAATATTTTAAGTAATAGTCCTAACTATACTAGTTGGTCAGTAATTTATTCCTTTGATCTGAAAAAATTAGAAAGCGGTCATAATTGCACAATTATTTTGAATAGTACGTTCAACAGCAGTCTTATAGATTTCACAAAACCTAAAGGAAATTCTTTTATGGTGGAAACAACTGGGACATGTACGGAAGATTCTGATAATAACCCAAATAATGGATGTCGTGATTCTAATGGTAATCAAACGATGTTTAACACAATAACAAGATTAATTGTAAAACCTATTGGTGGAACATGATAAGTAAAAAATCACAAGCAATACTTCCATTTTTCGCAGTTCAGTTAGTGTCAATTATGGTATTCATTATAGTGCTGCTAACTCTTTTGACAATGAGTAAGGATGTAAGATTTACAATAAATGAATTTGACGAAAGGACTGCATTTCTTCTTAGCGGTAGAAGATTAGTTTCTTCAGCAGATTGTTTTGCATATGAAGAACGCGCTTTATTTTATGATACTAATGTAGGCAGATTTTATTCAGGTACAAAAGTTTTCCCTAATATACTCGATATTAATAAGCTCTTAGATTATGAAAACTTTAATTGCATACGTAAAGATTTTTATGATAAAGAGGATGATGTTCTCGCAGGATATTGGGATGCACAAAATGCAACAGGCGGGGTATTTAGTTATATGATTCGAGTGGTAGATTTGACAAATGGCCAAGAAGTATATGATTCACCAGCAACGAAGGATTATGCTACATCTTTGGTTGGTAGAATAAACAAAACAGAGACAGCAACAGTATTCAATGCCACAAATAAAACTACATGCGAAGCTCTCGGAGGATACTGGAAACCTGCTGATGATAGTAGGGACGCCGAATGTACTACATCAATTGATTGCGGAATATACGGCGGAGAATGGTACGATTCATGGAATGGTTGTATCAATGACCTGGACTTTAAGACATGCGCAAAAGGACGCTGTTATAATAGTTCGAATTCTGATCCAATCAAGACTATAACTGATGTAAGACCATATTGGATTGTGCCTTATTATGCAAATTCATCACAATGTTTGTATGTTTTTGATAATACAAAAGTTACAAACTTTTCAGATGATAATGCAACAGCTTTAACAGTCAATGATACAGACAATGCTTTGATATTAAGACAAATGGATTGGGGGCAATTTGATTCAAGCTGTGAAAATGTAAATAATACAAGAAGTATGGTTATGCCAACAATGATGAGAGTTGGGAATGAACTCCATCCAGCTGTTATATACATTAAAACTTGTCTGTTATTCGGTCAGAATTATGAAGGCAGAACCTTACTTGAAATAGAGTATAAACCAAACACGGGTGGTCAAGGATGCGTAAGCTAAATAAAAAAGGACAGTTCGGTCCAGATGCAATTGTGGGGATTGTATTAGTAGCTGTGCTTGGTTTAGGTGGAATATTCTTTTTAAACACATTTGTAAATGGACTTGCACTACATGGTTTACTTGCAATACTTGATACAGAGATTGATCAAAGATGCTTCTTTATATTACTGCCATTAGTTGGAGATGAATATTCGAGAGCTGGTGATAATGTTACTAATAAATATTTATTTTATAATATGAGTAACTATTTTGGCGGAGAAAATAATTATTCTTATATGTCAAATGAATTTAACAATACAATAAAAATATTTAAGCAAGGCATAACTAATGAATTTATCATAGGTATAACTAATATACAAGGGTATATAGCAACAGAGAGCAGAGCAGCAATACTTAGAAACCAGGCACTTACTGAATTCAAACCAACAAATTTTTGCAGCTTACCTGTATATAGTGCAGTAGGTAAAGTTGGAACCGCAGAATTATTAATTTCAGAAACATGAAAAGAAACAAAAAATCACAAGTTTATGGACTCAGTGCATTCATATATGCAATTGCAATAGCAATAATTCTAATAATTGGTCTTATAGGACTTTCAAAAGAATACGAGATGAAATCTTCAGCAGGTCTTTATAGGTTTAGTTCAGTTATTGTAACAAAAAATGCGGAGATAATTAAAAAATTGATGGATCAAGAACGTGGATATGCAATTGATAAATCTTTATTTATAACAGCTGCATTTGGGGGTTATTCACCAGATGTAGACTTAATTCTAAATACTACTACAGGAACATACCCCAAGGTACCTTGTGGAGCCAAGATAAATCCTGTTGCGTACATGGGCGAGAAAGTAGTACCTTACTGGAAAAAGTATGGGACACTATGTGTACCAACAGTCGATTACATGATGGATAATACCTTTACTGAGTTTGCTGGTTCAGTTTTTGTTAACCCCTCTCAATTACTTAGTGGCAGCATAAGTGCAGCAACACGAACTGTTCTAAATATGCAATATAAGTTACAAATAAATAATATAAACGAAACAAGTGGTATAATTGAAACAAGCTGGTTTGTTAATATGGATCAGGATGCAATAAAACTTACAGCACCACCGCCACCAGACAAACCCGTAGTTGAATATTCTTTTAAACCATTTATCCACATATTTTCGAATACAGAGTTTTTTAATGTGTATAGGGAAGCCAAAGATTTTGTTGGTGCAGCAGATTCACCTTCACGATTTTCACCTATGATCTTTAATCAAGCAATGATTCCGCTAATAATTGACGAAGATTTCCTCGTTGGAATGAAGAATGCATCAATATTCCAAGGATGCACTGGTGATTTAACACCTTCAGGTAATTGTACAATGAATTTCACAGATATTCCACACCCATTCAGAACTCTTGTGGAATATGCGAATAATAGTTTACCAAATACACCAAATAGTTGTTACTTCTATCCAAATGTTAGTAACAATTATCCTCATCTATGTGCAGTTACTGCTTCTGTAAATAGCGATGGCCAACTTATAGTTGATAATACTAAATATGCAGAGTACTGTAAGACTGATGATAGTAATGATGGTAATGCAATGAGATGTGTAATGAAACGTGTAATAAATAATATTAACAACGGGATAAATATGAACCCGTCTTTATCTCCATTTTGGCAAACAAATGTAAGCTGGAGAGCCACAGTTAGAACTATTACGTTAACTTTGGGGGCGACGTATATGGATTATAAAGTTTACAACACAACAACACCAGGAGTTTTCCCGGGAAGTTGTTCATAAGAATGTAACTATGGGATCAATAAATAATAAAGATGTGCTGAAGATTTTATTAGTGTTATTTCTAATTTTATTTGTATTTAATCTAGCTGTTGGTAAGCTTAAATTCTCTGGTCCTCAGGCAAGCGGAATAGGTCCAAATGCAACCCAGGTAATGTCAGGGAATCAAGTAACATTTTATGTAGAATGGGATATGCTAGACACTTATACGAATTTAAGTGGCTACATTTTTTCGTATAGTACAAACAATGGTACAACATGGACAAATAATACTTGGACATCTTTTCCTTTGAATGTAAATAATGCTATATCATATGTAATAAAAACAATACCTTCCGGCATAACAAAATATATTTGGAGAGTATACGCCAATGACACAAATGGCGGTTGGGATGATGAAAGGCCATGGGCGGGCTTACCATATCTTTCTGTAATACCTGCAGCACCAATTGCAACAATAAATTCACCAACAAATACGACATATACTACAAGTAGTATTTGGTCTAATGTTACCACAGACAAATCTGCAAGTTGGTGCGGCTATTCACTTGACAAGTCAACCAATGTGACGATGTCTGGTTCAGGAATTTATTGGAATAAATTGATGACATCAGTTTCAGAAGCATTACATAATTTAACAGTTTATTGTAATGAGTCATCAGGAAATATTGGCACAAGTTCTGTGAGATATTTCACAGTTGATACGACAGCACCAAGCATAACAATTAATTCACCAGCAAATACGACTTATGCAACTCAAAACATTTTGACAAATGTAACTACAAATGAGCCTGCGAAATGGTGCGGCTATTCATTAGACAATTCAGCCAATGTGACTATGACAAACACTTCGGCAACTGCTTGGCAAAAATTGATGACAGCCATATCAGTATCAGAAGCTTCACATAACGTAACTGTTTATTGTAATGATAGTTATGGTAATATGGGTGCGAGTTCAACAAAATATTTCTCAATGAGTTATCTAACAATGTGCACTGTTAGCTTAAATAATAATTTAGTTGTTGCACTGAGTCAGTACAAAGCATGCGGAAATGACACAGTCGGGATAATTATTTCGAATATTTCTATATGTGATGGTTATAATTTAAAAGTAACTTATGATGATGGTGCAATAGAGTTATGTCCATTTCAAAGGATTGCTGGTGGACAGGCCATATGTTATTTCCAAGTGCCAAATAGACCAGCTGATATCGGAAAATCTATACACATTATAGTTGATATTGCAGGTGTTGGTGAGAGCACAAAGTATGCAAATTTGACAATAATATCTAGGCCATTTTTCAACCAATGTTTTGATACGTTTGGTTCACCGATATGGTGCAATGAAGCTTGTACTGACACACCGCATCAAAGAAAGTGGGATAATGTTTCAGCGATTTCATTACCATTACATTTCACATTTGGTGTTATAGGAACCAACACAGGCTGGGATTCAACCTCACTTGGTAATAATTCAAACCTTTATGGTTTTTTAAGTGGTAAACTTAAAGATTGCGGAAACTCAACTACAACCAATTATGAGACCCATAACATAACTCGTTACAGATACAATTGGACGATTGACTACGACACAATTATTTCTGCTTATAGCAAAACCGATTATGTTCCGATGTTTGTAGGTAATAACCAGCAACTAACAAATTCCACTACAGCAGCAATAAAAATGGCTGGAAGCTGTGCTGGTTCTCTATGTTATACAGAAGTTCCATTGTGTGGAGATTTGGTTTGTGATATTTCTGGAGGGGAAACTTGTAGAACCTGCCCGGCGGACTGTGGTGGTACTGCAGACAAAAGTGGCGATCCAAGATTTAGCGGTACTTGCGGTGCAACGAATGGGGGATGTACATTCTGCACGTCCACAGATCCTTCATTTGTTGATAAAAGAGGATGTGTTATAAATTACAAAACAGAAGGTGAAGACTGTCAAGTTGACTGCGAATGTGGATCACTTAAATGTCCAAAAGATACAATACAAGAAACTTTTTTAGCTCCTAAAGGGAAATGTTGTCCAAGTGAAGAAATTTGGAATAATGTAACTAATAGATGCGAGATAAAGAGAAAACTTAGCTTAGAATCTGTAAACTTAGAATTCTACCCAATAAACTGGGCTGATTGGGGTATTGCGTTTGATTTTGGTCAAAGATTATTTTGGTGTTGTCCAGATCGAAGTGATGCAGGATTTATTAGAGTAAATTACACTATAAAGAATTCAGGCATAATCGATGAAATAGTTGATATTGAGTCACAATTTACATCAGAAAAATCAACTGGTGGGTGGGTTGAAGGGGGGCAATACCATGAGTTGTTAAGTAAAAGAATGATAATTCCAGCAGGCGGAGAACCAATCAGTACCAGTTTTGTGTGGTCATGCGTACGTACAAAAATTGCTTCATGTGAAGCAGAGACAGCCGGTGTCTCATCCAGAACATTTGAATATGATTTCTCTAATCTAGACCCAGCCTTAATTATAAATTTAGTACCAAACTCAACTGGGCCTGTTCCAAGTGGATTAACATTAAGTGATTTACCTACAGATATGATTGGTATTAAACCAACAATTCAAGTTATATGCGACACTCGTACACTTGCCTGTGCGAAAACTCCGATTACACCAAATGGTAAACCTGTCACTACCACTAACTTTGGCTCTGCTGAAGCTGTTTGTGGTGGTAGAAATATACCAGGTTTTGATGGCAAAGGTACAATTATTACACCTATTTTTGCTATTAGTCCAGCCATGTCCACACGAGATTGTAATCCATTTGTTAATTGAACACAAACCTTTTTAAAACCCCAATCTTTTGCTTTATCCAAGCATTAACAATAGCTTGGAGGTTTTTGAAATGTCCTTAATTGAAATTGGCGAAAAAGATGCAAGCGAATATGTTTCGCAGGCAAAAGAAGTTCTTAACAAGGATGGAAAATGCACACTTAAAGGTAAGAGCAGAGATACAGTAACAGTAGTCGATGTTGCAGAACTTCTGAAAAAAGAAGGATTCAAGATAAAACACGTAAAGATTGACACAGAAGAGCATGAAGTAGAAAACAAGAAACAGAGAATATCTGTGATGATAATCGAAATAGAAAAATAATTGGTGAACACTCTTGGCAATAAAACACGGAGACTTTATACAATTAGATTACATTGGCAGGGTAGACGGAAGAATCTTTGACTTGACTGATGCAGATGTAGCTAAAAAAGAAAAAATTCATAATTCTAAGGCTAAATATGGTTCAGTAACAATCGTAGTTGGTGCAGGACATCTTTTAAAAGGAATTGATGAAGCACTTGTAGGAAAAGAAGTAGGAGAGAAAATTTCAGTTGAAGTTCCTCCAGAAAAAGGATTCGGTAAAAAAAGTTCAAAACTAATAAAAATAATTCCTGAGAGATCATTCAAAGAACAAAAAGTCCAAGTGCACGCAGGCATGCAAGTTAATATTGATGGCTTGATTGGTAATGTAATCTCAGCAAGTGCCGGCCGTGTAATTCTTGATTTTAATCATCCTTTAGCAAGCAAAACACTGAATTATGATGTTTCAATATTAAAAAAGATTGACGGCCAAAAAGAACAATTGGCTTCTCTAATCGAAATGTACACAAACATAAAATTAGATGTAGACAAAATTGAAATTTTAGAGCACAATGCCAAAGTTAACATTAAAAAACTTGATGAAAAGATGGAAAAACACATTGAAGAAGAAGCAAAGAAGTACATTGGGCTCAAAAAAGTAGAATTTACCGAAGAAAAAACCAAAGAGAAAAAGGAGTAAAGGTTTATTAATCTAAAAGTGATAATAAATTAAAGGTGGTTTTATGAACAAATTTCTGAATATCCAACCGAAACAGATTGATGATGACTTTACTGGAATGAAAGGCCATAGGCCGGAACTTTCCAGAACAAAGGAGATAGATCAAGAGCTAGAAGACTTGCTTGCCAAGAAAGCAGCAGCAATAAAAGTAGTAGGCATTGGCGGAGCTGGTAATAACACGCTAAGCCGAATGACTGAGATTGGTATCAAAGGCGCAGAACTTATTGGAATTAATACAGATGCCAAAGACCTATTATGTTGCATATGCGACAAGAAAATATTAATTGGTAAAGAAATTTCTGGCGGACTTGGTGCAGGTTCTAATCCTAAAATTGGCGAAGAAGCAGCCCGAGAACAAGAAAAAGATATTAAAGATTCATTGAAAGGCGCAGACTTAGTTTTTATAACATGTGGCTTAGGCGGTGGAACAGGAACAGGAGCAGCGCCAGTTGTTGCAGAAGTTGCAAGAAAAATAGGAGCGCTTTCTGTTGGTGTTGTAACAATTCCATTTGCAATGGAAGGAAAGAGAAGAATGGAAAATGCAATGGACGGTCTTGAAAGACTTCAAAACAACACAGATACAATTATAGTTATTCCAAATGACAAGCTTCTTGAAATCGCACCTGACTTGCCATTATATACTGCATTTAAAGTTGCAGATGAGATTCTTACAAATGCAGTCAAAGGAGTTTCAGAATTAATAACCAAACCTGGATTAATCAATAGAGATTTCGCAGATATCAAAGCAATCATGAAAGAAGGCGGCGTAGCAATGATTGGTGTCGGTGAATCTGATTCTGAAAACCGCGCTGTAGAAGCAGTTGAGAAAGCAATTAATAATCCTCTACTCGATGTTGACATAACTGGGGCAAAAGGGGCATTAATCGTAGTCTCAGGTGGACCAACAATGTCGCTTGACGAAGCCAAGAAAGTGATTGAAGTTGTTTCTGAAAAGCTTTCTGAAGATGCAAAGATAAACTGGGGAGCGCAGATCTCAAATGATTTGCATGATACAATAAGAACATTGTTAATCATAACAGGCGTTCAGTCTTCACAAATATTTGGAAGAGAAAGAACTATAAAGGACAAAAAGCAGAAAGAAATTGAAGACGAACTAGGCATAAGATTCAAGTGATTAAAGTGTTCAACATAAATTTAAAAGGAATCCCAGCAAAATTAATGTATACTCTTAGAGAATACAAGCGTGTTATAATCGTATCAAAGAAACCAGAAATCGAAGACATTGTAAAAATCAGCAAAGTTGCCGGTCTTGGTACAGTACTTATCGGAGTGATAGGATTTATAATACAAGTAATATTTCAACTTTTATTGGGAAGATGATATGGCAGAAATATATGCATTGAGAACAACCGCAGGAAGAGAATCGCAGGTAATAGATAAAATACTCGCAAGAGTGAAACACCAAGGCCTGATGGTTTATTCTATTTTGAAGCCAAGAGAAGTTAAAGGATATTTCTTGATTGAAGCAGGATCAACAGAAGACATTCAGAAAGCGATTTATGGTGTTCAGCATGCCAAAGGAATAGTTGGAAAAGTAAGAATGGACGAGATTAAGCATTTCTTATCACCTGTACAAGAACAATTGAAGATTCAGGACGGAGATATTGTTGAGATTGTATCTGGCCCATTCCGTGGCGAACAAGCTAAAGTTAAAAGAATTACCAAGGTAAAAGAAGAAGTTGTTGTAGAATTGCTTGAAGCTGCAGTACCAATTCCTATTACAGTCAAGCTCGATTCTGTAAGAGTAATCAAGCCGGAAGAATCCAAGGAAGAGAAGTAAAGTTTAAATACTCATATTTTTTTCTTTATTCTGTTACACACATTTAATATCGGTTGCTTCTAACTTAAGGTGAAATATTTATGGCAAAAGAAAAGATAAATGCACTTATAGACGGTGGTCACGCAACAGCAGGTCCGCCATTAGGACCAAAATTAGGACCTTTAGGCATCAATATCCAGAAATTGATAGGTGACATTAATACTGCAACCAAATCATTTGAAGGGATCAAGGTTCCAGTAGATATTATTGTTGACAAAGATTCAAAAACATGGACAATTGAGATTGGTACACCTTCTGCATCACAACTTATTTTCAAAGAGATGAAACTGCCAAAAGGTGGCGGTGGAATTTCGACAAAAGAAGTGAAACCAAAAGCTGGAGCGAAGAAAGAAGCAGCAAAACCTGGCGAAGCAAAGCCAGAAGAAGCAAAACCAGA
>Ga0315291_10001501_pt1 | contig 31230 bp, 27 predicted proteins | sample YL17G12_20_MG_FD_203070 | JGI IMG/M metagenome (GOLD analysis project Ga0315291, IMG submission 203070) | Sediment microbial communities from Yellowstone Lake, YNP, Wyoming, USA - YL17G12_20 | ecosystem: Environmental > Aquatic > Freshwater > Lake > Sediment | place: USA: Wyoming | collected...
CTTATAAAATAAATAATATTACTAACCAGTATGGCAAGAAAAGTGCCCAGCGATAAGGTAATTGCCGCCAGAATAATTATGCCTATAAAGGAAATTATTCTCTCTAAAGCGGCTTCAACAGGAATAGATGCTTGAGCTGCTAAACCCATAACTATGATAAAAATAACCAGCCAATATACAAATTCGCTGATCAGGTCGGAGGAGGTTTTTTTGATGTCTGCTTTTTCTAATACTTTATTAAAGTTTATTTTAGAGAGAGAATCATCCAAATTGACCGCTTTAAGTCCAATACTAATTATATTTTTTAAGAAACGCGCCAAAACCAACCCAATTAATATAATTAATAAAGCTAAAAAGAAGCTTAAAAGCGGGATGGAGATTTTACTTGAGATCAGGATTATGGAAGCCCAAAAAGAATCAAAAGTCATGGATTAGCTCCTTATTTTAAAATTGACAGGATCAAAGAAACCAGCATGAATGAGACCGCAAAGCCGGCGGTTATCTTGTCCAATCCTTCCTCGAGCCCTTTTGGCGTTCCAAACAACTTGGCCGCCCCGCCAATTCCGCCCAAACCTTCCCCTTTTGCCGTGTGAAGAATGATAAAAAATACCAGCAAAACAGCAGAAGCCAACTGTAAAAAAATCAAGAACGCTTTCATTATATTTTATATATATTATCATAAAATGAGGGGTTGTCAAGATAAAATATATTGCTATAATAAGATAGCTTGTCTCCTTTCCCACCCAAGGAAAGAGAATTCTTAGCATGGATACGTTAATAAGATAGACGAAAAGGAGAGCAGCGAAGTCCCGACGAATAGTCGGGACGAGCGTTGAGAACCATTGGTTCTCAAAATGATATAAGTAATCCGGTCATTAAAGTATGGGGCAGTAGTTCAGCTGGGAGAACGCGGCGTTCGCAACGCCGAGGTCAGGGGTTCAAATCCCCTCTGCTCCATTTTATTTGTCTTGTAATGCCGCAATTCCTGGCAGGATTTTTCCCTCAACGAATTCCAACGAGGCGCCGCCGCCGGTTGAAATATGGGTTATTTTATCAGCCAGGCCTGCTTTTTCAATCGCCGCCACCGAATCCCCTCCCCCGATGACCGAGGTCGCACCATTCTTGGTGGCTTCCGCGACCAGTTTGGCCACGGCAATTGTGCCGTTGGCAAATTTATCGAATTCAAAAACACCCATCGGGCCGTTCCAGAAAATGGTTTTGGCTTTCTTTATCGCATGGCCGAATTTTGTTATCGTATCGGGCCCGATGTCCATACCCTGCCAGCCGTCGGGGATGCCGGCGCGGGTAACAATTTGAGTATTGGCGTTGGCGTCAAACTTATCGGCAACCACATGGTCAATAGGCAGCATGATGGTTTTATTAAGATCAATGGCACTTTTTAATATCTCTTTTGCCATTGGTATCTTGTCTTCTTCAACGAGGGAATTGCCGACAGAAACATTTCTTGCCTTAAAAAATGTATAGGCCATGCCCCCGCCGATTATTAAAGTGTCAACTTTGGGAAGAAGATTCTGCACAACATCAATCTTGCCGGAGATTTTTGCACCTCCAAGAATGGCAACAAATGGTTTGGCGGGATTTTCCAGCAGTTTGCCGAGGAATTTTATTTCCTTTTCCATAAGGAATCCTGCATAACCCTTTAGGTATTTGGTCACCCCCTCGGTTGAGGCGTGAGCCCGGTGAGCGGTGCCGAATGCGTCATTGACATAAATATCTGCCAGAGAAGCAAGTTTTTTCGCGAATTCAGAGTCATTTTTTTCTTCCTCTTTATAAAATCGCACATTTTCTAAAAGAATGATCTCCCCGTCTTTTAGGGCTGAAACCGCTTTTGCAACTTCGGGGCCAATGCAGTCCTTTGCCATTGCGACCTGTTTTCCTAATAGTTCTGAAAGGCGCTTTGCACACGGCGCTAATCTTAATTTGTCATCCGGCCCTGATTTTGGCCTTCCAAGATGCGAAACCAAAATGACTTTCGCGCCTTTATCTGAAAGATATTTTATTGTCGGGACAGCGGCGCTTATGCGAGTGTCATCTGTGATGTTCTGCTTATCATCAAGGGGCACATTGAAGTCAACCCTTACCAGGACCTTTTTACCCAAAAGATCCTTTATATCCTCAACTGTCTGCTTCGCCATAGCCTGCCTTTAAATCTTGGAAGCTAGAAGCTTCATTAGATCAACTGTTCTGCAGGAGTAACCCCATTCGTTGTCATACCAGGCAAAGGCCTTGAACATTGTGTCATCAAGCTGTATGGTTAATTTTGAATCAAAAATGGATGAATGCGGATTTCCGACGATATCAATTGATACCAGCTCGTCTTCTGAATATTGAAGGATACCCTTCATCGGGCCTTCCGCAGCTTTTTTCATGGCCGCATTGATCGAGGCGGCATCGGTTTTCTTTTCAGTTTCAAATGTTAAATCAACGATCGATCCATCCGGGGTTGGGACTCTGATTGCGAGGCCGTGCATTTTGCCTTTCAGTTCAGGAATAACCAGTCCGATGGCCTTTGCCGCGCCGGTTGAGGTTGGGATCATGGACATCGCCGCCGCCCGCGCTCTCCTTAGATCTTTATGCGGAAGATCGAGGATTTTCTGGTCGTTTGTATAAGCGTGAATGGTGGTCATTAATCCTCTTTTAATCCCAAAATTATCAACTAAAACTTTTGACATCGGGGCAAGCGCATTAGTTGTGCATGATGCATTGGAAATAATGTGATCCTTGTCAGGATCATAGGTCTTTTCATTTACTCCCAGCACGATCGTTTTGCAATCGCCTTTAGCCGGAGCGGAGATAATAATCTTTTTCGCCCCCGCTGTCTGATGGGTGGCGGCCTTGGTTACATCGGTAAACAAGCCAGTACTCTCAAGCACGATTGGTATGCCCATATCCTTCCAGGGAAGCTTCGCGGGATCCTTTTCAGCTATAACCTTAATAGTATGGCCATTAACTGAAATTCCTCCCTCAACCGCTTCGATTTTGCCTTCGAGAACGCCGTGCACCGAATCATATTTAAGCAGATGTGCAAGCGTTTTATTGTCGGCAATATCATTTACCGCGATAATCTCAATATTCCCCTCATCCTCCAGCCACGACCTCAAAACGTTCCTTCCGATCCTGCCGAAACCATTGATGCCAACTTTTACCTTTGCCATATTTTTCCCCTTTTCCGCCGGAGGCGGATCCCTGCCCGTCCGGCAGGCGGGCGCCTTCGGCGGACAATTTGTTTTGATTATATCAGATGGTTCTTATTGAGTCAAATTCCAAATCAGTGGTAGAATATGGCATGGAAAACGCACCCTGGCGGATAATTATAATCGCGGCGGGCGCCTCTTTGATATTGCTTTTCTCCGTTTATTTTATTACCTTGCCCAAAAAAGCAACCTTTGAGGTAGAAAAAACTGAAAGAATATTGGAATTTAAATCCGCTTATTTTTCAGGCCGCGAAAATGGCAAAAAGGTCTGGGAATTCTACGCGCGGCGCGGCTGGTCAGGTAAAAATAACGATATTACTTATTTTGAAGATATTTCACGCGGAAAATTCTATAAAGAGGGCGATCTAATTGTAAAAGATCTTATGGCCCCATATCTTAAGGCCTGGAGACAAAGTAAAGTGGTGGAAGCATTTGGCCTTCCCGAAGGTGTGACAACAGGAGAAAGCCGCCTCTCCGCAACCATTGCCTTTACTCCCCGCGACAGGCGAAAATACGCTCTTTTAAGAGCGGACAGGATATTGTATAATCCAAACGCCAAAACATCAACAATTACCGGCCGCATAAAACTGAAAGAAAAAGAGTCATCCCTTTTTGCCGATGCCATGACCATTGATCATGAAAAGGAAACCGCCGCGGCAAGCGGGAATATCAATATTATACGCAGCGATCTTTCTTTAGCATGTGAAGCACTGGAATATTTTGCAAAGGGAGAAAGAATATTAAGCCGCGGAAAAATAAGCTCAATAATCAAGGGAAATCCGGAGCCAACCATTATCAACTGCAGCTCCATGGAGCTTTTTGCCGACCCTAAAAAAGATATTTCGGCATCCGGCAGTCTGGAGGTCTTTCAGGGCAAAAAGATCGCTCTTTGCGATTCTTTAACTTATAATAAAGCTCAAAGCAAAATAATTTTAAACGGTAAGGTAAAAACCATAATTGAAAAAGCCCAGGCGCTCCTCAAAAAAGAGACCGTTGAAAAATTATCCGCCGGAGGCGCCCGCCTGCCGGACGGGCAGGGACCTGCCTCAGGCGGGAAAAGTGAAGAAGCCAAAAAGCTCCTTTATGAAAAAACCGTTATTAATTCCGATCAGATGCAATTATCAACCAGCAACGGGGATGCCAACGCTTACGGAAATGTGATCATCACCCAGAAAGATCGGATTGGAAAAGCGGATAAAGCAAGTTATTCAGAAAAATCAGAAATGATAACCCTTTCCGACAATGTATATCTTAAAAAAGAAAACCAATGGATCAGGTGTAAAACGATAAACGTTTCAGTAAAAGACGAGACATTTGACGCGGTGGGGTCGGTGGAGGCGGAGTTTAGGATGAAGAGGTAATCTATTTCCTTTTTAACTTCTCGATCATCTCCGCCACTTTCTGCTTAGCTTCTTTAGTTCTTCGCGACTCGGTTATGATCTTAATCTTCAAAATATCTCCTTCTTTTGATCCTGCCGGAAGAAAGCTTTTCGGGAAATCTACCGATTCCTGCTCCTCTTCTCCCAAAAGCAAAACCCCGACATTTCCCTCGAACCGGTCAATTAATGCCCTCATAAATACCTCCCGCCTAAGTTAAAATATCAACTTCTGTCTTCTCATAGCGATACTCTGCAGTATGCCGATCGCGGTCATGTTAATGACAAGGGATGTGCCACCATAGCTTACAAATGGTAAAGGAATACCAACCACCGGCAAAAGCCCGAGAGTCATCCCGATATTAACAAAAGTATGGAAGCCGATGAAAATAGCTATACCGGCCGCTAAAATCGAACCAAAATAATCTTCCGCTTCCTGCGCTAAGATCAGGGCTCTCCAGATAATGTTTAAAAATAATGAGAGGACAAAAATTGAGCCGATTAAACCGAGTTCTTCTCCAATTGCGGAAAAGATAAAATCAGAATGCTGGATGGGAATAAATTGGAGCTGCGTCTGGCTGCCGCGGAAAAGACCTTCTCCCAAAAGCCCCCCCGCCCCTATAGCGATTTTGCTCTGCAGAGTGTGATAACCCATGCCGTGCGGATCTAATCCCGGATTCAAAAAAGCCAGTATTCGCATCTGCTGGTATCCTTTAAGCATGCCCCAGATTATGGGAAAAGCGATGCCTGCTCCGATATTCAGGGACATAATGATTATCGTATCCAGGAGTTTCACGCGGCTTAAATAGAGCATAAGCCATAATACGATAATATAAAATATCCAGAGGTATAAATTATGCCTTAAAAATATTGATAAAAATGGGGTGGCGACCATGGTCAAGATCAAGGGAGAATACCTGTTCCAGACGAGCATTCCGAAAGCCAAAGCCGCGATAACTAAAGCGGTGCCAAGGTCCGGCTGTTTGAAAACAAGAAAAAATGGAATTGCGGTCATTAATAATGGAACAATTATGTTTGATCTTTCTTTTCTTATATCAAAATAAGATGCCAGGGTAATGATCATGAACAATTTTGCCACTTCAGATGGCTGGAAAGAAATGGAGCCCAAAGTCAGCCATCTTTGCGCGCCTTGGGCGGCAACCCCAAAAAAATGTCCGGCGGCAAGCAAAATAAGCATCAGCACATATAAGAAAGGAGCAAATGATTTTAAACGCCGGTAATCAATATAGGCCGCAAAGCTCATCAAAATTAATCCAAGAAGTGCCGCATTAATCTGTCTTTTTATATAGAAAAGCGCGTCCCTGCCGGCTTTTAGTTCCGCGAAATATGTGGAGCTTGCGATCATTACGAAGCCGACAACAATCAGGAAAAAAACTGAAATGAACAGGCTCCGGTCGGCGACCCGGAGCATCCTCAAATTGATCATTGCGACAGCTCAATGGCTTTTAGCATTCCTTTCGCCTTGTTTAGGGTTTCCTGGTATTCGGCTTTTGGGTCTGAATCAGCCACAATACCGGCTCCCGCCTGTATATAGGCCTTTCCTTTTGAAAACAAGATCGTGCGGATTGTTATGCAGGTGTCCATTTCTCCTGAATACGAAAAATAGCCGATCGCTCCGGCATAAGGCCCCCGCCTTAAATTCTCAAGCTCATCAATTATTTCCATTGCCCTGACCTTTGGGGCACCGCTTACCGTGCCCGCCGGAAAAGATGCTTTAAGCAGGTCAAACGCGTCTTTATTCTTAACAAGCTTGCCGACGACATTGCTTACGATGTGCATTACATGAGAATACTTTTCGATACCCATCATTTCAGTAACATTTACGGTTTCCGGTTCGCATACTCTACCAAGATCATTTCTGGCAAGATCAACCAGCATGATATGCTCAGCTTTTTCCTTTTCAGATGCCAGGAGGTCTTCCGCTAATTTCTTATCTTCTTCTTCATCCACGCCTCTCGGCCGCGTGCCTGCTATGGGGCGGATAACCGCTTCATTGTTCTCTAGGCGAACCATGACCTCCGGGGAAGAACCAACAAACTTTAATCCTCCAAAACTTAAATAATACATGTACGGAGACGGATTGATTGTCCTTAATATCCGATAAGCATTGAATTCTTTGGCGGAAAAGTTTGTTGAAAAACGCTGAGAAAGCACAACTTGTATGATGTCGCCTGCCACGATATATTGCTTGGCCTTCTCCACTATTTTTATAAATTCTTCTTCTTTCAGGTTTGATTTAACTTTCAATTCCTTTTTTCCGGCAGGCGGGATCTCGAATTCAGAATTTTTTAACGGTTTGCGCAACTTTTTCTCAAGGGTTTCTATTTTCTTAACGGCCTCTTTGTATGCTTTTTTTGGATCTCCTTTTACATGAGCATTAGAGATGATCAGTATCTTATGTTTTATATGATCAAAAGCTAAAATGGTGTCGGTCAACATAAACTGCATATCAGGCAATTTAAGGTCATCGGGGTTTTTATCCGGAATATCTTCTATAAACCTGACAATATCATAACTCATATAACCGACCAGGCCGCCGTGAAAACGCGGCAACCCGGCTACTTTTATCGGCTTGAATTGAGACATGATTTTTTTAAGTTCCGGGAACGGGTCTTTTTTATTTCCGTCGGAGGCGCCGTGCCTGCCGGCAGGCAGGGATCCGCCTTTGGCGGAAAATTTAAATACCTTTACCGGATTGGACCCTAAAAAAGAATATCGCGCGATCTTTTCCCCGCCTTCAACTGATTCAAGCAAAAACGAATGTTTACCGGCTATCTTTTTATAAGCCGAGACGGGTGTCTCCATATCCGCTACGATCTCTTTGAAAACAGGGATAAGATTGCCTTTTTCCGCCAATTTGATGAACTCTTCCAAACTAGGATAATACATTTCTTCTCCTTAATATCGCTTCAGCGATTACCAGATCTTCCGGGGTCGTGATCTTGATATTTTCATACGACCCCATTACCATTTTAACCTTTATGCCCAAATCTTCAACCAGTTTCGCGTCGTCGGTGGCTTTGCCTTTGCCTTTGGCTTTCTTTAACGCCCTGGTGATGATTTCATATTTGAAAGCCTGCGGCGTCTGCGCTTGCCACAGCGCGTCGCGGTCAACCGTGCCTTCAATAAACAAATCATCACCTACTCTTTTAATTGTATCTTTTACAGGCACTCCTACGATACAAGCACCGAATTCTTTGGCTTCTTTGATCGATTTTTCAATTATGTCAGCAGTTATTAACGGCCGCACTCCATCATGAATTACAATGATATCAAAATCTGACGAGATAAGCTTTAAGCCGTTTTTCACCGAATCCTGCCTCTCCGCGCCGCCAGCGGTAATTTTTACCCCGAGATTTTCAGCTCGTTCCAGATCGTCCGGACTGACAACTAAAATAATTTCCGATATTGAACTCGCATTCTTAAAAGCAGAAATCGTCCATTCCAAAACCGATTTGCCGGCCAGGGGCAGGAATTGTTTTCGCTGGCCCATTCGCTTTCCGGATCCACCGGCAGCAATGATCGCCGCGACTTTCATTTTGGCGCCTTCGTTAATAGCTTGTATCCCCTATTCGTCACCATTACCATATCCTCTATTCTCATTCCCCAATTTTTTAAATAGATCCCCGGTTCAATTGTTATCACCTGTCCGGCCCTAAGTTTATTGCGATTTTTTCTCGATATCCTCGGCGCTTCATGGGTCTTTCGCCCTATGCCGTGCCCGGTCGTGTGCTTAAAAAAGTTTCCGAACCCGGCTCTTCTTATGACCGAACGGGCGGCCGTATCCACTTCCCTGCATTCGACCCCCGCTTTTACTTTTTTTAGCGCTGCTTTCTGCGCCTTCAAGAGCAATCTGTATATTTTTCTCTGCAATCTTGTCGGCTTGCCCAGAATATAAGTGCGCGTTATGTCTGAACGGAATCCCTTATATAAAGCCCCAATATCGACAATTACGACATCTTTCCGCCTGATAACCTTACCGGTAGCGAATCCGTGAATTTTTCTAGAGCGCCTGCCCGAAGCAACGATTATCCTGAACGCCTCCTTATCGGCGCCTTCTTTTTTCAACTGTTCTCTGATTGAACAGGCGACGCCGCGCTCGGTTTGCCCCGGTGTAATTTTAATGGATTTTAGGGTTTTATCAGCGATAATGACCGCTTTATTTTGATATGAGTTCAACTGCCGCCCTAAGTCCCAGTAAATAACTGTTCATACCGAAGCCGGAAACCTGTCCTGAAGCCACCCCGGCAATAACAGAAGTGTGCCTGAACTCTTCACGAGCGTAAATATTGGAAAGATGAACTTCAATTGTTGGAATACTAACTGCTGCAACTGCATCACGGATCGCCACACTATAATGAGTGTAAGCGGCAGGATTGATGACCAGCGCGGAAAATCCTTCTTTTTTCGCCGAGCCGATCTTCTTAACTATATCTCCCTCGCTTGCAAGCTGTACGGTTTCAATTTCAACTTTAAGTTCAGCAGCCAGCTTTTGCAATGCGGAATTTATTTGATCAAGGGTTAACTTGCCGTAAACATCAATTTCTCTCTGCCCCAAAAGGTCCAGGTTTGGGCCGTGGATAACGAGTATTTTTTTAGCCATTTAAATCCTCCCGTGTTATAATTCTAACAAAATATGAAGGATTTGTCGATAATAATCGTAAACTTCAATAATCGCAAGCTGCTCGAAGAATGCCTCGATTCAATTTATCAGTCAACACTTAAGATATCATTTGAAATAATTGTTGTCGATAACGGTTCAACTGACGGCTCCCAATCAATGATAAAAACAAAACATCCTAATATAAATATCATTGAAAACAAAGAAAATTTTGGTTTTACAAAGGCGTCGAATCAGGGGCTTAAAATCTATAAAGGCCGATACGCGGTGCTTTTAAATAACGATACGATAGTTAAAGACCATGCCTTTAATCTAATGGTTGACTTTATGGATAAAAATTTGCAGATCGGCGCCTGCGGACCAAAACTGTTAAATGTTGATGGAACAATCCAGCATCAGGGAAGCTTGTTCGGTAAAAAATTCTGGAGATCAACAGAGCCAACCACAGTTGATTTTATAGTTGGCGCCTGCCTGATGGCGCGCCGTGAAACAATCGATAGGGTCGGCTTGCTTGATGAAAATCTTTATTTTTATAATGATGATCTCGACTGGTGTCTTAGGATCAGGAAAGCCGGTTATAAAATCTATTATCTTCCCGATGCTCAAGTTGTCCATTACGGTGGCTACAGCAGTAAGCGCGTTTTCAACCGCCGTCTTTTCGTAGAAGGTTTTCGCGGAGGGTTGTATTTTTGCCGGAAGCACTACGGCAATATCGCTTTTTATCTTTATAAATTAATTTTGTTATTAGGCATTATTATCTACCTTCCCCTTTTTATTCTTTCCTATCCGCTAAAAAGGGAAAAGTTTCTTGATCGTTTGTTTGCCTGCATAGACATATTGAAAATCTGCTTCACCCGTTTTGACTGAAATTCAATAAATCTCCTTCCGATAACTATCTGGTATGACAACGGTAAGATCTGTTGGAATGTCTTTTGCTGCTCCTGAAAAAACCCAAGGCGTTAATGGCGGGGGAGGATCAAGCCGACGCATTTTGACTGTAAATGCTGATTTTATAAATGAATTACGCGGGAGGCAAAATTTACCCCCTCTTCCCCCTGAAACTTTAGAACTACGACCAAAGGAAATAAAAAATCTTATTTTCGCCGAGGATGATCCTGACCAGGCTGAAATCACCGGATCATTAGTTAGTTACCTAATCACGGAATTATCAGGTAGAGAAGCAATGGTGCAAAATTTACGTGAAATAGGCAATAAACCATTACCAACTGATAGATTCAATATTATTTTAGCAATCACCCAATCAGAAATAGTCAAAGTACCTGAATTTGTATTAAGCAATGACATAGGGCTTACCGTAACGGATTTCAATATGCCTGGACTCACCGGGGAACAAGTGGCCACGTCCTTAAGGGGTCAGAATTATAATGGATTTTGTATCGGCATGACCGGAGTTTCAAGCAATATAAAGCAATTTTACCGAGCAAATGTAGATTTGGCTTTAATGAAGCCCTTAAGCAGAGATTTCTGGCTCAACTTATTCAAATTTTCTTAAAAATTTCTAAAAATTTGTTTTTCCGCCTGAAATTTTCTAAAATTATTATCGATAAATAAATAACATGACATATACAATATTAAGAACATCTATCTGCCCGGCTCCTATGGAAACCCATATGGGCGGCGGAGGTGGCGGATCGTCAAGGCCGGTGCTGAGGCCGAATTTGGCTCAAATTCTTGCGCTTCGCGGTTTACCAATGCCCGATTCCAATATTCGTCCTACAGAAATCAGGAATATGGCAGTAATTGATGATGAAGAACTGGTCGCAAAGGCATTGGCACGCGCACTGCAAGGCATCTCTCCGGCAGCTGCCAGAATAAATGTTCCAGAAAACGGAGAACTAATCTATCCAAAGGACAAGAATGTGATTTTCCTGGCTTCAAAAAAAGAGCAGATTGATTTTTTAATTGAACATTTACTAGAAGCAGAGGTTGATTTATTATTCACAGATTATAATATGCACGATAAAAATGGAGCAGAAGTATCAAAAATCTTAAGAAAAGATAAAAAATTCAAGGGCTTCATTATCGGTCTAACAGGACTTATTCAAGAGAACAGATATCCTTTTTATGACTGCGGCGCAGATCTGGTTTTAGAAAAACCATTTGACATTGAAACAATTGAAAGCTTATTTGCTAAAGATTAAAATACCATCTTCACTTCATAATACTGGCTCTCTATAACTTTGCCCAATACCGGATCATAAGCTTTTTTATAGCTGGTAATTAAAATCATATTAGGATTGATCTTATATCCAATCGAACCGCCGACAATAGCTCCTTGTTCAAGCGTTAAAGAACGAAAATCCTGGAAGTTCGGCTGTTTGAAATAAACTGAAGCGTATATTTTATCAATTTCGGTTTCCGCATTGGCAGTTAAAGTTGTATTGCTTCCCTTATATGATTCATACAAAGCGTTCATCTTAAAAAGATTTGACGCCAATAATTTAAGTTCAGCTACATAACCATCTTTGCTCTGTCCGGCCGCTTCATAAGATGACAAATTTATCGGATTTGTTTCATAATCAGTATTAAAATATCCGGGGACGAATTTTTGATCTATAAAACGATATCCCGCATCAAATCCGGCTGAAAAAATAAGGGCTTCTAATCCCCAATTTATTCCAATTGTTGTCGCTGTTCCATGACTTATAAGATGCGCCGCTTCAGCATACCCTTCAAAATTCAAAGGAAGAGGCACCGATGCGTCCACCGCTGCTCCGGAAACTGAAGGATAATTTATGGTTGATCCGTCCGGTTGCTTGATTGACGGGCCGTCCGCATCTGTTATGTAAGACTGACCTAATGTCAGCATAGGATTCACTTTTTCTGTAAGGCGGACAGCATAAATATGCGACCAGGTTGACATGAACTGAACACCAACTCGTTCCGCATTAAAAAATCCTTTTATTGCTGTTTGCTGGTTGTTTTGGGTAATGGGGCCGGCTATGCGGGTGGAATAATTTTTCATTAGGAGCCCTCTTCCCCACGTCACATTATCTAAAACTCCATAACGAAGACCTTTTTGTCCGTCATTATATTCGGCGAAACGGAAAACTATCGAATCAAACCCTTCCGGCTTTTTATCACCCAATGGAATGTTCGCGTCAAATCCTAATGCCCAGGCGCCAAGACTTAGATCCGGCCTCCATGAAATAGCTCCAACCTCTGCCGAACCCGCCTTAATATATCCCAGACCAATGCTATTGGTAAGCGTTCCTTGATCAGCGAAAGAAGCAGTAACCAGCATTAATGACAAATGACACATGACCAAGAATCGCTTCGCGATATTCATACTTTTCCTCCTAATGCCTGAAATGCCTACGGCCGGTAAAGACCATTGCTATCCCGTGCTGGTTGGCGGCGTCGATCGATTCCTGATCGCGCATGCTGCCGCCCGGCTGAATGATTGCGGATATTCCAAGTTTGGCTGCCAGGTCGACATTATCCCGGAATGGGAAAAAGGCATCCGAAGCCATTACCGCTCCCTTTGTCTTTGCGCCAGCTTTTTTAGCGGCGATTTCAGTTGAATCAATCCTGCTCATCTGCCCCGCCCCTACCCCGACCGTCGCGCCGTCCTTTACAAAAATTATGGCGTTGCTTTTAACAAATTTCGCGATCCCCCAGGCAAAGAAAAGATCATCCATCTGGCCAATGCTAGGTTCTTTTTTCGTTACGGTCTTTATTTCGTTGATCCCCAGCTGGGCGATATCCGCGTCCTGAATCAAGAATCCGCCTGATACTCTCTTATAATCTAAAATGGAATGCTTCACTCCCATCATTGGAAGCTGCATGATTCGAAGATTCTTCTTTTTATTAAATATTTCCAATGCTTTATCAGAATATGAAGGGGCAATGATCACCTCAACAAAAAGGTCCCCGATCGCCAGCGCCATATCGGGATCAACTTCCCTGTTGGCGGCAATGATACCGCCAAAAGCTGAGACCTTGTCGCACTCGTATGCCTTCTTATAAGCTTCAGTGATAGTCGCGGCCTTAGCCGCTCCGCATGGATTGTTATGCTTTATAATGGCTACGCATGGTTCAGCAAAATAATTTACGATGTTCCAGGCGGAATCCATGTCAACGATGTTATTAAAAGACAATTCCTTGCCGTGAAGCTGTTTTGCTTCAGTGATATTTCCCTTTGCCGCTTTTCCTTTTTCCTTATAAAGGGCGGCCTGCTGGTGCGGGTTTTCTCCGTATCGCAATTCCTGAAGCTTCTCAAGATTAATGTCGACCTGACCGGGGAACTTTTCCTCTCCTTCAAATTTAGAGGATAGATAATTGCTAATAGCAGTATCATATAATTTCGTATGGCGGAAAGCTTTAAGGGCGAGCATTTGGCGGGTTTCAAGCTTTGTTGTTCCTTTGTTTTCCTTCAATTCTTTTAATATTAGTTTATAATCGTTCGGGTCCACAATGATCGCCACATCTTTGAAATTCTTGGCAGAAGCGCGCACCATCGCCGGACCGCCGATATCGATCTGCTCAACTGCTTCCGGAAGCGTGCATTTCGACTTGGCGATAGTTGCTTCAAAAGGATAAAGGTTACAGACCACGATATCAATTGGCCTGATCTTATACTTTTTCATATCCCTTATATGATCCGGCCGACTTCGATTAGCAAGAATTCCTCCATGAATAATAGGATGCAGTGTTTTAACCCTTCCTCCCAGCATGGGAGGATATTTAGTAAGCTGTGCTACCTCGGTTACGCGCACACCCTTTTTCTTTAAAAACTTGGCAGTTCCGCCGGAGGAAACGATATCAAACCCAATTTTTTTCAACCCCTTCGCAAACTGCGCGAGACCTTTCTTATCTGATACACTAAGTAATGCCAATGGCCTGGCTGTTGATCGCTTCATGTTATTTTCACTTTTCTCCCTTCTATTTTAAGCTTTCCTTCCGTAAACAGCTTGACCGCCTGCGGATAAATTTTATGTTCTTGTTCTAATATTCTATCCGATAGCGTCTCTTCTGTATCATTTTCTAAAACCGGCACCGCGGCTTGAATGATGATCGGTCCCGTATCACATCCTTCATCAATAAAATGAACAGTTGCGCCGGATATTTTTGCGCCATGCTCCAGCGCCTGCCTTTGGGCATGCAAACCGGGAAACGAAGGCAAAAGTGACGGATGGATATTTATCATTTTCCCCTGATAATGCTCCAGGAGAACCTGCCCGATTATCCTCATGTAACCGGCAAGGCAGACCAAACCAACTTCATGTTTTATTAGTGCTTTTACAATCTCCAATTCATATGTATTTTTATCTTTGAAATGCCTAGGGTCAACATAGATTGTGTCAATATTGTGGTTTTTTGCTCTTTCAAGCCCGTAAGCATCGGGCTTATCAGAGATCACGATTTTAATTTTAGCCGGAATATCCTGCTTTTCTAAGGCATCTATTAATGCCTGGAGATTTGACCCGCGGCCTGAAATTAAAACCCCGATATTAAGCATGGTTTAATTTTAACATAAAAACGGTTTAATTATATTCATCAATTTCTTGTTCAAAGCAAAGTTTTTTGTGCCAAATATTTCATATACTTTTCGCGGATCTTCTTTTAATTTAAAAACAATATTTTCAATCCCGGGATGTTCTGTCTCCCTGCCGATTATCCCCGAAGAATCAAACAATTGGAATAAGCCGTCAGGATAAGGCATGCCGCCCACGGATTTGTATGTCCAATATGTCCAATGAAAACCATAGTTCTTAAATATATGGAGCACATCCCTTACCCAGGCGTATTCTTTTTTGCAGCGAGGACAGCGCGATGCTATCCCAAACTCACCAGCATAAATTGGAACGCCATAAATTGTGTATTTTTTTAAATGCCTGGCGATGCGCATTTTATTCCACTGCACGCCGTCGATTCTGCCGGGATAAGTCAAATTTGGCAGTTGGTTAAAGACAAACTTGGTTGGTTCATAAAAATGAATGCTCAATGCTACATTTTCTGAAAGTTGGTTAGATAAAAAGTCGACAACCTGCGCCCAGTTATTGCCTTCCAGAAAGATAATATGGCTATCATTATTTTTCCGGATAACCTCAACTACTTGTTTATAAGTTTCTTTTAAAAAATCGACCCTGTCCGTTACCGGCTCATTCATTACATCATAACCGGCAATATATTCGTTATCTTTAAAAACCTTTGATAACTGATCCCATAATCTCAAATAATGATTGCGATGTTCTTTGTTTTGCCAGAATTCAGCAATTCCCTCGCTGTCAGAATGCCAATCCCTGTTCTGCGATCCCGGAACAGCGTGCATATCCAAAATCACATATGTTTTTAAATCGGTAAACCATTCAACTGCCTGCTTTAAAAATTCCATTCCCCCGGATTCTTCTATTAGCCGGTAGTTAAAAGGCATTCGCACGCAGTTGAAACCAAGGTTCTTTATTGTTTCCGCGTCTTTCGGAGTGATAAATCTATTTCGGAACTCAGTGGCAAATTCAGGAGCCGTATTTCTTATAAGATGCTCGGGGATATTGCGGCCGCCAAGCATATACCCTTCCATCATCAGCCAGCCGCCAAGGCTTATACCAGTGAGGCGGACTTTGCGGCCTGCCTTATCTATGATGTCTTTGCCTTGGATTTTAAGCATTAATTGATCTTTACTGTTTGTTTGCCAGATTCTATTTCGCCGATTTTAAAAGCTTTTTCTCCAATACTATTTAAAATCCTGATCGTTTTATCCGCGTCCTTTTTTGAAACCACCACCACCATCCCCACCCCCATATTAAACGACTTGAACATTTCATCTTTGCTTATTTTTCCATAAAGCTGGAGAAGACCGAATATCGCCGGCGGCTTCCAGGAAAAACGGTCGATCACCGCTTTTGTGCCTTTTGGCAGGAGACGAGCGGCGTTTTCCGGAAGTCCTCCGCCTGTTATATGGGCAATGCCTTTGACTTTAACTTTTTTAATTAAAGAAAGAATTGATTTAGTATAAATGCGCGTTGGGGTTAGAAGTTCCTCCCCAAGCGATTTATCAAGCCCTTTTAAGTTTTCATCAACAGAAAGGCCGGCATCGGTAAAAAATACTTTGCGCGCTAAGGTATAACCATTGCTATGTAAGCCGGAAGATGCCAAACCGATAATAACATCACCCGTCTTGATCTTTGATCCGTCAATGATTTTCTTTTTCAAAACGAGTCCGACCGCAAAACCGGCCAGATCATATTCATCTTCAGTGTACAAGTCAGAAAGTTCCGCCGTCTCGCCGCCGATCAGGGCGCAGCCGGCCAGCTTGCATCCTTTAGCGATACCGGTAAGTATCTGCTCCATAACATCGGGATCAATTTTATGGCAGCCGATGTAATCGAGGAAAAATAATGGTTTTGCTCCACAACAAACCACATCATCCACATTCATGGCAACAAGGTCAATGCCAACTGTGTCGTGCTTATTCATCATGAATGCCAGTTTTAGCTTGGTCCCCACCCCATCGGCACCTGAGACCAGAATGTTCTTTTTATCAATGGCAAAACATCCGCCAAAAAAGCCGATATCGGAAACAACACCAGGAATGAAGGTTGAGCGGGCAAGCTTCCTCACCCGCTTTACTACTTCATAGCCAGCTTCTATGTTGACCCCGGATTGTTCGTATGTCGTCATCTGGCGCTCTCCGCTGTCGCCTGGCCGTAATATACGTCTCCGCCGCGCAACACTAAAAAGAACCTGCATTCTATATTCGTGCAGGCCCATGCCTTATAGCGGATCGCTACAGCGTTATTCGAAAAGTCAGACAGTGGAACAAGATCCCCCTTCCCGCACTTCTGGCATTTCGGATTCCCTCCGCAGCATTCATCTGTCATTTGACTCACCCCCTCTTGTTGACTAACAACTATTTGAAAAACAATTTCAGGCTCTGCATCTTTTCAGGTATCTTAACCGGATAATCATCGTTAAAACAGGCCATGCATAAGGATCTTTCAGGAAGCGCGACCGACTTGACCAAATTCTTAAGAGAAAGATAGCCAAGGGAATCAGCATCTATATATTTGCATATCCCTTCAAGGCTTAGATTAGCGGCGACCAGTTCCGCCCGGGTGGCGGTATCTATTCCGTAATAGCAGGGATTTAGAATTTTTGGCGATGAAACCCGCATATGCACCTCTCTCGCGCCCGCATCTTTTAAGATTTTAACGATCTGGCGGGAGGTCGTTCCGCGCACAATCGAGTCGTCTATGATAACAAGCTTTTTCCCTCTCACCGCGTCCTGGATCGGATTTAATTTTAATCTTACGCCAAGATCCCTGATCTCCTGAGTCGGTTGAATAAATGTTCTTCCGACGTAACGGTTTTTAATAAGAGCTTCTCCATAGGGGATTTTACTCTCCTGCGCGTATCCGATAGCCGCGGGAACTCCGGATTCAGGAACGGGTACAATAATGTCCGCTTCCACCGGATGCTCCTTTGCCAGATATTTTCCCATGGTCACGCGTACATCATAAAGGGACCGGTTGCGGATTATACTATCAGGTCTGGCAAAGTATATGAATTCAAAAACGCAGAGCGCTTCCCTCTCGCCGTTTAACCAGGTGCGGCTAATCATGCCGTCTTTTTCAAAAGCAACTATCTCTCCATTGCTCACTTCCCTGACAAACTGCGCCCCAAGTATATCCAGCCCGCATGTCTCCGACGAAGCAACATAAGCATTTTCCAGCTTGCCTATGCATAACGGCCGGATGCCGTGAGGATCTTTAATGGCGATTAATTTATCTGTGGTCATAATCAAAAGAGAAAAAGAGCCCCTCAATTTTTCAAGAGATTCCTGCAGGGCGTCCATAAAAGTTGATTTTTCTGAAACAGAGATTAAAGCCGCTATCACTTCTGAATCCGAACTACCGGCGAAATTAATTCCCTTGTCTTTAAGCTCCGAGCGCAGGTCTTCGGTATTGATCAGATTCCCGTTATGGGCGAGGGCGATCGGGCCGAATTTTGTTTCCTTTATCAAAGGCTGGGCGTTTTCTATCACGCTGCTGCCGGTGGTTGAGTAACGCACATGGCCGACGGCAATGGTGCCGGACAGGTTTTTAAGATTATCCTCATTAAATACCTGGTTGCAAAGGCCCATGCCTTTATGAGATTTTATCTCCCGCAAATTAGAAACCGCGATCCCGGCTGACTCCTGCCCGCGATGCTGGAGCGAAAAAAGACCGTAATAAACATCTTTTGCCAGTGAATCGCCTTTAAATGAATATATGCCAAAAAGCCCGCAGGATTCTTTCATCTTGTCTTCCCTACCGCACATATTCGGTTAACTCCTCGAGCGCCTTGCCAACTTCAACCAATTTAGTTTGCCCGGTTTTACGGATCTTAATCTCGACTTTGCCTTCTTTTAACGCCTTGCCGATTATGACTTTAATGGGAAAACCGATAAGATCGGCATCTTTAAGCTTCACGCCGATACGTTCCGGACGATCGTCCAATATTATATCCTCGGAAATAGCGGTCAATTGTGAATATAATTTATTCGCGGTCTCCGCCTGCTCCTTTTCTTCCATGTTGGCAGGTATTATATCGATAATATATGGGGCAATTGATTTGGGCCAAATTATTCCATCTTTATCATAACTCTGTTCAATTGCCGCCGCCGCCGTCCTCCCCACCCCAATTCCATAACAACCCATGATGTATGGCTTTTCCTTGTTGTTCTCATCAAGATAGGCAGCGTTCATTTTAGCTGAATATTTAGTGCCAAGTTTAAAGATATGGCCTACTTCTATTCCCCGCGTGACGCTAAGATGACTCTTTTCACATTTTGGACAAATATCCCTATGAAGCGCGAAGCGGATATCGGCCACAATATCAGGCTTGTAGTCGCGGACGAACACGACATGCGTCAGGTGATGATCCGCTTTATTAGCTCCGGTAACCCCGTCTTCTATCATGGCTACCGCATTATCGGCAATTATCTTGACGTCTTTAAGGGAAACTGGTCCGGCAAAACCAACCGGCGCTTTAGTCACCTTCTCTATAACCTTCTCCTCCGCCAGGTGAAGGTCGGAAACCCCTAACAACTTTTTAAGTTTAGCTTCGTTTAATTCATGGTCGCCTCTAACAAGCGCGGCAACCGGCCCCTGTTCCGTTTCATAGATTAAGGTCTTTATCATCTGTTCCGGTTTTACTTTAAGGAATTCACTGACTTCTTCGATTGTTTTCTTTTGCGGAGTATGTACTTCTTTAAACCGGCTCACCGGCTCACCGGCTGACGGGCTTACCTTATACTTTCCAATCCCCGCTGATTCCCGGCTTGCCGCGTAACCGCAGTTCTCACAATAAAATATCTCTTCTTCACCGGTTTCCGCCAGCACCATAAACTCCTGTGAAAACCCACCGCCGATCGCTCCGGAATCCGCCTCTACCACTTTATAGTTCAAGCCCATCCGGTCGAATATGCGGCAGTAAGTTTCAAACATGTTTTTGTATTCAATTTCGAGGGAATCTTCCGAATCATGGAAAGAATACGCGTCTTTCATAATGAATTCGCGGCAACGCATCACTCCAAAACGGGGCCTTATTTCATCGCGGAATTTAGTTTGTATCTGATATAGATTTATTGGAAGCTGGCGATAAGAACGCATATTTTTGCGCACCAGATCGGTTATTATCTCTTCATGGGTTGGGCCAAGGCAGAAATCGCGTTCGTGACGGTCCTTGATCCTAAAAAGTTCCTTGCCGTAGATGCCCCATCGGCCGGTCTCCTGCCAGAGCTCCGCGGGAAGCAGTGTCGGAAGAGAAACCTCCTGGGCCCCGGCGCGATTCATCTCAGACCGTATAACAGCTATTACCTTATGGATAGTCTTAACGCCGAGAGGTAAAAATTCATATACTCCCGCTGCCAGCTTTCTTATCATCCCCGCCCGAAGCATTAATCTGTGTGAGGGAACCTCCGCCTCGCCAGGGTCCTCGCGCAGCGTGGGCGCGAGAAGCCTTGACATCTTCATCTTAAAATTATTCCTCCTCCACTTCTTACTTACATGTGTATTATATCATTTTATTCAATAATCGACAACCACTTTGGAATCTTAAAGCTTAAAACCCTGTTATCATCCCAGTCACTTGCGCCGAAATAATTCTCTGCCGCTCCAATCACTTCATACCACCTGCCCGGTTTAAAAAAATCATCGCCAACGATTGTCAGCGGCCCATCGCTTATATATTCACTTTCCCACGATTCTGATTCTTTTCTCTTGAATTTAAACCGGAACTTTTTCGGGTTGGAAGCCGGCTCGATCACGCTTTCTTTGCTTAAGACAGGGACAACGGTCAAAGCAACTTTCATCTTATTCCCCTGAGATTTCATGAATATCTTTTCCACTCGCACATCTATAGGATCAGGCGCAGCACAAAGATTTATTATGTAGAAGAAAGGAAGGTTGAAAACAGCCGGCGCCGAAGGGGCATACGGCGCGGTGAAGGGACCTAAGGTAACATAACTTTTCCCTATTACGCTCCCTGATATATCATTGCTGTCCCACACGCGCACATACACTTCTCCCGCGTAGTTATCTATAAAATAATTGAATGTGCCGTAAACTTCAGTAGATAAAGGAATGCCGCCGCCAACCATTCCGCTAAATAATAATCTGCCTTTACTTAAGTGATTGCCTTCATCATTTGGAGGATCATTCGAGGTAATAAATTGAACCACGCTTCCTATTTCCGCCTGGATCGCGTTCTCAGGCAGAATCTGAAAAGTGGCTCCGGCAGGATATGAGCTTAAAACTGAAGGATAAACATTCAGCCCGGCTTTTTTTCTCTGATACCAGAATCCGCATCCCGGCGTGAGCAAAAATTCCCTGTTAAAAATAAATGAATCTTCAACCAATATGGCTTTTGAAGATGGATTAAAGCTGTACAGGGCATCCTGATATGATGCTGCCGTGCCGGCAATGGCAGGCATGAACAAATCCCTGGTTATTTCTTTTGTTTGCGGGGTTGAATTTCCCAGCAAATTGTTCCCTTCATAGATTATGTATTTGACCTCATCGGTCGCTTCGCCGACAAATGTAACGGCGATATTTTTTTGTGTTTTAACGAAAAATCCATCGCCCGCGCTAATTGAAAATAATTTATCATATTTCCAGATGCCTCTTGAATAAACCGCCCGGCGGAAATCTTTTATCCTGTTATCAAAATAGATCACCTGATCCTCATTACTCAACTGTTCACCGACCAGATTTTCAAGTAGAGATCTCCCTTGAGGCAATAAAGGGATCGTTACAAGATTTAACCCTTTTTTCAATTCCAGGTCAAATTTTGCCACGGTCCGATCATTAATTTCCGGATCAAAAATATTTTTTTGCGCTGTTGCCCGCGGGACTATTCGATAATAACAATTTTGATTGTCCCCCGTTTTTACAAAGATATCCTTATAAGAGGTGCCTTTCACTGAATTGGCCTTTATGTAGCGGGACGGGGTTTTGTCAAATTCGATTTTTTTGCCGGATAAAACCCAGATGTCAACCTGGTCCATGACATAAAGCGGATTGTATTCCCATGTAATCTCAATATCCCTTCCCGCCCTTTGGATCTTTGTGTTCTGAATAATTGAGGCGTGAGAAGCAGAGATGGTCAGCAGTAAGATCAATATCGACAACCGTTTAAAACTCATGCTGAAATTTGAAGTTTCGTGAAATCCGCCACCTTAAGGAATGTCTTCTCGATCGATTTTAAAAGCGCCAGACGGTTAAGCTTTAACCGCTCATCCTCATGCATCACCATAACTTTTTGAAAGAAATTTTCTATTGGTTGCGTCAACCTGGAAAGTTCAAGCAAAGCCTCATTGTAATTGCCGGCGTTTATTTTTTCAGATACATTCCAATTAACCGCGAGATAAAGAGTGTGCAGATCTTTTTCTTCCGGCTCGGAAAGATCCGCTTCGATCACCTGTTCCCTTTTTACATCCTTGGCGATGCGCATGATCCGGCTCTCTGTGGCCGCAATGCCGGCAAACCAGTCAGCTTTCCTGTTTAAAACAAGCGCCAGGGAAACCTCTTTCGCTTCAAGAATATCATTAAAGCCGCAAAGCGCCGCCTCGATCACATCGGCAGGTATTTTTTCATCAAGCATAATAACTTTTAATCTTCCGCCGATAAAATCCAGAAGCTGCCTTATGAGCCTTGCGGAATCGACCCCTTCTCTATTGTAAGCGTGCAGAGAATGTTCAAATATTTCATCCAGCATTAGATCAAGCTTCTTCTCAAGAACGATCTTGACCATACCGTGCGCGGCGCGCCGCAGTCCATATGGATCCTCAGAACCGGTCGGGATCTTCCCTATTAAAAAACAACCGACCAGAGTATCTATTTTATCCGCGAGCGAAATAACAATGCCGGGTATCGATTCCGGCAGTTTGTCTTCAGCAAAGCGGGGCAGATAATGTTCAAATATCGCACAAGCTACACCGGCGTCTTCCCCTGAAATCAATGCGTATTCACGCCCCATTATTCCCTGAAGTTCAGGGAATTCAAAAACCATATGCGTTGTAAGGTCTGCCTTAATAAGGTCTGCGGCGCTTTCGATTTTATTTAAAATGCTCTCATCGATTTTTAAATGCCTGGCCAGATAATGTGAAAGTTTTTTCACCCTTTCGGTCTTCTCTAACATGCTTCCCAATTTCTCAAAAAACTCGACCCTCTTTAAATCGGCTATCCTGGCTCTAAGCGGGATCTTTTTGTCTTCATTGAAGAAAAAGATGGCATCGGATAAGCGGGCGGATATCACTCTATGATTACCCTCAACGACCCCCTTATTTTTACAATTATCGGTTATAATCACAAATTTGGAAGAAAGTTTTCCTCTTTCATCCAAAATGGGGAAATATTTCTGGTTCTTCTTCATTGAAGTAATGAGAACTTCTTGAGGAAGCGATAAGAATTCCTCCCTAAATTCTCCAACATAAGCGATTGGATTTTCAACAAGATACGCTACCTCTGTCAATAAATCTTCTTCAATTAAAGCCTTTCCTTTTGCTTTCTTCGCCGCCGCCTCCACACTTTTCCTGACCAGTTCCATCCTCTCCTGTTGATCAACTACAACGTCAACATTATGAAGCTTTTTAATATAATCATTTAATTTTGAGTTTTGAATTTTGATTTTTGAATTTTTTAAATATCGGTGTCCTCTCGTAATATTAGAAGCCTTTATCCCCGTCAATTCAAATTTGATGATCTTGTCGCCGCATAAAGCAACAATCCAATGGATCGGTCGGATGAATTTAAAATCATGATCTCCCCATCTCATGGCCAGCGGCAGATACAAGCTGGAAATGATCTCAGGGAATAAGGAAGTCATTATTTTTTCCGCAGACAGTCCTTTTTTCTTTATTGTCGCGTACACGTAATTTTTGCCATTTACAGTACGGATGCTTAAATTTTCAACCTTAACGCCGCACTTTTTGGCAAAACCGGCCGCGGCTTTTGTTGGCTTATTATCTTTATCAAAAGCGATCTCGGCCGGCGGCCCCTGAACCTCTTCTATGACATCCGGCTGCTTCCCTAAAAGACCTTCAATATAAAGAACCAGCCGCCTTGGCGTGCCAAGAGTTTCTATTTTAGAAAAAGTAAGGCGATTAGCGGAAAGTTTTTCCTCCGCCTTCTTTTGAAGATCGGCAAGCAGTCCAGGCATAAACCTGGCCGGTATTTCCTCTGTCCCTATTTCAAGTAATGCATTTATATTCACTGCAGTTTTCCCTCAACATATAACTTGGCGCATGCCCTGGCAAGTTTTCTTATGCGCAGAATATAGACCATTCTTTCTGTGACCGAGATGGTACCGCGCGCGTCAAGAATATTAAAAGCGTGAGAACATTTTAAAACATAATCATAAGCAGGCAAGACCAGGTTCCTTTTTAGCGTTTCAGAAGCTTCCCTTTCATAATGTTCGAACATTTGCTGAAGCGCTCCGATATTCGCAGTTTCAAAATTGTAGCGGGAATGCTCGCGCTCCGCCTGTAAATAAATATCGCCATATTTAACGGCATCGTTCCATTTTATATCATAGACGGAAGCCACTTTTTGGATAAACATGGCGATGCGTTCGAGGCCGTAAGTTAACTCGCAGGATACGGGTTTGCAGGAAAATCCGCCGCATTCCTGAAAATAGGTAAACTGCGTTATTTCCATACCCTCCGCCCACACCTCCCAACCCGTACCCCAGGCGCCCAGAGTTGGAGATTCCCAGTTGTCTTCGACAAAACGGACATCGTGTTTTGCCGGTTCGATGCCGATAGCGCGCAAACTATCAAGATACATATCCTGGATCTCGAGCGGAGACGGTTTCATAATTACTTGATACTGAAAGTAGTGGAAAAGGCGGTTGGGATTTTCACCGTAACGGCCGTCTGTTGGACGCCTGACAGGATCAATATAGGCGACATTCCAGGGTTTATTCCCCAGCACACCGAAAAAGGTAGCCGGGGACATGGTGGCCGCGCCTTTTTCCACGTCATATGGATAACGGACGACACAACCCTGCCCCGCCCAGAAATCATTTAATTTTGAAACGATCTGCTGGAAATTAAGAGGCCTCATCAAGAATTATTATAAACTATGCGATGAAAACTTACAAGAAAAAAGATATTTTACTAAAAAAGGGCGGCTTTTTCCGGGGTGGATGGTGGATTTGGATCAGCTTCCAATCCTACAACCTGGTATTGCGGGAAATTTTTTATCGGATAAATATATATTTCATTATTAAATTTGATGCTTTCTCTTTTTAACCTATTTGCCAGGGAGGCAATCATTGGCTCGTTGGCCAAAAGAAACGCACGATCAATTCCTCTGGCTAAATGTATTGTGAATTCTTTTTTCTCAAAAGATCCTTTCAGAGAGTCTATTAAGTGATTCATAATGCTTTTATCCAGTTCTTCGCCAAAAAATGTAAATGTGCTTTCAATAACTCCTTTTATAAGTCCTAGTCTTATTTGAAATTGTCTTGTTTTTCTTTCTGCGGCTGGAAGAGGCGGAACAACAGGGGGATCGGTTTGCGCTAAAGCCGGCTGAGCTGCTTGAGATGCCTGATTAGCCGTTTCTTCCTTTTCCCTGAGAGCTCCTTTTTCGTCGCGCTCAAAATAAATGCATTGAGTCTTCATTTCATCGACTAGAACTTTTATCGGCAATATTATCACGGCAACCGTCACATTATCTTTTGATCCGTTATGAATGGCGGCATTTTTTATTCTTACAGGAATATTTGCCGGAAACCTGCCCTTATACACTTCATTTGTAATAATCGATTCTTTCATCTCCCCATCCATTGCGCCGTCAGAATAAAGGAGAAAAACCGTATTGTTTTGCTGATCCTCCTCGATTGGTATGGTGATCAAATCCAACTGGGGAACCAGCCCCAGCGCTGACACAATAACATTTTCATTAGGGAATGTTGAACTGAATTTTTGATATTTATCAATCTCCTCATCGGAAAAATATTTTTTATGGCCCCCCAACACTTCTGGATGCTGAGTCTCAAATGCTAACCAAGCTAAAGCCTGGTCTCTTGTCAAAAGCACTGCCTTTTCACAATCAACCATTTTAGCCCTTGAGTCACCCACATTAACAATACGAATTTCTTTTTTAGCTGCGTCAACTTCTAATGCAACAAAGGTTGTTCCCATTCCTTCCTTGGATTTATCATTATGCGCTATTTGCGCGATTGCCTCATTGGCAATTATCACCGCCTCTTTCGGCGTTCTTCCTTCAAATCTCGCTTTAAAGAATTCTTCGATTGCTACGCGGCTTGCCAGGCCGCCGGCCGCATGACCACCCATCCCATCCGCAACTATAAAAACCTGGGTACCGTCAGGCAAAATCGCATGTCCGGCGCTGTCTTCATTGTTTTTTCTGATTCCCACATCCGTGACAATGGCAAAATAATCACGGATCATAGAATCAAAATTTCTTCCTGATATATTTTCAGATAATATACTAAATTTTGCTTCCGCAGATCCCCCTTGTTCTTCACCCTGATACAACTTTTGAAGCTCGGCTTTTGCTCCATCCAATTCCGTGCTTGTTTTGTTCAATTCTTCATGTACTCTTTCTAATTCGTCATTTGCTGTCCTTACCATTTCTTCAAGACCAGATCTAGTTGTACTTAATTGAATTTCATAAGCATTTCTTACTTCAGAAAGATTTGATCCATGCAGTCTGGTCAACTCATCAATTTCCCTTTGTTTTCGCTCGGTTTTTTCTCGCAAAGTTTGCGCCTCTTGCCTGATAGATTCAATTTTTTGGGCGGCATGTGAAATATTTTCTGGTTTTATTTCTAAAGCATTGGCAATCGCAGCTAGTGTTACCTGAGCTTCTAAAAGTGATTGACCACTTTTAGAAAGAGATCTCTGTAATCCTGCAACTTCTGCCGCATCTCTTTTAAGACTGGAAATATGCTCTGCGGCCTCATCAGCTGTTTTTGGAACAAATCCTAAAGCGTTAGTAATATTCCTCAGTAAATCTTGTAAATGATCGATTTGCCGCCCCATGACGTCCACCACCCCCAGCATGTCCATACCTTCTCCGACCAGTCTGGCGGCGGATTTAACTATCGAAAGGGACACACGGCGGATATCTATCGGCAGAGAAGCGTCATTTATCGCATGATTAACATTGCCAAATTCAATTTGGCTTCTTTGCTCGGAGAGTTTGCCCAAAAAACCGCTTACCTTCCTTAAGGCATTTAAAGATGGTTTTTCAACAGGCATTTTGTCTCTCTTGACCTTTAAATTTAAATTATGTCATCCGGGAGGAAAGCAGTAAGATGTTCTGCGGCTTCACGATCCCCTGAATTCATGAGATCGGATAATTTTGATTGTATCCTAATCAGAACATTAATTTTAAGTTCACCCTCAGGAGTTGACTCAAACTGCCTGGCAAATCCTGTAAATACATTTCCATAAGTCTGAGATATAAGCCATTCTTCAATTGACTGCAATTTTTTCCTTAATTGAAGCGGATCATTGATTGATCTTATTAAATTTCCCAATTCCTTCGCATCTGCAATTGCTAATTTGCGCAAATGCGGCGTTAAAGCCGACGGAGCAGTTATCACTTCCGCCGGGCCTGGCGGCGGAGCATCATGATACGGTCCAATACCCGCCACGATCGCTGATTCTTCCGACTGGGGACCATGCGGATTTGTGGTTGGTTCTGAAGCAGGTTGAAAAGCCGCTTTTGGCGGATAAACGCCGAATCGCGGCATTACTGTCGGTGTATCAGGATCAACAGGAATCGTAGCAGCAGCCGCCGGCGGCGGATAAGGCGCGAAATGCGGCGGAACCGTCACATCTAAAGACATCGGTGCAGGCGGCGGCATTTTTTTCTTTACAGGAATGGGCGGTGGCGGGGGACCCTTGCGCGCGGGTTTTCCTTCCATTTCATTTATCAGGGCCGCTGCAGACTTCTTTATCAAATCAGCTTTCTCACGAAGTATTTTAATTTCTTCTTCCAATAATTTTTCATATTCTTCGAGTGTTTTCTGGGCTTCTTTTATGCCGTCAAGAGCCGAGAACTTTACGGCTTCAGGCGCTCTTGTCTCCTGAATAAGCCGACGATAATTTTTAATTGCTGTATTTGCGTGATTCCAGTTATCTGAAATTATTCTGCCCTGTCTTACAACATCCATCATCCCATCTTGAAAGTCCATAATTGCAGATTTCTCTTCTATCGGCAAATTTGATTCTGTTACGGATGTTGAGCCTTGGCGGGGCGATACTAAGCTTTCATCCACATCCAGTAAAAGTTCATCTCCATCGTTAAAAGATCTATTGATCTTCACTGTCGCCTCTACGATGCCAGAAGCCATTGAGATGATGTCCGCCTTCCGTTCGGCAACCTCTTTGATTTGCGATTCCAAGTCGCTTACCGCCTTGGCCTGATTCAATCCCTCATAGTAGCCCTTAAGCACCGTTGCCTCCCGGCTCATTGTGTCAAACTTTCCCTTTAATTCCTTCCATCCAATTTGCAATTGTTCAAGAGAATCAGAGATACCCTTAAGGCCATTAAATACTTCAGCAAGCGGCCCGGTGATATTTTCCGGAAGAGTTATTGCATTGGTAACGACTGCAGGCACGCGGATCAAATCTTTTAAAAGCGCCCTCGCGTCCTGCCCAAACCGGGGATGTTTTAAAAGTGACTTAACTTCCGGCTTAAGCTCACCGGCTCTTGACAATATCTGCTGTTTTGCCCAATCCCTTTTTCCAGGATTAGTAAAGAATGTTCTTAAATAAACATTTCTGATGCCCGGACCTTCTGACATTAATTTTCCTCCCTGGGATTATATTTTGTCGATTACTTCATCTTGAGCCGCGGCCAAAACAGTTTCGCTTATTGCTCCTTCGGCCTTAATATTTTCAAGCACCTTCAGAAGTTCTTCAAAGTTATTTTCTGATTCAAGTCCAACTATTTGATCCAGCAGGGCTTGATCTGTTATTGCCGCTTTTAGCTCGGCGAGTTTTGATGCCGGTATTATTTCGATATCTGCGGCGCTTAAATCTTCAATTGGTTCAGACTCTTTAGGCACTGCTGGTTTTGGAGCCGGTGGTTGAATCAATTTTAATTTGGCAATTTCAGCTTTAAGTCTTTCGTTTTCCTCTACTAATTTATTAAGTTTCCTTACTGCATCAGTACCGCTATTTTGTTCTTTTCTAAGCAAGGCATCCTGTTCTGCGACAATTCTTTGATGTTCAGTCAGTGAAATTTGTGCTGGAGGCATCGCGCTTGGTTTTGCCGCAATTGTCGCACCCGGAGCCGCAGGTCTAGCCGGTGGAACTGACGCTACAGTTGGATCAAATGCGGCGGATGGCCCAGGTGCTGGAGGAGGAATAATTGGCGCTGGAACTGCTGCTTGAGGCGCCGATATTGCTAGAGCTATTGGAACCGCAGGAGCCGCTATTAAATTATTTTTTCTGGCAGCTCGCGCGGATAGGTTAAGCACTACAGTTGCAAATACAGCTAAGCCCGCTATAATGTCAACTCCCACAGGGAAATGTTGAAGATGCGGCGCTATGATACCGATAACATAATTAACATAATGCGCATCGATAGCTGAAACAATGCCCGCCGTAGCTGGAATGTTCTCCAATCGTAAGATTTTATTATTCCTTTCCCAGTTTCCTATCCTCCTCATCCCTCTGCCGTACCAGTTTAATTGTGCAGAATCTGACCATTTTCTCAGTGCTGAAATCTTTAAAGCCATTTTATTTCCTCCTTTTACCCTATTTAACCACTATAATATTATCGATATCAATTAACATAAATTTCAGTTTAGATAATTTCCATCATCACATGATTTGCCTCTTTTAGGACTTCGGCACAGGTTTGGAAACGCTCGTTAGGATCCTTGGCAATTAATTTTTCAAGAAATTTTCTGATCGCGGGAGGTGTTCCATGCATCTCAGGAACTGTTATTTCAGCCGGACTTTGGGCAAATTCATATACCTGCTTGGGACTGGTAAATTCAAGAAGCGGTCTTTTGGCAATAAGATTATATAATAGGATCCCGACCGCGTAGATATCAACTTTATGGTCAACCGACCCGCTGCCAAATTTGAAATTTTCCGGCGCCATGTATGAATAAGTCCCCATCGCTATGCCGGCATCAGTTAATTCGGATTTTGATTCAACATCCTTCGCCAGGCCAAAATCGATCAGCTTTAGCGTACCTTCAGTATTTATCATTATATTGCCCGGCTTAATGTCGCGATGAATAACCTTCGCGTTATGAGCTACCTGAAGCGCTGACAGCATGCGCATGACGATGACCATCGCTTCCTGGGATGTTACCGCCACTTTTTCGCTTTTAATCAGTTCACTCAGTGATATGCCGCGGATGAGTTCAGCCACATAGCAGACCGGATCCACGATTAATTTGAAAACCTTCATGATATTGTCATGGTTTATGCGGGCTAAAGAAAGCACTTCCTGCATGAACCGGTCTATGGTCTCTTTATCCTTTTTTTGCGGCTTCTTTATAATAAAATACTCGCCTTTGCGTTCCGCCAGGAACAGTGTTCCCATCCCGCCGCTGCCGACCTCCCCTAATATCGTATAATTGTCCAATGTTTCATGAGGTCTGTTGGCGCTGCCGCGGAGCATGGCGTCAAACTTGGCGGCATCGAATATTGTTCTTACTTTATTTACGATCGAAACCTCTATCTCGCTCACTTTTCGGCGAAGATCCTCTTCTTTTCCGGCAGTGAATCCATTGGATATGACTAAATCCGATGTCCCAAGATGATAAACAGATTCAGCGGCGGTTTGTGAAGAAAAAGGAGATATAATGACCGGCGCGCCCCCTAATTGTTCCTGTAAGATAAGAGATTGTGTTATAGGTTTTGGGTTTTTTATTGAATCATAAATTTTGAATATGACCTTAAGGGTGACTACCGCAGGAATTCCTAAAACGACGCAGGATGTTATAAATGGAATAGCAACGCCATATAATCCCGGGCTATCGGAATAATTATCTTGAGCATATGGTGCAACTTCCAGCTGGAACGCAGCCAGGCCGGCCAATCCGCCCAATCCCGCAGCTGAAATGTATGACAACGCTCTGATATTTGCGAAACCATCTTCACTGCCAAGCCTTCCGCCGCTGCTGTCTCTCCTAAACATTGGTTCTCCCATACTTGAAGAACCGCGGTCAAAAACAGCCGGCTTCAATCTTAAATTTTGGGTATTCAGCACTTTCAATTCAGATGCAAGCCGCTGATTTCTAAATGGAAGATTTGCTCTATAACCTGGATTTGTTCTAGGCAATTAAAAAACCTCCGAATTATTATCGTTAGAGGTTTTTGGAAATTTCAGCTGAAGGAAAATTATTTTATTTTAACTTCTTTCTAAAATATATCGTCTCATAATGATTATTATGTTAACTACATCTAAAAGATAGACTTTAAATAAATTATTTCCCATTTTTCTTTTTCTTGATAAAAAGAAAAGTGGGTAAAAAGAAAAATCAAGACGCC
>Ga0315291_10001504_pt1 | contig 31182 bp, 29 predicted proteins | sample YL17G12_20_MG_FD_203070 | JGI IMG/M metagenome (GOLD analysis project Ga0315291, IMG submission 203070) | Sediment microbial communities from Yellowstone Lake, YNP, Wyoming, USA - YL17G12_20 | ecosystem: Environmental > Aquatic > Freshwater > Lake > Sediment | place: USA: Wyoming | collected...
CGAGCGCGCCGCGGCCGGCTGCGCGCGGGGTGCAATGACGGAGTGAAGGTCTGGCTCAACGGGCAGGAGGTATTCTCGCAGCACGAGCACCGGCCGCCCTCTCCCACCAGCGCCGATGAGTTCGAGGTGGAGCTGTGGGAAGGCTGGAACCGGCTGATGGTCAAGCTGGCGCAGTGCTCGCCTCGCCGCTTGCTCTCCATTGCCCTCAAGGATCTCGACGGGCACCTGCTGGTGGAAGCCACGAACACCCAGCCACGGTCGGGCAGCGCCTCAGCCTCGGCCTGAAGCCGGGGCGAGGAGGCCGTCGGCCGCCGCGCTCACTGCTCGATCAGCCCTCCTCTTTCTCCCCGAGGTAGCGCTCGAGTAGCTGCTCGAGACGATTCGCGGAGAGCCCCTTCCCGCTGCTGACGACCTCCCCGTCCACGATGACGGTCGGCGTCATCATCACCCCGTAGCGGTCGGCCTCTGGGGAGAGGATGTCGTGCTTGCGGACGACAACGCGCCCCGGGTGGCGCTCGGCGATCCGCCGCGCGATGCGCTCGGCCTGTATGCACTTCAGGCACGGGAAGACCACGCCGAACTCCCTGATCCCGTAGAAGATCCGCACCTCCACGGCGTTTCCCTTGCCCTCCCCCGACGTGTGGCCCTCCTCCGGCCCGGCCAGCCGCAGCGGCGCGGGGGCGCGAACTGCCATGTCGGGGATGTTGAGGTGTGGGGCGCAGCGAGCAGCCACCTCCTCCGGACAGTGCTTGATCTCCCAACACGGTATCAGGTCCAGCAGCCGGCGGATGCCGGCCGTGGTCAGGCTGTGGCCGTGGATGAACTCCGAGATGCACCTGATCCAGATCAGGTCCTGCTCGCTGTACAGGCGCTGCTCGCCTCCCCCAGGCCGGCGGGCCGGGCGAACCAGCCCCTCCTGCTCGTAGATGCGCAAGGTCCGGGCGCTGAGCCCCACCTGTTGCGCCGCCACTCCTATCGGGTACACCGCGTCGTTACGTGCCTCCGGCATTGCAGCCACCTCTCTCCCTCTCGGTGCATCGTCCCATATGGAAGAAATTCCTGTCAAGTACCTTCACAGAAATATCACACACGCATCACGAGTCTGTGCCGCAGCCGGCGCACACTGTGGTCGGTGACACCAGGAGGCCGGAGGGCAGCGATGATCTGCTATGTGTGCGACCAGTCCGGCAGACGAGAGGAGGCGCTGGCCATCTGCATCGTCTGCGGCGTCGGGCTCTGCCGTGAGCACGTGGTTCGCGAGGAGTTGCCGGTGTGGGAGACGCTCCACACCGGGCTCGGCGAGCAGCGCCGTGGGCTTCCCCTGCGGCTGCCGAGATTCGTGTGCGCGGAGTGCCACCAGGCGCTCCGCCAGCATTCCGGCCAGTAGGCTGGCGACCGTTCCTGAGCAGGGGCTGATCATCCCAGGAGGAGAGGAATGGCAGAAGAGCGTGAGTTCAAGGTGGCGGTCTTGCCGTGCAACGGTATCGGCCGGCTGGTCTCCACGATCGTGCGGCTGTCCGGCTACCGGATCAGGGAGATGCGGCCTGACCAGGTGGTGCTGTTGAGCAGCGGGCGGCTGGCGGTAAAGGACCCCGAGCATCTGGTCCTGTTCGAGGCGTACCCGGTGCTGGTGATAGACGGGTGCCGGCCGCACTGCGCGAGCTTCATGTGCGACGAACTCGGCAAGACCCCGGCGGCCCGGCTCTACGTCGCCGACGTTGCGGCCGAGAGTAAGCTGTCGGTGGCCGGGGAGAAGCGCCGGGGCCTCACGGCGAAGGGCGGGAAGCTAGTCGAGGCCCTCGCCAAGAAGGCCGTGGACGAGATCGACCGCATCATCGCGGACGAGATGCTGAGCACGCTCTAAGGGAGGTATCAATGGCTGACAAGGTTTGCCTGCAACCATGTCTGGGGCTGCGCAAGGAGGCCGTGCTCGGCCGGCAAGCGCTCTACGTGGTCCATGAGGACCTCCGGCCCGAGACCACTGTCCTGGGCTGCGGACCCGCTCTGAACGCGAACGTCCAGGAGGACGTGGACTTCATTGAGCTCTACCCGGTCATTGCGGTCGAGGCGTGCGAACTGGACTGCGCCACCAGGCTGGTCGACAAAAAGGGGAGGAAGGCCGCCCAGGCGCTCCGCATCGGCGATCTCGCCAACGAGCTCGGGATCGACCTGGCCTCTCTCCCTGAGCACCACATTGACGCCGACCATCCAGCCGTCCAGGCTGTGGCCAAGCGCATCGCAGAGCAGGTGGATTCGCTCGTGCGTGTGGCCTGAGCGCGACGCAACCGGAAGGAGCAGCCGATGCGTAAGCCGTCTCTGCTGGGGGAGTGCGTCAGCGAGTTCCTCGGCACACTCATCCTGGTCTTCTTCGGGGTCGGCTCCGTCAACACGGCGGTGCTGGCCGGGGCCCAGCAGGGCCTCTGGCAAGTGGCCGTCGTGTGGGGCGTGGGTATCGCTCTGGCCATCTACGCCACCGGCGCCGTGAGCGGCGCTCACATCAATCCCGCCATCACCGTCGCGATGGCGGCGTGGCGAGGGTTCCCGAAGTCCAAGGTCCTCCCCTATGTCGCCGCCCAGCTGGCCGGAGCCGTCTGCGGATCGCTCATCCTCTATGGGCTCTTCCACGGGATGATCGACCACTTCGAGCTGACCAAGGGGATTGCCCGCGGCGGGTCCGGGAGCGAGCTCTCGGCGATGGTGTTCGGCGAGTACTTCCCGAACCCCGCGATGATCGGCACCAGCGCTGAGGCCTACCGCCAGGTCTCACATGTGGCCGCAATGCTCGGCGAGGGGATCGGCACGGCCTTCCTGGCTTGCTTCGTCTTCGCCCTGACCGAGCCGCGCAACCCCGAACGGCCCAGGTTCATGGCCCCGCTGTTCATCGGGCTGACCGTGTCCATCATCATCTCCATCGTGGCCCCGCTCACGCAGGCCGGCCTGAACCCGGCGCGGGACTTCGGCCCGCGCCTAGTCTCCTACTTCGCGGGGTGGGAAAGCGTCGCCATCCCAGGCCCGCGCGGCGGCTTCTTCACGGTCTACATCGTTTCCCCCATCCTCGGTGCCTTGTTCGGCGCGGGTGTGTACCAGTGGCTGGTGCGGCGCTACCTGCCAGTCGGAATGGAGGTCGCCGATGCTGCGGCTTAGGCGTGCTGCGACCTGCGCGGCAGTGCTCGGCCTGCTCTGCGCGCCACAGATGGCGATGGCGACCCCGTCCGGGTTGAACAACATCCCCACCGCGGACGTCGCGCCTGAAGGCCTTCTGGTGCTGCAGGGCTTCGCGAGCTTCGGCCGCGAGCAGGCTCCCGGATGGTTCGGGGGCCTCAAGTGCGGGCTGGCCCAGGACTGGGAGCTGGGGCTCGACGACACCCTGGCCGGGTCGGACTCGGCAGGTAGCCCCGTTCTGCAGGCGAAGTACCGGATGACCCTGAAGCCTGGCGCGGCGCTGGCGTTGGGGCTCGCCAATCTCTCGGGTGACCGCGACAGCAATGGGGAGCCCTTCCCATACGCCGTCGTCTCGGCAGGGGCCGGACCGGTTCGCGGGCACCTGGGGCGCAGCTGGCAGTCAGGCAATCAGGCCTGGTTCGTTGGCCTCGACACCCCGCTGAAGGACGGGCTTGCTCTCCGCGCAGACTGGATCCAGGTCGCTGACGGCGAGCAGTCCCTGACCAGTCTCGGCTTCATCGGTCAGCTCAGCCCGCGGTGGCTGCTCGAGGGATGGGTGTCCCACCCGACGGCGGCGGGAGCGGCCGACAGCTATGTGGTCAAGCTGGACTTCGTGGTCCCCCTCCGGACAGAGAGATAACGGCGATGCCGGACGGACCATCCGTAGCTAGCGTTGGGAGGCGCAGTTGACGCTCGAGAAGGGGTCCCCCCAACAGGGGCCGGCAGTGGTTCTTGTGCCGTGCGCCGAGACGAACCGGCTCGGATGTCGGCTAGTGCGTCGGGCAGTCGAGCTTGTGGCCGGCGATACCCCTGAGCTCGCGGTGGCCGAGGCTGGCGCCTGCCCCCGCGGCCGCGGGCAGTTCGTCGTCGCCATAGACGCCTCTCAACAGTGTCAGGCCTCGGCCGCGCTCGACGAGGCCGGCCTCCGGCCTTCGGCAGTGGTCTCGGCGCCGGCCGTCCTGGCGCGGGCCGGCCTCGTGAAGCCCGGGGTCGACGTCCGCGCGAGGGCTGAGGAGCTGTCCCAGGCCCTGGCGGATGCGATCCGGGAGGTGAGCCGTCAGGCGCTGGCAGAGGCAAGGGAGCGACGCCAGTACCGGGAGGCCATGGCGCCGGTCCTGGCGCGCTTCGGGGGCATCTGGAGCAAGGTCGAGTCCCTGCCTCCCCCGGACGGCGCTGCGCCTCCTGGGGAGGCCGCACGCGTTGAGTTGCTGGCCAAGCGCTCCCGCAACTTGTTCGTGAAGTTCGACGAGATCGTGCCGCCCGCCGAATGGTCGGGACCTCACGACTTGTTCCAGGACGCGCTGCTCTGCATCGCCTATGCCTGCGAGGGATGGGGGGCTGGCGACTCCGCGCGCTGGGAGCAGAACCTCGAGAAGGCGCGGGTGCAGCTCAGGCCTCTGCTCCGGCGGCTTCAGTAGCCCGGCCCTCCTGGCCGAGCCGCTGCTCCCTCTCTCCCAGAGCGAGGCCGCTGGCCAACTCCCGGTCCCAGCGCGTCGCCGCAGCCCGCGCGGCAGGGGCCCTGTGCCGCCGCCTCGAACGAGAACCCCGTCAAGGGAGGAGGGAACGATGAAGCTCGTGCACGCCTCCGAGGTTGAGCCCCAGGAAGTGACAGAAGACGGCGCGCAGGGCGTAGCCGTGCGTTGGCTCCTTTCCCGGCCGGAGGGAGCGCCGAGCTTCGCCATGCGGCTGTTCGAGCTCGCCCCTGGCGGCAGCACGCCCCACCACGACCATCCCTGGGAGCACGAGGTGTTCCTCCTCGAGGGCAGCGTGGAAGTGGTGGGGGTGGGCGCGACCACGCGAGCAGCGGCGGGAGACGCTGTCCTTCTCCTCCCTGGCGAGACCCACCAGTTCCGCAACCCTGGCGATTCCCCCGCCCGCTTCCTCTGCCTGATACCTCTGCCGCGGTAGCACAGGAGGGAGGATAGTATGCAGCTCTGCTTCCTCCGGCACGGCGAGGCCGAGGCCGCCAGCCCCGCGCTGAGCGACGAGGAGCGGCAGTTGACGGAGAACGGCAGACAGGACATCCGCGCCGTGGCCCGGGCGCTGCACCGAGCCGGAGCGCGCCCAGAGGTCATCCTCACCAGCCCGCTCCGGCGGGCGCGCCAGAGCGCGGAGATCCTCCAGGAGGTGTTCGGCGTCCCGGTCTACGCGGACGCACGCGTGCTCTGCACGGGATGCTCGCTCGGCGCGATCGAGGACCTGCTCGCGGGTCGCGCCGAGCAGCGGATCGTCCTCGTCGGCCATGTGCCCTACTGCACCCAGATCGTCTCGCAGCTCATCGGGGGTGGGAACGTGCGGATGAGCACGGCCGCCCTGGCGCGCGTTGACACCGACCGCGTCGAGCCCGGTGCGGGGCTGCTCGTCTGGCTGCTTCAGCCGGCCCTGTTCCCAGGGTCAGATCCCTAGCCGCTCTTCTTCCTCGCCTTCAGGTGCCGGTCGAACCAGTCCAAGCGTCGGTTCAGCCCGTCGCAGGTGAACCGCGGCGCCGAACTCTCGAAGGCGTGGCCGCCCGAGGGGTAGCGCACGAAGACCGACTCGGTACCGATGCGCTTGAGGGTTGTGTAGACGATCTCCGAGTGTGAGATCGGGACCCGCCAGTCGTCCTCTGCGTGCAGCAGAAGGAGGGGGGAGCGGATCTTGTGCGCATGGCTGCTGGAGGAGAGGCGGCGGTAGTCGTCCCACCGTTCCCAGGGAGGACCGCCAAGCTCTTGCTCGCTCCACAGCGGCATGTCCGCACTGAAGTAGAACATCGGCTCATCGGTCGCCGCGCAGGCCGCCGCTCCGGCCGCAAACCGACCCGTCGTCCCCATCAGCCAGGTAGTCATGAAGCCGCCGTACGAGCCTCCTGTCACGCCCAGGCGCTTGCGGTCCACATATCCCTGCCTGATCACGTGGTCCATCGCCGCCAGGACATCGCGGGAGTCCTCCACTCCCCAGTTACCGACCACCGCGGTCTGGAACTCCTTCCCGTAGCCGGTGGAGCCGCGTGGGTTGGAGTAGACGACAACATACCCCTGGGCCGCTGCCACCTGCGCGCCGAACATCCAGGAATCGAAGTAGGCCCAGTACGGGCCCCCGTGCACCATGAGGATCAGCGGGTACTTGCGCCCCGCGCGGAAGCCTGGCGGCTTGATCACCCACCCCTGGACGCGCTTTCCGTCGAAGCTCCGGCACCAGAAGACCTCTGTCGTACCCAGCGCCAGCCCGCCCAGGGCAGTCCGATTCTCATTGGTCAGGCGCCGCTCGGCCCTCCCCTCGCCGTCGCAGACGAACAGGTCGGGCGGGTGCTGTGGCGACGAGTGGACGTAGGCCAGCCAGCCCGTCCTGCTGCACGTGTAGGCATCTATGCACCGCTCCTTCGGCAGCACTCGCCTGACCCCGCCAGTGACGTCAGCGCGCCAGAGCGAGCCGAATCCCTCGTCATAGCACAGGAAGTAGACCCCCGATCCGTCCGGGGCCCAGCGCAAGGTGTGCGGCAGTCGGTCGAGCGACTCGGTCAGACACTTCGCCTCCCCGCCCGCGGCCGGCTTTACCCATACCTTCTCCTCGAGGCGCATGATCTCGGGCGCCGGCGACTCGACGTAGGCGATCATCTTGCCGTCCGGCGACCATATCGGCGAGTACGCGCCTCCGGGAAGCGAGGTCAGCCGGCGCGGCTTCCCTCCCCTGGCCGCAACCGCCCAGACATCGGATACCAGATCCCAGTCCGGGTCCCGCCCCCGGTTCGACACAAAGGCGATCTGCTTTCCGTCAGGGGACCAGGTCACCTCGCGATCATCACTGTCGCCGGACGTGAGCTGACGCGGCTTCCCTCCCCTAGCCGGGACGATGTAGATGCGCCGTCGCTCCTCCTTGGGAAGGAAGTCCGTGGACCGATAGCGGATACGGTCTACCACCCTCACATCGCTCGCATAGACCCGGCCTGCCTTCACCTCGATCTTGGGCTTCTTGGGGTCCCGGTGTTGATCCTCGGGTTTGGGGTCGCGGGCCAGGAAGGCGATCTGCCGGCCGTCCGGAGACCAGGTCGGGTCCGATGCGCCCTGCTTCAGCCTGGTGACCTGCCGCGCCTCGCCCCCGGCGGCCGGGATCACCCAGATCTGGGACTTCGCCTTCTCGTCGTCAGATTCGGGCGCCACGAAGGCGATCATCCTGCCGTCGGGCGACCAGCGCGGGAAACGGTCGCCGTGGTGGCGGTTGGTGAGTTGCATGCGCCCGCGCCCGTCTCGGGAGACCAGCCAGATGTCCGACAGGGCCCGGTCTTTCTCCCGGTCGGGCTGGGAGATGACGCAGGCCACCCGGGACCCGTCGGGCGAGATCTGGGGTTCTGAAACGCTCCTCAGCCTGAAGCAGTCCTCGGGTCGCATGGGCCTTCGCGTGCGCGGCATACTTCCACCCTCCACATTTCACAGTGATAGACCTGAACCCGGTACCACGAGTCCGCGCGACGTTCCTCTTCCGGCGGTGCAGGCGGCTAGCCCGCCGCCTCCGCTACTGCGCCGTCCACCCTCCGTCCACGTAGAGCGCGGACCCGGTGACGAACGAGCTCGCCTCAGAGGCCAGGAAGAGCGCCGCTCCCATCAGCTCCGGCGGCTCCCCCAGCCGGCCCAGAGGCACCTGGCGTAGGAACTCTCGCAGGTAGCCTGGGTCCTTCAGGATGGGCCGGTTGATCTCGGTGCGGAAGGGCCCAGGAGCCAGGCAGTTGACGGTGATGCCGTAGGGCGCCAGGTCGAGCGCCAGCGCGCGGGTCAGCCCCAGGAGGCCGCCCTTCGACGAGCAGTAAGCGGCCCTCTGGGCAAGGCCTACCGCGCTGAGGATGGAACCGATGTTGATGATGCGGCCCCAGCCCTGGGCCGTCAGGTGTCCCACGACGGCTCGGCTGCACCGCATCGCGCCCGCCAGGTTGGTGTCGATCACCTCTTCCCAGCTCTCATCTCGCAGCTCTGTGATGGGCTCGCGAATGTTGACCCCGGCGTTGTTCACGAGGATGTGGAGGCCCCCGAGTTCCTCCAGGACGTGGGCCACCGCCGCCTCCACCGACTTCCGGTCTCTCACGTCAAGCGCGAACCCGATGCAGCGCTGGCCGGTCGTCCCCGCGAGCTCCGCGGCGAGGGCGGAGGCGCGAGCGGGGTCGCGGCTGGTGAGCGCCACTGAGGCGCCAGCTTCGGCATAGGCCTGAGCGACGGCCCGGCCCAGGCCGCGGGCGCCCCCGGTGACCAGGGCGACCCGCCCGTCCAAGCGAAAGAGGTCCAGCACGGTCATGCGGTCAGCCTCTCCTCCGGGATCCCTCGGGCGCCCTCCCCGAGCTGCGACGCGCGTGTCAGACTGCCGGTGGGCCACGCCTGATGTGTTCAACCGTCGGCCGGCGGTACCTGCCGCAGAACCTGCACTCCTCCCGATCGCAGAGCAGCAGCGTCGGCTCCGTATAGATCCCCTCCACCACCGTGTCCACCATCTCCCGCGAGGAAAGCCACAGCGTCTCTCCCGCACCCACCTTGCCGCGGCGGATCAGGCCCGCCCGGGTGAGCAGTCGCTCCACCTTGGAGTTCCTGCGGTAGAAGTCACGGTCCCCCGCGGGTGACTTCGTCACCTCGACTACCTGCGTCCGGCCGTCTGCTCCCTTCACCAGCGCCTTCTCGACCTGCACGTACGGCATGTCGAGCCAGTCCTCAATGGCGTGGAGGGTAGTGTTGCAGCGCAGGTCGACCCCTAGGAACACGATCTTCGCGCCCCAGTCCACGTAGCGCCCGTAGGGGCCGTCCCTGCCAAAGGTCGAGGTGTGCTCATGGCCTTTCACCAGCTCCGCGGCCCGCCGGCCCAGCGCGGCGATGGAGTGGGTGGGGTGGGCGCTGCGGAATGCTTGCGGCCGGCGCCGCAGCGTCTCGCTGATGAGCCCAACACGGGACGGCGTCTCCTGTGGGTCGAAGGGGAGCCGGGGCGGGTCCCCCTCCGCGAAGCTCCAGGAGAGGGTGGGTACGACGAGTAGTCCGTCTGGGCCCAGCACCTCCAGGAACGCGTCAACCACGGCCTCCGCACCACCCTCCACCCAGCCCAAGCTCTTCAGTGAGCTGTGGACGAAGACGACGTCCCCCCGCAGTATCCCCAGTCGGGAAAGGTCGAGCGCGATACTCTCTCTCGTCACAGTCGGCCGCTCTGACTCCATCTACCGTCTCTGGTCTGGATGCCGCTTCGGGCCGAAGTGCAGATAGAGCATCACCGGCGGGTCGTCGCGATCAGCCTCGAGATGGTGGTTCTCCCCCGGCTCGACCACCATCACTTCCCCCGCGGCCAACGGCACATCCCGTTTGTCGAAGTGAACCACGGCCTTGCCCTGGAGGATCACGAAGACCTCCTCGCTGTCATGGATGTGCCGCGGCCCATCGGCGTGCGCAATCCGCCCCGGGGGCTGGTACAGCATCGCCCCGGCCGAGACGAACTTGCCGTCGGCGACCCCCCCGAAGATGTGGCCCTCCCGCACCAGCGGAAGATCCCTGAGGTGGTAGAGTGTCACCGCTCTGGCTCCTCCTGCCTTCCCAGCTTGTGATATACCTCCCGCCACCGCACCTGGTGGCCCTCGTGTGTGAGGCGGGGCCGGAAGCCCAGGCCCAGATACAGGCGGATGGCCGGAAGCCGGAAGTCGTCGGTCTGCAGCACCGCCCGGCGCATGCCCAGTTCCCGGAAGCGGTACAGCACGGCCACGGTGAGAGCTCGGCCCAGGCCGCGCCCCTGATGCCGCGGGTCAACCGCCACCATGTGCACGTAGCCGGTGTCTTCGGCGTAGCCCTCGCGCCAGACGGCACAGGCCGACCCCACAGTCTGCCCGTCCTTCTCCAGGAAGAACAGCCCCTCCGGGTCGAAGCCGCGCGGCCCGGAGACAGAGCCCAGGAAAGCCTCCTCGCGATGCTCTCCGCCAATGCCCGCTGCCATCAGCTGGCACCAGGCGGCCGCGTCGCCCTCCTGGTAGGTACGGAGCCGGTAGCCGGGCGGCAGCGCGACCTCGGGCAGCGAGTCGAGGCAGTCAAGCTCCATCTCGAGCTGCGGCTCTGGCATGGCGCCACTGATGCTAGCGAGGGGGTAGGCAAGTGTCAAGCTGGGGCCGGCGGCGGCAGGAGTGGACGGAGTCTGAAGCCAATAGCAGTGATGCCCCCCGAGGCTCTCGCACCGCAGGCGCGGAAGCCACCGGGGGGAGAGACCGGAGAGAGGAAGAATGGGCGACCACAATCTCGGGATGATCGGCCTCGCCGTGATGGGCCAGAACCTCGCCCTCAACATCGAGAGCAAGGGCTTCTCCGTCGCGGTCTACAACCGGACGGCAGCGCGGACCGAGGAGTTCATGGCTGGGCCGGCCAAGGGCAGGAACATCAAGGCGGCTTACTCCATCGAGGAGTTCGTCGCGGCCCTGGCGCGCCCCCGCATGGTCATGCTGATGGTCAAGGCCGGCGCGCCGGTGGACGAGTTCATCGCGCACCTCCTGCCTCACCTCGCGAAGGGCGACCTGATCATTGATGGGGGCAACTCACACTTCCCGGACACCATCCGACGCAACCGCGAGCTGGCCGCCAGAGGTGTTCTTTACATCGGCACGGGCGTCTCCGGCGGGGAGGAGGGCGCGCTCCACGGCCCCAGCATCATGCCGGGCGGCCAGCCAGAGGCCTACGAGCTCGTGGCCCCCATCCTGACGCGGATTGCCGCGCAGGTGGGCGGCGAGCCCTGCTGCGCCTACATCGGGCCCGACGGCGCGGGGCATTACGTCAAGATGGTCCACAACGGTATCGAGTACGGCGACATGCAGCTCATCGCCGAGGCCTACTACATCATGAAGAACGCGCTCAACCTCCGCGCGCCTGAGCTGCACCGCATCTTCGCGGAATGGAACGAGGGCCCGCTCAACTCCTACCTGATCGAGATCACGCGCGACATTTTCGCCCGGACGGACGAGGAGACGGGGGAGCCCCTGGTCGAGATGATCCTCGACACCGCCGGGCAGAAGGGGACGGGGAAGTGGGCCTCGCAGAGCGCGCTCGATCTGGGCGTGGCCGCGCCCACCATCACCGAGGCCGTCTTCGCCCGGTGCATCTCTGCCATCAAGCAGGAGCGCGTGGCCGCCTCGCAGACGCTGCGAGGCCCCGACGGCAGCTATGCCGGCGACCCGAAGTCCTTCATTGAGGCGATCCGGCAGGCCCTCTACGCCTCCAAGATCTGCTCCTATGCGCAGGGCTTCGCACTGATGCGGGAGGCCGGCAAGGAGTACGGGTGGGACCTGAGCTTCGGGGAGATCGCCAAGATCTGGCGCGGCGGCTGCATCATCCGCGCCCAGTTCCTGCACCGGATCACGGAAGCCTACGAGCGCAACCCCCACCTAGCCAACCTGATGCTCGACCCCTTCTTCAAGGGCGTGCTGGAGGAGGCGCAGGAGGACTGGAGACACGTGGTGGCGGCGGCCTCCACCCTGGGCTTCCCCGTCCCCGCGTTCAGCTCGGCCCTCGCCTACTTCGACTCTTACCGACGGGCCCGGCTCTCGGCCAACCTGATCCAGGCCCAGCGAGACTACTTCGGCGCCCACACCTACCACCGAGTGGACAGGGAGGGGACCTTCCACACGGAGTGGGCCAAGTAGCAGGATCTGGGGAGGCGCACCACTGTGGAACGACCCAAGGCAACCACCGGCCTGGGGCACGAGCACCGGCTGATGGTAGACTCGGAGGTAGACCGCACCCTCCGCCGCGCCCTGGCTGATCTCTACCTCACCGGCCGCAAGGTCCTCGTCATCATCCCAGACCACACCCGCACCGCCCCCCTGGGCCGGATCTTCCGGGTGATCTACGAGGTCGCGGCCAAGCGGACCAAGCAGCTCGACTACCTCGTTGCCCTCGGCACTCACCCCCCCCTCTCTGAGGAGATGATCTACGCGCGGGTCGAGATAACGCGGGAGCAGCACCGCAGGGAGTTCCCCAAGGTCCGCTTCTTCAACCACCTCTGGAAGGACCCCCAGGCCCTGGTCGAGGTCGGCCGCTTCACCCGGGAGGAGCTGGCCGAGATCACCGAGGGGAGGTTCGCGGTCGAGGTACCCATCACCGTGAACCGGATGGTGCTCGAGTACGACCTGCTGCTGATCGTGGGGCCCGTGTTCCCGCACGAGGTCGTGGGCTTCTCGGGCGGCAACAAGTACCTCTTCCCGGGCGTGGCGGGCCAGCATATCATCGACTTCTTCCACTGGCTGGGCGCGGTCATCACCAACCCGCTCATCATCGGCCGCAAGTTGACTCCCGTGCGCGCGGTAGTGGACAGGGCCGCGGCCATGGTGAAGACCCAGAAGCACGCCATCGCCCTGGTCACGAGGGATGATGGGCTGGCCGGGATCTACTTCGGCGCGCCAGGAGAGGCCTGGTCCCAGGCCGCCGACCTCTCGCGGAAGATCCATATCGTCTACAGGGACCGGCCGTTCCACACCGTGCTCTCGTGCGCTCCCCGGATGTACGACGACCTGTGGACCGCGGGCAAGTGCATGTACAAGCTGGAGCCCGTGGTCGCTGATGGCGGCACACTGATCATCTACGCTCCCCACGTCAACGAGCTCTCGGTCACGCACGGACACATCATCAAGCAGGTGGGCTACCACACCCGCGACTACTTCCTGAAGCAGTGGGACAGATTCGAGGGCTACCCCTGGGGTGTGCTCGCGCACTGTACGCATGTGAAGGGGATCGGAAGCTACGAGGACGGCGTGGAGAAGCCCCGGATCAACGTCGTCCTGGCCACCGGGATCCCGCCCTCGCTGTGCGAGGAGATCAACCTGGGCTACCTCGACCCCCGCAGCATCAACCCGGAGGACTACGCCGACCGGGAGGGGGAAGGCGTCCTTTGCGTTCCGAAGGCGGGGGAGATCCTCTACCGGCTGGAGAACGCCCCGCCCGAACTGGGCGGGCCCCGCTGAGCCTTGCAGAGGAACAACGTGTCGAGCATCGCCGATCTTCTCCAGAGCAGAGACCTGACCCCGCCCTTGGAGGGCGAGGCCGCGCGGGGCCTCGCGCAGACGCTGGCCGCGGCTACTGGTTGGGCGCCCTATCCCCACTCCATCGTCGGCGCCGGACGGGTCCTTTACTTCCTCGGCCGGCGCGACCGGGAGAAGCGCCTCTGCCTTCTCTGGGAGAGACCTGCCTCTCTGCAGCCACTCGGCGATATCCACGGGGATCAGACCTCGGTTGAGGCGAACGGCCTCCAGCTGAAGCTTCAGGCCGGCCCGCTTGACCACACCAACTCCGAGGGCCTGCGCAAACATCTCCCGTTCACAGCCCCCCGGCTCCTCGGCGTTGAGGCCACGATTGGCTGTGGCGACCGCCTCGGCCTGGCGACCCCCGCTCACGTACGGGCCGTCCGCGGCACCGGCCTCCGCGCGATCTTCGCCCAGCAATCCATCCGCGAGATGACGCGCACCGGCCGCACGCCAGAGGAGGTGATGGACACCGCCACCTTCGGCGTCTTCCAGGAGGGATGGCGGGAGGGGTTCGGGGCCGACGCCGACCATCTGAAGACCCCCCAGGACGTGGATGCTACCGTCGCGGCCGGCTTCACCATGTTCACCATTGATCCCGGCGACCACGTGGACGGCGAGGCCGAACGCGCCGACGTCGGCACAGTGCGCGCGCGCTTCGATCAGCTCCCCTGGTCGGCGCTGGAGACCGCGCCGGACCGCCTGCTTGCCGCCTTCGCCGACCCGGTGCATCTGCCGGACGGGACGATCGCTGCCCTCCCCGAGGAGACAGTGCTCCGGGCCGCCGTCAAGTATGGGCGGGCCCTCGCTCATACTGCAGGGATGTACCGCCACTTGTGCGGTCGGATGCCGGGACGGCCGTTCGAGCTCGAGGTCTCGGTGGACGAGACGGCCGTGCCGACCTCGGTGGGGGAGCATGTCTTCCTGGCGCGAGAGCTGGCCCGGCTCGGAGTGAGCTGGGTGAGCCTCGCGCCCCGGTTCGTCGGCGACTTCGAGAAGGGCGTGGACTACCGCGGCGACCTCGACGAGTTCACGCGCTCCTTCGCCCAACACGTTGCAGTGGCCACCCTCTTCGGCCCTTACAAGATCGGCATTCACTCCGGCAGCGACAAGTTCTCAATCTACCCCATCGCTGCCCGACTCGCGGAAGGTCTCGTGCACGTGAAGACGGCCGGGACCAGCTACCTGGAGGCGCTGCGCGCCCTTGCCCGTGTCGAGCCCGCGCTGTTCCGGGAGATCGCGCGGTTCGCAATCGAGCGCTACCCCTCCGACCGCGCCTCCTACCACGTGTCGGCGGACCCGGCAAGGGTGCCTCAGCCTGAGGCCCTATCTGACGACCAGTTGCCCGGGCTGCTCGACCAGTTCGACTCCCGACAGGTTCTGCACGTCACGTTCGGCTCCGTGCTTACTGCCTTGAGCGAGGGCCGGCCGCGCTTCCGTGACCGGATCCTCAGGGCTCTGGCCGAGCACGAGGAGATCCACTATCAGACCGTTGCAGCCCACATCGCCCGCCACCTGCGGCCGCTCTCACAGGCCCAGTCCGGGTGACCGATGCTGACTCTCAGGAGGAGGATGTGACCACCACCGATCCCCAGGCCGAGCTGAAAGCATTCCAGCCGAGGCACGAGTTCTTCGTGGGCATTGACTCCGATGGCTGTGCTTTCGACACCATGGAGATCAAGCACAAGGAGTGCTTCATCCCCAACATCATCAAGCACTGGGGCCTCCAGGCCGTGTCGAAGTACGCCCGCGAGGCGGCCGAGTTCGTCAACCTCTACTCGAAGTGGCGGGGTGTCAACCGCTGGCCCGCCCTCCTCATGGTCTTCGACCTCCTGGCGGAGCGCCCCGAGGTCCAGCGCCGAGGGGCGAAGCTGCCCCAGGTCCCCTCGCTTCGGCAGTGGGCAAAGGCCGAGACCAAGCTCGCCAACCCGGCTCTCAAGGCGGCCGCAGACACGACCGGCGATGCGGTCCTCAGGAAGGCGCTGGATTGGAGCGAGGCCGTGAACGAGGCCATCGCAGACATGGTCCATGGGGTGCCGCCGTTCCCCTTCGTGCGCGAGTCCCTGCAGGCCCTGGCGCCCAAGGCCGACATCGTCGTCGTCTCCGCCACACCTGGCGAGGCGCTGCGGCGGGAGTGGGAGGAGCACGACATCGCCGGCTACTGCGCCATCATCGCCGGCCAGGAGATGGGCAGCAAGAAGGAGCACCTCCAGCTCGCCGCCAAGGGCAAGTACGGAAAGGATCGCGTGCTCATGATCGGCGATGCTCCCGGCGACCTGAGCGCGGCCCGCGCCAATGGCTTCCTCCTCTACCCGATCGACCCGGGCCGAGAGGAAGCCTCCTGGCAACGCTTCCACGAGGAGGCCATGGGCCGGTTCCTTGCCGGAACCTACGCTGGGGACTACGAGGCGCGGCTCATCGCTGAGTTCGAGGCCCTCCTGCCCGACACTCCGCCGTGGAAGCGCCCCGCCTGACCGGATAGAGGCAGCCCGCGGAGATAGCGCGGGGTCAGCCGGCCGGGGGCCCTGGCCGGACTCACGCCCTGCTGACCGCTTGCTGGAGGGAGGCGAGCTGAGCGCGCGAGCCCATCGCGATCAGCTGATCCCCGGGCGACAGAGCCGTGTGGGGGCGCGGGTTGGTGTGGAACTCCCCTCGTGCGTTCACCACCGCCAGGATCATCGCCCCGCCCTCCCGCATCACCCCGGAACCCAGCATAGGCTTCCCGAGCACCGGCGATTCGGGCGACACCGCGATGGCGGCGATCTCGACATCGAGCTCCTCCCGGTGCAGCACGAGCTCGAGGAAGTCAAGTACGCCTGGCTCCGCGGCCGCCGCGGCGAGCTGCCGGCCTCCCACCGTGAACGGAGAGAGCACGCGAGTGGCGCCGGCGCGCACTAGCTTGTCAACAGTGGTCTCCTGGCCGGCCCGCGCCACGATGTGCAGGCCCGGGTTCAGCAGCCGCGCGCTGAGCACGATGAACAGGTTGTCCTCATCTGTGCCCACGGCCGCGATCAACCCCAGCGCTCTCTCTATTCCCGCGGCCCGCAGCTGGTCATCTTGCGTGGCGTTGCCCTCGACGAAGGCGACCTCGCTGTCTCGCAGCAGGCCCAGCACGGCCGGGTCCTGCTCGACCACGACCACCCTGAGGCCGCGTCGTCGGAGCTGCTCCACCGCCGCCCGGCCCATCCGGCCGTAGCCGCACACGATATAGTGGCCCTGCATCTCCCTCAATGCTCGCAACCTCCGTCTGCGCTGCATCTCCGCGCTGATCTGCTGGCCCACCAACAGGCTGGCCGCGCTGCGGGCCGCGAATGCCACCAGCCCGATCCCGATCACCGCGAAGCCTGTCGTGAAGGCCCTCCCCGCTTGGCTCAGAGGGTGGACTTCCGCGAAGCCGATCGTGGTGATGGTCAGCACCGCCATGTAGATCGCGTCCACGAAGCTCCAGGCGACCCGGCTCAGCCTCGTTTCGACTGTCGTATAGAACGCCGCGGCCGAGACGACCAACAGCAGCAAGAGAAGGACGGCGACCCGGAACTGGCGCGCCGAGCGCCTCAGGTCCTCGAGCGGACTCGCCTGGCCCTGCCAGCTTCTCATACTCACGTTCCCCCTTCCCGCCGGCCCCGGGGCCGCCCCCAGGCTCAGTCGGCCAGCAGCGGCCCCAGGTCCACCCGACGTCCCTCCTCTGCGCTCACGTAGGCGGCGTAGAGCACGACCGCGACATCCCGCGCCAGCATCAGCCCTGAGACCGGGGCGCGACCGCCCGAGATGGCCTCCACGAAGTCGGCGATCTCGTGGAGGTACCCCTGACTCCAGCTCTCGTCGGGGGAGGGGAAGGTCCAGCCGCCCTTCGTCTCGATCTTCTCGCTGATGTACTCGTCCCCGAAGATGTCGCCTGACGGGGCGTATGCCACGCACGCATCATTGGGGTTGATGTTGGCGCGAATGCGCGCGTTCGAGAGATAGGCCTCGAGGTAGTTGTGGACTCCGCCCAGCGTCGTGTCCGCCGCTTTGATCTCCGCCACTGACCCGTCCTCGAACTTGAGGACTATCACCCCCCAGTCCTCCACATCCTGCCAATCCGTCTTGAGGTAGTGCTTGGGCTCCCGCTTGAAGGCCTCGATCCAGGTGAGGTTCCCGACCTCGCAGACGAGCGAGGCCGGCCGGATCGGGCCGCCCAACTTCCGCTCGCCCTCCCACTGCTTGAGCTGGAGCACTGCGCCGAGGGGGTGCGATCCCTTCAGCACCAGTGACCCTCCTCCCGCAGTCCGCCAGCGCTTGGCGTAGACGGAGGGCGAGCCGGAGTGCGACTCCTCCGCCTCCATGCGCAGGATCGTCCCTCCGGCCGCGGCCGCCAGTCGCCTGAGCTTCACGAAGGCCGGAGCGTAGACCCAGTTCTCCGCGTAGCAGAACCGCACTCCCGCGACCTCCACCGCGCGGCCGATCAGGTTGCATTCCTCGACCACGCGATCCAGCATCCGTGCCTTCGGGACAGTCTTCCCGATCAGCTCGTCCTGGGGCATGTCCGGCTCCCCGAAGTATCCGGTCAGATGCTTCTCGCAGATGATGTGCTTCCCGGCGCGCGCCGCCTCGATGGCCAACCTGGTATGGAGGTGGTTGGGCACGACCAGGTCCACCGCCTCCAGCCCCACGCCGCCCAGCATCTCCGCCAAGCTCCCGAAGGCCCTCGGAATCCCACGCTTCCCTGCGAAGGCCTCTGCCCGGTCCCTGCTGCGCCCACACACAGCTACCACCTCGCAGCGCTCGGGCCCAAGACTCCGGTAGCCAGGCATGTGCAGTTCGGCCGCAAACCCGTAGCCCACCAGCCCTATGCGCACCTTGCTCATCCGGCAACCTCCCAGCCGGGGGGCCGATCCCTACTCCAGGAAAGCCCTCACGTCGACGCGGCGGCCCTCCTCCGCGCTCACGTAGGCCGCATAGAGCACCACCGTGACATCTCGCGCCAGCCGCGCGCCCGAAGCCGGCTCTCGGTCCTCCGCCACGGCCGCCACGAAATCAGCGATCTCCTGCGGGTACCCCTGGTTCCAGTCCTCGTCGGGCGACGGCAACGTCCATCCCCCCTTCGTCTCGATCTTCTCGACGATGTACTCGTCGCCGAACACGCTGGCCTCGGGCGCGTAGGCTACGCAGGCATCGGTCGGGTTGATGTTCGCGCGGATGCGTGCGTTCGAGAGATAGGCCTCCAGATAGTTGTGCACGCCGCCTAGCGTCGTGTCCGCGGCCTTCACCTCCGCCACCGACCCATCGTCGAACTTGACGACGATGATGCCCCAGTCCTCGACGTCCTGCCAGCCCGTCCTCAGATAGTGCTCCTTCTCCTCCTGGAAGGCGGGCATCCACGTGAGGTTCCCCACCTCACAGAAAACCGAGGCCGGCCGGATCGGCTTGCCCAGCTTCACCTCCCCCTCCCAGTGCTTCAGCTGGAGGGCCGCGCCCAGGGGATGGGAGCCTTTCACCATCAGCGACCCCCCGCCTGCCGTCCGCCACCTCTTCGCGTAGTCGGCGTGGGACCCGGAATGCGATTCCTCCGCCTCGATGCGCAGGATCGTCCCGCCGGCCGCCTTCGCCAGCCGCCACAGCTTCTGGTAGGCAGGAGCATAGATCCAGTTCTCGGCGTAGCCGAATCTGATTCCGGAGGACCGGAGGGCCCCCAGGACCTCGTCGCACCGTGCCCCAACCTGCCGGAGCATCTCCCGCTTCGGAACCGTGTTGCCGACCAACTCCTCCGGCGGCCTGTCCTCGCCGAAGTACCCTGTGAGGGGCTTCTCGCAGAAGACGTGCTTGCCCGCCTCCGCCGCCGCCACGATGAAGGGCGCGTGCAAGTAGTTGGGCACCGCCAGGTCCACGGCGTCAACATCGGCGCGCGCCAGCATCTCCGCGAAGTCGTCGTAGACCTCCGGAATCCCATGCCTGGCGGCGAATCCCTCCGCCTCGGCCCTGGGCAGGCCGCAGACTGCGGTTACCCGGCAGCGCTCCGGCGCCAGCTGCTTGTAGCCGTGGATATGAAGGCTGGCCGAGAATCCGCAGCCCGCCATCCCTACCCGCACTTCCGGCATCTCGTTCCTACCTCCTGACTGGGGAAAGGGCCGCCGCGCTCGCCACCACACTACCCCTCCGAGTAGACCTCTGGGTTGACGCAGTGCTCCGGCCGCCGACCCTCGAACACGGCCACGATGGCATCCACCACACCGTGTCCCATTGCCAGCAGCGCCCCCGGCGTGTTCGAGGAGACGTGAGGCATGGTCACGGTCCGCCCGCAGGACAGCAGTCGGCTCCGCGTCGGCGGCTCGGTCGCGTACACGTCCAGGCCGGCCCCGAAGATCCTCCCCTCCTGGAGCGCGTCGGCGAGGGCCTCCTCGTCTATGATCGCGCCGCGCGCGGTGTTGACCAGCACCGCGCTGGGCTTCATCAAGCCAATCCTCTCCGCGTTCAGGAACCCCCGCGTCTCGGGCGCGAGCGGCATGTGCACACACACGAAGTCCGCCTGCCTCAGCACTTGCTCCGGGGAACTCGCCCGCTCCACCCCCAGGGCCGCCGCGAACCCCTCGTCGAAGTTGGGGTCATAGGCGAGAGTCCTCATCGCGAACCCCCGACCGCGCTGTGCCACCCCCTTCCCGATCCGCCCCATCCCCAGCAGCCCCAAGGTGGCGCCGTGAACGTCAACACCATAGGAGTTGACCCACTGCCCGGATTTCGTGGTGCGGTCCCCCTCCGGGATGTGCCGCGCCACGGCCAACATCAGGGCGAACGTCATATCCGCCACCGCCTCCGCGTTGGCGCCCGGCAGGTTGGCCACCACGATCCCCCGCCGCGTGCACTCGGCGACGTCAACCCCGTCGAGCCCGGCCCCGTGCCTCGCCAGAACCTTCAGCCGGTCCGCCTCGTCGAACGCGGGCGGGAGGAACCGGTCCACCCCGGCGCCAATGCCATCCACGCCTTTGAGCAGCGGCCTCAGCTCCTCCGGCGTCATCGGCCTCCTGTGGGGGTTGTGGATGACCTCGTAGCCAGCCGCCAGCAGGCGCTCCTCCGGCTCGCGGGCAACCTCGCTGAAGGAGGTGGCCGTTATCAGGACCCTCATCTGCCGTCCTCCCGGACGCCCGGTCCTCACGCTGTTCCCTCCAGTTGGACCATCTCGATGTTCTGGTTCGGGCACCGGCGGAAGCACATGCCGCAGGCCACGCACTTCTCCTCATCTATGCGGAAGCGGTCCTCGCCCTCCCGGCTGATGGCGAACGAGCAGCAGATCCGCGCGCAGAGCCCGCACCCGACTCCGCATCCGCACGCCAGGCACCGGCTCGCCTCCCTGACCGCGTCTTCCTCGCTCAGGGCCGGCGTGTACGGCTCGAAGTCGCCTCGCCGCTGCTGCGCGGGGCGAAGCGCGAGGGGGACCCTGGGCTGCTTCCCGACCCCCTTCTGCCGGGCCAGCACCTGCTCCTTGGCGACCTCGGTGAGCTCGGGGTCGTAGTGGAGGAAGGGCTCGCCTCCCGAGAGGTACCGATCGATGGAGGCCGCAGCCCGCCTCCCCGATGCCGCGGCCGCGATCACGGTGTCTGGCCCAGTCGCCGCGTCGCCGCCCACGTACACACCTGGGACTGCCGTCGCCCCGGTCTCGGGATCGCAGGCAAGCGTTCCCTCTGGCGTGAGCGCGATTCCCTCGCCTCCTTCGACCTGCTGCCCCAGCGCGTTGACCACCATGTCACACCGTAGCGTGAACTCCGTCTCCTCCACCGGGTCCGGCCGCCGCCGTCCCGACTCGTCCGGTTTGCCCAGCGTATGGATGCGCATCTGCACCCCGACGACGCGCCTGCGCCTCGTGAGGACCGCGGTTGGGGCCACCAGGTATATCACCCGTACGCCTTCGTCCTCCGCCTCCAGCACCTCCTCCGGCACGGCGCCCATCTCGTCTCGGGTGCGACGGTAGCAGAGGAACACCTCGCCGGCGCCCAGACGGAGCGCAGTCCGCGCCGCGTCAACCGCCGTGAACCCCCCGCCGATGACCGCCACACGTTCCCCCACTTCGACCTTCCGTCCGCGGCGAAGGCGCCGCAGGAAGTCCACGGCCGATACCACGCCCCGCGCTTCCTCCCCGGGCAGGCCGAGGCCGCGTCCGAGCTGTGCGCCAACGCCCAGGAAGACCGCGTCGAAGCCCTCCTCCCGGAGGCCGGCGAGGGTGAGACCCCGGCCCAGGCGCTGGTTGCACTTGATCTTCACGCCCACGGACTTCAGCGCGTCTATCTCAGCCTCCAGCACGCCCTCGGGCAGGCGAAACCTCGGAAGGCCGTAGCGTAGCATGCCCCCAGGCTTGCGCTCCCCCTCGAAGACTATCACGGCATGCCCGGCCCGCGCCAGGTCCCAGGCGCACGCGATCCCCGCAGGGCCGGACCCGATGACAGCCACTCTCCTGCCCGTCTTCGGAAGTCGGTCCACCTCTGGCCGCCATCCCCGTCGTGCCCCGTACTCCAGCACGAATCGCTTGATATCCCGAATGCGGATCGGCTCGTCGATGTCGCCCCGCGTGCAGGCGGCTTCGCAGGGATGAGCGCAGACATAGCCGCAGACGGACTGGAGCGGGTCGCGGGATGTGATCAGCCGATAGGCTTCCGCGAAGTCGCGCTCCGCTACCTTCTGAACGTAGGCCTGCGCGGGGACCTGGTTCGGGCACGCGTACTTGCAGGGCGCGGTGAGGTTCGGGTCCTTGACGCGGCCATAACCGGGATAGAGGGTCAACCTGTCGGCCGAGGTGACCTCCGCCACCAGCAGATCCCGCATCGCGCCCCAGGTGGCGAAGCCCATCTTGTCCATGTAGCGGAGCACGCCCTCCGTGATCTCGCGCACTATCCCATAGCCATGGGCCAGCACCGCCGTGCAGATCCCCACCAGGTCAGCGCCGAAGAACGCCATCTCCACCGCGTCCTGCCAGCTCTCCACCCCGCCGGTAGCGATGGCCCGCACGCCGGGGCCGCTTCGCTTGCGGATCTCGAAGATGTCCCGGAGGGCCAGCGGCTTCGCCCAGGGACCAGACATGCAGCTGAGCGACACCTGCTCCTGCAAGTGGTAGACGGACTTGCGCGGATTCCAGATGTCTATCGGCGGGATCGCCAGTCGGTTCGCGTTGGACCCCACGGCAACCGCGCCCCCATCGTAGGCGGCCTTGGCGGCCTCCGCCAGCCTCCCTCCCTCCGGGCTCAGCTTGACGAAGACCGGGATGGAGACCGCGGCGACCGTGGCCCGCACGATCTCAGCCACGGCCTCGGGCTGCATGCCGAGGGAGGCCCCACTGACCGGGCCCTCCTCGTGGAGATCACCCGTGAGCGCCAAGTTGAGCGACATGTTCGGGCAGCCCAGGTTGATCTCGAGGACGTGCGCTCCCGCTTCCGCGAAGACCCGCGCCATGTTGACCCAGCCCGCTGCACCCTCGTCGCCGGCGTAGCTGTAGTTGGCCATGATCACGAAGTCACGATCCACGCGGGGAAGGGCTCCCTGGATCAGCTCTACCGCTTGGTCCAGCGCCAGGCGCTTCTCGGCCGTGAACGAGAGGAACCCGAGCGGCTCGAAGTAGCCGTAGCGCGGCTCGCGGTTGATATAGGGGGGAGGGTCGAAGGTGAGTTTGATGGAGGCCCCGGACCAGCCCAGCTCACAGCCGCGGGCGAGCTGGTCGGCGGAGTGCGTCGTTGGCCCGGAGGCCAGGAAGAAGGGGTTCCTGAAGGTGACCCCGGCGATCGTGACTGCCAGCCGCGGGTCATTCGTAACGCCACTCATCACCTGTTGCGCGCTCCTTCACAGCCGCCCTCGTCCCGGTTCGGGCAGAATGCCCTCCGCCGCAAGTCGGCGGGCCCCCGCGGACCCGGAAGAGGATGCGGCTCTCCCACGCCATAGGATTCCGGGCGAGCCACTGGCCCTCCTCGCCCCCAGAGGAATTGCCGCGGCCCGGTCGAACACAGGGCCTGACACTTTAGGCAGAGGGAAGAGATGATGAGCGACCTGAAGACCAGGCCTCCCGGAGGCGCCTACGACGCGGTCGCCCTCGGCGAGGTGATGCTGAGGATCGACCCTGGTGATGTGCCGACGAGACGGGCGCGCTCCGCTCGCATCTGGCACGGCGGGGGAGAGACGAACGTGGCCGAGGGGCTGAGCGCTTGTTTCGGCCTGCGCACCGCAGTCATTACGGCCCTGGTCGACGACGGCATCGGCCGCAGTATCGAGAACCAGCTCCGAGAGGCGGGGGTGGATACCTCGCACATCATCTGGTTCAACACTAGTGGCAAGGGCCGGTTCTCCACCGATGGGAAAGGGACCTTGCACAACGGCATCAACTTCACCTGGGCCGGCAAGGGTGTGCTGCCATCCGTGACCGAGTACTACCGGGCGCACACCCCGGTGCGCGGGCTCAGGCCCGGGGATGTGGACTGGCAGGCCGTGTTCGGCCTGGGCGTTCGCTGGTTCCATACCGGCGGCATCTACACGCTGATCTCCCCCCCCTCCTCCGAGCTGGCACTGGAGGCCATGAAGGCCGCCGGCGAGCACGGCGCCTTCCGCTCCTTCGACCTCAACTACCGCTCTAAGGTCGAGCCGAACAAGGAGCGGGCCCGCACGATCAACCGCAGCATCGTCCCGCACACAGATTTCCTGGTGGGGAACCAGAGCGACTTCCTCGACGCCCTCGGCTATGAGAGCAGGAAAGTGGCCACCACTGACCCCCTCGACGTCTGGCTCGAGGCCTACCAGGAGATGCTGAAGCAGGTCGCCCGGGACTACCCGAATCTGAAGCTCATCGGTACCCAGCTCCGCGCTGCCCTCACCGCCGACCGGATCACCTGGGGCGCGGTGCTTTACGACGTCGCCCACGATAGGATGTGCCAGGCGGCCGTGCGCGAGAACGTTGAGATCGCGGACCGCACGGGGGGAGGCGATTCGTTCATGTCGGGCGTAGCCGCAGCCCTGCTCAAGGGCCACGGCCCCGATGTCGCGGTGCAGTGGGGCGCGGCCCACGGGATCCTCGTACAGGAGACCCCCGGCGACACGACCATGGTCACCCAGGCCGAAGTGGAAAGGGAGATCGAGAGGGCGCTCAAGGGGGGCGGCGTCAGCGCGCTGAGGTGAGCGCCCCCTGAGCAGACCTGTGCGGCGCCCCTGGAAAGGAGCAGCTCATGCCCGACTATCAGCGAGACCGAGCGAGAGTTGACAAGGCGTTGCGCGCGGCCGCCGTCGTGGTCGTGATGAACCGCGACCACGTCAGGAAGCCAGAGGACCTCGTCCCCACCATGTGGGAGGTTTGTCAGGCGGGCTATGTGGCCGAGTGCACCTTCCGCATCGACCAGGCCATCATCGCCGAGGCGATGCAGGAGCTGGTCGAGCGCCGCGCCGCCGCCCCAGCCGACAAGCCCTTCGTTCTCGGCGTCGGAAGCATCATCAACCCCAAGGAGCTGGAGGCGGCCATCGCGATGGGCTTCGACATGATCGTCGCCCCGGCCAACGTGATGGGCGGGTACGGAGAAGGCGCCGAGTTCGTGCGGATTGCGCACTCGGCCGGAGTGTTCGCGGCTCCTGCCGTCCTCACCCCCACCGAGCTGCAGTACTTCATCGAGCGCGACGACGGACTGGAGCCCGACTGCATCAAGATCTTCCCGGCGGGAGTGCACGGCCCCAGCGGCATCGGCGACCTCCTGGCCCCGTACGTTCGGGACCGCCATAGGGGCCGCATGATCATGCCCACCGGTGGCGTTAGCGCCGAGACCGGACCGGAGTACCAGCAGCACATCAGCAAGCGCGGGTTCACCGCCGTCCTGGGGATGTCTGCGCCACTGGCCCTGGTTGGGAAGCTGAAGAAGCCAGGCGACGTTGATACCATCCGTCGATCCCTCAGCGAGTTCAGGTCCAAGTTCTCGCCTTCCGTTCCGGCCTAGGAGGTGTCGTCGTGAAGAAGGCCGCTGACGGCTTGTTCGACATATCGGGAAGGGCCGTGGCTATCACCGGCGCGGCCGGGGTGATCTACAGCACGATCGCCAAGGGCCTCGCGGCGCGGGGGGCTAGGGTCGCGCTCCTCGATCTGCTGGTCGAGAAGGCCCAGGAGATCGCCGACCAGATCGAGGCCGAGGGCGGCGAGGCGATCGCCCTGCCCTGCAACGTGCTTGACCCCGAGAGCGTCTCTGAGGCCCTTGCCGGCATTCTCCGCGCGTTCGGGCGAGTGGATGTCCTCATCAACGGCGCCGGGGGCAATCGCCCCGGAGCAACGGTGCCGCGCGACGCCACCTTCGTTGACCTCGACCTCGCAGAGATCGACAAGGTCTTCGCGCTGAACTACAAGGGCACCTTCCTCCCCACGCAGATCTTCTGCAAGCACTTCTCCCAGCAGGGCAGAGGGGTCGTCGTCAACACCTCCTCCATGTGTTCCATCGCGCCGCTGACCAACGTGCCCGGCTACTCCAACGCCAAGGCGGCGGTCACCAACTTCACCCAGTGGCTCGCAGTGCAGACCCGGGTTGACTTCCCCGAGGCCGACATCCGCGTGAACGAGATCGCCCCCGGCTTCCTCGACACGACCCAGAACCACCGGCTCCTGTTTGAGGAGGATGACAAGACGCTGACCCCACGCGGGGAAGCGATCATCACCAACACGCCGCTGGGCCGTTTCGGCGACCCTGAGGAACTCCTGGGGCCGATCCTCCTCCTGATCTCGGACGCCGGCAGCTTCCTCCACGGGGCCACGATCCCGGTGGACGGCGGCTTCTCGGTCTACTCCGGGGTCGGCCCACTGGACGAGAAGAAGCCGAAGGCTCCCGCCCCCTGAGCGCCGAACTTGTTGCCTTGGCCTGTCGCGCTCCGATCTCCGAGCCGGCAGCAGCCGTCGAGAGAGGGGTAAGATGCCTGCCTCCAGACAGTGCGTGGCACAGGTGTGCCTCCTGCTTGTGGTCGGGCTTGCCCTCGCGGCCGCGCCTCCACTCGCGCGGGGCGGCGGCACCAGGGACGACCTCTCCCTCCGCCTGCAAGCAGGCCATCTGCTCGGCCTCCGCGTGGGCGGAGAAGCCCTCCCGAGCTACGGCATTGGCGGCTTCTACGCGCGGCTCTACCGCGCCAACACCGGCCCCAACCTGCTGCGGGAGCAGGGGCTCGAGGGTCTGCCTGAGCCTCTTCCCCATGCGTTCGCCGTCGACTCCACCGTTAGATGGCGCGGCAAGCCCAGCCTGACCATCAAGCTGCCCGAGCGCGGCGAGCATGACTCCGGCGAGCTGCCCCTCCACGTGGACGGCGTCGAGCCGCACACCGTCTATCTGCTTCGCTTCGCTCACCGGGGCGAGCGGCTGGGGGGAGACTTCCCCCCGATCATGCACATCCGCCAGCTGAACGCCGACGGGGCCTACGCCACCCCCCAACTCAACCTTGAGCTGCTCAACGGCTCCTATGACTGGAAGGAGCAGGTGGTCAGCGTACCGGCCGTGGAGAACGCGGCGCGACTCGAGCTGATGCTGCACCACCCCAGAGGGCGAGGACAGTTCTGGATCAGCGAGATCGCGCTCCAGCAGGTCAAGCCTCAAGCCACCATGTCCGTGCTCGGGACCTGGGAGGGCGGATCCCTGCCCAGGTTCACCGGGGTCATCCCGGGGACCCCGATCACAGTCGACGCGCGCGTTCTTCCCGCCGGCCGGGTGGTTACCATCCAGACCTCAGTTTCCGCACCGTCCCTGTGGCTCCACAAGAACCCGACGGCGCTCGTCCTGAGCTTCCGGCTGCCGCTCTCTGCGGCGGGCTGGCGATGGGGCGACTACCTCCGCCAGGACCATCCCATCGAGCCGGGCAAGAGCTACTCACACTACCAGATCATCGGGCGCCGCCAGTTCCGTGAGGTGTCGGTATTCCCCATGGCGGCGGTGGCCGGCCCCGAGCACGGCGTCGCGCTGATGGCCCCGCTGCACCCCACGCTGCTGACGCGGATGAGGTACGATGGCGAGGGCTACCTCTGCGCGGAGTTCGACCTCGGGCTGGCTGATCGCGGCCGGGGAGCAGTCGACGCGACCACCTTCTCGTTCGACATCCTCCGGTTCGCCCCCAGGTGGGGCTTCCGTAGCGCCCTCGCAGCCTACTACGCGCGGTACCCCGAGCTCTTCGCCAGCTCAGCCAGTCAGGGCGGATGGTGGATCGGGCCCAGCGAGCGCGCCAGAGACCTCCAGGACTTCGGCCTCCAGTACGCGGAGGCCCACTTCGCCCGGCCCGAGCCCACCAAGGCCAACAACGAGATGGGCCTCTATACCTGCTCCTATAGCGAGCCCTGGATGTGGCGCATCTTGGCCAGCGAGGAGAACGACGTCAGCCAGGCCCAAGCCTTGAGGGTCTACCTGCCGGGGCTGGAGCGCGACGCTAATCTCCCGGCGACGGTGATGGATGCCCACGACTACTGGCCGGCTCCCAGGCGAGAGTCTGTGCGCGCTTTCCTGAACTCTGCGGTCTACGACACCGACGGCAAGTACATGCAGAACTCCGTCCGGACCTACGGCGCGGGTGCCTTCATCGAGATGAACACCTCCTGCCTCCCCACGATCCACAGCTCCCGCTGGGGCGACATGAGCCGCGGCCTGCTCTCATACCGTTACGAGACCCTGAAGGATGCGGAGCGGTGCGCGGCGGGAGGGGCAAGGCTGGAGGGGGTGTACTTCGACTCCATAGGCAACTGGTCCGACATCGCGGCCGAGGACCATCGCGCCGAGCACTTCCAGTTCGCCAAGTACCCGCTCACCTTCAGCTGCGCGACCGGCGCGCCGGTGGTCTCTGGGTTGGCTGCCATGGCCGAGTACATGCAGTTCATCCGTCAGAAGAGCTACATCACGATGGCGAACTCTGATTGCGCCTACGCGGCCTATGCGGCCCCGTTCCTGGACATGGTCGGCGCGGGAGAGAACTTCTCCGAGGAGGCGGCCGCTGACGAGGCCCTGAGCCATCTCCGCTCCGTGGCCTTCCGGAAGAGCGTCAGCTTCGGCAACACTGGCATGCTCTCGGCACCCGCCGCGGAGGCGGAGGCCCGCTTCCGCCTCCTGCTGTTCTACAACATCCACGCTGGGATCTTCTGCTCCGATGTGGCCGCCTTGGACCGGGTGCGGCCTCTCTACCAGCGGTACGTTCCGCTGATGCGCGAGATGGGAGAGGCGGGCTGGGAGCCGGTCACCTGGGCCACCGCGGATGACCCTCAGCTATGGGTGGAGCGCTACGGCCCTGGCCCCTCGGGCCGGTCCTACTTCGCCGTCCGAAACCCAACTGGCCGTTCGCTCACGGCTACTCTCAGGGCGGAGCCCTCGGGCTTCGCCCGACCTCTCATCTCCGGGATCTCGGTGGCCGACGCGCTGACCGGGAGGGAGATCGTCTCACAGCGATCCGTCAGCAAGCTCATGATCCCGATCGAAGCGCCGGCACATGATACCGTGGTGGTGCGGGTGGACTGGCCGCGTTGACCACTGCGCGCATCTGGCCTGGGAGGAGCTCAAACGTGAGGACTGCAGTTCGCGGAGGGCAGGTTATCACCCCCTTGGAGGTCTTCGCCCAGGCCGACGTGCTGATCGAGAACGGCAAGATCGTCGCCGTCGGGCCCGGCGTGGCCTCGGGCGAGAAGTGCGAGGCCATCGAGGCCGGCGGCCTCATCGTCACCCCGGGCTTCGTAGACATCCACGTGCACGGCAGCGCCGGCCACGATACCATGGACGCCACCCGTGAGGCGATAGCGGGTATGGCCCAGTACTTCGCGACCCGGGGCGTCACCTCCTTCTGCCCCACCACCCTGACCCGACCCAGCGGCGAGATCACGGCCGCCGTGCGCGCGGTCCACGAGTGCCAGCTGCGGCCCGTCGAGGGCGCGCGGCCCCTGGGGGTCCACCTCGAGGGCCCGTACATTGACGCCGCCATGAAGGGCGCGCAGCCGGAGGAGCACGTGCGCGCCGCCACCGCGGTTGAGTACCGGGGCTTCTTCTCGCTGGGCAACGTCCGCATGATCAGCCTGGCCCCGGAGGTCGAGGCGAACAGGGAGCTCATCGGCTATGCGCGCAGCCAGGGCGCCGCCGTCGCCGCGGGGCATTCCTCCGCCACCTATGAGCAGATGGAGGAGGCGGTGAAGCTGGGCCTGAACCAGGCCACCCACACGTTCAACCAGATGGCCGGCCTTCACCACCGCCAGCCGGGCACTGTCGGCGCGGCCCTGATGCTCGACGAGATCTTCGCTCAGTTCATCGCCGACGGAGTCCACCTCCACCCCACGGTCGTGAACATGATCGTGCGCCTGAAGGGGGCCGAGAAGGCGGTGCTCATCACGGACGCGATCCGCGGCGCGGGCATGCCCGATGGCGAGTACGAGTTGGGAGGCCAGCCGATCATCGTCAAGGAGGGCGCGGTGCGCCTCAAGAGCGGAGCGCTGGCCGGCAGCTGCCTGACGATGGATCAGGGGGTCCGCAACCTCCGCGCGTTCACGAGCCGACCTCTGGATGACTGCATCCGCATGGCCACCCTCACTCCGGCTCGCTCCATCGGCGTCGCCGACCGAAAGGGCAGCCTGGAGCCGGGGAAGGATGCCGATCTCGTGCTCCTCACCCCCGATCTGCAAGTGGCGGCGACGATGGTGATGGGGAAGGTTGTCCACAGGGCCTGAGTGAGCCGTTCGCCGGCGCGGCTGCTCGCGGAAGCGCCGACACACCTCCTCAGGTCCTTGTCACCCGAGCGCCCGCGCCGCCTCCTGCATCCCGGCGATCACATCCACACCGAACGGACAGCGCTCTGCGCACTCCCCGCACTCGACGCAGGCCGAGGCCGTCGCCTCCAGCGAACGGTACTGGGCGCGCAGCTCATCGCTCACCCCTTGGCGCGCACTGTCGAGCAGGCGCAGGACCTGCCCGATGTTGATCTCGCTCGGGCAGGGCAGACAGTGGTTGCAGTAGCAGCAGCTTCCCTTCAGAGCCCAGCTCGACCGAACCAGCGCAGAGCTGAAGTCCCTCTCCTCGTCGCTCGCGGTCACATACCTCAGGGCCGCCCTCAGCTCCTCGGTGTTCTTCGCCCCTGGGATGACGGTCGCCACCGCAGGCTGCGACAGCGCATAGCTGATGCACTGCACCGGTGTCAGCGCGCCGCCCTCGCCCTCCTGCAGCAGCCGCCCTCCCCCAAACGGCTTCATGCCCACCACCGCGACCCCCTCCGCCGCGCACGTCTGGTAGAATGACCGCCTGGCCCCTGGCCCACCTGGCCTCTGCTCCCTGGCAGGCGCCCCCTCCTCGTGCCACGGCAGCACCTCCGGTGGCATCGCGTCGCAGGCCGGGTTCGCGGGGAACATAATCACATCGAAGCACCCACTCCGCACAGCCTCTAGCGGCACCGGCACCGTATGCCCGCTCAGCCCCAGGAACGCGGCCTTCCCCTCCTGCCTGAAGCGAAGCGCCAGCTCCAGCAGCCCGCCCGGCCCGACCAGGCCGCGATAGTCCTCCTCCTCGTCCACATTCTGGAGCACCAGGACATCCACGCGGTCCGTCTTCAGCCGCGACAACATGTCGAGGAAGTTCGCCCCGCACTCCTGGGGGTCGCGCGACAGCCGGTACTGGCCGTCAGTCTCCGCACAGCCCAAGTGGCCCGCGATGATTACCCTCTCCCTCAGCCCGTCCAGGCCCGCGCTCAGGTTGTCGAGGTACTCGGGGAACGAGAAGAGGACATCGAAGTAGTTGACTCTATTGGAGACGGCCTCGCGGATCGTAGACACCACCGTCTCGCGGGGCTGCCCGTTCAGATACTCTGTCCCCAGCCCCACCTCGCTCACCTCAAGCCCCGTTCTCCCCAGCTTCCGGTGGTTCATCGGTCAGGACCTCCCCTGGTCTCCCGCGGGCGGCGGCATCCGCGGAGCACAGACGCGGCGCTGCGCACTGGTGTCGCGGGGACTGCATCTGCGGCGCGAACGAAGCCTGGAGCCCACACCCGGGATCGAACCGGGGACCTTATCCTTACCAAGGATACGCTCTGCCGACTGAGCTATGTGGGCGCGCAGCCAACCGACGGGA